>ERZ825384.4787-NODE-4787-length-10299-cov-3.001757_pt1 | contig 10299 bp, 10 predicted proteins | sample MGYA00519931_ERZ825384 | MGnify/ENA primary metagenome ERZ825384 (study PRJEB31778, sample SAMEA3449200) | human gut metagenome | biome: human gut; feature: human-associated habitat; material: faeces | place: United Kingdom | collected 2010/2012 ...
GTCCATCCCGGAGGACATGCTCGAGGCGGCCCGCATTGACGGCGCCAACAACTGGCAGACGCTCTGGAAGATCACCATTCCGAACATGATGAGCTCCTTTACGATCTGCATCTTCCTCACGCTCACGAACGGCTTCAAGCTCTTCGACCAGAACCTCGCGCTGACGGGGGGGCGGCCGTTCCTGCAGCAGCCGGACGGCAGCGTTATAAAGACGACGGAAATGCTCGCTCTGAACATTTACAGCGCCTTCTACTCCGGCGGCGGCAACAACCGCGGCGTCGGCCAGGCGAAGGCCGTGGTGTTCTTCATCCTTGTGGCCGCGATCGGCCTTCTGCAGCTCCAGGCCACCCGTAAAAAGGAGGTACAGCAGTAATGGCAAAGAGAGAAGAACGCGGCAAAATGGTGCTGACGATCATCTTCACGGTGATCTGCATCGCTTACATTATGCCGATCCTCATCGTTTTGATGAACTCCTTCAAGAGCAACGCCGCCGTCAACACGGAGACGTTTGCCTTCCCGAACGCGAACAGCTTTGTCGGTTTCCAGAACTATATCAAGGGCATGACCTTCGGCAACTACCCGTTTCTGAAGGCCGTGGGCTACAGCCTTTTCATCACGCTCGCCTCCACGGCGCTCATTCTCGTGTGCACGTCCATGGCCGCGTGGTATGTCTCCCGCGTCGGGAGCTTCTTCAGCAAGATCGTATATTATCTCTGCGTGTTCTCCATGGTCGTCCCGTTCCAGATGGTCATGTTCACGCTCTCCCGCACGGCGAACCAGCTCAGTCTCGATACCCCGTGGACGATCCCGGTCATTTATCTCGGCTTCGGCGCGGGTCTCGCGGTGTTCATGTTCTGCGGCTTTGTAAAGTCCATTCCTCTGGAAATTGAGGAAGCCGCTGCCATCGACGGCTGCGGCCCGGTGCGCACGTTCTTCCAGGTGGTCCTCCCCATGATGAAGCCGACGATGATCTCCGTCGGCGTGCTGGAGATCATGTGGGTGTGGAACGACTTCCTTCTGCCGTATCTCGTGCTCGACCGCACGGAGTATATGACCATCCCCATCGTCATACAGCATCTCAAGGGAAGCTACGGACAGGTGGACATGGGCGCGACGATGGCGCTGATCCTTCTGAGCATCCTGCCGGTCATCATCTTCTATCTCTGCTGCCAGAAACACATTATTAAGGGTGTTGCGGCCGGAGCGGTGAAGGGCTGATGACGATCAAGGACCTGGCGGCTCTCTCCGGGTATTCGCTCGGCACGGTTTCGCGCGTGCTCAACAATCAGCCGCACGTCAGCGAAAAGGCAAGAGAGCAGATCATGGCGATCGTGAAGGAACAGGGCTTTGAGCTGAATACGAACGCCCGCAATCTCAAGCAGACCCACAGCAACAACATCCTCGTCATCGTCCGCGGCACGCACAACGAGCTGTTCGCCGCGCTGGTCGAACGGCTGCAGACCGTGGCAACGGGCGGGGAGTACCAGCTTGTGGTGGACTATATCGGCGAGCTCGACAACGAGGTGCGCCGCGCCGTGAAGCGCGTGCGCGAGGTAAAGCCGCAGGGCATCCTCTTCCTCGGCGGCAGCAGCGAGGATTTCATCGAATCCTTTGCCGAGATCCACATTCCCGCGGTTCTTGTCACAAACTCCGCCGCGGAATTCCAATTCAAGAATCTTTCGAGCGTCACGACCGACGATACCGCCGCTGCTGCGGCGGCCGTCGGGTATCTGGCGGACATGGGCCATAAAAAGATCGCCGTCATCGGCGGCGAGCGTGAATACTCCGATACGGGCCGTCTGCGCTATGCGGGCGTGCTGCGCGCGCTCACCGAGCGCGGCATGACATTTGACGCGGACCGGTATTATAAGACCGCGCACTACAGCTTCGATGAGGGCTATACGGCCATGGCGGAGCTCCTGCGCGAAACATCGGAGATCACGGCGGTGTTCGCCATGGCGGACGTCATGGCCATCGGCGCGGCCCGCGCCGTCCGCGATGCCGGAAAGCGTATCCCGGAGGACATTTCCCTCATCGGCTTTGACGGCCTGCCCATCTGCCGGTACTACGAGCCGAGGCTCTCCACCGTTACGCAGCAGATCGCGTTCATGGCGGAAAAGAGCTACGCCGTGCTGCTCGACATGATCGAAAACGGCTCAGGCGCGCAGCATGTCCTCGCGCCGTACACGCTTGAAAAGACGGACAGCATCCGTAAAAATTAACAGCATCCGCAAATTCTAACAGACGAAAGAGGCGTTTGCCATGCGAGCAAGCGGAATTATTCTGCATATCACATCGCTCCCGTCGCCGCACGGCGTCGGAACGCTGGGCAGAGAGGCGAGAGAGTTTGCCGATTTCCTCCGGAAAGCCGGACAGAAATACTGGCAGATCCTGCCGCTCGGCCCGACCGGCTACGGCGACTCACCGTACCAGACCGACTCGGCCTTTGCCGGGAACCCGTATCTCATCGACCTTGAGCAGCTTATTACCGACGGTCTCCTCACGCGCGAGGAAGTCGATGCCGTTTCCTTCGGCAGCGACCCGGCGCAGACGGATTACGGCGCGCTCTACGCCGGACGGTTCGATCTTCTCCGCCGCGCCTGCGAGCGCGGCTGGGACAAAGAGCGTGAGAACGTAGACGCTTTCTATCGTGAAAACGAGAGTTGGCTGCGCAGCTATGCGCTCTATACCGCGGCAAAGCGTCATTTCGGCATGCGCCCCTGGATCGAATGGGAGGACGAGGATCTCCGTCTTCGCCGCAGCGAGGAAGTGCTGCGCCGGTATGAGGAGCTTCTCGCGGAGGATATCCGCTTCTGTATTTTCACGCAGTATCTGTTCTTCCGCCAGTGGAACGCGCTGCGCGCGTATATCCGCAAGCAGGGCATCCGGATCATCGGCGACGTGCCGATCTATGTCCCGCTCGACAGCGCCGACGTGTGGGCGGAGGGCGAGTACTTCCAGCTCGACGATCAGTGCCGCCCGACGGAGGTCGCGGGCGTCCCGCCCGATTACTTCACCGCCGACGGTCAGCTCTGGGGCAACCCGCTCTATGACTGGGACCGTATGCGAGACGACGGCTACCGCTGGTGGATCCGGCGTCTCGGCGCCGCGGGCAAGCTCTACGATACCGTCCGTATCGACCATTTCCGCGGTCTGGAGAGCTATTGGGCCGTGCCCTACGGCGAGACGACCGCGCGCAGCGGCCATTGGCGCAAGGGCCCCGGCGAGAGCTTTATCGACGCGATCAAGACGGCGCTCCCCGGTCTCGACATCATCGCCGAGGATCTCGGCTTTATGACGCCGGAGGTCATCGCCCTGCGTGAGTATTCGGGCTTCCCCGGCATGAAGGTGCTGCAGTTCGCCTTTGATTCCCGCGAGCCGAGCGACTATCTGCCGCACCGCTACCCGACGAATTGCATCTGCTACACCGGCACGCACGACAACGCCACGCTCGCCCAGTGGCTGGGCGACGCGAAGGGCGACGATGTGGCCTATGCCAAGCAGTACCTCGGCTTGAACGATGAGGAAGGGTACGTAAACGGCATCATCCGCGGCGGCATGAGCTCGGTGGCTGATCTCTTCGTCGCGCAGATGCAGGACTGGCTTGCCCTCGGCGGCGAGTCGCGCATGAACGTCCCCGGCGTCCTCGGCCACGGCAACTGGTGCTGGCGCATGCTGCCCGGCGCGCTCACCGACGAGCTCGCCGACCACATCGCCGCCATGACGGCCATGTACAGCCGGTAATATAGAACAAATGCCGCTCTCCGGCCTCATTCGGAGAGCGTTTTTTCATTTTTTCCCATATTCTTTGTAAGCATTTAGGCCCGAATTGCGTCTATAAGGGTGAGTACTCAAGGGGCAGCCCCGTAAGAAAGAGGAAAGATCATGGAGGACAGCTTCATCGTAGACCTGTACTGGCGGCGCGACGAGCAGGCGATCGCCGAAACGGAGCGGAAATACGGCGGCGCGTGCGAAGGCATCGCGCGCCGGTTTCTCCCCGCGGCGGAGGACGCCGAGGAGATCGTGCAGGACGCTTATCTCGCACTCTGGAACACCATCCCGCCGCAGCGCCCGGAGCACCTCGGCGCGTATCTGTTCCGTACCGTACGGAACGCCGCATTTTCCCGCTTTCGCGCCGACAGCGCGCAGAAACGCGGCGGCGGTGAGGCGTCCGCCGCGCTCGACGAGCTCGCCGAGTGCGTCGCGGGGCGGGACAATGTGGAGCAGATCATCGAGGCACGGGAGCTTTCTCATGCGGTGAACGCCTTTCTCCATACGCTTTCCCGAAACGACCGGATCATTTTCACCGCCCGCTACTATCTCGCTCTTCCCGCCCCGGCGATTGCCGAAAGGCTCGGCTGCCGGGAGGGAAGGGTACATACCTCGCTTTGCCGCAGCCGGAAAAAGCTGCGCGACTATCTCATTAAGGAGGAACTGCTGTGAAAGCGCTGGATATTATGGAAGCGGCCGGTGGGATCGACGATGAAATTCTTATGGAGGTCACATCGGCTATGCAGGAAAAGAATACAGGAAAACCCCTTCGCGCGAAGCGGACGCTTCGCACCGTGCTGATCGCGGCGGCGCTCGTGCTCGTGCTTGCCGGGAGCGCCCTTGCCGCCGGGCGGCTTATCAACAGTCCCGCGCAGGCGGTCAAGGTCGCGCGGCAGGAAATTGCAAAAATGCAGGACATGGGCATTCTCTCTTCGGAGTACCGCTTTTTTGACGGCGAACCGGACTATCTCGGTGAAGCGCCGAACACGGGCGTGAGCGACTACTGGTTCGGGCGCATTTTCCCCCACAGCTACATTGTCCGCGGCGGAACCGCCGACGGGAAGTATTACATGAATCTTTTTGTTGACACAATGAGCGGAAAGATCGTTCACATCAGCACGGAGGCCAGGGCGGACGAGACGGACACGCCCATCCCCGGCGGCGATGTAACGGTGGAAACGGGCAACGGAAAGGAGACGTTCCACACCTACAACAACTATGACGACATCCTGCCGGATGGCATGACCGTGGATGAGTTCTGCACGCTGCTGGCAAAGTACTGGGGCTTTTCCGGCTACCGTCTTGCGCAGACGGACGACGCCATGTTCCACTATGCCCAGCTCAATCCGGGCGGCGGCGAGCTGCTGACGGACTTTGCCGGCGCGAACAGCTATCTGACCGTATACTTCGACGGCGACCAGAGCGGCACGCCGATGTACATCAGCCTTGACCGGTTCCCCGGACGGGTGAGTGTGCTCTTCGGCATGCTCCACCAGGTCGGCTGACACGGTGATCGTTCCGCTGTTCTGCCTGCTTCTTTCGCTGTTTCTCCTCTTGATAGAGCAATAAAAATACCCCCGCTCTTCGGATCGTTCCGAAAAGCGGGGGTATTTTGGTAATTTAAACGTCAGCCGTTGAGACCGCGGGCCTGGCGGTCCATGTCCTCGACTACGATATCGAAAATTTCGCCGAGCGAGGCGCAGTATTCGAGCACCTTCCAAGGCTCATTGGTGTGGTAGTGGATCTTGATGAGCTCATCGTCGCCGACGGCGAGCAGGCAGTCGCCCTGGAAGTTGGTGCGGAAATAGTCGTTGATGGCGTCCTCGTCCAGGCCGGTGCCTTCGATGAGGAGCTGCGTATCGTAGCGGTAATCGATCATGGAAATGTTCCTTTCTGCAATAAGTTACCGGTGCTCGCCGAGGAAGAACAGCGCAAGCGTGCCGGGGCCGGAGTGCGCGCCGATCACCGGGCCGACGACCACGATCTCCTTGACGGAAGCGCCGTAGCGCTCCTTGAGGATCGCGGCGAGCGTGTCGGCGTCCGCGCGGCAGTCTCCGTGAGAAATAAACACCGTTCCGCCGGCTTTGTCAAGAGCAAGCTCGCCGTATTTGTCGGCCATCGCGTTGAGAGAGGCTTTGCGGCCGCGGACCTTGAACATGTTGATGAGATGGCCGGCGTCGTCCATGTGCAGCACGGGCTTGAAGCCGAGCGTGTTGCCGACGAACGCGGTGGCGGCGCTGATGCGTCCGCCGCGCTTGAGATAGACGAGATCGTCCACCGTGAACCAGTGGCAGAGATGGAAGCGGTTGTCGAGCACGACCTTTTCGCACTCCTCGATCGTGCCGCCCTCGCGCTTTTTCTGCACGGCCATATAAAGCAGCAGACCGAACCCGCCGGACGCGCCGAGCGTATCAACGCAGCGGATGTCACGCTCGGGATACTTTTCGCGCAGCTCCTGCGCGGCGATGCACCCGGCGTGGTATGTGCTGCTCAGACCCGAGGAAAAACCGATGTAGAGGATATCCTTGCCGTCCTGCAGGATCGGCTCAAAGCCCTGCACGAAGGCGTCCGCGTTCACGGCGCTCGTGCGCGCGACGCTGCCGTTGCGCATCTTGTCGTAGAACTCGGGGAAGGGAAGCTCGTAGTTCGAGTACTGGCGCGCATCGCCGTCGAACACGTAGGTCAGCCAGGAGTACGGCACGCCCCACTCCTTCAAAAGCTCCGGCGGGATGTCGCATGCGGAATCGGTGTAGATCACAAAGTCGTTCATGGTATCCTCTCCTTATATATACAGCAAATTATTTCGATCGGACGTTCTCGTCCCCGAGAAAAAACAGCGCCAGCGCGCCGGGGCCGACGTGCGAGCCGGTCACGGGCTCGTACATCACGGTCATGATCTCCTTCGGCGGCGCAACGATACGCAGCGCCGAGGCAAGGTATTCCGCGTCCTCCGCGCAGTCGGCATGGGCAATGCCTACGGTCTGCGTCTCGGGCGAGACAACATATTTGCGGTAACGCTCCACAAGCGCGTCAATGGACTTGCGGCGGCCGCGGATCTTGTCCACGGCGACGATCGCGCCCTCCTCGTTGCCCTTGAGCACGGGCTTGATGTGCAGCACGGAGGCGACGATCGCCTTGGCGTTGGAGAGCCGTCCGGTGCGGCGCAGGTACATGATATCGTCCACGGTGAAGATCTGATACATCCGCCAGCGCATATCGCGCAGCGCCGCCGCCGTTTCGGAAAGCGAAGCGCCGTTCTCGCGCATCTCGATGGCGCGCAGCACAAGAATGCCCTCGCCGAGCGAGGCGCCGAGCGTATCGATGAGCTGGATATCGCGCCCGGGAAACTCCTCGCGCAGATCGCCCGCGGCGAGCTTGGCCGAGCCGAACGAGCCGCTGATGCCGGACGACATGCCGACGAAGAGAACGTCTTCCCCGGCGGCGAGCAGAGGCCGCGCCGCGGAGATGAACCGGTCGGGGTTTACGAGCGAGGTCGTCACCACCGTGCCTTTCCGCATCGCGCCGTAGTACGCCGCGCCGTCAAACGACTCGGTATCAAGACAGGTGTGCTCCGCACCGTCATAGGAATAGGAAAACGGCGCAACGGTGACGCTGTGCTTCTGCAGAAGCGGCGTCGGCAGATTGGCGGATGTATCGGTAAGGATAGCAAAAGACAAGATGTTTGCCCTCCAAGTATCTAATATTTGATATTATTATAAATCAAGGTCAAAATTAAGTCAATGGGAAAAGACGCAATTGCTTCTTGTAAAATCAGCAGGATGTGGTATAATCCAGTCTGCGAGGTGATGAAAATGGCATACGATAACGCGCTCGTTGCGGGCAAGCTGCGCCGCTGGGAAAAGTATCTGGACGATTTCCGGCTTCCGCGCTGGGAGGAGATCCCCAATCTGGGATTGTATATGGAGCAGGTCACGGTGCTGCTGCGCGAATATCTGGACTATCTCCCGCCGGAGCTCAAGGATGAGCAGTTCATTACGGCGGCGACGATCAACAACTATGTCCGCATCAAGGTCATGCCGGAGCCGGTGAAGCGGCGGTATTACCGCGTGCATATCGCGTATCTCATCATCATTCTGACGCTCAAACAGTCGCTGAGCATCGCGCTCATCCAGAAGGTCATTCCGATGGGACTTTCGGAAGAAGAGGTAGAGCATATCTACACGGCTTACGCCTCCCGCCACCGGCAGGCGGCGCAGTACTTCATCCAGCAGATCCGGCTGACGGCGGGGCCGATCCTCAACCATGAGGAGAACGCGGAGATCACGACCGAGCACGCCGAGGATCTTATCATGCTCTCGGCCATCATGGGCGGCTTTACGCGGGTGTTTGCCGAAAAGCTCCTTCTGCTCGACGGGAAGACCCTCTCAAACGGCGGCAGCGTCGCCCAGTCCGGTGTAAAACGGGATAAAAAGAAAGATAAAGAGTAAAAAATCCTCCGATGAAAATCGGAGGATTTTTTCAGTCTTATGGCTCGCCGCAGCCTTTTCAAACGAAACGGGTCTCGTTTGAGAGCGGTTACCGGATGGTCTGTACCTTGACCATGTTGGTGCTGCCGTGGGTGTTGAGCGGGATGCCGGCGGTCATAACAACGGTGTCGCCGGAGGCAATATAGCCGAGCTCCTTCGCCTTTTCAATGGCGCAGTGGAACAGGACGTCTACGCTGTCTACCGGCTGCGTGCGCAGTGGGTACACGCCCCAGACGAGCGAAAGCTGGTGGTAGACCTTCTCGGACGGCGTCGCGGCGAGGATCATCTGCGCCGGGCGGTATTTGGCAACACGGCGTGCGGCCTTTCCGGTGCTCGTGTCGGCGATGATCGCCTGCGCATACGTCTGCTCGGCCATCGTGCAGGCGGCGGCGCTCACGGCGTTGGTATTGTCGGAGTGATCCATCGCGTGCCAGATGTTCTTGTAGATATCGGCGGCGAAAGCGTCCTGCTCGGCCTGCTCAGCGATACGCGCCATAGTCTTCACGGCGTCCACGGGGTACTTGCCCGCGGCAGTCTCGCCGGAGAGCATCACGGCGCTGCTGCCGTCAAAGACGGCGTTTGCGACGTCGGAAATTTCCGCACGGGTCGGGCGGCGGTTTTCTTCCATGCTGTCGAGCATCTGCGTGGCGGTGATGACGGTCTTACCGGCCTGGCAGCAGGAACGGATGAAGTGCTTCTGGATGCCGGGGAGACGTTCAAACGGGATCTCCACGCCCATGTCGCCGCGGGCGACCATGATACCGTCGGAAGCGGCGAGGATCTCGTCAAACTTCTCAACGCCCTCGGTGTTCTCGATCTTTGCGATGATGCGGATGCCCTCGCCGCCGTGGGAGTTGAGGAACGAGCGCATATCAATGATGTCCTGCGCGCGGCGCGTGAACGAAGCCGCGACGTAATCGACGTTCTGCTCGATGCCGAAGAGAAGATCGCTCTTGTCGCGCTCGGAGAGGAACGGCATGTTGAGCCGCGCGCCGGGGATGTTCACGCCCTTCTGGCTCTTCATCATGCCGCCGTCTATAACGGTGCAGCGGATCTCGGTGTCGGTCGTCTCTTCCACGCGGAAGGAGAGATCGCCGTCGTCCACGAGAAGCATATCGCCGCTCTTCACATCAGCGGGCAGCTCGGCATAGTTCACGAAGCACTTTTCGGCGGTGCCGGGCGTTTCCACGGTGGAGAAGGTGTACGCCTGACCGGAAACGACCTCGACCGGCTCATCGAAGAGACCGAGACGGATCTCCGGACCCTTGGTGTCGAGCATTACGGCGGCGGGGAGCTTCAGCTCATCGCGCACCTTGCGAAAGCGTGCGATCATTTCGGCGTGGCTCTCGTGGGTGCCGTGGGAGAAGTTCATGCGGGCGACGTTCAGCCCGGCGAGCAAGAGCTCGCGCATGACCTCTTCGCTGCAGCTGGCGGGACCGATGGTGCAAATGATCTTTGTTCTGCGCATATATCCCTCATCCTTTTCTATAAATTTCTCTATTTCCAAGCGCATAATACCACAACCTCCGTCATATGGCAACGCACATTCTACATAGTTTTTCCACGGCAAACCATACAATTTTCAGCATGCCCCGCGGCGCAGGTTTTATTTGCATTCTGTATAAACTCCTTGCTTTTTCGCCGGAATTTGATATAATACGAAGCTGGATACGGAAACGTTTCAAAGTTAACAACGGGCCGGTGCCGGTTCTCCGGCTGCGGCTCTTTTAGGAAAGGATGGATACACAATGATCTACTCAGCGGAAGTCCAGCATATGTGCCCCGTTGCCAAGGGCGCATACCACGGTCCTGCGCCGATCCCCGAAGAGGGCAAGTGGGTGCAGGCGAAGGAAATCAAGGACATCAGCGGCCTTACCCACGGCATCGGCTGGTGCGCGCCGCAGCAGGGCGCCTGCAAGCTGACGCTCAACATCAAGGACGGCATCATTGAGGAAGCGCTGGTGGAGACCATCGGCTGCTCCGGTATGACCCACTCCGCCGCCATGGCGAGCGAGATCCTGATCGGCAAGACCATTCTCGA
>ERZ825384.4796-NODE-4796-length-10284-cov-2.957474_pt1 | contig 10284 bp, 8 predicted proteins | sample MGYA00519931_ERZ825384 | MGnify/ENA primary metagenome ERZ825384 (study PRJEB31778, sample SAMEA3449200) | human gut metagenome | biome: human gut; feature: human-associated habitat; material: faeces | place: United Kingdom | collected 2010/2012 ...
ATATAAGAGGTTTTTCACAGTTCATCAGCAAAGCCCCAATTCAAGAAAATCATTTATGTTCTTCCACAGCACCTTTTCCTTGACATCTTCACCGAGCGGTATCCTATCAAGAAACTCAAGGTCCTTGTCCGCTCTCCACATAGGATAATCGGTACCGAAGAACACCCTGTCGCAACCGAACTTAGTAATAAGCTCTGCGGCTTTTTCGGGCGTCATCGCATAAAAAGAACTGCTGGTATCTACCCATATATTGTCAAGTCCAACAAGCTCATGCTCCGCCTTTTCCCACTCCGACCATCCGCCGAAATGAGCGGCAATAAAGCGTGTATGCGGATATTTTCTCGCTATTTCCGCCATCAGCGCCGGGTTGGAATAATTGTAACGCTTGTCACCGGTATGAATAAGAAACGGCAGCTTATCGCCTACCGCATCATACAGCCTGCAAGCCTTTTCATCGTTTATAGCGAATTTCTGAAAGTCCGGATGGAGCTTTATCCCGTGAAGACCGAGAGAAATAAGCCTGTCGATTTCTTCTTCCATGCCTTTCATATCGGGGTGTAGTGAACCGAATCCTATCAGCTTATCGGGGTACTTTTCTACCGACTTTACGATAAAATCATTGATTCTCTTTACCTGGTGCGGCGCAGTGGCAACAGACTGTACAACATACTTCGAAACGCCGCACTCATTGCCCTGCTTTATAAGCATATCTGCCGTACCGTCAAAGTTCATATACAGATCGTAGAAGCTGCCGATATTGTCTGTCGCTTTCTGTGCGATCTTATCGGGAAAAATATGAGCGTGTGCGTCTATTATATATTTACTGTAACTTAACATATCATTCTCCTTAATAATATGCCGGAATGTGATAAACGGCGGTGTACCTCTTAACGTACACCGCCGTTTACAACGAAAAATCAATTATTCTTCGTCTTCAGGAACATAACTCATAATGGCATCGATACCTGCGCTGGTAAGCTCATATTCCTTCTCCAGCTTGTCCAGATACTCAAGACCCTTAGGCTCAATGTGATAATAAACACGAGTACGTCTTCTGCCTACAAGTTCAAGACGATCAGCAATAAGCTCCTTGTCCAGAAGTCTGTAAAGCGTAGGATACATAGAACCTTCAGTGATTCTGAATGTACCGTTGCTTCTCTTGCCGATTTCCTGAGTCAGCTGATAGCCGTACATTTCCTCACCCTTTAAGAGATGAAGAATGAGCATCTCGAGTGTGCCTCTTTTAAAGTTTTCCTTAATTCCCATCATAAGATAACTACCTCCTTATCTTTAGCTAATATTATTGCACATCTCAACAAAAAAGTCAATATTAATCGTTGCATTTTCATAGAAATAACACATTATTTTATTTAAAAATAAAGAAAAGCAGAACAATTGATGTGCTTTCCTATCATCAGCACGATTTATTATTAATTTCTCTTACGATTTATCAAAATACAAGACTAAATATAATCGAACACTTGATAAAAACCCACCGAAAGCCGATGATAAATTAAGCTGGATTGTTTTACTATTCAAAAATATATCAAACAGTGAATTAGGTTTATTTTATTTAGCAACACTTTTATATGATTTTGAATGATATAATTACATCAAAATACAGTCTATGACCATTTCGGAAAGGTTCAACTAATGCTTTTTTCCTCACTTTTAAAACCGATGTACCGCTTTTGAGGATATGTGATTATAAATGAAAACGCCTTCACTTAAGTTCAAAAGGCTTAAGCGAAGGCATTTAATATCTGATTTATCCTACTGCGATTTCAATTCTTAAAATGATCCGCCTGCAGCGATGATTTCGCTGAACGCATAGCAAACTATATCGGGAGTCTTTACATTCTGAATCTTTGTAATTAACTGAGGAATGTTTGCTGAGATTTCAGTGCTGAACTGTTCAAGAGCAGCGCTGTCATTGATATCAACCGTATTTGAATCATTTACTTCGGGAATCGCCTCGTCAGCATAAGCTATTTCCTTGCTTTCAGCCTTGATAGAAAGCACATCTGCGCCGTTTGAAGCAACCGCAATGTCAAAAGTACCGTTGTTGCCGTCCATAGCAACGTTTAACCTTACCTCAAAGCTCTCGTTGTCATCTGTCGTGACCTTTAAATTATATGTACCGTTGCCGTTTGTTGCGTCAAAAGAGTAGTCAGCCGTGATAGCTGTTTCGCCGTTAAATGTAACAGAACCTGTACCGGTGTAGTTATTGCCGTTTACAGTACCCTTTGCACCTGCGTACAGCATATCGCCTGAGATTGACGCTGTCAGCGAATAATCAAACTGCGCATTGTCCGAGTATGTTACGAGAAGGATTTCTATCTCGCCGGAAATTGTTATCTTCCTGCCGATGATATTGTTATCCTTGACATAAACGATCATTGTAGCCATTACGGACTTGAGCTCGTCCTCTGTCGCATCCTTTGTAGCATCGTCTACAAGCGTCTTGAGATACTGGAATGAAGCGTTATTGATTCCGAGCTGTGAAAGGATATCCATTATCTTGCTTTCCTTTTCAACCGCATCGAGCACGTCCTTGCAGAAAGCGACTACCTTTTCGGCTGTAAAATCAATTGTGTATGATGTGCAGTTTACAGTGCCGTCCGAAACCTTTAATGAATCCGACTTATTCTCCGTTGCAGTGAAATTCTTGAAGTAAGCGTCTGATATGATATCAATAACCTTGTTGATGGTTTCTTCGTCGATATTCTTTAAAATATCCTCATATCCCGATGATGACGAGGGCATTTCTTCCGTAGCATCCGAAAGAGTAAGTATATTTCCGATATCGGATTTTCCCGAAGAAATATCCTTCATTGAAGAAGCAAGCTCCTTGACATCCATTACTATGTACTTTTCGGTAAGATCGGGAACAGTGAAATACAGCTTATCTCCCGACATCCAGTATTTTACCGTAAGATACTCATCACTGCCGGCACTGAGCGAAGCTGTACCCGAGCCTTTTTCTGCAGAAGCATCCGCATAGCTTGTCGCCTTGATTACGGTAGGAGCAACATCGGCATTAATACCCAGCACATCCTTAGATGCGGATATTGTAAAGGTCTGCTCGATACCTGTCTTTATGTTCTTAGCTCCGCCGAAAATTTCATCGGCTTTCTTTTCTGCCGCAGCAAAATAGTTCTTTTCAATAGTTTCATATCCGCCGCCGGACTTTCCGAAAACTCCTGCAAAATACAAAGCGAGAGGTATTCCGCCGACTACGATAACAGCCGCAAGAACAATAAGGATTATCTTAAGCGCACTGTTTTTCTTAGGCGGAACAACCGCAAAACTGCCTGCATCATAAGCCGGCATACCGGGCTGTACCTGCTGTGTAAACTGTCCGTCAGCCTGTGCAAACTGCGCCTGCTGTGCATACTGCTGAGGCTGCGCCTGCTGTGCATACTGCTGAGGCTGTGCCTGCTGTGCATACTGATTGAACTGAGGCTGACCCTGCTGTGCATACTGCTGGGGCTGTGCCTGCTGTGCATACTGATTGAACTGGGGCTGTGCCTGCGAAACAGGCTGCTGAGGCTGATCGCTGAATTCATTCAGTGCCTGCTGCCAGTTTGTCTGCTGTTCATTCATGTTGTTATTTTCCATGATGTGTCCTTTCGAGATGTGAATTGATATATTTCCTATAATAATCAAATACGGCTACCCGCATTTTTCGATTACATTTTACCACAAATATGGCTTAAAAGCAAGTCAGCAATATAAAAATTATATGGCAATGACAGTATTTTCAGCCGATAACAGAATATTTTCCTCCGCAAACCCGAAGATTTAGTAAATATAGACAAAACAAAACTGCTGTAACCGTCAGTTACAGCAGTCAATATACCATTACACTTTACTCTTCACTTCTGTGCCATACACAGCTTGTAATAGTCGCCCTTCTTCGCCATAAGTTCATCGTGCGTGCCGGCTTCGGTAATGCCCTTATTGCTGATGAACATTATCTTGTCGCAGTTCTTGATTGTCGAAAGTCTGTGGGCGATAATAAAGCTCGTTCTGCCTTTCAACAGCTCCTGAAGTCCCTTCTGTAATTCCTTTTCGGTCTTTGCGTCGATAGATGAAGTCGCCTCGTCAAGAATCAGTATCTTCGGATCGGATATAAGCGTTCTTGCAAATGATACAAGCTGACGCTGACCGCCCGAAAGCTGTGAGCCTCCCTCATACATCTCGGTCTTATATCCGTTTTCAAGCCCCATGATAAATTCATCTGCACATACCGTTTTTGCCGCCGCCCTTATTTCTTCCTCGGTGGCGTCAGGCTTGCCGTAACAGAGGTTCTCTCTTATGGTGCCTGTTTTCAGCCACGTTTCCTGCAAGACCATGCCGTACATACTTCTCATGGAGTCACGGGTACAATCCTTTATAGGCTCGCCGCTTATGCGTATCTCTCCGCTGTCGGTATCATAGAACCTCATAAGGAGGTTTATCATGGTGGTCTTGCCGCAGCCTGTTGGTCCTACGATAGCTGTACGCTGACCGCTCTTTACATGGAGGTTAAAATTCTCAATAAGCTTCACATCAGGCACATAGCTAAATGACACGTTGTCAACGTCCAATGTGCCGTCAACGGAGGTAAGGACAGTAGCGTTAGAGCTGTCAGGTATCTCCTCTGTTTCGTCTATGACCTCAAAGACACGCTTTGCAGAAGCGAATGCACTTTGAAGCTCGGTGATAACGCCTGATATTTCATTGAAAGGTTTTGTATACTGGTTCGCATAGGTGAGGAAACAGCTAAGGTTACCAACTGTGAAGCCCACGCCTTTTATTACAGAGAGTGCGCCCACGATACCGACAGCCATGTAGACGAGGTTGTTTACAAAACGTGTACAAGGGTTGGTGAGTGAGGAGAAGAATGTGGCGTTAAGTCCAACTTTCTGGAGTTTCAGGTTCACTTCTTCAAACTGCTCCTCAGCTTCTTCCTGATAGCCGAATGCTGTTACTACCTTCTGATTGCCTGTCATTTCCTCAACAAGGCTGGTCATATCGCCTCTTGCAACTGATTGCTGGTGGAAAAGCTTGAATGTGTTCTTGGCAATAAATCTTGCGACAAATAGGGAAAGCGGAGTGAGGATAACCACGATAAGGGTTATTTTCACGTTTATGGAGAGCATGAAGCCAAGTGTACCAAAAATTGTACATACGCCTGTAAAGAGCTGTGAAAAGCCCATGAGAAGTCCGTCTGACACCTGCTCCAAGTCGGAGATTATACGGCTGATTATATCACCGTGAGGGTGGGAGTCGATATAAGAAAGGGGTAGCTTTTGGAGCTTTGCGAAAGCATCGTTTCGGATATCTCTTACCACGCAATAGGTTATCTTATTTGTACAAAGTGACATGAGCCACTGGGCAATGCCTGTTACGGTGACTGTTACGCCAAGCTTGATGATGATATTGATAATTCCGTCAAAATCTACAAGTCCCTTGGCTATGATAAGGTCAACAGCGTTGCCCACGAGGATAGGTGCATAAAGCGTTGTTGCAACGGTTATGACTGCAAAGACCATAGACAGGACGAACAGCCACATATGCGGTTTAGCGTATCTGAGAAGCGGTCTGAGAGCGGAGGTATCAAGCTTGTTTTTTGTGCTTTGCTTATCCATTTGCCTGCGCCTCCTTTTCTGAAAGCTGTGAAAGGCATATTTCTTTATATACCTCACAGCCGTTATAAAGCTCTGAATGAGTGCCGATACCTGCTATTTTGCCATCGTCAAGAACGATTATCTTATCGGCACTTTTTATAGATGAGATCCTCTGTGAAACTATGAAAACGGTCATGCCGCTTGTTTTTTCGTGGATAGCTTTTCTTAGTCTTGCATCTGTGGCAAGGTCAAGGGCGGAGGCTGAGTCATCGAGAATGAGTATCTCAGGATCACCGACCAATGCTCTTGCAATGGTAAGTCTTTGACGCTGACCGCCTGAGAGGTTTTTGCCCTCCTGCAAGATCATTTCGCCAAGCTTATCAGGCTTTTTCTCTACAAAGTCTTTTGCCTGAGCAATGTCAAGAGCGTTCCAGATATCCTCATCCGTGGCGTTTTTATCACGCCACTGCATATTGTGTCTTATAGTACCCTTAAAGAGGACAGCTTTCTGAGGAACAATGCCTATCATACCTCTGAGCTGTGAGAATGGGTACTCTTTTACGTCAACGCCGTCAACGAGGACTTCGCCCTGACGGACGTCATAAAATCTTGGTATAAGGTTGATAAGAGAGGTTTTACCCGAGCCTGTACCACCGATTATACCGATAGTTTCGCCTTTCATGGCTTTGAAGCTTATACCCGAAAGGGAGTCGGCTTCTGCTGATGCGTACGAGAAGAAACAGTTCCTAAACTCTATGCATGGGGCATTACCGTCTGTTGTGACGGATTTATTATCCTTATCGGATACACTTGGCTCCACAGCGAAAACGTCATTAATTCTGATAGCGGACGCCTGCATTTTGGTGATATTTGTAACGAGTATCGCCATAGCAAGGAGTGCTAATAGTATCTGGTTCATATAGTTTACAAGGGCTATCACTTCGCCCTGTGAGATAGAGCCTGAATAAACTGTTTTGCCGCCAAACCAAATGATAGCGATGATAGCGAAGTTTACGATAACATAGGTGGCAGGATTCATGAGGGCGGAAATTCTTCCTGCAATTATCTGCTGACGTCTAAGTTCTTCGGTATTATCGGCGAACTCTTTCTCCTCATCTTTCTGACGGGAGAATGCTCTTATAACTCTGGCACCTGTGAGAGTTTCGCTTGTCATAAGGTTAGTTTTATCCAGCTTTTTCTGGATATTCTTATACTGCGGTATAGTGATGTGCATTATAAGGTAGATAACATAGGCAAGGCAAGGGGCGATTATCAGGAAGATAAGGGTAAGCTTCACTGAGATAGAGAATGCCATTATGATAGAACCAAGCACGATAAAAGGCGAACGAAGAAACAGACGAAGGAGGATATTCACGCCCTGCTGAGCGGTATTGATATCCGCTGTCATTCTTGTGACGAGGGTATGGCTTCCAACGCTGTCTATTTCCGCATAGGACAGTGAATTGATATGCTTGAAAAGGTCACGTCGGAGGGCTGTTCCAAAGCCCAATGACGCTTTTGCAGCAAAATACTGAGCAGTCAGCGAACAAGCCAGACCACAGAAGGCGAGGAGGACAAGCACGCCACCCATTTTATAGATGTAGGGCTTATCTTGATTTTTTATACCCACGTCAATGATATTTGCCATAACAAGTGGCACTGCAAGCTCGAAGCAGGCTTCGATAAGCTTAAACAGTGGACCGATTATGCTTTCTTTTTTATAGTTTTTCAGATACCTAAAAAGCTTCAGCATTTTTCTTTCTCCCAACTAAATAAAATTATACAAAGTTTATTGTAGCATATGTTTTTGTACATTTATAGACGAATAAGTTAATTCTTTAAAAAGCAGGGATAATGTAGATGCGAACAGTGTTCACCCGTCTTTGTACGCCGGCATGGTTTGTGATAATTCAAGCCTCGCACCTCCGAGCGGGACGCCGAGGACGTCGTCCCCTACAATAATCATCGACGCAGGCGATACCTTCATTCCTCATTCCTCACTCCTCATTCCTCACTTCTAAAAAAGGGGGTTGACAAAAGGGTGAAAGTGTGCTATAGTCATATCAATAGGTTTAAATGCTATGACGGAAATAAGTAGCCTTTTGCGAAATTTCAGAGAGCTTTCGGTCGGTGCGAGAAAGCATTTCAAGAGAGTGTGAATACATTCCTGAGCTGTTCGCCGAGAAAGCTTTTGCGTAAGGCGAAACGTTTTGCACACGTTATCGTGCTATGGCTTCGCTTTCTGCTGAGCCTGTAAGGTCGGGAGTTTCCCCGATAAACTGAGGTGGTACCACGATAATTCGTCCTCTGACAGATATTCTGTCAGAGGGTTTTTTATTTATGTACCGCAAAAAAATAATACGGAGGTATGAAAAATGACAGTATTTGAAGAACTGAAAAGAAGAGGTCTTCTCGCTCAGCTTACTGATGAGGAGGAAATAAAGGAGCTTATCAACGCTGGTAAGGCTACTTTCTACATTGGTTTTGACCCAACCGCTGACTCGCTGCACGTTGGTCACTTTATGGCACTTTGCCTTATGAAGCGTTTGCAAATGGCAGGCAACAAGCCTATCGCTCTGCTAGGCGGCGGAACAGGCATGATAGGCGACCCTTCGGGCAAGTCTGACATGAGAAAGATGCTCACAAAGGAAACTATCGAGCACAACGTTGCTTGCTTTAAAAAGCAGATGAGCCGTTTCATTGATTTCTCTGACGGCAAGGCTCTTGTGGTAAACAACGCTGACTGGCTCATGGACCTTAACTACATCGACGTGCTTCGTGATGTTGGTGCTTGCTTCTCTGTAAACAAGATGCTTACATTCGAGTGCTACAAGCAGAGAATGGAAAGAGGACTGACTTTCCTTGAGTTCAACTACATGATAATGCAGTCCTACGATTTCTACAGACTTTTCCAGGATTACGGCTGTAATATGCAGTTCGGCGGTGACGATCAGTGGGCTAATATGCTGGGCGGTACTGAGCTTATCAGAAAGAAGCTTGGCAAGGACGCTTATGCTATGACTATCACTCTCCTGCTCAACTCTGAGGGCAAGAAAATGGGCAAGACAGAAAAGGGTGCGGTATGGCTCGACCCTGAAAAAACTTCTCCATACGAGTTCTATCAGTACTGGAGAAACGTTGGTGACGCTGATGTTATCAAGTGCCTGAAGATGCTCACATTCGTTCCTATCGAGGAGATAGAGGAAATGGAGAAACACATGGAGGGTGCTGAATACAACAAGGCTAAGGAACTTTTGGCTTACGAGCTGACAAAGCTTGTTCACGGCAAGGAGGAGGCTGACAAGGCTGACGCTGCGGCAAAGGCTATTTTTGCAGGCGGTGGAAACAGCGACGATATGCCTAGCACGACTATTGCGGCGGCTGATCTGACTGACGGCAAGATAGGTATTCTTACGCTTCTTGTTAAGTGCGGACTTTGCCCTTCAAATGGCGAGGCTAGACGTCTTGTTACACAGAATGGCATTGCGGTGAATGGCGAGAAGTTCACTGACCCTAAGGGTCTTGTTGATCTCTCTGAGCCTGTTGTTATCAAAAAGGGTAAGAAGATCTTCCACAAGGCTATTGCGGAATAATATAGTGCAAAATAATTTCCACGGGTGGACAGAAGTTCACCCGTTTTTTGTATATAAATATAAGGTATTTTGCAATATTCATAAACTTTTACACAAAATACATATAAGGTTTAGCTATATTTAAAGTTATTCATATATACTTTTAATCAAAGGAAAGTTTACACAAGACATACGAAAAAATCACGAAAAGAGGCGTGGATATGAATGGCAGTCAGGAAGTGTTCAGACGAATCGAGAAAAAATATATCGTTGATGAACCGACTTATGAAAAGCTTATAAAAAAGCTCGATGGGCATTTTGTCAAAGACAGATATTACAAAAGCACTATCTGCAACATATATTATGACACACCAAGTCATCAGCTTGTGAGAAACTCTATTGAAAAGCCTGTTTACAAGGAAAAGCTGAGGGTGAGGAGCTACGGCGTACCTAATGATGAAGACATGGTCTTTGTGGAGCTTAAAAAGAAATACAAGGGCGTGGTCTACAAGAGGCGTATTGAAATGACCCTTGCACAGACCCGTGATTTCTTTGCAGGCAAAGAGGTACCTCATGATAATCCGCAGATAGAGAACGAGCTGAAATATTTTCTCAAATTCTATGAGGGCATTGCTCCTGCAATGTATCTGAGTTATGACAGGCTTGCTTACTGCGGTGCTGAAGACCCGTCCCTTAGGCTGACCTTTGACACGCACATTCTTTACCGTGAGGAGCAAAAGGAGCTTGACAAGGGCATTTGGGGAAAAGAGCTTCTGCCTGCCGGCATGAGGGTAATGGAAATAAAGATACCGAACGCTATGCCTCTTTGGTTATCGGCTATACTTGATGAACTGGAGATATATCCTGCGTCATTCTCAAAATACGGAACTGCGTATCTTAATGAATTTTCTGAAAAAATACATAAAGGTAAGGTGATAAGCTGTGCTTAATTCAACTACTCTTGCGGCTACTACTGTGACCACCACTGAAACGACCGTGGCGGCGATAACTACAAACGAATTTATTTTCTGCACTGCGGCTTCGTTGGTGCTTGGTCTTATAATAGCGTTTGCTTTCAACTTCAAGCAGAAAAAGAC
>ERZ825384.4799-NODE-4799-length-10279-cov-2.909135_pt1 | contig 10279 bp, 10 predicted proteins | sample MGYA00519931_ERZ825384 | MGnify/ENA primary metagenome ERZ825384 (study PRJEB31778, sample SAMEA3449200) | human gut metagenome | biome: human gut; feature: human-associated habitat; material: faeces | place: United Kingdom | collected 2010/2012 ...
CGTTTACCGTATAGCCATCAGCCGCTGCATCAGCAACGAACTGTTCCTTAACAGCATCGTTTTCAAGGTAAATGACAATCTTGCCAGGGAGAGTCTCCCAAAGATTTCCGAGCGTTCTGTTTTTAATGTTATTCATGATAATACCTCCGTTAACTCGAATTTTCCGTTGCTTACTTCTTATATCGTTATCTATTCTATCCTCTCAACCTAGTACAATTATCAATTATGTCTACTCAAACCAGTGCACTTATTTATAATGATTGACATGTTCTTCCAAACGCAAAAACACACTTTAGTTCGAGTAGACAGATTGAATGTGATTGGGCAAATCCTGTAATATCAAGGCTTATGCTCTCGACATTAACACTACCGTCTCCACATGGCTCGTCTGGATACGCTGGATTTCTTTGATATTTTTCCGATTACGGGAATATATCATCAGCCTATTTCACAGTTTTACCGTTTACGGGAATATGTCTATGTTACTCTCGTACTACAATATTTGATAGTCTTCTATTGCTCCTATCGGACAAGCCATTCTCTTATCAAATAATACAATATTTTTCCCAACTGGACACACTGTGCTACCATAAACAATACCCGAATAACCTAAAGAAATGTAGTATTGAGCAATTGTTTGAAATGGTGCATATGCAATTGCTCTATTATTTGTCGCGTCAAGTGGTACAAATATTTGTTCTGACAATAACTTTGTATAGGTATATACGCACCAACGAGTAAGCAACTCTTCAAACTCTTTTTTATTGATACTCATTTTGGGAACAAAACCTAACGCTTTCGCAATTTTAACGCCTTTTTTAACTTGTTTTTGTCCATATTCTTCTAAAGATGCATTCAATTCTGCATAAGAAATATCATCTGAAATGGTTAAATTAACCAATTTATAATCAGCATACTTAGCATCAAATTGAAAATGACAGAATCCGAATCTACTTCCTGTTTTAACTCGACATTCAGCTTGTGCGCACTCGTGTATATCGCGATCATTACCGATTGCCAAATAAAGCCACTCAACTCCAGGAGGACTAAAACGATTATCTTCTTTAATGTACTCTTCTTTAGGAAGGAAACGTTCATAATTTGGAACTTCGTTCCTCTTTAATATAGTTCCTCTACCAATTAGTTCGCTTTTTAAATCCTTAATTGCAATCGTTTTGTGTTCAATGCCGGAGTTTTTATTGAATAAATCATCATATACTTTTAAAAACATTTGCTGCTTAGCCTTATCGATTTCCTCATAAGAAAACAGGCCTTTTGCCAGACACTCTCGAAACTCACTCCAAGTTTTTTTAATAGTTTTTTCGCTGTTTTCTATACCGCTAAAATCAAATATTCTCCCCATAAGTTAAAAACCTCATCATTCCTCAGTAGATACTACTGATTTATTGTAAGTTTCAGCAAATCATCTATATCCCACAGTGCCATCAAATTTTCCCGTTCTTCAGCAAATTCACGAGCATCTCTTGTGAATCTGGAAGATGTTACAATCACTGATTGATTTGCTTGCATAGCCATTTGAACTCCATAGACACTTCTAACTACACTAACATCAACCTTATGATTTTCGCCCCAGTGTTTGCATTCAATAATCAATGTATATGGTATGGGATACGCTTTTGTAGCAATAATATCTTTTCCACCATCTCTCGTTACTTGTGTTATTTTTACACTAAAACCAAGTTTTTCTAAAATATCAGCAACAAAAAGTTCAAAATCTCTTGGTGTCATTCTTTTGATTTTTTCTCTATAATACTCTAATAAATACTCTGCTCTCTCATACTCTGCATAAGCCTCATCATAATAATCAAAATCAAACTCATAATCCATTTCTACTACTGGTTCATTTATGAAAGAACCACCATAACATTCAGAATCTGAGAAATTAAAGGCTCCTACAGGATACTCATGTCCTCTGATACTGAATTCTATCCATGAATGACATTCATCACAGCTTATTTCCCCACGAAAATCATATTCAATTTCTTCACCCATTGGTCTGTCATACACAGAAGTTTCATAATCCAAATGAAATTGTCAATAATACTTGACACATTTTTCTCAAAAAATTTTGACTAAGCAACAGCGGATAATTCAGCATAGAACCTCTGCCGTTTCACTGCAGGTGGAAGTCCACCAATGGATGAACAAATTCTACGGTTTGACCAATAGCTCATAAAGTATCTCCAAACCATTGTTTTTAGCTCAGCTATGGTGAAATTTTCCGACTTTCTGCCCCTGTTGTAGAAAAGCTCTTCTTTCATTCTTGCCCATATGCTTTCACCTCTGTAATATCCGTAACACACTTTCTGAGCGGCTCATCAGCCTTAAAATCACGTTTGAGAATGTCGTCCGACTTGCGTGCTTCTCGGACGGCTTTGGTGATTCCGCCCGGCTTTCGTTTCGGCTTATGTATGAGATTTATCTCCTCCATAACCTTGCGTACAGTACCTTCACAAGGCACATGAACGTCCTTAAACTCCCCGATTTCCTGCCTGTAAGTGAGCGCCTGATACATACGAACTCTGCCGTAATCTGCATTGCATTCGTCTTCAACGTGGATTTTCATCATGGCATCGGCAAGATTCTGATACTTCCAAGGTTTGTTCTTGCGGTCAAGATAGTCGTAAAAAGCCTGTCTGCTGACTTCCAATGCCTCACAATAAAAGCTTATTTTACCGGTAATTCTGCCGTCATCAGTGCGGATTGTGATATATTTCAGTCTTTGCTCTTTCCCGACTTCTGACGGCTCGCTGCGAAAAAAGCGGCGGCGTCCTCTAAAAATTCATTCATTTCGTTAAGACGTTTTATTTCTTTTTCCATCGCTGCTTTTTCCGTGCCTATCTCCTTTGCAAGCTTTACCGCCTGTACCTTGAAATCATTGTCATACTGTCTGTTCTTTGACATCATTTTTTCCTCCTGGTTTTCATTTTATTACTTTGAGGATTAGGTGTCAAGTTTTATTATACTACATCATTGTAGCGGTGTCCGCAGATATGGGACATAGCGTTGTTGGAACGACCTTAAATTTATATTCCCATATGTTCCAAGAGGCGAGAGCACGCAACTGCGATGCGATAAGCAACGCTCTAAGCTTCACGAACGAGGTTAAAGTGAAAGAAGAAAAGCACTCCGAGGACAGCACAGAGGGCACCTACGAAGATGAGGACGAGCAGGAAGAAGAACAGTTCGGACAAGTTTTCGGGGCATAAAAACAACCGCAGGGCGCAAGCCTTGCGGGGTACATAGAACACAGCCAAGAGGTAGTCGAAAGCGGTTATTTTCAAAATAAGTGGCAGATAAGTGGTTGAGGAGATTTTAGGGAAAAATAAATCCCTGAAAACAACGCAAATGCGTTATTTTCAGGGAAGTGATCTGGTGACCCGTACGGGAATTGAATTAATCCCGAGCCTTTTAGTAGTTTTTAGTAAAATGCGAAAATGGCTGTAAATCGCGGATTTTTGAAGCTTCAATTATAGTAACTTCAAGCGATTTCAGACGATTTTTAGTACCGATAAGTGCCAAACAAGTGCCAAAAGTGGCGTAATTTCCTCCGAAAAGTAAACCACCGTTCAATGACTATATAGCAGGATTCTGAATAAGTGAACAGTTGCATAATTTGCAATTGTTCATTTTTATATTTCAGAATTATAGCACGTCACTTATAAATTATTAGAATTCGCAATTAATTTGCCGTTCTTGAAATCGCTTTCTGTGTTAATTCTGATACCATCTGCTTCTCATTTTGCGTTTTATTATTAAACAACTCTTTTGCTATTTCTTCTCGATTCATTTTTAGTTTATCAAGAATGAAACTATGTCTTAATTCAAAGCTTTTAAACACATCATCCCAAGTTAATGCATATATTTCATAGTTATCTGCTTGCATTACTAATCCTGGCTTTCCTTTTTCTTTAAATGCGTCATAGCGAACTTTTACGTCATCATCAATAACGCTACATACAGCTATGAATTTCCATTGCCTGCGGATGCTATTAAAAGAAGGCTGTTTTCTTATGAAAAGCATATAATCTTCAATTTGTCTATACACAGTATTTGATAGAGGAATACGTGGAGCTTTCAATTCTACAATGATATTTTCATCAATGTAGATTCCAGAATCACTTTCAACTTTTCTGGCATTGCACATAAAAATGTCCATTCGCCTATCATTTTCATCATCATGTTCCAACTTAGTAGTTGGAGATTTTGCTCCATATAATATGTAGTTGTATTCTTTTAACGCTGTAGCCATTGTTTTATCCGCTGTTGCAAGGTTATATTGTTCACCGAACAGCCAATAATTATTCTCGACTATTTTTTGAATGTTATCACGTTCGTTAGCAAATTTGCCTAAATCAAACACTATTTTCTTTAGTATGTCGAGCTTAGAATAGCGACCTTCAATGAATTTCATAGTTTCTATTATATTTTCAAGTTTGGTCTTTTTTAGGACATTTGAAAAATCTTCTCTTTGTTCAGGCGTTAACTCGATTATCTGTTCAACTATATCTAGTATTCTTTCGCGTTCTTCTGAATCCAAAAGAAGATTTAGAAATCCAAGTAATGATTTTTCTTGAACAGGTTTAAGTTTATAAAAAATACGTGAATCAAGGCAGTATAATTCTTTTGTTACATTTATCAAATCCTGTTTTCTAAGCTGATCATATTTATCATCTTTGAATGTTGGAAAAGTTTTTCTTTCGTTAATCATTTTATTGATTACTTCATCTGCTTTTCCAGACATATAGTCTCGCAAATTGTTTTGAATTAGATTATGTATTTCTTTTTTTAGTTTTTTAAGTACCCGTTGATCATCTATTGATAAATTAAATTCTGTTTGAGTCGAAATTGAATCTAAGGATATGTCATCTAAATGATTAAAGAATTCAGAGCATACAAACATACTGTGATTATAGTTCATTGTATTTCTGTTGAAGGTTGTGGTGTCTTTACCTTTAACAGTATCAGAACTATCTAGATAGTAGCTACAGTATTTTTCTTTTATCTTATCCAGCCACACAATTAAATTTAAGGAAAAAGAATAATCCTCAATGATTATTGTTTTTTCTTGGCTCAATTCAACATTTATGTATTTAGAATAGTCTAATTTTTCACCGTTGACTATTATTCTGTAATCATAATTTTTATTTAAATATAGAAACCAAGCATACTCTCGTAATAATGTATCTTCAATATGCTGCATAGATATATTATCTGGCAATAAATCATTTATATTTGAGAGAGTAATGGTAGTTCCTGTTTTCTTTTCATCAGAGATTTTGGGATCATTGTAGTCAACTAAGTTCTTGTTACTGTTACTTAGAAAAATATTGAATAGTAAATAGTTGTTGCCTCGTTTGTACACTGTTTTCCATGTTGCTTCATTTGCGATTGCAGTAAAGGAAAAGCGTCCTTTTCCTTTATTTGCTTTAGATTTCATTAATGATAAAGAATTTTTCTTTGAAGCTAAAAATGTTCCAAATGTATCTTCAATATCTTCATAAACAATACCATCTCCATTATCCGAAATGGAAATTGTATTAATACCCGACAATTCATTTTTTGTATAAGATATTTCAACTTCAGTAGCATTGGCTTCAAAACTATTCCATATAAATTCGCAAAGAGCCTCTTTATAATCTTTAGTTATTCCTGATGTTTCAATACTTTTGTCTTTAACGGATAATGATAATTGCATAATCTTTACCTCCCAAGAATAACTTGAATGTTTTTAATTAGCGGATTGTGGGATAAAATCTATAATTCTTACAACTTCTTCAAGCTTGGCGATGAAATCCTTGATACTGAGAGCAACAATATCAACATTATATTTGTATTTTGAGTATCCCACCATATAAATCGTATCGGCATGAAGTGCAGGTGCTATGAAAAGAGTGAAAACCTTAGTATCAGGATACTTCTCGATAGCTTCTGTCAAGTGCCTTGTAATGGCAGGCATTTCATTGGTAGCTTGTGTCCTTGCCTGCATAAGAGTTACCTCTACAAGCGGATTGCAGTCCTTGTCAAAACATTCAATATCTGCCATACCGCCTGCTGCGGTGAAAGTAGGAATGCCCTCATCGTCAGACTTGTAATTGGGTCTAATGATAAGATCTTTGAAATGCTGCTTTAAGGCTATGCTGATAAGAAACTCAAATCTTGTAGGCTTATCAATAACACGGAGCGTTGGATCGTGGCTTTCGTTGCGAGAGCAGGTGATATTGAGTTCGTTGTAGATGAAGTCCTTATCATGCTTTTCAGCCCATTCTTTGATAGTTTTTTCTTTGACGGCAGCCATACCCGTTGGCTCTTGATGTTGAATACTGAGTATATGAGGATCAATGTTGCCCATATACTTGAAATAGTCCTTTTTGGAGCTAAAAGAATCGAAAACAGTATAATTTCTGATAACATAGTCTATTCTCTCTGCTTCAAATGAGTTGAAGTCTACAAAGCGACCATTGCCCCTCAGAGAGATAAGCCCTGTTATACGCATTTTACGGATAAACTCGTCAACAGCTTCGCCTGTTATTTGACTGATTTTAAATCTATTTTTCTTTGAAGAATCGGCGTTTAATATCTGTAAGCAGCGATCATACATGACTTCATCACCATAGGTGAAACGATGTTTCTTTCTGAAAGCCTTGATTTCCTTATATAAAGCATCGGCATCATTATCAGGCCAGCAGATTATCATTGATAATTCGCTGATAAATACTCCGGAATCTCCTTCTTCAGGATCATCTTTGAGTTTTTTAATTACGTTCAAGAGAAGCGGCAGCGGTGCATTGGTGTTGGAGTTTTTGCGGAAAGGATTGTTAGTCTGATACTTCATCATTGCATTGAGAAATACATTCTGTATCTTATCATCGTTCTTAGGAACTTCTCTGACTGCATCAATGAGCATATGTCCTGTTGTGGATATTTCTATTGGAGCTTCCATAGCGTAAAAGATAAACCCAAACTCCATAGGCAACTTATACCAAGTGTCAAATCTTGAAGGCCAGCCTGCTTCAAATCCGGCTTCCTTATGCTGCTGAGGACTGTTTTTTATGATATATTCAGTATCTTCAACAGTAAAATCATCCTCACTATTGTAGATAGCTTTAAGTCTGGGGTCTGTACCGATAAACGTAGGCTTATATAACTTCTTGGATATCAGATTAACTGCAACTTCATGAATGATCTGCTCAGTCAATATCTGTCCTTCAAAAGGAAGAATACTGTTCAAGAAATCTGCTATTCTTGCCGGATTTCTCATTGTTGTTGAAAATGATAGTGGTTTATATTCTTTTTGACGTTCCTTGACCATGTCGACCTCCACAATTATAAAGCAGATTCAAGTTGCGCAATAAACTCTGAATAATCAAAGCTATCTGACATTTGAACAACGAGATAGTTTCCTTTTTTCTTAGCTCTGCTATCAGCAGGGGAAGTCATATACTTTCTGTATCCAATTTCAGAAAGCATTTCTTTAGTTGCTCCGCCAGTAATATATAAAACAATTTCTTCACCTGCTAATATGTGCGAAAAAATAGAGGCAGTTTCTCCAATATATATAACACGCATATAGAAATCTTTTGTGTTTTCATATGATTTGTAAGCGTTGTTATAGTAAGGTCCTATTACATCTATATATTGCCGATTAGTGGTTCGATTAACACTAAATAAAGCAAATTCTAATCCATTTCTAATACATGACGATCTTACCTCTATTGTATCTCCGGATGACAACTGTATATCTATTTGATTATAAGAACTGTTACTTTGAGGTTTAATAACATTTTGGCATCCTAATTCATTTTGCAATACTTCATAACATGCATATTCGGCTATAAGCCCAAGTAAATTGTCTGCAGTAACAGTTTCGTCTGATCTTATTATTCCAGAACTTGCTGAAAAACTATTCAGTCTGTTGTTTATTAATTCTGCTTTTTGTCTGACATCTTCTAAAAATGAATCGTCTGCTGAAATAACGACTTTTAAACATTCGAAATTTCGGCGGTTATTACTGAAGTAAGAATTATTTATAACGTTACAGATATTAAGTTCTATCATAATGATACATCCTTTCAATAATTTGTGACTAAGACTTCATATGAGCCTTTCTGTGTGTTATCATGGAAACTTATATAATTACTTGTAATGTCAATAACATTGTATTTTTTTGCCCATGTATCGAATATCTCGTTATACATATTCTTGTGTCTGATGATATTTGATACTGCAAATCGTATGTGTCTGTTATTAAGCTCATCGAGTACATTGAGTAATCGATGTTCCGTTTCAGGATTCCATAACTTATTGTACTCACTAAACGAAATAAGATAAGGCGGATCAAGATATACAAAGTCATCTGTAGTCGGTTCTGCTTCTGATAGAAAATCTTCAAAATCAGTGTTAAATAATTCAATGTCTTTCTCCGAAACATACTCAAAATACGCATTAAGAGCGTTAACTACATTTTGATTGAAGTCAACGTTTCCTACAGGCAGATTGAAATCACCATTGCCGTTAAACCTCAGCATACGGTTAAAGCCGTAGATGAGCAATACATAGAGTTTCAACAGGTCGGACTTGTCACTGTTGAAATCAGCTCTTAGCTTCATATATGCTTCTTTATTATACTTAGCATAGTATGTTTTTACAAAGTTGATCTTATATTCGTCAGGAACAGTCCTGCCCAGGAAAGATGCTGAAAGACCGTAACCATTGATAATATCAGTCAGCTTGCTCCAGAAGCTGTCAACATCGTTACTGTAATCAAATAACAGTTTATGCAGGGCTATCATGTAGCTGTCGATATCATTAACAAGATAGCTATCGGCATCAACATTAAGAAATACACTGCCGCCACCGCAGAAAGGTTCTATGAACCTATCAATATCAGTAGGAAAATGCTCCTTGAGCTGCGGAACGAGCTTGAACTTATCCCCTACATAAAAGAAGGGAGACCTTCTGAAAGTAGTAGCTATCTGAGTTTTCATAGTAATCACTTCACTTTAACAATAAAAATCAGTTCTTTGTGGTCATTAAAATCGGTTTTTCCCGCATTGAAGAAGTTGTGTGATGTTTCAAATCGCTGAACTTCTCCTCTTGCGGATAGGGCAGTTTCAATATCTTCCAGTGTCATTTTGTTTTTTGAAGAACTGCTCTTTGATTCGTAGGTGTTGTTATACGAAACAACGATATATTTGCAATCAAGGCTGTCTATAAGCTCCTTGAATACTATTTTTGCTTTATTACGGCAGTAGTCGCTCATATTTTCAGGATCAGGCTTTAACGCAACTCCGTGGAGTTCAGGCTTTCTCCAACAGGTGATGTTCTCCAGAACATGATAAAATCTGCTATACTGCCTTGAATTGTAAGGCGGATCAATATAAACTATGTCGCATTTCAGCCTATGAGCGAATTCGTTAGAATCCTTTCTTGATATAGTTATTTGCGACTTTTTTGTTTTATATGGATTGATAAGATCAAATTTAAATGTGTCAGGAATATCATGTCCCTTTATATAAGCATCGTAATGCCCTACGGTATTGGCACTCTTATCAGCCGAATAGAGCAGAGATGCAAGAAGTATAGCAAATTCCTTGTCTGATAGTTTATCTTTATCGGATTCGATGACTTCTCTTATATGTCCAATCAGCTTTGCGTCAGAGTGTGAGAAGAACTTGCCGCCAAAATTAATGGAGATGTAATTCTCGTCTATATTGTCAGCTGACAAAGATTGAAAACGGCTGCAATATTCAGAGATTAAATTCTTGTCATAAGGAGTAGCATCAAAGAACGCTTTATAAATAACTTCATTTGAGTAAAGAAAGTCATTGATGTATATCTTCTTCATTTTATCAAGCATAGTATATGAAATAATGCCTGTTCCTGCGAAAATATCACAAAAAGAGCTGCCATTGCAGTTCTCAGCTATCAACTCGCTTATCCAAGAGGAGAGCTTATACTTACTGCCTGTGTATCTCCTGTTCCAAATATCATACATAATAGTCTCCGTTTCAATATAATTATCCATAATATTATAACATAATTATAGTAGGAATGCAACGTTTTTATATTGTTATTTCACCTTGATTTGCTTGTTCGTTATTTTTATCATATCGCACATAGCGAACATCATCAGTTATTTCAAAGTGCATAGGGTAACTATCTCCCCAGGTAGTCCTTAATGCAAGTATAGAGTTTTTTGTCCATTTTAATAATTCAATAATTTTATTATGTTTATCAATATTCCATCCAATTGCCT
>ERZ825384.4800-NODE-4800-length-10275-cov-2.907534_pt1 | contig 10275 bp, 5 predicted proteins | sample MGYA00519931_ERZ825384 | MGnify/ENA primary metagenome ERZ825384 (study PRJEB31778, sample SAMEA3449200) | human gut metagenome | biome: human gut; feature: human-associated habitat; material: faeces | place: United Kingdom | collected 2010/2012 ...
AAGCCGCTACCGCCTGCTGAACCAGGAGCAATATGAAAATCTGATGGTAGACGGCTTGTTGGCTGCTTATCCGGACGATTATGAGAACAAAGATGCTGCTTTAGCTGATTTGTATGACACGTTCGGTTTGAAGCCGGGTGAGGGGGCCAATACGGACTGGATGGACGAGGTTACCCGCGTTGGCAAGATCCAGGACTATAATCTAGACATTTCTTCCGGTGGCGTTTCGGAAAACGCTGCGAAGTACTTCCTTTCGTTCAACTACTTTAAGAATGAGGCTATCATTATCGGCAAGGACCTGGAACGTTTTTCCGGACGTTTCAATCTTGAACAGGAGCCGGGCAAGGTGGTGAAGTACGGTTTGAACAGTTCGTTCTCTTATTCGATCATGAACATGGGCGCGGGCGGAGGTTATTTCAGCGATCCGATTACGTTGGCCTACGGTAAGATGAATCCGCTTATTGCTGTCAGGAACAAATTGGGGGAATGGAATTTTGAAAATACTCAATATAATCCTGTGGCCCAACGTAGTAAGGACGGTGACCGTAGCGAAGCGAAGACTTACCGCGCCATTCTTTCGCCTTATGTGACTATCCGCTTTTCTCCTGCCTGGTCGTTTACGTCACGGGGAGGCTTGGATTTATATTCGATAAAAGAATTCGGCTATTGGTCTTTCCTGCAGCCACAAGGCAAGGGTATGCGGGGTATGGGCGAACAGGGAACCACTACACGTACGCTGCTTAGCATCACAAATACCCTTAGCTGGGTCAAGGCGTTCGATGACCACCACGTGAATATGATGGTGGGGCAGGAAGCGCAGCATACCCGCGAAAATTCCTCCTATCTGGCAGGAAGCAATTATCCGGTGGAATATCTCAGCCAAATCGAGTTGGCGGCAAAGCCTTCGAGTGCGTCCACTTCTTTGGATAATGTGGCTCTTGCGTCCTTCTTCTTTAACGGGCAGTATGATTATGCCAACAAATATTATTTGTCGGCAAGCGTCCGTACCGACGGATCCTCCCGTTTCGGTTCCAACAACCGCTGGGCGACTTTCTATTCCGTGGGTGCACGCTATCGCCTGACGGGAGAAAGTTTTATGCAGTTGGCAAGCAATTGGCTGGACGAACTGACGTTGCGGGTAAGCTACGGTACTTCCGGAAACCAGGATGTGGGCGGTTCGTGGTATGCGTCACGCGGGCTTTACGGATTCGGGTATAACTATAACAGCCAGCCGGGAAGCTACCGTCAACAAGCAGGCAATCCCGACCTGAAATGGGAGCAGACCGCCAAGTTCAATGTCGGTGTGGATCTCGCATTGTGGGAGCGTAGGGTGAATGTAGAGTTTGACTATTACCGTCACCTGACTAAAGATATGGTGTTCAATGTTCCTCTGTCGTTAACGAGCGGAATGTCGTCCATTCCCACCAATGTAGGGGAATTGGAGAACAAGGGTTTTGAATTTTCTGTTGGTGTCACGCCGGTGCGTACCGATAAGGTGGATTGGACATTGACTTTCGTGGGAAGCGCGAATAAGAATGAAATTAAGAAACTGAGTACCGACTTGCCGATCGAGGGGAGTATTACAATAGTGGAACCGGGACGTGACATTTATACCTGGAAGATGAAAGAATGGGCAGGGGTCGATCCTGATACGGGCAGTCCGATGTGGTGGATTGTGAACCGGGACAAAAACGGAAAGGAGATCTCTCGCGAGAAGACCACCAATTACAATAAGGCTACCAAGGAATATGTCGGTAAGGCGTCGCCAAAATTCCAGGGCGGTTTAACCTCTTCGTTGAATCTTTACGGTTTTGACTTTTCTTTCCAGTTGAATTATTCGCTTGGCAGCAAGATATTCGGTGACAACCTCCGTTATGATGAGCAGACCGGTGCGGCCGGAGTGCAGAACACGACGCGCTATGTGTATGAAAACCGTTGGCAGAAGCCCGGTGATGAGGCATTGGTGCCACGTTTCGTATTTGGTGACAAATCCGGTGCAAACTCCGCCTCTACCCGTTATCTGATGAAAGGCGATTATCTGAAAATCCGCAATATTACCCTCGGCTATACCTTGCCGAAGGATCTGGTGCAACGTATCCACCTGAACAATGTCCGTATCTATGTAAGTTCCGACAACTTGCATACGTTCGTGGCAAAGGATTTCCGCGGTTTTGATCCGTCCGGTATAGCACCCAACGGCGTTCAGTGGTGGAATTACCCTACGCCGCGCAATGTGATGTTTGGGCTGAATATTGGTTTTTAAAGTTAAACATTTAAATCGAATGTATTATGAAAAGAATATATAGTTTGATTGTGGCAGGGGGGCTGTTGGCGGCAGGTTGTGATTCGTATTTTAACGAGGACCTGTACCAGAATATCCCGCAAGAGAATGCCTATGCTACCGTTTCCGATGTGGAGAATGCCCTCAACGGAGTTTATTACGCTTTCGGCAGCTACCGCTTCATGGGCCGCAATGCGGTGGCGATTGGCGATATGTCTGCCGATATGGCGGTGGCAGATGCGAAATCAGGGCATTTCGTGACTCTCAACACTTACACGTTTTCCGAAACAGAAGGGGTTTTGGGGGATGTATGGCAATACGGCTACAAGGTGATAGATCTGGCTACCCGTAGCATCAACGGGACAGAAGCGTTGCTAGCTGCCGGCGGATTGGGAGAGGCGGACGTGGCGACTCTCAATAAGGCGATGGCGCAGTGTTATGCCTTGCGTGCATTTTCGGCTTTCCAACTGGTGAATATTTTTGGGCTTCCTTACGGAACGGACAATGATGAACATGGCGGTCTGGTTATCGTGGAGGAGAAGCCGATAGAGTTGCGTGCCAAGGTGTCGCGCAGTTCCGTGAAAGCCACGTACGAGTGGATTTTGCGTGATGTTGAAAAAGCGGTGAATACGCCGAATGTGGTGGGCAGGGATGTGCAGAAATATTTTAATGGCGCAGCAGTCAAGGCATTAGAGGCAAGGGTGAACCTGTACATGGGCAAATACGGAAAAGCGAAAGAGGCTGCAGCCGAGGCGTTGAAGTTGCGGAATGCTGCTCCGGACGAGGCATACGTGGGCATGTGGAAGTCGACCGCTATATCGGGCGAGGATATTTTTACCATAGCCAAGAGTTCGGATGACAATCTTTCAGCAAACAGTCTGAACACGTTGTATGGAAGTTACGGTGGCGCATTGACGAAACGGGCTGTCGGTCTGTTTGCGAAAGGGGATATCCGTGCACAATTGGTCGGTGATGGAAAAAATCCGAGACGTCCTATGAAGTTTCCCGGTATTGCCGGAGCTGATGCGGTGAACAATATTCCGGTGTTCCGCGTATCGGAGATGTACCTTATCATGGCAGAAGCGGCAGCACAGTCGGGTGATGTATCCGGTGCCCGAAAGGAACTCTTGAATACGGCGAAACGCAATCCGGCAATCCGGACAGAGGATGACCTTCCCGGTACGAAGGAGGCGCTTCTTGCCTTTATCGCAGAGGAACGCCAACGGGAGTTGTTCGAGGAAGGACATCGTTGGTACGATGCCCGCCGCACAGGTGAGAAGATCGAAGTGGCAGACGGAAAATATAAGAATTTCAATGTCCGGAGTTTTGTATTTCCGATACCTGCCGGTGAGATCAATGCCGGTTTCGGTACGCAGCAGAATCCTAATTGGGTGAATGCCATGCCGAAATAACCGTTCCGGCAGGAATAACGGGCATTGTCCGGCAGACAGGCATTTTCCAACGCCTGTCTGCCGGATAATTTTTCGAGTCCTTTGTAAACTTTAATAGATTAATAAAAACATTTTCACCTACCTGCCTGATATTTTATCGATTGGTGTCTGATAAGGACGGAAGGATTGTCGGTGAAGTACGTGCCGCTATGGGGAGAAAGGGAGGAGGAGAAAAAAACAGGAAGAGTCGTATTCACTCCTCCTGTTTTTTTCATATTTATGCTTTCTATCAATAGAATTTGTATCTCTGGTCAACTATTTCGCCATTTTTCAAGATAGCTTGAATAGCCTGATAGTTCGCACGATACATATTACTTTGTTGTAAGGCTTGTTTGCCCTGAGCGACCATATCCGGTGTTACCTCTTCGGTTGTCCGGTTGTTGACCAGGATCAGATATACCCCCTGATTTCCTGCGATCGGTTCGGAAATCTTGCCTTGTTCGGTTATGCTGGAAGCTGCGATTACTTTAGGTTCGATTCCTGCTCCCGGAATTTGGAAAGAATTGAATGAAATTTCGTTGGCTTCTTTGACTTCCAAACCGGCTTTCCGGGCAATGGAAAGTAAACTTTCACTACCGCTCTTAGCCGATGCCAGTTCTTTTTTCAACAAATCGGCTTTCTTCTTCTGTATCAGGATCCGTTTGATATTACCGGCTACCTTGTTGAGCGGAGCGATACCTTCTTCGTCGATTTCTGTCAGTACGGCGATGGTGAATTTGTTCCCGTTTTCAAAGATGGTCGAACCGTCGTTTGTTTTTAAAACTTCGTCCACCTCTTCGGCCATATAAGCCTGGCGGATCATTTCACGGGCACTCTCCATACCGGCGATTGTTTTATCGTTTTTGCCGATGGTAGCGATACGTTTGGTTAAACCGCTTTCTTCGACTTTTTTGTTAAAGTTGTCGAGATTGGATACTTCAATAGCAAAAGTGCGTGCATCGTTGTAAATCTGATTGGTGGTTTTAGCAGATGGAGAAACTTCTTTTTCAACCGTTGCAATCTGGATTTTTTTCACCGGTTTAGCCATGTCCGTTACCTGCAGCACATGTGCGCCATATTGTGTCAAGACTACCTTGATATCGTTTTTCTTGGCGAAGAAGGCAGAATCGCTGAAAGGCTGTACCATCGTTCTCGACGTAAACCAACCCAGATCGCCTCCGTTGACTGCTGAATTTTGGTCTACGGAATTGGTTTTAGCCAATTCTTCGAAATCAGCTCCTTTTCTTAACAGACCGGCTAAGCTGTCTGCTATATTTTTTGCTTGTGCATAATCCTGATTTTGAGGAGCGATCAGAATGTGGCGGGCTCTTACAGAATCGGGCAACATTTTGACAGAAGCTACTCTGGAGATTTTATAGGCGTTATTTTCCAGATAAGGACCGAATACGGCTTTCTCGTTGTTAAAAAGGAATTGAGCCATACTGTCGTTTGCTATTTCATCTTGTTTGAAATAGTTTCGGTCGGCTTTTTTATCGGAAGAGAGGTTTACAAACTCCAGTGGGTCTGCACTTTCTTCAAATTCTTTTACCAGGTCGTTCACCGCCCCTTCAGTCTCGGAGAAATCTTCTCCGGAAGGTTCGATATCGAAATTGACGTAAACAATTTTCCGCGATTCCGGTTGTTCGAAGCTCTTCTGATGTTTGTTGTAATATTCTTTGATCTCCCCGTTGCTTACGTTGATCGTAGAATCTTCAATTGTAGAATAGTTTTTGACGATATAACTGATGTCGGCTTTATCAGCACTGTTGGCTGCTGCTTCTTGTGCCTGGGCATCCGTAATATACAGCGCTTTGGCGACAATTGCATTGTATTTCGCCATTTTCCGGCTGTCGGAAACTTCTTTTTCCATGTTCAGCCAATATGCTTTCTGCGGAATATTATTGGGCGCGGAGATTACTTTTTTTACATAATCTCTGGCACCGGCATAATCGATTTCGCCGGTATTCGGATTTGTAAAAAGCTGGCGTAATGCCGGGCTCATATTTTCGCCGAGTAATGCATCGTACAATTCATCACCACTGACATCGATACCGATTTCATCATATTCTCTTTGCATCAATTGTTCCATGATCATTTGCTGCCAGGTGTTTTCCCGCAACATGGTCTGCTGTTCTTCATTCAGTGAAGATACATTGTTCATCGCTTTGATCATTTCTTCATTTTTACTGACGCGGTTTTGGAAATCTATGATAGATACTCCCTCTCCTGCGATCTCGCCAATCTGATTCCGTTGGCTATTGAAAATTCTTGAACCTGAATTTAATGCATCTCCTACAATGAATGCTATCAGGGCCAGACCGATCACAATACTAACAAGTAGTCCGCCGCGATTTCTGATTGTTTGTAATGTTGCCATTTATGTTAAAAATTTAATGTTTTTTACGGTTTACATTATTTTTAGAGGCTACGAAGATAGATAAAAGTGCATTGTTGTGCAAATTTTCGGGCTCGCTTTTCCTCACTTTATTTCAGGTTTATTTCCTGACACACATCCTTTTAATAAGGAAATGGTTTAATTTTTCTTTTTCGTGGTCGTTTGGGCTTTTCGGACAGGCGTTTTTTTGCTGCTTCCGCCTGGCTTTTTCTTGCTACCTTCTTTCTCGATCAATTCCATACATTTCTCTAATGTAAGCTCGTCTGCTTTACATGTTTTAGGGATTTTATAGTTCGCTTTGTTGTAAGAGATGTAAGGTCCGAACCGGCCGTTCAGGATTTGCACTCCATTATCGAAAGCTTTTATCAGTTTATTCCGGTCACTTTCTCTTTTTTCTTCAATGCGTTGAATGGCTGTCTCGAGAGTGATGGTCCCCGGATCGTCTTCTCCTTTTTTCAAAGATACGAACACATTGTTGTGTTTGATATAAGGTCCGAACCGGCCGATCCCGATACTGACGTCTTTATCTTCGTACTGGCCGATTTTACGTGGAAATTTGAATAAACCCAAGGCCTCTTCCAGGGTGATGGTTTCCATGAGCTGTCCTTTTAAAAGGCCTGCATAACGTACATGCTCTCCTTCCCCGATTTGTGCCATCGGACCGAACCGGCCGATCCGAACACTCACCGTCTCGCCGCTTACCGGATCCGTACCTAGAATTCTTTGCCCGCTATTCCGTTCCGAATTTTTGAGGGTAGATTCGACAGTTTCATGGAAAGGATGATAGAATTCTCCGATCATCTTTTGCCATTCGACAGACCCTTCGGCAATATCGTCGAGAGCTTCTTCCGCTTCAGCGGTGAAGTTATAGTCCATGATATTGGTGAAATGCTCCGATAGAAAATCAGTAACTACCATACCCATATCGGAAGGGAAAAGTTTTTTCTTTTCTGCGCCGAATATCTTTTTGTTGGGTTTGATTTTAATATCGTTGCCCTTCAGTTCGATCTGTTCGATATTACGCTCGACGCCTTCCCGGGATTCTTTGATGATGTAGCCCCGGTTTTGTATGGTTGTGATCGTCGGAGCATAGGTAGAAGGACGTCCGATACCCAAAGCTTCCATTTTCTTTACCAGACTGGCTTCGGTGTATCTCGGCGGATGAAGGGTGTATTGTTCTATAGCTGTAATGAGCTGACGTTGTAACTGGTCTCCCGGAGCTAAAGCAGGTAATAGACCGGCCTGTTCATCATCGGTTTCTTCGTCATGTGATTCCATGTATACTTTCAGAAAACCGTCGAAAATAATCACTTCACCGGTTGCCGTAAAGGGGATGGAATGGTTGGATAAACCGATGATCATATTGGTCCTTTCCAATTGGGCGTCCGCCATTTGCGAAGCCAGAGTCCTTTTATAAATCAGTTCATATAATTGTTGCTCGTTCCGGTCGCCTTCTATGGCCGTTTTGTTCATATAGGTAGGCCGGATAGCTTCGTGGGCTTCTTGTGCTCCTTTGGTCTTGGTCGCGAAATTCCGTGGTTTGGAATATTTTTCTCCCAATGTTTCGCAAATGACAGCTTTGGCTGTCCGGATGGCCAGATCGGAGAGATTGACCGAGTCGGTACGCATATAGGTAATAAGCCCGTGTTCATAAAGCTTTTGTGCTACCGACATGGTCTGGGATACCGAAAAACCCAGTTTTCTGGAAGCTTCCTGTTGTAATGTGGAAGTGGTGAACGGGGGAGCAGGCTTGCGGGTCGTCGGCTTGGTCTCTACACTATCCACATGGAAAATAGCTGTTTTACAGGCTTCCAGATAAGTAAGTGTCGTTTCTTTATCGGTAAAACGGGTCTGTACTTCGGCTTTTAATTGAGCATGTTGCTGGGTTTCGAAAGTTCCGCAAACCCGGTAATATTGTTGTTCTTTGAAAGCATTGATTTCGCGTTCGCGTTCAACGATCAGTTTTACGGCAACGGATTGCACCCGGCCGGCAGAAAGTGAAGGCTTTACCTTTTTCCATAACACCGGCGACATTTCGAATCCGACCAAACGGTCCAATACCCGCCGGGCCTGTTGGGCATCCACCAGATTTTTGTCAATGTTTCTTGGGTTTTGAATCGCATGGAGAATGGCATCTTTGGTAATCTCATGAAATACTATTCGCTTGGTGTTCTCCGGTTTTAATTTCAACACCTCGAATAAATGCCATGCAATGGCTTCTCCTTCACGGTCCTCATCGGAAGCCAGCCATACGGTCTTCGCTTCCTTGGCCAGTGTTTTCAGCTCTTTGACGATTGTTTTCTTGTCGGAAGATATTTCATATTTAGGCTGAAAATTATGTTCGATGTCTACTCCTAAATCTTTTTTTTCCAAATCGCGGATGTGTCCGAAACTCGACTTCACGGTATAACCATTCCCTAAAAATTTCTCAATGGTCTTGGCTTTTGCCGGAGACTCCACTATCACTAAATTCTCAATCATATACTTTCAAAATAGCAGGTACATTACATACCGAAATTAACCTTTGGAAATCGGCTACAAACCTACGAAAAAAAATTAAAATCACAGCATCTTTCATTTTATCGTAATAGAATATATTTAGGCGTGTTATTAACGGCTGCCGGAACAGCCGATAGGGACGAAGTCCAAAAAATATTTTGATATTTAGTTAGTTAAATTATTTTATTAACCATATTTTTGTCACAAAAAAAATTAAATGAGTATAAAATTGTTTTTGATTTGTGTGTGGAGCGTGGGAGTTTTCTCTGTTCGGGCAGCCGTTCCGGTGGAGGGTATTATTTATTTCAAGGAGGGAAAAAGTGTCGGATTTTCGGGTGATCATCGTGTGTGTATTCCCAAAAAAGGCAAAGATGTTAAAGCATTCCGGGGCATTTTCACCAGGGACAAACAGAAAGAGGTTTATCCGGCGGAGGAAATCGATTCAATTGTCTGTTGGCATCCCCGGACACCGGAATTCCGGCGGAAATTCATACTGGCAGAGGGTATCGGTTGGTGTTGGCAGTATTTTGCTACGCCGCATATCGAGGCTTACGTTTACTCCGGACGGGGCTATGGTATCGCTTCTAACGGAGGAATCCAGGTTTGGCAACGGAGAGGGGTCTTCAGTCGTTCGCGGGTGATTTATTATCTGCGGAAATCGGGTGACACCCTCTATTATTCTCCTGGAAAAATGAAGCCGCGGACGGGAAACGCTTTTCGGGAACGGCTTTGCCGTTACGTGGCTGACGATGCGGAATTGTGCAGACGCATCCGTAGTTTGGATACGTGGCGTGATAAAACCGTGTTGATGTTACAGGAATATCATATCGGACATTAACCTTTAAACATACAATTATGAAAAATCTTTTTTTAGTAGTACTGGCCTTGTGTGTGTACATACCGCAGGCGAATGCGCAGAAAGTAAAAGACCAGGAGTTTCGCCGTGTGGTGGTGACCTTGACATCCGGTGAAAAAGTGGAAGGATATGTGAAGAGGGGCTGGCATGCCGAAGCCTCCGCTTTCAAAAAGAGCAATTATTCCTTCAAAATGACTGCGACACCGGATGATAAGGAAGTATTGAAATATACGGCGGATGAAGTCGTATGTATCGATTATACGGAAAAGACAGAGAATAATCCTGACGGTATCCGCTGGGAATCGCGTGAGTTGGCGTCACCTTCCATTGCCGATCGTTACCGTACGATACGCCGCCTTGTATGTCTGGAAAATACGGGAGAGCACGCTTCTGTGTACTGGTGGAAAGACTGGGATGTCACAACCAATCAGCAGGGAATGAAACGACGCTTAGTTACCTATCATGGAATTCGTTTCCACGATGAAGGCAAGGAGGGAGAAATTGTCTATATTCCAATGTTGGTGAATAGTGTCCTGCTGAAAGACAAGAAACCCGGTTTGAAGGAATTCAGTAAAAACTGGTTTAAGGGCAAAGAGGGTAAAGCACGTAAAAAAGAGGCCGATGCGGACGGTGACGGCACGTGGATGCTGGATATGTATGAGGCTTATTTGGCGCAGCAGGCCAAGTGAGGGATAGCTATCAATAGAATTTTTATAATCTTACACACTTTTTACTAATATAGTAGGTATATTTTGTTACTAATTCGTCTTCGGTGATCGGAATTGGCGACCCGGTCGCTTCTGTCGGTCGTCTA
>ERZ825384.4814-NODE-4814-length-10246-cov-3.355412_pt1 | contig 10246 bp, 9 predicted proteins | sample MGYA00519931_ERZ825384 | MGnify/ENA primary metagenome ERZ825384 (study PRJEB31778, sample SAMEA3449200) | human gut metagenome | biome: human gut; feature: human-associated habitat; material: faeces | place: United Kingdom | collected 2010/2012 ...
TCCAGAGCTCATCTGCATCTGTCGGTATTTTGCAGGCACTTTGTAAAACCGGTGCAGTCAGCTATGCGCTGAACTTCCTGGAGAGCGATATTGATACCTCCGCCCGCAAGTGGAAGGGCACCATGCATGACTTCTTCAAGGATATGGGCTACACCGATGAAATGATCGAGGCAGTCTACAAGAAGATCGAGGCATAACCCTCAGAAATAAGGATCATTCCTGAAAAAGAGCCGGTTGCAACAATTAAAGGCCAGTTTTTATATGGATGATGTGTTCCGGGCTTCTACAGTGAAAACAGAACGCGGGTTGACTTATCCGTTCGCCCGTACTTTCTCGTTCTCTTTACAAGCAACCTTTTAATCGATGAATACAATGATACGAATACAAAAAACAAAAAATATACTCGGCATTTTGTTCTTTTCCCTGTTGAGTGTTTCCTGTCAGGAATGGCTGGATGTCAGTCCGAGTACGGAAGTAAAATATGACGATCTGTTCAGTTATAAGAACGGTTTTAAAGATCAATTGACCGGAGTATATACCGCTTTATGTTCGGAAGAACTTTATGGTGCCCATCTCGGTTTCGGAATGTTGGACGCTTTGGGACAACAATATTACTGGAATCAGGAAGCCGGAACTTATTATTACCTGCATCGTTTTGTTTATGACAATCCGAAAAGCGAAGAAGTGATCAACAGCATCTGGAACAACATGTATAATGCGATCGCCAACGTCAATATTCTGTTACAGGGCATCGAAGACCACCGGGGAATTCTTGCAGCCGATGAAGAAAAAATCTACGAAGGGGAAGCTTATGCATTACGTGCTTTTCTGCATTTCGATCTGCTCCGTCTGTTTGGCAAAAGTTATGTGAGCGGGGCCGGTGAAAAAGCGATTCCCTATGTCAGCAAAATTTCGAAAGAAATAACTCCGTTATCTACGGTTTCTGAAGTCCTTGATTCCGTAATTACGGATTTGGAAAAAGCAGCCTTTCTATTAGAAAACGATCCTGTCAGAACCGGAGAAGCGACGACATCTTTTTTGGGAACCCGGAGTTTTCATTTCAACTATTACGCAGTCCGGGCTCTGATGGCACGTGTTTATTTGTATAAAAACGATAAGGTCAATGCCCTGAAAAATGCTACGGAAGTAATCCTTTCCCACAAATATCCGTGGGTAGAGAAAGGCCAGGTAGCGACAACGACCCGTGATAACCGTGACGGAATCTTTCTGACGGAATGTATCCTCATGCTGAACAATACGAGATTAGAAACGATAACAGAAACATACCTGAAAAAAAGCGAAAACAATACGGTGGGTAATTTACTTGTCACCCAGGCAGAAGTGAGGGACGAAATTTTTGAAAATACTTTGTACGGTGGCAGCGACTGGCGGTATATCTATTATTTCGAACCTATCGACTCTTATTATGTCAATACTAAATTATGGCAAGTCTCTTCCAGTTACAATAACCGTCAACCTTTGCTTCGTATCAGCGAAATGTATCTGATTGCTGCCGAATGTGCAGGTTCGAAAAAGGAAGCCCTTGAATATTTCAATACCTTACGCCAACACAGGGGTTTCGAGGTTACTGATGATTTGAAAGAAGAAGATACGACCGATGAAAAATTACAAACAGCTATTGGTAAAGAATACCGTAAAGAATTTATAGGAGAAGGGCAATGGTTCTTTTATTGCAAGCGTACCGACCAGGCAACACTACCTAATGTACAGGTACCTTTCAGCAAAGCTTATTATGTGCTTCCGATACCTGACCAGGAATTAGAATATGGAAATAGAAATTAATGAGAAAAGATTATGAAGAAACATTTTATATATAAATACGGTCTGCTATTATCCGTCCTGATCGCAATAGGATGTGGCAGTTGTCAAAAAGACAATTATGTGCAATATGACGCCGGATATGCCTCTTTACGTTTTATTTATGCAGCAGAGGGAAATGACAGCATAGTCTATTCTTTTGCATTGCATCCTGACAAACAAGAAGATATCGTAGAAATCCCCTTTAAACTTGTCGGACTGGCAGTTGGACAAGTCCGGGAAATCGGAGTTGAAGTAGTAAAAGAAGAAACTACAGCCCAGGAAAATGACCATTTTATAATTGAAAGAAGTGAACTTCCGGCGGATTCGATAAAAGGAATTTTAAAAGTAAAGGTTAAGAAAACCCCGGAGTTGGAGAATCATAATCTGGTAGCCACCTTCCGGCTCTGTGGCAATGAAAACTTCGCAGCGGCTCCTGTAAATGAGAATACATATAAAATTGTATTAACCAATCATCTGACAGAACCGGCAGGCTGGCCTTTCGGTGAATATAGCCGCATAAAACATCAGTTTGTCATCCAAACCCTGGGAATTGCCACCGATTATGATAAGTGGAGCACTTCAGAAAGCATTTACTACACGGGTATAATGGTAAATGCTTTATATGAATATAATAAAGCACACCCGGGAGAACCCCTGACCGATGAAAACGGTCTGGTTGTAACATTCTGAACGATATATCAACGATAAAAGAATAGCACAATGAAAAAGATCATATATTTATTTTTTTTCATTCCTCTCATGATCAATCTGGCTGCCTGCTATGATGATACGGGGAATTATGACTACACAGATTTACCCGATGTTGACATAAAAATGCAAGATACGGTATATGCAACTCAATTCAAGACGTTAGAACTTACTGCAGATGTAGATTTAAACGATGCTCCGGAAAGCGACTATGAATTCAATTGGCGGATCTGGTCCAACGAAATTGGTGGGGTCTGGGAACAAAAAGAGATAGGAAATTCCAGAAATCTGACATACGAAGTAGCCGAAATTCCAGGTTCTTATACATTGGTACTAACCGTTACCAATAAGAAAACGGAAGTGAAAACCCACAAGCAAATTTACCTGGCGGTACAGGGAAGTATTACCGAAGGCTGGATGGTTTTACAAGAAAAAGAAGGCAAAACGGATTTCGATTTAATCATGAGTCCCTATTTCTCAAACCGGGTAGAAAATGACGAAATTTTACACAATGTATACGAGACAGTCAATGGAGAAGCCCTGCCCGGACGTGGTGTTGTCATCGGCAGCTATTATTGTATCGGAAGATATCAGAATGTGATTGTGCTTACCGATAAGGGCGGGGCCCGCCTGTCGGCCATCACCATGCAAAAAACATTTGATATGTCCACCCTGGTACTTGACCTATCATCCTGGAAACCGGAAAGTTACATTTTCTGGCAATATTACTGGAGCCCGGGAAGATTTGGCTACGATGCGATCGTGTCGAACGGTCGTTTTTATGAATACAGTGCGATCAGGAGTACGGGATTTACAACTTATACCGAACCGATCCTGAAAGACGGCCTGACTTATAAAGCATCGCCTTATGCCCCTAAATGGTTTGATTATTATCAGGGTATTCTTTATGATGAAATCGGCGGACGTTTTCTGGGAATCGAGAAGAATACATGGATTTTGAAAGAATTGGCAGTGGCCACGACAACCCAGCCTTTCGATTGGGGAAATATGCATGCCAGCCTCCGTTATATGGAAACAGGATACAATAATTACGAATACGGATTATTCGAGGATTGGGATACGAAAAAAATGACATTATGCGTTTTCAATTTTGACACAAAGCCCAATATCGGTGTAGGGAAATACCCGGCAGACAATTGTCCGGAACTGGAGAAAGCGAAATATTTCGCAGTAGGTTCACTCGGTCCTGTTTTTTTATATGCTACCGACCGGGATATTTACCGGTATGATTACAATGGAACGAATACCGGTGAAAAACTTTACACTTTGGCCCAAGCTGATGAAAAAATAACGGGAATGAAAATATTCAAACCCTGTATCCATCGTTTTATTCCGAATCATCCCTATAACAATAAAGTGCTGATTCTTTCCACTTACAATGAGAGTAAGAAAGAAGGGAAAATTTATATGTACTATATCAATGAGGTGAACGGAATGATCGATATTGCTTCGGAAAAAGTATTCGAAGGTTTCGGAGAAATCCTGGATATGGAATATAATTACCCGAAATACGGTACTTAAAATGAGCAGAGGTTTGAAAATAGTTTTTGTGCTTTCCTGCTGTTTTTTGTGGGAAGCACAAGCCTTTTCCCAGGTAAGAGTCCGCTTCGACGCCACTTTCGGGCAAGAGGAAATCCGGATCGGGTTCCGGGAACAAACTTATAAAGTGAAACTAGATGAATCAGGCATAGGGAAGATAACTATTCCGGATTCACTGGTTCCCGGATATGCAGTTTTATATGGTCCGCGCAACGCTTATTCGTTTTATCTTGTACCGGGACAACAACAGGAAATTACTCGGCTGAACGGACAAGAGATTAAATTTGCCGGAGCGGCTAAAGCGATCAATATCTATCTGAACAGTCCGTTTTTGAATAACCGGGATCCGGGGTATGAAAAAGGGGAAGAAGAATTTTTGAAAGCATGGGCACTGATGCCCGGCAGATTACAATCACATCTTGATTCTTTACCTCTGCCGGCGGATTTTAAAAAATCGGAGCGTAAACGGCTTTATTATGTGGCTTGCCATTCATTATTGGATTATCCCCTTCGTCATGCCAGATTATTACGCCTGAAAAGTTATTCCCCGGGAGAAAGGTATTACCGGAAAGTATCGGAATTGCTTCAGGAGGATCCTTCAGCTCATGAATTCTGGGAATACCGCCAGTTTTTCAGGAATGGTATACAATTGCTGGGAGAAAGAAAAAAAACTGAAACAGGTAAACCGTTGGATAAGTTAAAGTGTGAACTGGATTATATATGCAATCACATTAAGGATGAAGAACTGGCGGGTTATTTAGTCGACGAAAGCATGTCCGGATATATCAGGTACTTCGGATCAGAAGGAATGGAAGCGTTTTTACCCCTTTATCGGGAAAAGGTAAAGGATGAAAAACAAAAAGCAGCATTTTTCCGGTCGTATGAACAATATACCCGTTTGGAAAAAGGTAGAAAAGCACCCCATTTTTCCCTTTTGGATAAAGACGGTAACCGGAAGAATTTATCTGACTGGCTGGGCAATTACGTTTATATCGATGTCTGGGCAACCTGGTGCGGACCGTGTTGCCGCGAACTCCCGGCATTTCATAAATTAAAAGAGGAGTTCAAGGATAAGCCTATTTGTTTTGTAAGTATCTCTATCGATGCGGATGAAGCTGCCTGGCGGGCCAAGATAGAAAAGGACAGCCTGGATGGTATCCAATTGAGGGTAAACGAAGAAGATACTTTTAAAAAGGATTATAAGATTTCATGGATTCCCCGTTTTCTATTGATAGATCGGGAGGGAAAAGTACTGGATGCCAATATGACACGTCCTTCGGATACAAAAACAATAGAAAAACTCACTACTTTATTGTCCGATCGCTAACAGTCTGACAGGGAGGAAAAACAATTACGTTCCTCCCGGTCAGATCTTTTCCAGATCTCCTTTTGCTACCCATCCTTCATTGCCGTCTGCCATCCGGATATTGTACCAATCCCCCAATTGGCCTACGACACGGACTTTCAGCCCTTCGTGAATCAAAAACAGGCTCGTACCGCTATTATCCGGCGCACCTTTTACCGTCACACTCGGAGTTGTAATAATCGCATACTCTCTGTCGGTGACTTTCTTATCCTGCTGCATAGCAAAAAACATCGTCCCGACAGTCAGGAAAAAGGCTATAATCCCCACGACAAAACCAGTCTTTTTGATACCGACCGAAGGAGAATAGAAAAATAAAGCTGCCATTACCAAAAAGAGGATAAAGAGAGTAACCGAGATATATCCCCACTGATCGGCGGAAAAATAACCGACAAACCCTTTGTACCACCTCACCAGAAACAATTCGGGCAACACTTCGATTTTGTCTACGATAGCTTGCTGGGCCATTTTCAGGTTGTAGCGGGCAGAAGCATCCGAGGGGTCTAATAATAAGGCCCGTTCATAATTCAATATGGCCTGCGTATTCTCTCCCAGTTTATAATAACAATTACCCAGATTATAATATAAGATAGCCGATTCCATGCCACCGGCTCTCAATTTCCGGTATATTTCAGCTGCTTCATTGTATTTTCCCTCCCGGTAAAATTCCTCTGCCTGTTTCTCCGATTGCGGATCAATAGCGGCTAAGGCACACAAACTTATCAGTAAAACCGGCAATATCAACAATATCTTTTTCATAGTTTCTAATCTTTAATCACCGGATGGCTTTATCCAGCTTTGTAATCACATCAATACTATCTGTATATACTTTCCCCATTTCCTGATCGGAATTACTTCCGGGAGCATAACGGGCATATTCACAAGTATCCAATACAGCGATAAATTCCTTGATTCTGTCTTCCTCTACTCCTTTCGACTGGAGAATTTCACTGATATTATCCCGGTTCAGTTCGGCACGGTCGATATTCAGTTTATAACTCATATATCCCCAAAGGGCTTTCAATACTTCATCGTAGAATTGCTCTGCATTGTGATTTTTCATCGCGCTGGCAGCCACTTTGAGGCGTTTGCGGGCCATCTTGTTGGCCGCTTTATTCTTCACCCGGACTATATCGGCATTCGCTTTGATTCTCCGGCGGTTCAAGACTGCACCGACAACGAACAATACGAACGGGATCAATAAAGCCAGCCAGTATAAGGTAGTTCCGAAGAAACGTACCCCGGCAGCCTTCAGATTCAATCCCTCCGTTTTCAGGTAACGGATATCTTCACCCACTTTACGGACATCTTCTTTCTTGAACGACTTCACCTGATTACCGGTCGAAGTTTCCACCTGCCCTTTATCGGCTCCTTTTCTGACATGGATATTGTATTCAGCCCCCGCAATGGTCTTGTAAGTGTTCGATTGTGAATCGAAATAAGAAAACCGAATGGCCGGAATCTTATAGTCTCCGGAATAACGGGGGATGATCAGGTATTCAAAAGAAACACTCCCCGCCATGCCATTTTCCGTAATATTCAGATCTCTGGATTCTTTCGGATCATACACTTCGAAATCCAGGGGGAAATTAATCGTCGGTGCTTTTAATAACTTCAGGTTGCCCGTTCCGCGGAAAGTCACTTTATAAGTGATCGCATCATTGGCATTCACCGTATCCGCCGAAAGGGAGGTAGCCATCGTTACATTCCCTACCGTTCCGCCAAAACCGGCAGGTTTCCCAAGCTGAGGAAGTTCTTTCACCTGAATAGTGACCGGTTTACTTCTCCGCATCGCCCGGACATCTTTGTAATTACCGAAAAACTCGTCGAAGAAACTACGGCCTCCGTTAGCTAAACGCTGACGGACAATACATTCCAACTCGAAAGGCTCGATCGTAATCTCTCCGGTATGTTGCGGATACAACAATACTTTCCGGATAGTTCCGACATTGTAAATCTGCCCGTCCACCGCTTCCCGAACCAATTCGATACGTTGCGGCGTGGGTACTTCTTCGGCCAGAAATCCGTTGAAATCCGGAAATTTAGTTCTGCCCAGATTGACCAGATCGACCTTTGTATACACTTTAATCGTAGCCATCAGACTTTCTCCCATATACAGGCTACGCCGACTGACCTCGACTTTAACGAACAGGTTATTGTCATTGACCGTAGCATTGGCATCCGGCTGCACCGGCCGGTTTGTCGCCGCCTGATTACCGTTTGAATTACGACTACCTTCGACGACCTCTATTTTCAGAGCATTGGATGTATATTCTTTTCCATCGATAATCACTGTCGCTCCGGGAATCTGAAAAGTACCTTTTTTAGTTCCTTCCAAAATATAGGTATAGGAGAAAGTGACATTCTGCGTCATTTTCCCATTGATATTCGATGAATAAAAAGATTGTCCTACGGAAGGTCCCATCAGCAGGTCGAATCCTTCCAGGGTAGGCACTTTAAGATTGTCCCCTTCTTTATTCAGGGTATATTCCAACTTAAACTGCTCACCGACGGCAACTACAGAAGGAGCAGAAGCCTTGAATTCTACATTTTGGGCGTAAGCCAGTGAAGTGAAAAATAACAATATGATTAATCCGATTTGTCTCATTGCCATATTTATTTAAGCCGCAAAATTACCAATCTTTTTCGATTTTCATTTTCTTTGCTTTCTGTTCCTGTGCTTTTTGTTTCTGCACTTTTTCCTGAACATTCTTTTCATCGTTCTGCAAAGCCTCTAACAAACGTTCCGCATCCTCCTTAGAAATCTTACCCTGCTGTTGCTGAGGGTGTTGTTGTTGCTGGTCTTTATTCTGATCATTTTTATTCTGCTGGTCTTTATTCTGATCTTGACGGTCTTTATTTTGCTGGTCTTTGTTCTGATCTTGCTGATCCTGGTTTTGGTCCTTATTTTGGTCTTGATTATCCTTGTTCTGATCTTTGTTTTGATCTTTATTCTGGTCCTTGTTCTGATCCTGATTCTGTTGATCCTGTTGTTGTTTATGGCGTGCAAATTCCAGGTTATATTTCGTTTGTTCAGAAGCCGGACGATTCCTTAATGAGTTTTTATACGCTTCGATGCTCTCGTCGGTTTTCTCCATCGCTAACAAAGTATTCCCGATATTATGATAAATTTCGCCCAACCGTTCTTTATCGGTTTCTTGTTTTGCCAAAGCAGAAAACTGTTCCAGAGCTTCATCGTACTTTTTCTGCTTATATAAAGCATCGGCCATATTAAAAGCCGCTTCAAATGAATTTGCCTTTTTATCGGCAGCTTTACGATATTCCACCTCAGCCTTTTCGAAATCCTGTTTTTCGAATAATTCGTTTCCTTCCCGGATAAATTTCCGTTCTTGCTGAGCAATAGCGGGCCATGCAGCCAACAAGGTCACCACCGTTATTATCATAGACTTTACCATAACATTCATCATTTTTCGTACATTATTATCGTCAATCCGATTCTCTGTCTTTTCTTTTAGCGTTTGAAAAGATTGATCTTCATAAAATGTTTATTCTTTCTGCCCAGAATCATAAACTCCACAAAGATGAAAAACAACCCCACCAACAGGAAGTACTGGTACTTCTCGGCATAATCACTATATACCCGCTCTTCAAGCAAGCTTTTCTCCATACGATTGACTTCGTCCAGGAGCCGGTTAAGTCCGACTTCGGTATTGCTGGCCCGGATATACAGCCCCTCTCCGGCTTTAGCTATATCCTGCAAAGTTTGTTCGTCCAGTTTGGAGATGACTACATTCCCCTGTGCGTCCTGCATAAATTGTCCGGGTTTTCCTTTCTCCGGGATCGGAGCACCCTGTTCCAATCCCATCCCTATGGTATGGATTACGATTCCTTTTTCATGGGCTTGCTTAGCAGCCGCAACCGCATCATCCTGATGGTTTTCTCCGTCCGTGATGACAATAATCGCTTTGGACGTCTCGGTTTCCGGTGTAAACGACCGGGCGGCCAGATCGATCGCACTCCCGATAGCCGTCCCCTGTACCGGTACGATATCCGTACTGATATTCGACAGGAAAAGCTTGGCCGAAGAATAATCGGTAGTAATAGGTAATTGCACATAAGCATCCCCCGCAAATACAATCAAACCGATCTTATCGTTCGATAATTTCTCTACCATCCGGGAAATGGCCATCTTAGCTTTTTCCAAACGACTGGGTTTGATATCCTGTGCCATCATCGAATTGGAAACGTCGAGAGCGATCATCAACTCTACACCTTTTTTCTTCACCTGCTGCAGTTTCGAACCGAACTGAGGGCCTGCCACTCCGACAATGACAAACAATAAGGCCAGCATCAGCATAACGAACTTCCACGTGCCCCGCTTGAACGATAAAAGAGGCATCAAAGGCCCGAGTAATTCCGGATTACCGAATTCTGCTATCGCCTTCTTTTTTCGTCGGATCATCACCACATAAAAAACAATCAACAGTGGGATAACAATCAAGAGATATAATAATTCAGGATGTGCAAATCTAAACATAGCCAAATAATTTTACGGTATTTTCCTTAAAAGAGTATACTTCAGAACTGCCTGTGCAATCAGTAAACACATACCCAGCAAACCGAAAATAAAATACTGTTCATTCTTTTTACTGAAATGTTTCACTTCTATCTTACTTTTCTCCAACTGATCGATCTCGGAATAGATCTGCTGTAATTTATCGTTATCCGTCGCCCGGAAATATTTACCGCCGGTCACGTTAGCAATCTGTTGTAATACCCCTTCGTCGATTTCCACAGGCATATTCTGCAATTGCACGCCGAAGGGAGTGGGAA
>ERZ825384.4817-NODE-4817-length-10241-cov-11.288730_pt1 | contig 10241 bp, 10 predicted proteins | sample MGYA00519931_ERZ825384 | MGnify/ENA primary metagenome ERZ825384 (study PRJEB31778, sample SAMEA3449200) | human gut metagenome | biome: human gut; feature: human-associated habitat; material: faeces | place: United Kingdom | collected 2010/2012 ...
AAGGAGCAAGCCCCGGGGCAAAGTCGGCAAAGGCCGGGCCAATGGTCTGGCCCAGGCCCATGAGCTTATGGGGCAAATCCGCGCCCCCGGCCAGCCGGTAGGCTGTCCCCAGCTTTAGGCAGGCCCACAGCACGAACAGATAGGGGATGTTGGGGAGTACATATTTCTTGATTTTATCTGTCCTCACGAACCGCCTCCTTTACCCGTTCCCGCTTGCGGGGCTTTTCCTTTGCAAGCTGATCCGCCGCCTGTTTAAGCTGTTCCCGGATGGGGATGCGGCGGGATTTGGATTTATTCAGCACCTTCCGCGAGTATTCAGAAAAGCAGGCGGTGATCGCATCCGCCTGCCCAGCCTTGAAAAACAACAGATATTTGTCCGGCCCGGTTTTATAAAAGGCATAGTCCACATTCCACTTCCGGGCCACCCGGTCAAATGCTTTCGTGTCCCCGGAAAGCTCGATGCTGTTTGTAGCCGCTCCGTGTCCCATGAGCTTTTTCACGCTCTGCCTGCCGTGGGGCGTCTGGTGTTCCCGGTAAGCCTTGCGGATCTTCCGGCCCACAGCCCCCAGCACATAGGCAAGGCCCCGCGCCGTCAGCTTGCTTGCCCGGACGGAAATTGCTATGGTACGCCGGGAAACATCTTCGTCAATCAGTTATACCGCCTCCTTTCCGGCGGCCACCTCGGGACAAAGTGTCTCGAAGTGCCGCCTATCGTTCCTCACGCTCCTTATGGGAAAGTTTCCGATAGCCTTCCAAAGAGGAACCGTCAATAATCTCCTTGTAAGCCGCCATCTGTTCCCGGATAGAAAGTTTCGGGTAGGAGAAAACCCTGTGTTCGGCGGGAATGTCCTTTGTATCATGGTAAAATTCCTTGAAGTCACCGCTGGTCTGGACGATATAGCCGCCGGGGGCAAAATGGCCGCCCTCGTTGATCCGCACGTCCCGCCCGTAGGCTTCAAAGTCGAAGTACCGCAGCGCACCGCCGCCAGCGGGAACACGCCGATCCCATCAAACAGGCTCCCCAGCCGGATCTCGTTCATATCAGCGGCGGCCCTGACGCTTTACGGTCAGGATGCCGTCCAGCGTGGTTGCCGTGATCCCCAGCCGCTGGGCCACGGCCACATCGTTTTTCATGCTTTCCGTGGAGATACTGCCGCACACCACCAGCACATGAGAGCGGCGGAGCAGGTCACGGCCCATGTCGATGCCGCTCTTGTGCTCCTCGGGAACGGCGTCGTTCAGGAAGAGGGGCTGATAGAGCGTGGGGCAGATGGGCGAAAAGCCCGCCTCATAGACAGCGCGGCAATACTTGGCGGCCTGCTCCGTCGCCTCGCAGGGATCGCCGCTCCACGCGGCGGTGATATACGCAAGGGGTCGTTTCATTGTGAAAACCTCCGTTTTTATATAATGTAGTGGGTCAACCTTTTCCCCCCGCCCTTTTCCAATCTTGGAAAAGGGGGCGGTTCTGGAGGATATACCCCCGCCGCTTGCCGGAGAAAAAGCACAGCCGGGGCAGGCGGTCAAGGGCAAAGCCGCCGCACACGGCGGGGCGAAGCCCCCTTGACAGCCCACTCCCGCCTGTGCTCGATTACGGGCGGCGACGGGGGATATAACCGCAAGAGCCATATCCTATCGGGGCAGCAAAAAGCCTCTGGTCATGGTGGCCAGAGGTCGTTACTTTTCCATATCCATTTTCTTGTCGGGCTTGGCAAGCTCGGGCGGCTGCCGCTCTTTCCAGTCCTCCAGCAGCGTCATGATCTGGTCTTTCATCTGCCGGGGCGTGGCCTCCTTGCCAAAAAACTTTTCCAGTTCAGCGCCAGTAATAATCACGTCACGATCCTCCTTTTTCTTTTCTTCACACAAAATACCGTCGATCACGTCCGGGGAGAGCTTGTTTTCCTTGTCCAGCTCACGGAGCCGCTTTGCCTGACCCTTGGAGGGCGAAGCCTGCTGGCCCTCAATGGACACGGCGATATACTTCTGGTGCTTGGGGCGCACACGGGAAATTTCCACAGCCGGGGTGAAAGACAGCTTTCCGTCATCCATCGTCTGCTTCAATTCCGGCACAAGATCATTGAGCCAGATATACCGCTGCACGGTTTTCACGCTCATGCCGTTGCGCTGGCCCACGCTTTCAAGAGAGAGCTTTCCGGCCTCGGCGCTGTCGCCTCGTGCTCCCTGATGCTTGATGGCCTCATACTGCATTTTCAGGGACATAGCCTTTTCGCTGGGAAAAATCGTTTCGCGCTGACGGAGGTTGTCATCCGTCATAGCGAGAATAGCCTCGTCATCCGTCATATTGCGGACGATACAGGGCATATTGCGATACCCGGCAAGCTGGCTGGCCATCTGACGACGGTGGCCCGCGATGATCTCATAGCCGCCGCCCTCGCGGGGACGCACCAGCGCAGGCTGGTTGACACCGCCGTTGCGGACGCTCTCCACCAGAGATTTCATTTCCGCATCGTCACGGACACCGAAAGGATGATCCTTGAACGGGTGCAGGTCGGAAAGGTCAAGATAGACGATTTCCTCTTTTTCGGCGCGGGTAGCGTCACGGGGCGTAGGCGGTACTTCCGGGGCCGGGGGCGCTGCCTTTTCCTCGGGGGCCGCATGGGTCTTGCCAGCTTTGGGCGGCTTGCCCTGCTCCGGGGCCACTTTTTCTGCCTTGGGTGGGCGGCCACGGCGGGGCTTTTCCGCCTTTGCCTCTTTCTTGGCCCCCGGCTCGGTAGGCGCAGCTTTTTCGGATTTTGCGGGGCGGCCCCGTTTGGGCTTGGGCTTCTCCGGCTCCGGCATGGGCTTTTTCCATTCCTGCTTGCTGTACTCGGTGACGGAAACAGGCTGGGCTTCCGGCTCCTTGGGGATGTCCGGCGGAGCGTCCTTTTCCGGCGTGGAACGCATCGCGGAAAGGTCAATCACCTTTGCGGACGGAGCGGGGCCGCCGCCCACATCAGGGATTTCGGCCTGCTCCATTTTTGGGGCCTTTCCCGGCATTTCAGGCGGGGTCTGTTCCTCCGTGGTAGGGGGATGCTTGTTTTCTTCTGCCATGACACGAATAACCTCCTTGACAAGAATTTAGGCCACGCCGCACGGCTGGCCCATATCAGCACACAGAGAAAACGCTGTCTGCATACAAAAACACCGCCTATGTCCTGTTAGGCGGTGCATTGTGTAAGGCTTGGCAGCTCATTTTCAGTTGTTTTTCTCTGTGTGCCCTTGTCAAGCGATGTTTACCGCAGCACTTATAGAAGAATTTGGTAGGTACATAGCATTTCATTTTGTTACCAGAGATTGCACCGTTAATAATATTCCATTATATTACGGCTTTGGTCATGGTGGAATAGAGGCTTTATCAGTTGGAATAAACAATATCTTTCTTATCCTTTTTTCCTCTGATTATCTTGCCAGCACAGGAGCGAGCGTTGCATTAGCGGGGGTAGAGCGTATCTCTACTCAAATTGCTCAAATTGCATTCTCGTTTATTGTTTTTTACGCTTTTCATAAAAAGAAATATCGGTATTTGATGTTGGCGATTGTTCTTCATACCGTATACGATTTCTCTGTGATACTGCTTAACTATGGGCTCTCTCCATCTGTACTTGAAATGTTACTTTTTGTTGCCTCGATTGTGCTATTACTGTTCACTATGAAATATAAAAAAGGAGTGTTTCAAAATGAAGAAAATTGTTAAAGTCCTATTCTGCCTTGTAGCCATTGTTGCACTTGCGTCTTGCGGGAGCAATAAATTGCCAGAGTGGGCCGACACAGAAGTACTAACAGAAAATGCCCGCGTGCTAATTGATGCCTTGAATGATTTTGATTATGAGGGCGTTGCGAAAATTTACAATAACCCCGCCGTGGATGCGTCGACTTTTGAGGCAAGCGGAAAGACCGTAGAAAGCCTTGGCGCATTTGAGGATTATGGTGATGTTTCATTTGCTTCGGGGAAAACGGATGATGGGAAAGAATTTGTCCGTGTTATCCAGATTGCAAACTATGAAAGCGGTAAATTAACTTATACGGTGAGTTTCTTTGAAGATGGAGCTGTGGCAGGTTTCTTCGTCAAGCAATAAATTCCGCATCAATATTTACGGGAGTCTAATAGCATGAATGAAAATGAATGGGTACGATGCCCGATTTGTGGGAATAAAACCCGAGATCGAATTAGGGTAGATACCATCTTAGTAAATTACCCTTTATATTGCCCGAAGTGTAAGCAAGAAACATTGATAAGCGTAAGACAACTTAAAACAACAGTTATCAAAGAGCCAGACGCACAGACGCAGAGCCGATAACCCGTAGCTGTAAGCACGGATTATCGGCTCTTTCTTTTGTTACAGCATAAACACCCAATCACAAAACCGTTGCTACACAACGATCTTGCGTTTGCGATGTTGCGGCGGTTTGAAACATTATATTTCAAGCCGCCGTTTTCCGCTTTGAAAATTGGAATACGGGGGGCGTGTTAAAGTCGCCCTTTTTTGAGGACACGGCGGTATCCGGGAGGTATCGCCGTGTCCATTTTACTATTCCATAGCCTGCATGATCTCCACCAGCTAAAAAAAGCTCAGTCCCACCTCCGGGCAAGTCTGACCATAAACATGAAATATTTAAGTCTATAAATAGAAATACAATTTCGTGCGTCTGCATGGCTTTGCGCTGTGCAGGCGCTTTTCTTTTCCAATTTGCCAGCTTCGAGACACTTTGTCCCGAGGTTGGTAGGGGCGACCCCGGCTGTCGATCCCCGCCGCCCCTCCGTCCAGATCGCCACTCACCAAAATCTGAACGGAGGAAAATATAATGACTACCATCAATTTGAAAGACTATTACCCTTGGTACTTAACCAACGAATATATCGAGGTTCCCGATGAAGTGGCCGCCGAGCTCCGGGCTGGCAAGCTGGCCGAGGCCGCTCACGCCGAGCGCGTCCGCTACAACAAGGCGTACTATTCCCTCGACTGCGATGACGGGATCGAATACTCCGCCTGTGTGCATGAGCCGTCCCCGCAGGAGCTGCTGGAGCGCATGGATCGCTTCTGCCACCTCTGGAACGCCATCAACTCCCTGCCGGAGATTCAGGGCCGCCGGGTGGATGCCCACCTCATTCTCGGCAAGAGCTATCGGGAGATTGCTCGGGACGAGGGCGTGGACAAAAGCGCTGTCCGCAGTTCCGTCCTGTGCGGGATCGAGGCCATGAAAAAATATTTGAGAAAAAATCTCTAATCAGCATCTCCATTTACCCCCTTTTTTCTGGTGGTATATGAGAGGAGGTTTCTTCTCCACAATGGAATAACGGGCGGCCCCGAGCATAGCGCGGGGAGCCGAGCGGCGGGTGCGCTGTGACTTCCTCCACGGGAACGAGCGAACAACACCAGCGCCGCAAATGGGCCGGGCCAGTCCACGGCCATGATCCGCAGTTGGACAGGCTGGCCGCCTGTTCCTCCGGGCCGCAGTTATCCGTTGTGCGGGAGCGTCGCGCCGAATATCGCTGTCTTATGGCAGGGCAAGAAAATGAGCGCGGCGCTCCCAATTCTATAAAACAGCTTCGAGACAGAGTGTCCCGAGGTGGAGAAAGACGAAGGGCCAGCACTTCCGGGTGCTGGCCCTTCCTGTTTTCCCATGCAACAGGAAACCGCAATTTTCAAAATCACATTTTAAGGAGGGTGCTATATGAAAGTAACTGCCGCGCAACTCGAATCGATGCGCCGCATTGATATTGCCGCCGTAGACAAAGACACACTTGTGGATGTTAGTGGAATGACTTTTGATAACACTCTCCCGAAGGAGCAGCGGGCGGCGAATATGCTGGCCATAATGAAAAATCCCTATTGTTTCCGTTACGGAGACATGGTGATTAAGCTGGAATTTGCCGATGATGGGCCGCCGCTTCAAGAGCTTTTGACCTCTTATTTTCTCCGCATGAAAGCTGGACTGTGATTTTACACAGTCCGGTTTTTGCTTCGAGACAAAGTGTCCCGAGGCTGGGGCTGTCAAAAGCATCCTTGTTGTCCCGCCCGGACAGAGGTATAATATAGGTGTAATGTGATAGGGAAGGAGGACAAATGGCACGAACCAAAAACCGGGGGAACAACACCGCCAATTCCCCTACTTCTTATAAATCGATGCGCTGGCGGCTGGGTAAATATATCCGCCTTTCCAAAGAGGACTTGCTCCGTGGACGGGACGAAAGCAACAGCGTAGTCAACCAGCGGCTTCTGCTGGAACAGTATCACCAAACCCACATGGACGAGTTCTATGAGGGGGACGAAAACGATGTGTATGTTGACGACGGCAAGACCGGGACGGACACAGACCGCGAGGATTTTCAAAGATTGCTGGCCGATATTTACAGCGGGAAAATCAACTGCGTAATTGTCAAAGACCTTTCCCGGCTTTCCCGTAACTATACCGACGCAGGAAATCTGATAGAAAACCTGTTTGTGCGGCTCAACATTCGCTTTATCAGTCTGGCCGAGGGCGTGGACAGCTACCGCAACCCGGATAGTGTTTCCAATATCATTGTGCCGATCACCAATGTTATGAACGATCAATACTGCTATCAGACCTCAAAGAAGATCCGACAGGTATTTGATATGAAACGGCGCAACGGTGAGTTTATCGGCTCCTATGCTCCCTATGGCTACATCAAAGACCCGCAGGACAAACACGCTTTACTGGTAGACCCGGAGGCCGCTGAAATTGTAAAACGCATCTTTTCCATGTTCCTGTCGGGAAAGAACAAGCGAGGCATCACCCTCTACCTCAACGACCACGGCGTTCCTTGTCCCACCGTTTATAAGCAAAGCCAAGGCTTGAAATACAATGCCCCCAATGCCCAGGGAAATCCTATGTGGAGCACAATCACCATTGACACGATTTTGAAAAACCGTGTTTATGTGGGGGATATGGTGCAAGGCCGCCAGCGGGTGAAAAGCTACAAAATCCATATTCAAGAGCGTGTGCCAGAGGAAGAATGGTTTATCGTGGAAAACACCCACGAGGCCATTATAGACCGGGAAACCTTTGACAAAGTGCAGGGGCTGCTGAAGCGGGACACCCGTACAGCACCCAAGCAGAAACAACTCTATCTGTTCAGCGGCTTTCTGAAATGTGCTGACTGCGGCAGGGCTATGTCCCGGATCGCTTCAAAAGGCACTTATGTCTATTATCAATGTGGGACTTACAAGAGCCTTTCAAAAACCGCTTGCACGATGCACTCCATAAAAAATACCCGTCTGGAGGTTGGCGTGTTGTTCGCCATCCAACAGCAGGTACATTTGGCAGTCACCTATTCGGAGCTTGTTTCCCGTATCAATGCCGCTCCCTTGAAAAAGAGCAAGTCTTGCCGTCTGGAAGATATGATAGCAATTAAGGAAAAAGAGCTGTCCAAAATCATGCGCTACAAACAGGCTCTCTATCAAGACTGGAAAGACGGCGAGATTACTCATACCGATTACCGGCACATGAGCGAGGACTACGAACAGCAGGCCGAGTCCATCAATGCCGTTCTCCGCACCCTGCGGGCAGAACGGGATCAGCTTGAAAATGGTATGGACGCGGAAAGTCCGTTTCTGACGGCGTTCCTTAAATATCAGAACATCGAAAAGCTGACACGCGACATACTCATTGAACTTGTAGACCATATCAAGGTTTACGAAGGCGGAAACATCAGCGTAAAATTCAAATATGCCGATGAGTTTCGCCGTATGGCTGAGTATATCGAGCTCAATTCCCAACTGGCTGTGGGCTGATGCCCACAGCAGAACAACGGTTTGTGAGTTTTCCTAATAAATATGGCCCATATGAACACGGCGGCAAAATCAGCGGCGGCTGGACACAAAACTACGGCTACGTCGTGGAAACCGAGCATTACCGCTACTGCCTGCGCTGCAATCCGTCCCCCGGAGATTACAACTGCTACTGTACGGCCTATGATCTGGATGTCCAGCGGCAGAACATGGCGCGGGAAGAAGTGCCTCACATGGAGATGGGAGGCATGGTATGAGCATGGGAACGGCTTGTGTCAGAGGGCCTCCCGCCCTGTCAGACCATTGTAGATCTTTCCGTTGACTTACGGATGGTTGTGTGGTAGTTGTTTGTGCTACCCAAAACACTGAAAGGAGAAATGCACATGAAAAAGAAGATCCTGACTCTGATGTTGGGGACGCTCCTGCTGCTCACGGCCTGTGGGCAGACGGGGGACAGCTCCCCATCGACGATGCTGCCAGTGGCGGCGGTGCAGAGCGCGACAGCGGCCATCGCGCCTGTGGATGACAAGGTGCAGGAAAATGCCGAGAGCCTGCTCGTTGGGGAGGATACCGAGGAGGCCGAGCCCGCAGGCGACGAGGAGACTCCGAAACCTACCAAGGATGCCGCGACACCTTCCGGCAAGACGGAGGAAACACTGTCCACACCCGCCGGAGAGGAACAGCCGGACGTGCCGGAGCAGCCGACTACGCCCGAACAGCCGGTAACGCCTGAGCCTGAACCTGTTCCCGTACCTGCGCCGACACCGGCAGAGGAGCAGGAGCAGCCGGTACAGGAGATTGCTCCCGAACCTGCGCCCACGCCTGAACCCGCCGCCAGCGGGGACATCTACTCCATCGCGGAGGCTGTCCGGGTGGGCAACGAGTACGCAAGAGCGCAGTACGGCGTGATCATCGACACCAGTATGACCGCCGCTGACTCCAGCTTCTTCCCCGGTACAGCGGACAGCGTGGCATGGCTGGCGGAGAACGGCGGACAGGCGACACTGACCGCCGCCGTAAAGGGCAACGTGGATGCCACCTTCGCCTGTCTCGCCGCCATGGACGGCGCGGAGACGGTCAGCGCGTATGCGCGGTTCAACTGCACCGTCCGCTACGACGCGGCATCGGACGAGTACATCGTGGTGGTGCTGTACGGATAAACCAACTGAATACCCGACCGAAAGGCCGACAGCGTATGCTGCCGGCCTTTTGCGTTGGGAGGAAGGAACGCTATGAAGAAAACAATTCCTAATCTGTTGACGCTGGTATGCCTTTTAGTAGCAATCATGGGGCTGTCCGTTGTGACCGCCCACGCCGCCACGGTCACGGGTATCGTCAGCAGCGGCAACGAGTATCGCTACCATGAGGACAAATCGCCGGTGTCCCAGTGGGGGCCGTACACCAGCAACAAGCTCAAGTATTTCACCCGGAACGACACCGGGGAGACTGTCCCGGCCTACTGCATGGAGCCGGAGGTGCGTTCGGCCAGCGGCGATTTGCAGTATTCCTCCACATCGTGGAGTGATCTGACGTGGAATCAGCGGTATGCCGTGACGCTGGCTATGGCCTACGGCTATGGCGGCAATTACGGCTTCAATATGCACCCGGACTGCGCGCAGCTGGCGACGCAGGCGGTGGTGTGGGAGTTCGTGTGCGGCTACCACAGCCCGGTGTATCCCTACGCGCTGTATGATACCACCTGCGCCAACCTGTTCCATTATGCGGGCGACGACGTGGCGGTGGCGTACAACATCATTATTGACCGCATTATGAACCACGGCAAGATCCCCAGCTTCGCGGTGAAGTACCGTAACCAGCTTTCGGACGCCAACGCTATTACGCTGACGTGGGACGGCAGCAAATACATCGGCACGGCCACCGACACAAACGGCGTGCTGCCGCAGTACTACTTCAGCACCAATATCAGCGGCGTGACGGTCAATCAGAGCTGGAACACGCTGACCGTGACAGCCACAAAGGACGCAGCGGCGCAGCTGAACGGCTATATCAGCAGCGACTACGGCTACTCGCTGGATGTGGCGGGGACGGAGGCTGTGCTGCTGGAGCCCAGCAACGGCAGCGGCTACCAGGCGTGTGCGGCGCTGACCTCACTGCCCGATCCCGTGTGGGCGTACATACATTTTAAGGTCAACATTGTGGAGGAGAAGGGCAGCCTGACCATCAACAAAGTCGATGCGGAGACCGGCAAGGCGCTGGCGGGCGTGACCTACCGGCTATACGACAGCGCAGGGAAAAAGGTGGCGGATGTGACCACCGGCGCGGACGGCAAGGCAGTGCTTGCTGATTTGCCGCAGGGCAGGTATAGCTATCAGGAGATCAGCGCGCCCTCTGGTTATGTGGTGGACAACACCAAGTATCAGATCACCATTACGGCCACGGCACTGAACATTACGCAAAAGAGAACCAACACACCGGCCAAGGCCAGCATCGAGATCGTCAAGGTGGACGCTGATCACAAGACACCGCTGCAAG
>ERZ825384.4822-NODE-4822-length-10225-cov-3.766568_pt1 | contig 10225 bp, 6 predicted proteins | sample MGYA00519931_ERZ825384 | MGnify/ENA primary metagenome ERZ825384 (study PRJEB31778, sample SAMEA3449200) | human gut metagenome | biome: human gut; feature: human-associated habitat; material: faeces | place: United Kingdom | collected 2010/2012 ...
ACTGACAAAAAATCTTCTCACAAAATCAAGCACAAAAAGATTCCGAGAGTACATTAAATTGTTTTAACGAATATATTTTTCTGCTATTTTCTTAAGTTTTTCTGGATTTTGGGTATACCAGCTTTCATAGGTTAAATGCTCTGCCGAAATCATCTGACCAAGTTCTACAAAGAAATCCGGGATTTCTTCTGCAAGCATTGTTCCCCATTCTTCTCCAAAATGCTCTGCTCCCTGTGCATCTGTTCCATTTACATGAAAAGCAAATGCCGGCTGCATTTTTCCATCCACACGTTTAGATGCCCCGTGGAAACCAAGCTTTCCAATCTGATGTGTTCCGCAAGAAGAAGTACATCCAGATATATGAATTCTTGGAAGTACCCCATCTGCAAAATGATAAGGCTCTACTGTCGCCACAATACTTGCAAGCAATCCCTGAGAATCTCTAAGTCCAATCTGGCATACGGTACTTCCAATACATGATACAGATGTTTCAAACAAATTTTTTGCCCCGTCTTCTGTAATTGCAGCAATCTCCTTTGCCTGTGACGCATTCAGATTAATAATATACAATGTTTCATCTGGAGCAATGCGAACTTCTGCGTCTTCAATATCTTTTATTATATTATAAATTTCTCCAAACTTCTTCACTGGGATAATTCCACCTATTGGGTGATATGCCACTGCATATAGTCCCTGTTGTTTCTGTGGAAGAATACGTTCTGATGCTGCTTCTTTTTGTGGATAACTTTCTGCTGTTTCTAATACAACATTTTCATCCGTTTTTACTATGTTGTCTGCTACATTCTTGGTTATGCTCTCTGTTATATTTTCTGACATATCAGCAGTGTTTTTTCCTTCAACATCATCCGCACTATTATTTCCCATATTATTTATTGCATTTTCGGCTACTTTTCCTTCTAACTTTATAAGAAGAGAATCTTTATATTCTGCCTTTACTTCTGCTAACTTTTCCTGATATGCTTTGCGGTAGCCATCTACCCCTAATGTCTCCTGCATGTATCTTGTTCTTGATTTAGCACGACTCTCATAATTACCATAAGTAGTAAATGTCCGAACCATTGCTTCTACATAATAAAGTACCTCTTCAGGCTTTACATTTTCCGCAACCTTTACTCCCATTCGGTAATTATTTCCCAGTCCACCTGCACTGTATACATCAAAAGTTCCTTCTTCTTTTGCTACAAATCCAAGATCTCTAAATGTTGCATGTGTTACATTCGCCGGAGAATTAGAAAATCCTACTTTTAACTTTCTTGGAAGCTTCACCGTCTTGATGATTCCCATCAGATAATCTCCCGCTTCTTCCGCATAAGGAAGTACATCGAAATATTCCCCCTGTTCCACCCCAGAGAGGGGAGAGACCATAGTATTTCTTGGGAAATCTCCACCGCCTCCTCGAGTAACAATGCCAGCATCCATTGCCTGCTCCATAATATCGCAAACCGCCTTTGCATCTAAATCATGAAACTGCACTGTCTGGCAAGTTGTGATATGTGCTCTTTTCACATCATACCTTTCAATAGAATCTACAAGGAACTTTAACTTTTCCTTCGTCACTCTGCCGCCTGGCATACGCAGGCGGAGCATGCTCGCTTCTCCACCTTTTTGTGCATAACTTCCAAAGCCGCCAGAGAACCCTTTATAATCTTTCACACTGACTTCTTTTGCATAAAATTTCTCTGTCATCTCTCGAAATTCTTTTAAATCTGCTTTAAATTCCTTCATTAATTCCTGATTCATATTTCCTCGACCTTACTTTCTATGTATTCTCTATAACGAATTATGATTTTCTCGCAATAATAACGAATTAAATTATATCATACTTATCCTACCTGCAAAAGTAGTAATAAATTTAATAGTAATTTGTTGAGCTAAACAGACGAAGCCTGAGAATCAAATCATTTATATTTGTGATTTTCGTCGCGGCATGTTGAATGGTCGCTTTTGCGCTCGCATCCAACACTTGCTCCCAGACCACAAATATAAATGATTTGATTCTCAAGCTTCTGTTTTCTGACCACTCGAATAAATTAATGGAGAAATTAGTTAGAGCAAACAAAAGCGACAGGCTAACCAGGAAACTAATTGGTAAATTTATTGTTTGACAATTTGGGGATTTCTCAGAAAATTATACTCATTAGGAAATTAAATTTGAAAGGGCCAATACTCAAACTACTGGCATAATGTAGCTAACGCGAAGCGCAATTGTTAGCACTCATTTAAATTGAGTGCTAATTTTTTCTTGACATTCCTGCAAACTGGTATTAGTATAAGAATGGTATTGATAAAAATACAAAGGCAATATTCCAGTCAGAAGTTTTTTTGACTTAGTTCATAGAATATTAGCCTACATTTATATAATTAATTTTAAGGAGATGCTTATTATGGCTAAACAGGGAAGTTTATCAATTAACAGTGAAAATATTTTTCCTATTATAAAGAAGTGGCTCTATTCTGACCACGACATTTTCATCCGTGAGTTAGTAAGTAACGGATGCGATGCTGTAACAAAGCTGAAAAAGCTTTCTGTTATGGGTGAATTTGAAGAAGCTGACGATGAGAAGTATAAAGTAGAAGTTCGTATTAATCCTACTGACAAGACTCTTACCTTTATTGATAATGGTATTGGTATGACAGAGGACGAAGTAGACGAATACATCAATCAGATTGCTTTTTCTGGTGCTGCTGCTTTCATGGAACAGTACAAAGACAAAGCAAGTGATGAGCAGATTATCGGTCATTTCGGACTTGGTTTCTATTCTGCATTTATGGTTGCTGATAAGGTTACTATTGATACTCTTTCTTATAAAGAAGGCGCTACACCAGTTCACTGGGAATGTGATGGTGGTACAGAATTTGATATGGAAGATGGTGACAAAGCAGAGCGTGGTACAACAATTACTCTTTACCTCAACGATGAGAGTTATGAATTCTGTAATGAATACCGCTGCCGCGAAATTCTTAACAAATACTGTTCTTTCATGCCAGTTGAAATTTACTTTGTAAATGAGGAAGAAGAAGCGAAAAAGGCTGAGGAAGCTGCTAAAAAGGACGCTGAAGAAAAAGTAATTGACGTAGACGTAAAGGACGCTGATGCAAAAGAAAATAACGCTGATACAGAAGATGGTGATTCCGAAGTAACTCTTGAAGATGAAGAAGAGGAAGAAGATGATGCACCTAAGCCAATCAACCAGATTCATCCATTATGGACAAAGCATCCAAACGACTGTACTGATGAAGAATATAAAGAATTTTACCGTGATGTATTCCACGATTATAAAGAGCCTTTATTCTGGATTCATCTGAACATGGATTACCCATTTAACTTAAAAGGTATCCTTTATTTCCCTAAAATCAATACAAAATATGATACAATCGAGGGAACAATTAAGTTATATAACAATCAGGTATTTATCGCAGATAATATTAAAGAAGTTATTCCTGAATACCTCTTATTATTAAAGGGATGCATTGACTGTCCAGACCTTCCACTGAACGTATCAAGAAGTGCATTACAGAATGACGGTTTTGTTAAGAAAATTTCTAACTACATCACTAAGAAAGTTGCGGAAAAGCTTTCCGGTATGTGCAAGACCGATCGTGAAAACTATGAAAAATACTGGGATGACATCAGCCCATTCATTAAGTTTGGCTGCATCCGTGACCAGAAATTTAACGATAAGATGAAAGATTACATCATCTTCAAGAACATGGAGGGCAAATATGTTACACTTCCAGATTATCTTGAAGCTGGTAAAGAAAAATACGAAAACAATGTTTTCTATATCACAGATGAAGTAGCACAGTCTCAGTATATTAACATGTTCAAAGAACAGGAAATTGATGCCATCTACCTGACACACCAGATTGATACAACATTTATCACTCACTTAGAGCAAAGAAATCCAGAAGTAAAATTCCTGCGTATCGACTCTGAACTGACTGATAACTTCAAAGAAACAATTGATGAGAACGAAGAAAAAGAACTCACTGAAAAGCTTTCCGAGAAGTTCAAAAAGGCAACTGGTGTTGAGAACTTAATCGTAAAAGTTGAAAAGCTGAAAAATGCCGATATGCCTTCTATGATCACCGTTTCTGAACAAACACGTCGTATGTCCGAAATGATGGAAATGTACGGAATGAGCAACAGCTCCACAGGACTTGGTGCAGAAGGTGAAACTCTCGTCCTTAACATGAACAATGACTTAGTTCATTATGTTTTAAACAATGACGAAAGCGAAAATACTACTACAATCTGTCAGCAGCTCTATGACCTTGCACGTCTGGCAAACCATCCGCTGAAACCGGAAGAGATGACTGCATTTGTTGCACGTTCCAATAAGATACTCTCCATTCTGACGAAATAATTTCTGATTTGCCGCAGGCAAGGGAGACGCCCTCTGGGAATGAAATAATTCTTATTTCATTCCCAGAGGGCGTCTCCCTTGCTGCACAATCAGAAGTTAATAAAATCCATTATATTCTTTGTCGTTTTTCTTTAATTCCTGATTAATATATCCTCTTCCTAATTTCTCTGGAAGTGTTTTTTGACCAGAGAACAGATTCGTTCCTAATCCCAGGCGATTTCCATCAATCTGTACTCCCAAGGCTGCTAATGTCGTTGGAAACATATCCATTGTAGAAAAATCTCTGTTTTCGGTCACATTTTCTTTATAAGTACAATCAGCATTGATAATTGTATTATACACGGTTCTTTTATAATTATTATTTAAATTACTCCATATCGGATCGGACGTATCGACCATTGTCGTATGGTCACCAGCTATAACAATTGTCGTATTTTTGTAAAAATCCTGTTTTTTTATCCATTCTACAAAGTCATATACCTGCTGGTCTGCACAGGCAATTACATTAGCATATTGTCTGTTATATTTATCTTTACAAAGTCGGCATTTATAACCTCGTGGAAAATGCGTATCCACCGTCAGCATTGTAAAATTAAATGGTTTGTCAGACGAAGAAAGCTGTTCGAGCTGCTTCTTCGCACGTTTATATAATATTTCGTCTTCATGACCCCAAAATACTTTGTAATCCGGCGCAATGAATCCTTCTTTTTTCGCTGCATTATAATCTTCTATATGAAAATCTTTGTGGCTTGTAAAGTATGTATCTCTTCCGGCAAAGTCTCCCTCACTTCCACACAAAAACACCTGCTGGTATCCTTCTTTATTAAGAATATCTCCCATTGTTGTTAAATTAGGAAGAAAGTTTCCAAACATAGATCCCGAATTATGAAGCTTTAAATTAATTGCTGCTGTCTGTGCAACCATTCCTCCAACCGTATAAGCCGTTGCCTCTAAACAAGTTGGCCCACCTAGCCTTCCATCCGCCTTATCTGAAAAATTTATATTTTCCTTCGCCAATTTTGTCAGATTCGGAATATAATTATCATCCATGATACCGCCATCTTCCTGATCGGCATAACTACTTTCCATTGATTCCATAAATATATAAATCAAATTTCTTTTTTGAGATGGAAAATCAAGTTTTGTCTTAGCTGGGTTTACATAATATTTTTCATAGAAATCCGTTTTCTCCTGAACACTTTTTATATACTCCCACATACCTACTTTTGTTCCCTGAATTTGTATTGTTCCAACCAGGACAATGAGCAGAATAATTTCCAGACAGATTTTAGTCCATGCAGGAACCTTTTTTACAGGTAAATCTTCAAGATTGTATAATACTCTTACTATAATAAGATAAACTATGCTAATCGTAAGCGTAACAAGGAGCGGCGGAATAATTCCTGTTTTTATAATACTATTTATTACGCCACTGTCCGTTCCTTTTATCGGACTGGTAAGCTGCAGCACAATAATGGAAAATGAAACATCCCCACATGTACTTTTAAGCCATGTAACCATACTACAGGCCAGCAGTGTTATAAATAAGGCTACCGGAACTAATAAACCAAACGGAAATGATAATACTTTCAATATTTTGTTCTGATCCGTCCTCTTCTGAAGTTCAACCGCATGAGATAATAGCAAATAGCAAGCCGGCATAAGCAAAAACATCATAAAATAAATTATCATTGTTATCTGTTTTTTCTGCACACGCTCCCTGTAATTTGCATTTAATTCTATATGATCTAATACAAACTGCTGCCCTATCTTGCTTCCAAAACGAACTTTTATCCTTGTTATTCCAGTAGCATCTACCTCTCCAAATGCTATTTTTTCTCCTTTTTTTATATTAGCCCATACTCTTGGGTTCTGTTCATAAGTAGGCTTTTCTTTGGTCTGGTAAGAAATTTTTACATCTGTATCCTGCGCCACTGGTTCTTCAAAATATACTTTTACATTGGCAATTTTCGAGGACTGCATCTTATACTTTATAAAAGGTCTTGCTTCTTTAATAAGAAAATGATTTCCATTTATCTCATACCCACGAAATTCTGCTTTTTCCAGATTCACATTCTGCGGTTTTAATGCTTTTTCCTGCGGAATTCCAGAAATATGCCATGCAAAAAATAAACTAAGAAGCACAATGGCTATTATCCCTGCTACTTTACTGACAGATTTTTTTAAAAAATGTCTCCAACACACAGTAAGGCCAAAGAGCAAAATGCCTGCAATCAGTCTTTTTAATACTGGTGCCATCAGGTTTTCCATTCCTTTTTCTTCTCTCATAAGATAAAGGGCAGTCATGATTCCTGCACAGAGGATTATTGCAGCCAAAACAAATCCTACTACAGCTTTTATATAATTCTTTTGTTGCTTATTCATCTGTTTCAATCTTCTCCTAATAAAACTGATTATACATTTTATCGTTTCGTTTCAGTTCTTTATTAATATAATTAGCACCTAATTCTTCTCTCAACGTCTCTTCTCCTGAAAATAAATTAGTTCCTAATCCAAGTTTATTCCCATCAATTTCTACACCAAGAGCCGCCAATGTTGTTGGGAACATATCCATTGTAGAAAACTTTCTCCTTGTCGTAACTTTTTTCTTATATGCACATTGCGGATTAATTATTGCATTATATACCGTACGCTGATAGTCATTGCTTAAACTTTTCCAGAACTTACTTCCTGTATCTACCATAGAAGTATGATCTCCGGCAATAATAATTGTCGTGTCTTCATAGAAGTCCTGTTTCTTTATCCACTGTACAAAGTCGTAAACCTGACGGTCTGCACAGGCTACTGCATTCCCGTAAGTGGTATCGTATTTGTTCTCACATAAATCACAAATATATCCATTAGGGAAATGTGTGTCTACCGTCAGCATAGTAAGATTAAAAGGTTTACCTTCCTTAGATAATTTTTTCAGATTCTTTTTTGCTCTTTCATATAGAACTTTATCCTCATGACCCCAGTACACTTTATAATCTTTTGGGATATCTCCTTCTTTTATTGCGGCTTTATAATCTTCAATCTGATAGTCTTTATGTGTTTTAAAATAGGCATCTCGCCCTGCAAAATCTCCATCACTTCCACACAAAAACATCTGATTGTATCCCTGTTTGTTAAGGATATCACCAAGTGCTGTCAGGTTAGGAAGGAATGAGTCAGATACTGCCCCAGAATTCATTACTTTTAAGTTAATTGCAGATGTCTGTGCTACCAATCCACCGGCAGTATACGCTGTTGCTTCTAAACAGACAGGTCCACCCACTTTTCCATCTTTCTTATCAGTAAACTGTACATTTTCTCTTGCAAGCTTCGTCAGATTCGGAATATAATTATCATCCATAGTTCCACCATCTTCCTTATCTGCGTAACTGCTTTCCATAGATTCCATAAATATGTAAATCAGATTTTTCTTTTCCTTAGGAAATGTCATCTTTACCTTTGCAGGATTCACATATTCTTTTTCATAAAAATCAGAACTCTCCCTCACACTTTGTATGTAATCCCACATACCTATCTCTGTTCCCTGTACCTGTACAGTATGCAGAAAAAATACAACCATAACTACTTCTATACAAATCTTACTCCATCTTGGAATTTTCTTCACTGGAAGATCTTCTAATGCATACATTCCCCGCACAATGAAAAGATAGCACAGTACAGCTGCTACGGCAAGAAGTACCGGAGGAACTACTGCAGTCTTGATGATACTGTTTATAATTCCGCTATCTGTTCCTTTTATCGGACTTGTAAGCTGTAAAAGAATAATGGAAAATGAAACATTTCCACATGTCATCTTCACCCATTCTACTAAATTCACTACAAGGAAGGTGGCAAATAATGAAAGAATTGTTATAAATCCAAATGGAAAAGATAAAATTCGCAGGCAAATATTTTTATCCGTTTTCTCCTGCCACTTCTTTCCTGCTGCTAATATAAAATATCCTGCCGGAATCAGCATGAAAAACACAAAATATTTCACCATGCTAACTTTCTTTTGATGCATACGTGCCGCATAATTTCCATTGATTTCGGTATATCCATAATCAAACTGTGTTCCAATCTTTCTTCCGATACCAATTTTAATTCTCGTAACATCTTTTACTTTCATTGAAACACAGCCTACTGTCTCTCCCTTATGAACTTTTACACGCATTTTTCTTGTTTTATTATCAAATCCATGCTGTGTCTTTGTCTCATACAGAACACGCACAATAACTTTCTGTGTAACTGGTTTTGAAAAATGTACCGTAACATTATCAAGATAATCTACATTAATTTCTTTTACAATATTTGCGTTTGCCTCTGCCACTGTAAAATGACCATCTTTAATATCATAACGATCAAATTCACTTTCCGGTGTTTCTAATCGCTGCGGCTTCAACTGGCTTTCCTGCCAGATTCCAGAATTCTGCCATGAAAAAAATCCCGCAACAAAAAGAAAAACAATAATACCTGCTATCTTTCTATTTCTTTTCTTTAGCAGATGACGTACTGCTATTGCAATTCCTAATAATACTGCTATTTCTACAGTCAGTTCTACTTTTTTTACCAATTCTTCAGCAGAAAGGCCAAGCTCTCCTTTTAAATAATTAGCCCCTGCAATTCCTATGCACGCAATAAAAAAAGCGGCCAGAAAATAGATTACTGCCGCTTTTTTCCCGCTCTGCATGTTCCCCTGATTTTCCATCTTTTCCTCCTTATGTATTTTATGTAATTTGCTATATTACATTTTTTAATCTTGTTTTTGTTTTATACTTCTCAAACGTATTTCATAAATGCTTTCTGCAAGATATGAACCACACACGCTCTCTAAAACAAACCAATCAAGAATTATAGCATGAAAAGATAGAATTGTAAATGCAGGTACTACATAAAACGATACTATTTGAAATATTTATCTACGCCATTCGCAATTCCCTTCGCAAGTTTCTTCTGGTAAGAAGAAGAATTCAACTGACGATCCTCTGTTGGATTTGTGAGGAAACCACACTCTAAAATCATTGTAGGAATCTTTGCCCAGTTAATAGTTGTATAATAATCTGAGCGGATTGTTCCGTGACTTTTCTTATTCACAGCTTTTGCTACGGAACTTAACAGGCAGCTTCCAAGACGGCGTGAACTGTTAAATATCTTCTTTCCAACATAACGTGAACTTCCGGGAACACAAACCAAAGGACCTCTCGCACTTGCTCCTGATGCATTACAGTGAATACAGATATGGATATCCGCACCACTCTTATTCGCCTTCTTTGTTCTCTGCTGGTTAGAAAGTGGACAATTATTGGTTGTTCGGAGCATGATTACTTTATATCCTCTCTTCTTCAGCTCTTTTTTGTCGCTTTTGCAATTGCAAGATTAGTTTTATATTCCGGGATATGCGTACGTACACCAGCAGTACCAGATGTCAGTTTTGCTTTTCTTCTGGAAGAACCTGGCGCTAATCTTTCTGTAGAAGAGATTCCTCTCTGCTGGTGTCCAGCCGCTATAAATACAGTTCTCTGCTTCTTTGCTTTTGTCTTTTTTTTCTTTTTTGCTGTCTTTTTTGCTGTCTTTGTTGTTGCTTTCTTTGCCTGTGTAGTCGCTGCCGCTGCTTTAGCAGATACTTTCAATGTACTTGTCGGAATCATCGTAAAAACCAGCATAAAAATCAGCAGAAAGCTAAACGTTTTTTTCATCATTTTCTTCACTTTTTATTCCTCCCTGTAAAATTTATAAGTCCATTATACACTCTGCAAAAATATACGTCCACTGATTTAATTTACTATTTAATTCGTTAGACAAACAGACGCCCGGGAAGAGAACCGATACCCTATATTTGTGAC
>ERZ825384.4827-NODE-4827-length-10216-cov-2.977069_pt1 | contig 10216 bp, 8 predicted proteins | sample MGYA00519931_ERZ825384 | MGnify/ENA primary metagenome ERZ825384 (study PRJEB31778, sample SAMEA3449200) | human gut metagenome | biome: human gut; feature: human-associated habitat; material: faeces | place: United Kingdom | collected 2010/2012 ...
GGGCGCGGTCTCCCGCGCGGCCTCGCTGCGCGGGGAACAGATCTCCACAGGCTGTCGCCAGGCTTTCCAGGCCAGCCGCCAGCGCAGGGCCCGTTCGCCCAGACGGCCGGGGCGGGACGACCAGTAGAGCGGCGCGGCGAAGACCAGCAGGCAGCGGGGCGCGGGCAGCCCGGCCTCCCGGGCCCAGAAAAGCGTATCCAGAGCCAGCAGGCCGCCCAGGGAATAGCCCGCCAGCAGGGGCGGCTCCGGGTTTTGGCCCGCAAGGGCGGCATAGGCCTCATGGGCCGCCGCGCTCCACTGGTTCCAGTGGCTGCGTACGAAAGCCTCCCAGCCGGTGCCATGCCCCGGCAGACAGGGAGCATGGCACGTCCATCGTCGCCAGCTCTTGCGCCAGCGAATCCATATCAGCGGGCCCTCCACCCAGACCGTGCAGCAGCAGCGCGTCCATTCTTGCCCTCCCCGAAGCATGAGGATACAACTACGCCTGTTTTTCCCGTCCGCAGACCTTAACCCGTCAGGAGCATCCATGCAAACCTGCGACACGCTTCTCCACGCCGGTGTCCTGCTGACCCAGGACGATGACCGGCGCGTCCTCGAAAACGCCGCCCTGGCCATTGATGGCGGGCGCATCGTCGCCCTGGGCTACAGCCAGGATGTGACAGCCGCATGGCAGGCACGTGAAATCCTCGACCTTTCCGGCATGCTCGTCATGCCCGGCCTTGTCAACGCCCACACCCACGCGGCCATGACCTTCCTGCGGGGCCTGGCCGACGACATGCCGCTCATGGACTGGCTGCAGCAGAAGATCTTTCCCGTGGAACAGGGCCTGACGCCCGATCTGGTGCGTCTGGGCAGCCTGCTGGGCTTTGCCGAGATGCTGCGCACCGGGACCACGTCCTGCGTGGACATGTACATCTTCGAAGCCGCCGTGCTGGAAGCGGCGGACAAGGCCGGTCTGCGCTGCCTGGCCGGTGAGGGCGTGTTCAATTTCCCCTCGGCCTGCTGCCCGGATGCCGATGCGGCCCTGGCCTGCACCCGGGAGATGGCGCAGCGCTGGGCCGGTCATGACCGTCTGCATGTGGCCGTCATGCCCCACAGCGTCTACACCACCACGGCGGCGCAGCTCACGGCCTGCCGCGAACTGGCCGACGAACTGGGCCTGCCGCTGCACATCCATCTGGCCGAGACCCGTCAGGAAACGGCCCTGAGCCTGGAACAGCACGGCCTGCGCCCCGTGCCCCATGCCGACCGTCTGGGGCTGCTGCGTCCCGGGACCATCCTGGCCCATGTGGTGGACGTGGACGCCGACGAGATCGCCCTGCTGGCCCGCCGCGGCGTGATTGTTGTCCACAATCCCTCGTCCAACATGAAGCTGGCCTCCGGGGTGGCCCCGGTGCCCGCCATGCTGGATGCCGGCGTGCGGCTGGCCCTGGGCAGCGACGGCGCCGCCAGCAACAACCGCCTCAACATGTTCACGGAGATGGGCCGCGCCGCCCTGCTGCACAAGGCGGCGGGCGATCCCGAGACCATGCCCGCCCGGACGGTGCTCGACATGGCCACCCGCGGCGGTGCGGCGGCCATGGGCGGTGACGGCGGCGTCCTTGCCGTGGGGCGTCCCGCGGACTGCATCGCGCTGGATCTTTCCGCGCCCAACATGCAGCCCCTGTTCAACGCGGCCTCCCACGCCGTCTATGCGGCCACGGGCATGGAAGTGGCCCTGACCATGGTGGCGGGCGAGGTCCTGTACCGTGACGGCCGCTTCAGCCGCCTTGATTACCCGGCCCTGTGCGCGGAAGTGCGCGAGATGCGGCGCTTCGTCCTGCGCCGCCTGGGCCTGCCCGAACAGGTGGCCTGAGCCGGAGCCCTTCCCGTCGCGGCCTGGCCTGCCGGGGCCGGAGCGGGGCCCTTGCGGTAGCGGAAAAGCCGCCCGGGCGGGGTTCCCTTGCACGGGGGGACTTGACACCATTGTTTTTTGGTCTATAGTGCCCCATTCAGACTGAAACGAAAGCGCTTCGGCGCATGGAGGTATCGTTATGGCTGCTCTGCTTAATGCCGTGAAAACCGCCGAAGGCGTGGTTGTGAACGGTTTTGTGGTTTCCCCCATCATTGACAAGTGCGAAGGCTGTGATCGCATTCGCGAGTTTGAAGGCGAAACCTTCTGCTCCAGCTACGCCAGCCCCGCCAGCAAGTGGTCCGGTGGCCGCTGCAACTTCGCTACCCATGTGAAGGTGCAGGTCGCCGCCGCTGCCAAGGTCAACCCCCTGAAGGCGTCCAAGCGCGCCGCCAAGGGTCGCTAGACCATACGCGGCATGCGGGGCGCGCCCGGCGCGAACATCCCGCACCGATTGCAATTTTCTGGCACATTGCACAGGGGAGGCTGTCGCGACAGCCTCCCTTTTGTCATTTGTCCGCAGGGGCCTCCAGGCCCGGGCGGCTTCAAGGAAAAACAGCATGAACACAAGTTCGCAGGACAGCGCCCTGTCCCCCCTCCTGCGCTGGCTGGATCAGCGTCAGGACCGTGTGGCGGCCCTTCAGGGCGACCTGACCGCCTTCCGTGCCCTGGGCCCGGAAAACGGCGGCGAGGGCGAGCTGGCCAAGGCCCTGTATATCGAAGACTGCCTGCGCGCCTGCGGGGTGAGCGACATCCGCCGTCTGGATGCCGCCGATCCGCGCGTGCCCTCCGGGCTGCGCCCCAACGTGGTGGCCCGCATCCCCGGCCGTTCCTCCCGGACGCTCTGGCTTTTTGCCCACATGGACGTGGTGCCGCCCGGTGACCCGGCCCTGTGGCATTCCGATCCCTGGCAGGTGGTCCGGCAGGGCGACATGCTCGTCGGACGCGGTGTGGAGGACAACCAGCAGGGCCTGGTGAGCATGCTGCTGCTGGCCGAAGCCCTGCATGCCTGCGACATCACCCCCGAACTCAGCCTGGGCCTGGTGTTCATGGCCGACGAGGAATGCGGCAACGACTACGGCCTGGCCCATGTGCTGGAGCGCCACGCGGCTCTCCCCGAAGGGGAGCGTTTCCTGCATGCTGACGATTTCTACATCGTGCCGGACTCCGGTTCCCCCACGGGCGCGGACATCGAGGTGGCCGAAAAGTGCCTGTGCTGGCTCAAGGTCGACGTCAGCGGCGTGCAGTGCCATGCCTCCACGCCCCACAAGGGCCGCAACGCCTTCGTGGCCGGGGCCGCCGCCGTGCTGGCCTGCATGGAGCTGCACAAGGATTTTCCCCGTCGCGACGCCCTGTTCGACCCGGCCTGCTCCACCTTCGTGCCCAGCCGCCACGATGCCAACGTGCCCAGCGTCAACATCCTGCCCGGACATGACACTTTTTACGTGGACTGCCGTCTGCTGCCCGGCGTGGAACCCGAACATGTGCTGGACGCCGCCCGCCGTCGTCTGACGGCCGTGGCCGAACATCACGGCGTGCGCATCGACGTGGCCATCGAGCACTGCCAGCGCGCCTCGGAAACGGCTGCGGACAGCCCCGTGGTCGCGGCCCTGCGTCGTGCCGTCACGGACATCTATCAGGTGGAGGCCCGTCCCGTGGGCATCGGCGGCGCCACCGTGGCCGCCCTGCTGCGCCAGCAGGGCCTGCCCGCCGCCGTGTGGAGCTGCATCGACAGCACCTGCCACCAGCCCGACGAACATTCTTCCATCACCGCCACCCTCAAGGACGCCCAGGTGTTTGCCCATGTGCTCATGCAGCGCTGAGAACCGTTTTGACTGTATCGTGACAGGCGGCGGCCATGCCGGTTCCGAGGCCGCCGTGGCCCTGGCCCGTCTTGGCCTGAGCGTGCTGCTGATCTCCGGCAATGTGGACCGTCTGGGCTATCTGTCCTGCAACCCTGCCATCGGCGGCCTGGCCAAGGGCCACATGGTGCGCGAGATCGACGCCCTGGGCGGCATGATGGGCCTGTGGGCCGATGCCGGGGGCATCCAGTTCCGCACCCTCAACATGAGCAAGGGCCCGGCCGTGCGCGCCACGCGCGCCCAAATCGACCGCGAGGCCTATCAGAAGGTCCTCAAGAAGACCCTGTTCTCCACGCCCGGCCTGCGCATCTGGCAGGACTCCGTGACCGAGGTGCTGGAAGAGAACGGCCATGCCGCCGGCGCGCGCACGGCCCAGGGCCTGACCTTCCATGCCCGGCATGTGCTGCTCACCACCGGCACGTTCCTGGCCGGCCTCATCCACATCGGCCTTACGCATCTGCCCGGCGGCCGTCTGGGCGATGCACCGGCTACGGGCCTTTCCGACAGCCTGCGCCGTCTGGGCCTCACGCTGGGCCGTCTCAAGACCGGCACCACGCCGCGCCTGCTGCGGGCGTCCATCGATTTTTCCAAACTGGAGGAACAGCCCGGCGATACTCCGCCGCCGCGCTTCAGCTTCCGTGGTCCCGGCCCGGTGCTGCCTCAGGTGCCCTGCCACATCACCTGGACCAACGAGGCCGCCCATGCGGCCATCCGTTCCGGCTTCGACCGCTCGCCCCTGTTCACCGGGGTCATCCAGGGCACGGGCGCCCGCTACTGCCCCTCCATCGAGGACAAGGTGGCGCGCTTCCCCGAGCGCGAACGGCACCAGATCTTCCTGGAGCCCGAAGGCCTGGACAGCCCGGAGGTCTATGCCAACGGTATCTCCACCAGCCTGCCGCTGGACGTGCAGCAGGCCATGATCCACGCCATCCCCGGTCTGGAGCATGCCGTCATGGTGCGTCCCGGCTATGCCATCGAATACGACTATGCCAACCCGGTGCAGCTGCACGGCACGCTGGAGACCAAGGCCCTGCCCGGTCTGTGGCTGGCGGGCCAGATCAACGGCACCTCCGGTTACGAAGAGGCCGCAGCCCAGGGGCTGTGGGCGGCCCTGAACATCGCCTGCCGGGAGAAGGAGCTCGATCCCTTCGTGCCCGGACGCGACTCCTCGTACATGGCCGTGCTGGTGGACGACCTGGTCACCTCCGGCACCGAGGAGCCCTACCGCATGTTCACCTCGCGGGCGGAGCACCGCCTGCTGCTGCGCGAGGACAATGCCGACGTACGCCTGACCCCGCTGGGCCGCAAGATCGGTCTGGTGGGCGAAGAACAGTGGCGCCTCTTCAACGACAAGATGGAACACGGCCATGCGGTGCGCCGCCTGCTGCAGCAGGTGCGCGTCCAGCTGACCGACGGCGACGAAGCGGCGCAGACCGCTCCGGCAACTCCCGAAGAGACGGAACTGCGTACCGCGCTGCGCGGCCGGACGCTGGAAGAGGCCCTGCGCCGTCCCGACATGGATCTGGAGCGTCTGGCCCGCATCTCGGCTCCGCTGGCCGAGGCCCTGGCCGATCGCGACCTGCGCGATCTGGAGACCGTCCAGGTGGACGTCAAATACGCGGGCTATCTGGAGCGCCAGCGCGAGCTCATCGCCCGTGCCGCGCGTCTGGAATCCGTGGAGCTGCCCGCCGATCTGGATTATCGGCAGGTGGCGGGCCTTTCCCGCGAGGTGGAGGAAAAGCTGGACCGCGTGCGGCCCCGCAACCTCGGCCAGGCCGGGCGCATCTCCGGCGTGACCCCGGCGGCCGTGGGCTGTCTGGAGATCCACCTGCACAAGCTGGGCCTGCTACGCGGCAAGCGGCAGTCCCTCTGATGTCTTTTCCGGGACCTGCGGCCCAGCCGCGGGTCCCCTTTTTGTGCCGCGCATCTTCGCCTGACAAAAGAAGGATGCGCTGTTGACGTTGGGGAATGTTCCCCGTTATCCTGAGAGGACGGGTGCCTTTTGTAGGCGTGTGCTCAGGGCCACGCCGTACACACGGCGGCAGACCGCGTTTTCCTGCCCCGGACGCGGCATCCTCTCCTACGTCCGCCCGGACGCCTCCACGACAAGGCTGCGCATCCCGCCGCCTGCGTGGGCTGCGTTCCCGGCGGCGTCCCCCTCACCCCAGCCCGTGCCCCGGCACGGCGACATGCCTTTGCCCGGCGCCGGTGCGGCGCGCAGGCAAAGCCCTTCTAGGAGGCTGTTTTGGACGGTGGTTCCGACTGTCATAGTAGCAATGGCACCATCTGGTCGCGTCTGACCCGCTTTTTCGGACGCGAAGACGATGAATCCCTGGAAAAAGCCATCATCGAAGCCCGCGCCGACGGCGAAGTGGAGCCCGACGAGGAGTCCATGCTCCTGGGCATCCTGCGCTTCAACGACCTGCAGGTGCAGGACACCATGACGCCCCGCACCGACATCGACTGTGTCCCCGAAGACATGCTCCTGCCCGAAGTGGCCAGGGTCATCGTGGAGTCGGGCCATTCCCGCATCCCTGTCTTCCGCGACACCCGGGACAACATGGTCGGCATGCTCCACGCCAAGGATATCCTGAGCTGCCTGCTGGACCCCAAGATGGCTGACCAGCCCGCCAGTGCCATCATGCGCGAACCGTTCTTCGTGCCCGAGACCAAGCCCATCCGCAACCTCCTGCAGGAATTCCGCGCCAGCAAGCAACACATCGCCATCGCGCTGGATGAATACGGCGGCACCTCGGGCCTGATCACCATCGAAGACCTGCTGGAAGAGATCGTGGGCGACATCGAGGACGAACACGACGCTCCCCGCGAGGAAGACATCCGTCCCCTGGGGGCCCATGTCTATGAACTCACGGGCCGTGCCCTGCTGGAAGATCTTGAAGAACTGGGCGTGGACCTCAGCTCCGACGAAGTGGACACCATCGGCGGCTACCTGAGCATGGAAGCCGGCCATGTGCCCGCCCCCGGCGAGGTCTTCATCCTGCGCGGCTGGCGCTTCGAAGTGCTGGATGCGGACAAGAAGCTCATCCGCCACCTGCGCATGGAACCGGCCCGGGAAAACACGCCCGACGCCTCTGAAACGGAAGACTGAGATGCGTGACGCCTGGTTGCGTTCCTCCCCCCTGGGCCTCGGCCTGGCGGGGGCCGCGGCGTTGTGGCTTGCGTTCCCCAACGGCTGCATCTCCCTGCCGCCGCTGGCCCTGCTGCTGCCCCTGTGCCTGGCCCTGCTGGGCAGCTCGGCGCCCTCGGCGGGCGCGGCCCTGCGTCGCGGCTGGCTGAGCTCCATCGTGGGCATGGCGGCCGTGCTCTACTGGCTGACCATCCCCATGGCCACCGTGGGCAACCTGCCCATGGCCCTGGCGGCGGTCTGCGCCGTGCTGGTGGCCACCTGCCTGGCCAGCGCCGGCGGCCTGTTCAGCCTGCTGGCCCATGCCCTGCGCGGGCGCGGCCCGCTGGCACAAGCCTGGTTGCTGGGTCTTGCCTGGTATTTTCTGGAATACGTCTACGCGCTGGTGGCGGGCTTTCCCTGGCTGCCCCTGGGCGGCGCCCTGGCGGCCTGGCCCCTGTGGATACAGGCCGCCGACGTGACGGGCGCCTATCTGCTGGCCGGCCTGTGGGTCACGGTAATCCTTAGCCTGCGGCACTGGCGCCGGCCTGCCTGCGTGTGCACCGGGCTGCTGCTGGCCGCCCTGCTGCTGGGCTACGGTGCCTGGCGCCTGCATACCACGCCGCTGGAGGACGATCCCCGCGGTGAGGACAGCGTGGCCGTCCTCTTTGCCGAAGGCAACATCGACCAGAACCAGAAGTGGGTGCCGGCCTACCAGCGCCGCACGGTGGAGACCTATCTGCGCCTGACACAGGCGGAGCTGGCGCGCCATCCCGGCGAAAAGCCCCTCATCGTCTGGCCCGAAACGGCCCTGCCCTTCAATTTCGACAACAACGGTATCCTGTCCGCACTGGTGCGCAATCTGGCCCGCCAGTCCCAGAGCCCCCTGCTGACCGGCGTGCCCGGCTTCCAGTATGATGCGGCAGGCAACATACAGGTCTTCAACCGTGCCCTGCTCCTCGATCCCTCGGGCAACACGGCGGGCCATTATGACAAGGAACATCTCGTGCCCTTCGGCGAATATGTGCCGGAGTGGCTCAACTGGAACTTCCTTGCCGACCTGCTCCAGGAAGTGGGCGTCTACACCCCCGGCCGCTCCGCCGCGCCCCTGGTGCACGAAGACCTCCGCCTGGGCATGCTCATCTGCTACGAGGCCGTCTTCCCCTGGCTGGCGCAGGCCCGCGTGGAGCACGGCGCCAACGTGCTGGTGGACATCAGCAACGACGGCTGGTTCGGCCGCTCGCCGGCGGCGCTCCAGCATCTGTACCTCGCCTCCCTGCGCGCCGTGGAGCAGGGGCGCTGGCTGCTGCGGGGCACCAATACCGGCATCTCCGCCATCATCGACGCCCGCGGCCGCGTGACCGTCCGCGGAGGCCAGTTCGAAGAAAATACCCTCTGGGGGCGTGTGCGCCTGCAACAGGGGGCCACCATCTATCACAAGCTCGGGCTCTGGCTGCCGCTGGCCGCCGGACTGCTCTGGCTCGGCATTTTCTGGGGCACGCGTCGCCCCTCACCTTCAACCCCTCGATAGTTCCCATGTTGCAACTCAGTGATCTTCGTGCCCGTTGCCAGCCCCTCGACCAGCGTTTCGACAACCTTTGGGGGCGTCTTTGACGTCGCGGCCAGCGAACAGCGTCTTGCCGCCATCGAAACGGAACTTTCCCGCCCCAATGCCTGGGACAATCCCGAAGCCCTGACCCCCCTGCTGCGCGAAAAGCGCCAGCTGGAGGATGAGGTCTCCCGCCTCAATGCCCTCAAGACCTGCCATGACGACATGCACGAGTGGCTGGAACTGGCTGTGGAAAGCGGCGAGGACGAGGCCCTGGAATCCCTGGCGAAACAGCAGGACAGCCTGGATGCCCTGCTGGACGAGACGGAACTGGTGATGCTGCTCTCCGGCGAGGAGGACAACCAGGACGCCATCCTGGAGATCCACCCCGGTGCGGGCGGCACCGAATCCCAGGACTGGGCGGAGATGCTGCTGCGCATGTACACCCGCTGGGCTGCCCGGCGCCATTTCACCGTGGAGGAGCTGGACTATCTTCCCGGTGATGAAGCCGGCATCAAGAGCGTGACCCTGCGCATCTCGGGCCCGCACGCCTTCGGTTTCCTGAAGAGCGAACGCGGCATCCACCGCCTGATCCGCATCTCGCCCTTCGATGCTTCCGGCCGCCGCCACACCTCCTTCGCCTCCGTGGACGTCATGCCCGACGTGGGCGACGACATCCAGCTGGACATCAAGGAAACGGACCTGCGTTTCGATACCTTCCGCTCCAGCGGCCCCGGCGGCCAGAGCGTGAACACCACCAGCTCCGCCGTGCGCGTGACCCACATCCCCACGGGCATCTCGGCCCAGTGCCAGAACGAGAAGTCCCAGCACCACAACAAGGAAGCGGCCCTGTGCATCCTCAAGGCCCGTCTGTACAACCTTGAGCTGCAAAAACGCGAAGCCGAGCGCGCCGCCCAGTATGCGGGCAAGGACGCCATCGCCTTCGGCAGCCAGATCCGCACCTACACACTCCAGCCGTACCGTCTGGTCAAGGACCACCGGACCAACAGCGAATGCGGCGACGTGGAAGCCGTCCTGGATGGCCAGATCGACCAGTTCCAGCACGACTACCTGCTCTACAGGCACGAACAGCAGCGCTGATAGCGTCTTCATGGCCCGGAAAGGTGCGTCTGCCCCGTAAAACAGGCATGTCCCGCACTTTTCCGGGCATATTTCCCTGCCATTTTCCGCCCTGCAACTTTACCTCGTCCGGTAAAAAGGATAGGATTCCTTATCATAACGACTGGCATCCTTTTTACCAACGCTCTCCTTTCACCGACGAGGAGGAACGATGAACAAGAGCGAACTCATCAAGGCCCTGGCAGAAGAAAGCAATCTTCCGTTCGATGATGCGTCCTTGGTGGTGAACACTTTCATTGATGCGATGAAGGATTCGCTCATCGCTGGCGACCGTATCGAGATCAGGGGATTCGGGAGCTTCAAGATCAAGGAATACAGCGGCTATGCCGGACGTAATCCCAAAACCGGCGAAAGCGTCTCCGTCGTGCCCAAACGCCTGCCCTTCTTCCGTGCCGGGAAGGAGCTCAAGGAATATATCAACCAGTAACCGCAGTCCCATTTAGCTCAGTTCCAAGGAGTGGACCATGCAATTTTTCGGTGCCCTGACCGCCCTCGTCACGCCGTTCAAAAACGGCGCCGTTGATGAAGCCGCCTATCGCGAATTCATTGAATTCCAGATCAGTGAGGGAATCCACGGCCTTGTGCCTTGCGGCACCACCGGCGAATCGGCCACGCTCTCCCACGAAGAGCATGAACGTGTCATCGAGATC
>ERZ825384.4829-NODE-4829-length-10212-cov-3.258147_pt1 | contig 10212 bp, 3 predicted proteins | sample MGYA00519931_ERZ825384 | MGnify/ENA primary metagenome ERZ825384 (study PRJEB31778, sample SAMEA3449200) | human gut metagenome | biome: human gut; feature: human-associated habitat; material: faeces | place: United Kingdom | collected 2010/2012 ...
GAACTAACATAACTATCCTCCTATTTCAAATGCAATATAGATGTAACGTATATGATATCATTTTCATTTTGTACCGCAACATCCACAATTATCCTTTTGACTACCAAGGAATGATTTAACACTGCTTTTATTTTTATCTCACAACTATGATTTTCAAAACATTTTTTAATCCAACTTGGGATTGAATCTGTCTCAATTGTCACGATATAATCCCCAAGTTTGCAGTCTAATATAACAGGATTGGTAAAAAATTTAATTTCTTCAACACTGCTATGATCTATAGCTTCATTAATATTCAAATTAGATAAATATGCAACAACCTCCTTCGTGGTAGGCATTGGTTTCCCAATATTAGGTATTAGCTCAGTTGTTGTACTCACATTATATGTTTCTTCAAGTGATATACCGCTATTGTTTTCTGTTTTGACTTGAATCATATGAATTTTTTCAAATTCTTTTAACAACATTTCACGACAAATTACAGAATCTTTCTCTGATGCCGAATACTGTACTACATCTTGGAAACAAACATATATTGTTATGCACAACAAAACAAATACTGATAGCACCAAAGCAAATTTTCTCATAACACATTTCTCCTTTACGATAAGTATTTACGATAATCCGGTGCATCGTGAAAAACAGACGGATTCCAAGTGTTTGTATCAGATGCTCTTATTATATTATAATTACCAGTCGTATAAGGAATGACATATACTTCATTTAAGCCGAAATAATTATATACAAACATATCAGCATGTGAAGGGAATGTGTTATAAGCTTTTTCAGGCTTTGGATGCGTATGAATCATAGCAACTGCCGAACCTATAGAAAAAACATTCAATCTTTTCATTTCAAGCCAAACAGTCGGCCCAATGACATTATTTTTTGCTCCTTTATAAGTATCGGTTACATAATATATTTTTTTCTCCCCGAGATCTATTTCGTAAATAAAAGCACCATGTTCGTTCTCCTTACTCAAAGGTCTGTATGTATTTGCCCAGTCTTGAACTGCTTCAATTTCGGTTTCATAGCACTTTGTACCAAGATATTCTTCCCAGTACATTGGTGTTTGCATATACCAAGAATTAAAATTGGGATTATATGACAGATCCGTCTCCAATGTAGCAAAAGCAGTATTGGCTCTATGCAAAGCATAGCCTGTCGCATCGGCAAACATAACAGGATTGTTGTTGCAGTAAGCGAAGAGATTGTAGCCTTGCAAGCCGCCGTTGGCGCCGAGGATGGTATCAGGGCTGAGGAACCTGCCGACGTTGGGGTCGTAGTATCTGGCGTTGAGGTAGTACCAGCCGGTTTCAGCATCGTAGTAATAGCCCCTGTATCGGAACGGGTTGATTTGACCTATGGTAGAAGCCAAATCACCGGTTACGGATGTGACGGTACCCCAGACATCATAGCCATATTCTACAACTGTTTCGCCCAAACAATTGCAAATGCGTATTATATCCCCCTGTATATTTTTCTGGAAATAATAATATGTATTGTTGTAGATAAACCCTTCAATGCCGCCGTTTGCGCCGTAGAGATAATACAGCGTATAATTATCAGCTCCGGATACCGTTTCGGATATGATCCTGTTTCCGTCGACGGTATAGCGGTGATAAGTCGGTATTCCGTTTTTATCCCAATACGTTTTCCCGTTTCTTACCCCATCCGCATTATAGCTGAACGCCAACGCCTCGTCAAGACCATCTATCTCTATGCTGCTCAGTCGGTTTCCTGTCCAGTACAGATTCGATGCGTCTTTCCAGTTCAACGGGTTTCCCGAAGCGTCATAGGTGATCGTCGTGCCATTGTAATTGGTCAGCAGATCGCCCCATGTGCTGTTCGTGTAACCGTAGGTTTCGCTGGATTTGAGCGTACCCGACCAGTAGTATGTATTTTTTGACACACGGTTGCCAGACCCGTCATAGGCATAACGATCGTAGCTTAGCGTTGCGTAGCTGCTCTCCCTTGTGAGCTGCCCCAACGAATCGTATTCGTACAGCAAATACGACGAATTGTTCTTCTTGATTTCCGTGATGTTCCCGTTTGCGTCGTAGGTATACGAATAGGATGCTGTTACAGCACTTCCGCTTTTAAGTGTGAGCGATGACACAAGCCCCGTTGTGTATTGCGTACCGCCCGAGGTGTAGCTATGATAATCATACTCCTCATAGAGATCGTATAAAGTAGAAAACGATATATTCTTTTTTGTCAGCCTTTCAAACTCATCGTAGCTGTAACCGATTGCCGACATCAAGTGTGTTTGCGGCATCAGAATGCTTTTGACGAGATAGGAGCTTGTGTTATATGTCAAATCATAGGCAAGCGCCTTCTCGCCCACCACATAGGTGGATTTATCGGCTCTGCCATAGGAATCGTATACATTTTCGGCGGAGAGGAGGGAAGCGCCGGACGAGGAGGACGTGCGGTTTGCCCGAATCAACCGTCCGGCACCGTCGTACTCGTATTCGGTCGTCTCGCCCGACGCGTTGTCCACCAGCCGTGCGGCCTGTCCGTCCCCGTTGTAGGTCAGGCTGTACAGCTGCGTGCCGTTTTCCTTCACACCCGCCAGCCGGCCCAGCTTGTCGTACTCGTACGTCGTTTTCAGCCCGTTCCCCGTCGTGCTCGTCTGCAGCGCGCCGTCGAACGGCCCGTAGGTGTTCGTCGCCAGCGTGTAATTCCCAGCCTTGACCGTCAGCACGTTGCCGTGGTGATCGTACCCGAACGTGTAGTCGGTTCCGTCCGTTTCGATCTTCTGCAGGTGCCCTTCGCTGTCGTACGCGTAGCGTACCGCCGGCTCCGACGCGTTCGCGATTGCGTCCTTGTTCGCGTCCAGATACGTCCCGATCAGCCGCCGCCGCGTATCGTACAGGAACCCTGTCCGCACCCCTTTGGCGTCCGTCACGCCCGACGTCTGCCCGTACCCGTTGTACGCATAGCTCGTCGTGCCGCCCGTCGCGTCTGTTACCGTCGACAGCCGGTTCCCGTTATCCGTATACGTCGCGCCCGACGTGATTTTCCCGGTGCTTCCTGTCGACGTCAGTGTGCTGCTCGTCGTGTTCCCGTAGCTGTCGTAGCCGTACGTCAGCGTCAGCGTGTTGTTCGACGCGTCGGTTTTCCTGACCGTCTGCACCAGATGCATATCGATTCCACCGACGGTTTTGTAGGTGTACTCGTACTTCTCCCCGAGAATGTTGGTGATTTCCTCGATATCCACATTGTTGCTCGCGTAGTCCACCAGCGTCTGATTCCCGTCGCTGTTGTAGTTCGACGTCAGGTTCCCGTCCTCGTCGTACGCGTACAGCTGCGCCGGCTCGATCTTCAGCGAGACGTCGTCGAAATACGCGCTGTTCGCGTTCCGGTCGTACGACAGGTAGATCACCACCTGCTCCAGCGTCAGCCCCTGTCCCTGCCGCTTCGGCACGATCCCCACCGACCCGTACTGCCATTCCTGCACGTCCGCGTTGTAGTCCAGCGCCTGCTCTTCGTACACGCCGTCGCTGTATTTCAGCTGCGCCACCAGCCGGAAGGTGCGCCCCTCGTCGAACGCCGTCGGCACCGAGTCGGCCTTCGCCCAGCCGGAGAGCGTGAAGCTCGTCTCCGCCGGCAGGCGGAGCTGGATGGTCTGCAGCGAGAAGCTCAGGCCGGCGGTATTGCCCGCCACGCGCATCACGTTCCCGCGTGCCGCGTCGGTCGCATAGCTGCCGCCGTTCGACGTCCCCCAGCGGTACTGCGCGTTCATCCCGCCGTTGTCCACGAGATTGAAGCCCGACGGCGCAGGCGCGCTTTCGAGCTGCGCGCAGTCGAAGTATACGCTGCCCGACGCGTTCTGCAGCCGCAGCTTCACGTTGTAATTCCCCGCCGCAGAGATGGTTTTGGTCACATACACGCGCTGCCAGCCGTCCTGCACGTTCGCGTCGGACGTCCCCGTGCACACCCGGCTCTTTTCGCCGTCCAGCTCCAGGAACGCCCCGCCGCCCGTGGAGACACTCTGGACGTTGTTCAAATACAAATACGCCGAGAAGGTGTAGGTGCCCGGCGTGAGGTAGACGCTCTGCGTGCGCGAATACGACCCGGCGCCCGAGCCTGTGATGCGCAGCGACCCGGTACCCGCGAAGGCGCGCGCCGTATCGGCAGCCGAGGAATAGCTGCCGGAAACGCTCCCCGACCAGTAGGACGTGCTGTCCAGCAGGCCGTTCTTGACCAGATTCACCGCCGCCAGTCCCCCGACGGCGTCGGACTGGATGGTATGATTGCGCCGGTCACCGTCGGGGTAGTTGTTGTACACGGCGCTGGTCGCGCCGTAGATGATTTCTTCCTCAGAATCGGAGGTATATGCGCAGACCGGACGTCCCCGGTAGTCGAACAGGTAGACCGTGCGCAGGTCGTCCGACGTGCCGATGCGCCCGTCGTTCCCCGGCGCGGTCTCGGTCGTCCGCCGCTCGCCGTATGTGAAGCGCACGCTGCGGCCCGTATCCATCATATCGTAAGAGAGCGCGGCGCTTGCCACCGCCCGCGTTTCGGTCGCGCTGGCGGCGTTGCGCGTCGTGTAGGTGTAGACGGCATACTGATACGACTCGTCGTCGCCCGCGTAATACAGCGTGCCGTCCGCATAATACGAGAAGTGCGTCTGATGGCCGTTCCGCGTGATGCTGCGCAGATAATTGCTCGCGGCGGACGAGTAGGCGCCGTTGTATGTATCCGAGTACAGCAGCGTTATGCTGTCGCCGTTCTGCGCGTTGGAAATCTGCGTCAGCGCGCCGGCGGCGTTGTAGGTGAAGCTCACCGCCGTCTGCGATGTGGACGCGCCGGCTGCGGTGCGCGTGATCGACGTCAGGCGGCCGTTTGTCCAGACGAGGTTCTTGCGGTTCCCGTGTACGTCGTCGATGCGGACGAGCCGGCCGGTCGAGTTGAACGTCTTGCTGCTGCCGTAGTCGTCGTGCATCGTATAGCGCGCGGAGGTACTGGCGGTGTTCCGCGTAATCGTCAGCCCGTAGCCGTCCTCGCTTTCGTACTTCCCGTCGCTGTCGAAGTCATAGAAATAGTGTTCGGTGCCGTCCGCGTCGCCGTACACCAGCCACAGCGCGCCGCTGATCGTGCGCTCGACCACCGATTCCTGCACGCTCAGCTTCCAGCCGAGTCCCACGTTCATCGCGCTGAAGTCCGCCGTCTGCGCGCCCGACGCCGCAGTGAAGCGCTTTCCGGCCTGATAGGCGTTGTACACATGCCCCACCGTCACGGGCAGCACGCTGCCGTCCGTCGTCGTATCGGCATAGGTATACACTAAGTTGCCGTTGAAGCGGTTGACGTACCCTATGCCCGACTCGCCGAGCGTCTGCGTCGAATAGCTCCAGATGCCCTCCAGCCCCTTCGCGTCGCGGTATTCGACGACAAAGATCGGGTGCGCGGTATTGTAGTTGCTGTTGTTCGCCGTCGAGAACTTCACACGGTTGCCCGTCGAAGCCGTCAGCTCGCGCAGCAGCACACCGTTGGCGCTCTGCTCATTGCCGGCATACCAATCCTGCGCCAGCGAGGTAATATCGAAATCATATATGCCGTTGCCGCTGATGATGCGGTAATCCAGAACGGTCGCATCATACGACGGCTTCGTACCCCAGACCGCCGTGCCCGACTCCCAGCCGCCGCGGACCGCGTGCGCCGAGAGCGTGACCGGACCGCCGAGCACCTCGATGGCGCGCAGGCCGAGCGTGGCGCGGATGACCACCGCGCCCGCAGGCAGCTCGGGCAGTTCGCGGATGCCGACGAGCGAGTGATAGGCCTTCCCGCCCGTATACCCCGCGTACATCCACGCCCAGCTCCCGTTGACGTCCGTCTGGTTCTCATACACATAGCAGTCCTTGATGTTGCTGTACACCGTGTGGTTGGTGCGCACCACCGTCGGGTCGATCGTCACGGGGTATGCCCGTTCCGGCGCGTTCATCCAAGCGCTGTCCGCCGTGACCGTCAGCAGCCAGCGATGGCCCTGTCCGGCGGTCAGCGTATACGCCACGTCCGAGGACGCCGCGCCCGAAGCGTCGTACATATACCCCTTCGGCAGCACGAGCGCGACCTCGCCCGTCTTATCCGCCGTCAGTTTTACGCTGCCGTCGGACTCCAGCGTCGGCGTCAGCCCGCTCAGCTTCAGCTCGAAGGTATAGCTGTACGACCCGCTGCCCGGTGCGCGGACGACGATGTTTTCCTTCAGCGTGCCGCCCTCCAGCCGGTATTCGATATCGGTGTCCTCCAGCACGTCCCGGTAAAGCACGCCTGCGGACAGATGCTCCACCGCCAGCGCGTCTGCCGGCGCCGACGGCTCGGCATACACGCTGACCTGCCGCGTCTTTGCCGCGCCCGGCAGCGACACGCGCACGCTCCCCGCTTCCGTTTCGATGCGCACGAGCTGGCCCGACGCCGTGTTCGGCGCGAACCGCACCCGCATATCGCCCGCCGTGTTTTCGTACCCGCCGGACTCGTTTCCCGCCGCTTCTATGTAGCGGAGCCGGTTATCGTACGAGCGCCATTCGCCGTCCTCCAGATAGTGCACCGCCCGTCCGTAGTCCACCGCCGCATAGCTTCCGTCCGACAGCCGGTACACCTTCCCCGTCTCGCTCCGTCCCGACACTTCTTCCCACTGTACCGCCGCTTCCGCCGCCGCGTTCTCCGTCCCCGACTGCACGGCTGTCTCCGCCGCCGTCCCCTGTGCCGCATCCGCGCCGCTTACCGCGCCCGTCGGCATTCCCTGCGTTGTCTCCGCGCCGAGCACCGCGCCCGTCACGCTCCCCAGCAGCAGCGCCGCCGCCACCGCCGTACTCAGCAGTCGTCTTACCATACCCTCGCGCCTCTCCTCGCCTTTCATCTCTTCCCGCTCCTCCTCTTCTCTTCGCTCTCCGCGTCTCCCTTTTTGGGGGAGTTTCTTCGAGTATACGGGCTCGTCCTTTCGTCCCTGAAATTCGCCAGCCCGCCGCCTCTCTCGTCTTGCTCTTTGGGGTCGGTTTTTCCTCAGGCGCCCAAGCGTTTCTCTGTTTCGGGCGCCAAATGCTTCTCCGCCAGGAATCAAACGCTTCGCCTTGTGAAGCCGAACGTTTTTCTTTAGCGCGCTGAAGATTGCCCTTCCGGCTTTTCATTCGGTTTTCCGTGGGGTTTTCCTTATGGGTTCAAATGTTTTTCTTTGGATTTTTCTTTAGGCAGCCAACGATTTGCCTTATGGCTTTATGCCTCCAAACGCTTTCTTTCACGTTTTTTACGGAATCTTCTCTTTAATACCCCCAAACCGTTTTCTTCGATGGGCTTTCCCTATGGATGCAAACGTTCCTTTTTAAGCTTAGGCGGCCAAGTGCTTTTCTTTATGGCTCCAAAGCCTTAAGCAAATCCGGCAGAGCCACTTCATAAATCCGGCATAGAAACAGATCCACCGGCCCGTCGCCTACCAATCCTGCCTCCAATTCCCGCCGGTACGTCTCGCGGAACGCCGCCGCGGTCTCCTCCGTTTTGAACAGCCCGTTTTCGTTGAGCGCCTTCCGATATCGCTCGTACTGCTCTCGGTTTGCCAAATCCAGCAGCGTCCACGGATCCAGCGGTATTTCCATCACTTCGTATCCCAAAAATCTTCTCTCCGGTATCGCATTCTCCCATATCTCTTCCGTGTATCCATCGCTTTCTACGAACAATGCTCGAAGCAAAATATTCTTTTCACAGCATTTTATTATCAAACGTAGTGCAAATTCAATAGAAGTAATAAAATTAAGAAATTGAAACGCATTTTCCCCTATTTGTTTTGAGAATTGCATATCAGACAATTCTCTACATTCGACATCTTGTTGAAACTGCAGCAATGGAAAGCGTTCAAATTCATGCACTCCATGATAATTAATACATTTCACATTATCTTTAATAAATGGGCCATAAATTGAGGTGTCATAAATCAACAATCCATTTAAGTTATATTTCATTATTGCAATTCTCCCTTATAATATACATTCTTCTATTTTTTAATATTGACATGAATATTATATATTTTCAAATGATATCCATACTTATAGCTATCATAACCGGGAGCATGCCCCGGAACATTATACTCAACAGCCCAATTCCATAATATTTTCGCATCCGATTCTGAAATTCCATGTCGATACTGGTTTGCTAAATTTGCAACCGCTTGTTGATTTTCATCCGGACATGTATTATGCACCAGAAGCCCAGAGGGGGAGACGAAATAGGAATGGAAATGTTCGACTTCAAAGTTATAAACCGTGACGGGAACGTCAAGCAAAATCTGCTCGGCTGATTCCACGATGGCGCTGCTGCCGTCCAGAAGATACAGGACATCGCCTGCGCGCAAGTCCGCAGCCCGAAGCCAGCCGCTTCCAAGCCCCCAGTCTGACGCGCGTTCATCCACGCTATGCGGTACATAAAACGGATGCTCCGGCGTCGTCAGTATCTCTTCTCCGTTCACGATAAGCCGCACAAGTCTGTCCGTTTCGTTCACAAACGTCCGCGTCACTTGCTTCAGCGCCGTCTCTCCCGTTTCGGGCGAATACGACCATACACGGTCTCCGACCTTGATCTCTTCGATCGCCCTGTCGCCTTCTTCGGCCTTTACTGCCGTGCCCGCTACAAAGCATAGGACGGTTGGCATTTCTTCCGCATACGCTTTTTGTATCGGCTCTGTCGCCGCTCTGGCCTTTGCACGCAGCTTCGCCGTTTGCTGTTGTATCTTGCAGCTATTCAGCGCCCAATAACGGTTTTTCAGAATCGGATCCACATAGTCCGGCAGTCCCTTGGAATCAAACAGCGACTTTATGTAGGCATTCGACCACTGCTGCCCGCATTTCAAGCAATGCCCGTCAGCCGAAAAGTCATTGCATATGAATTGAAAATCGCTGAATGTGCCATAGATGCACATTCCACTCGGATCGGCAAACATAACAGGATTGTTGTTGCAGTAAGCGAAGAGATTGTAGCCTTGCAAGCCGCCGTTGGCGCCGAGGATGGTATCAGGGCTGAGGAACCTGCCGACGTTGGGGTCGTAGTATCTGGCGTTGAGGTAGTACCAGCCCGTTTCCACGTCATAGTAGTACCCACGATAGCGGAACGGGTTCACGGCTCCGACGGTGGAGGACAGGCTGCCCGACACGGACAGCACTTTCCCCCATGCGTCGTACGCATAGCTTACCACTTCCACGCCGTTCGCGTTCATGATCCCCAATACGTCGCCCTGCATATTCTTATGGTACCAGTACTGCACGCCGTTGTACTTCATTCCTACGACCGACCCATTTGCGTCGTACACATAGTAGATCGTATGCGGGTTTGTTCCCGTCCGCCGCTCCGACAATATCTTTGTTCCGTCGGTCGTGTACGTCACAATGTACGGCGAAGCGTCCGTGACATGCTCGACATACTGCTTCGAGGTGCGGATGCCGTTTGCATCATACTGCATCCACAGCGCCTTGTACGCGCTGCTTGCCGTGGCGTTGGACAGCGTAATTTCCGTCAGTCGGTTTCCCGTCCACAAAAGTTCGCTGATTCCTTTCCAGTTCAACGGGTTTCCCGAAGCGTCATAGGTGATCGTCGTGCCGTTGTAGTTTGTCAGCAGGTCGCCCCAACCGGAAGAACCGTATGTATACGACGCCTCGTCTATACAGCCATACGGATAACAAGCCATTAAGTGACTTATCGGCACCTCTGCGGTAAAGCCCGTAAACGTGTATCTGTCCGTTACATTGCCTGACTTGTCATACACAAAAACGGTCGCAAGTTGCGTCTCATGGTTGTATTCGCGTACAAGTTGTCCAAGGCTGTCGTACTCATACGTCACCTGCGGCGTACTGTTCTTCTTGATTTCCGTGATGTTCCCGTTTGCATCGTAGGTGTAGGCAAAGCTCACACTTCCGTTCGCCATACTCAAAGACTCTTCTGCGATACGGTTAGAAGTATATGTTGTCGAACCGTCCGTCCGGTCAACATATTGATACGTCGTCTGGATATCGGGCATATTGAAGGCGGTCAAATACATAAAGGACAGCCGCTCAAACTTGTCGTAGTGATAGCTGATTATCGCGCTTTCGGTTGGGTCGGGCAGATAAATCGTCGAAAGCAGCGAGGACTTATTCTGATACGCAAGCGTGTATTTCTGCGTTTGATTCGGCAGCAGATAGGTGGTGCTTTTGGCTCTGCCATAGGAATCGTATACATTTTCGGCGGAGA
>ERZ825384.4837-NODE-4837-length-10200-cov-3.719271_pt1 | contig 10200 bp, 8 predicted proteins | sample MGYA00519931_ERZ825384 | MGnify/ENA primary metagenome ERZ825384 (study PRJEB31778, sample SAMEA3449200) | human gut metagenome | biome: human gut; feature: human-associated habitat; material: faeces | place: United Kingdom | collected 2010/2012 ...
GCAGGGGCAGGATCTCCTGAATGTTGGAGATCTTCTTATCGGTGATGAGGATGTAGGCGTCATCGATGACGGCTTCCATCTTCTCGGAATCGGTGACCATGTAGGGGGTCACGTAGCCGCGGTCGAACTGCATGCCCTCGACGACCTCGGAATAGGTCTGCGCGGTCTTGGACTCTTCCACGGTGATGACGCCGTTCTGACCGACCTTCTCCATAGCCTCGGCGATCAGGGTGCCGATCTGCTCGTCGCCGGAGGAAATGGTGCCGACGCGGGCGATGTCCTTCGTGCCGCTCACGGGCTGGGACGCGGTCTTGATCTCGCTGACGGCGGCCTCGGTCGCCTTGGCGATGCCGCGGCGGAGGACCATCGGGTTGGCGCCGGCGGCGAGGTTCTTCAGACCCTCACGGATGATGGCCTGGGCGAGAACGGTCGCGCTCGTGGTGCCGTCGCCGGCGACGTCGTTCGTCTTGGTGGCGACTTCGCGGATGAGCTGCGCGCCCATGTTCTCGGCGGGATCGGCGAGCTCGATCTCCTTGGCGATGGTCACGCCGTCGTTCGTGATGAGCGGGGTGCCGAATTTCTTATCGAGAACAACGTTGCGGCCCTTGGGTCCGAGCGTGATCTTCACGGTGTCGGCGAGCTTGTCAACGCCGGTCTGCAGAGCCTTGCGGGCTTCCGCGCCATAAACCAGATTCTTAGCCATAATATATTCGTCCTCCTGAAATTACTCTACGATCGCCAGAATGTCGCTCTGACGGACGATGGTGTATTCCTCGCCGTCGAGCTTGACGCTGGTTCCGCTGTACTTGCCGGCGATGACCTTGTCGCCCGCCTTGACTTCCATCTTCACTTCGTTGCCGTCCACCATTCCGCCGGGGCCGACGACGATGACTTCGTAAACTTCCGGCTTCTCCTGCGCCGCGCTCGTGAGGATGATGCCGCCCTTGGTCTTTTCCTCGGCTTCCGTCCGCTTGAGGACAACGCGATCCGCCAACGGTTTGAGATTCATGGTTTCTGCCTCCTATGATCATTTTAATTTTTATTTTGTTGATTTAGCACTCAATGACTCCGAGTGCTAACCCATGTCTATAAAATAGCACACGCCCTCTGCAAATGCAAGAGGGAATGTGCTGTTTTAAAAAATAATTCACATATTGCGGGAAACGGTATATTAGAGGTACATATAAAGCTGGCAGGGGATCATGCCGTTATAAAGTCTCCGCCGCTTGTCGGCGCGCTTGCCGTAGATATTTTCAAAATTCTCAAGCGAGGAGATCACGTACGTCTTCCAGTTTTCCGTTTCGCGCATCGTTTTGCCGAATGCGCGCATGAGCTCGACCGCCGCCTCCTTTTCGAGCAGGCGCTCGCCGTAGGGCGGGTTGGTGCAGAGCGTGCCGTTCTCCGTTTTGCGGGAGAAATCTCTTGCGTCGGCCACGGAGAAGTCAATGTACTTCTCCACCCCGGCGCGGCGGGCGTTCTCGCGCGCGAGAGCGACGGCGCGGGGGTCGATGTCGGAGGCGAAGAGGTGATAGTCGCCGGTATATTCGCGGCTGCGGGCAAGATTCCGCTCCGCCTGCCATATGCCGCGCGGCAGGCAGCGCCACGTTTCGGCGGCAAACTCGCGGTTCAGCCCCGGCGCGCGGTTGAGCGCCGCGAGCGCAGCTTCAATGGCGATCGTGCCGCTGCCGCAGAAGGGGTCGCAGAAATCGCCGCGGCCGCGGTAGCGCGCAATGTCCACGATGGCGGCGGCGAGCGTTTCGCGCAGCGGAGCCGCGACCTGCGCCGGGCGGTAGCCGCGCTTATGGAGTCCCGTGCCGCTCGTATCGATATAGAGCGCGGCCTCGTCCTTCATAATGGCGAACTGGATGGGGAAGCTCTCGCCCTCTTCGGAGAACCACGAGAGACCGTACACGCTCTTGAGCCGTTCGACAACGGCCTTTTTCACGATTTTCTGGCAGTCCGGCACGGAGTGGAGCGCGCTCTCAAGCGCCCAGCCCTTGACGGGGAACGCGCCGTCCGCGGGGATGAAAGCCTCCCACGGCAGCGCGCGCACGCCCTCGAAGAGCTCGTCGAAGGTGCGCGCCGGGAACCGGCCGAGGACGATCAGAACGCGCTCGGCAAAGCGCGAGCGGATGTTCGCGCGCGCGACGGCGCTCTCGTCGCCGGTGAAGTATACGCGCCCGTTTTCCGGCGCAACATTTTCCATATCCATATGGCGCAGCTCGTTGCCGAGCGGACCTTCCAGCCCGAACAGGCACGGCGCGCAGAGAGTGAGTTTCATGTTATTTCCTCCGATGTGATCTCTATTCGGAAAGATAGTACCCTGTTTCGCTCCAAATTGCAAGCAATATAAAACCCCCGCCGTTTCCGGCGGGGCAAAAAGAGAGAATGAGAGAGGGTAGGTATTTAAAATGTATGGCTCACTTGCCCGAGGCGGCTTCGATCTCGGATTTGACCTGCTCGGCGGTCATCACGCGGCCGAACATTTCCGCCCAGAGATCAAACATGGCGGTGTTCCAGTCGTTCGCCGTGCGGCCGCAGTGGTCGTAGGAGCTGATGCCGTCGGCCACGGCGACAACGTTGTAGTCCTTATGATAGGCCTCGCGGATCGTGCTGTCCACGCACCAGTTCGTCACCGTGCCGCAGATGATAAGCGTGCGGATGCGCTTTTTCTTCAGCCACGTTTCGAGCTCCGTGTGGGAGAAGCAGGAGTAGGTGTACTTCGGGAATACGGTGTCGCCTTCGACGGGCGCAAGCGCCGGATCGATCTGGCACTCCGGGGAGCCGGGCTTGAACCTGACGTCGCCGTCCTCGGTGAGAAGGCCGCGCTGCTTATTGCGGAACCAGTAATGATCGTTGTGGAAATCCACATCCTGCGCGAAGATGGACATAAACACGGGGATGCCCTTTTCGTTGCAGAACTTTTTGAGATCGGCGATGGTGGGCAGCTGCTCGGCAGACTGCGGCGTGTAGAGCGGACCGTCGGGCTGGGTGAAGCCGGTCTGCATATCAATGATCAGCAGGGCGGTCTCTTCCGGGTGGATCGTGAAAGGAGCGTCCCACTCCCAATATCTGGCCATAGTATTTTTCCTCCATTTTGTATGGGTTTACTTAAATCAAATAAGGACGTGCGATCACTCCTGCTGCAGCAGGTTTTCGAGGATCGTTTCGCACGGGTAAAAGTCAAAGTTGTAGTTGATCGCGAGAAGCTGCATTCCCTGCCGGTGCTCCGCCTCGGTGGTGGAGTTTACGCCGTCGTCCGCAACAGCGACGCGGAAGCCGCGGTAAAACGCCTCGATCGCCGTCTGCGTCACGCACACGTCCGAGCGCCAGCCCGTCATGACGACAGTGTTGATCTGCATCTGGCGGAGCTTTTTTTCGAGCGTCGTGTTGACGAAGCCGTTGAACCGGTTTTTGTAAACAACGAAGTCGGCCGGATCGGGCTTTACTTCGTCGATGATCTGCACGCCGTAGGAGCCGGCCATCATATGATTGTTCCAGAGCTGCAGCTCCGGATCGTTCTTATAATGCCGGTCGCAGACGTAAATGACCGGAACGCCCATCTGCCGCGCGCGGGCAAAGAGCTTTTTGAGCTGCGGAAGAATGAGATGGATGCGCCCGCAGGCAAGCGCGCCGCCTTCGAGAATGTCGTTCTGAAGATCGATCGCGACGATGGCCGGACGGCACACATCCGGCGCGGAGGAAAGCGCCGCGGCATCGATATCCTCCGGCAGGAGAGACTGCAAAAGCATCTGCGCACGCTTATATTCCTCCAAAACGCGGTCTACTTCCGCCTGCTGGCGGATCATCGCCGTCTCCACGTCCTCCTTGGGAGCATCCAGAAGCGCTGCAATCTCCGTGAGCGGGAATTTCATTTCGCGGAAATAACGGATCTGCTGCAGACGCGCGATGTCCGATTCCGAATACATCCGGTATCCGGCATCGGTGCGCTCCGGCTTCGGCAGAAGGCCGCGGCTTTCGTAGTGCCGGATGGCTTTCACGCTCAGTCCGGTGAGGGAAGCCGCTTTTTTTATCGTTATCATGCAGCGCGCTCCTTTCCGTGACGGTGGGATATTTCAAACGGGAGCATCCCGAAGGATGCTCCCGCGGGAAGCACGGCCCGCCGTGGGGCCAATGGATTTACTGCTTCTTGCCGACCTTGTTGAAGATGACCTTCACGAGGAAAGCCACGACGACGCAGTTGATGGAGGGCAGGAGAACGGGGATGAACGTGACAGCAACGCCGACAGCCCAGGACACGAAGCCGCCGATATCAGCGCGGGGCAGGGAATCCAGATCGGTGTAGCCGTGGTTGTACTTGGTGAGGAAGTCAGCAAACACGATGCCGACGATGGGGGGCACGGTGCTGGAGAGGAAGTTGATGTAGCTGCCGAACAGGTTGTAGAAACCAACGCAGCCGAGGATGGTGCCGACAAGACCGAACACGAGGGTCAGCTTGTTGCGGGGAACCTTGATGACGGAGCTGAGGCTCATGGAGCCGGAGTAGACGCAGCCCTGAGCGGTGGACCAGATGTTGAGGACCATGACGATGAACGCCGGGGCCAGAAGACCCTGCAGCGCAAGAACGCCCATGATGTCGGGATCGCCGTAAACAACGGAGCCGATGGCGCCGAAGAACACCATGAAGGAGTTACCGACCATGATCGTGATGATCATAACAATGATGGAGGTCTTTGCATTCTTGGCAAAGCGCATGATGTCGGGCGTGAACATAACGGAGCCGACAACGTAGGAGCCGACGCCCAGAGCAACGGCCTTCGCGAAGGTGATGGAGTCTTCCTTGACAAGAGCATTGATGCCGTCAACGCCGCCGACGTCGTTGAACGCGCGGATGATGGAGATGAAGCCGAAGATCAGGACGATGGGCACGGCGATGTTGGAGAGCATGTTCATCCACTTGGTGCCCTTGGAGGCGGTGATGGTCATGCCGATACCGGCGAGGATGCAGACGAGGATCGTGGGCATCCAGGAGAAGAGACGGTGCGCGGAGTCGCCGATGAGGTAAGCGTCGATGGAGAACCAGCCGATGGTGGTGATAGCCACGATCAGCACCGGCACCCATGTGCCGACCTGGCCGAAGCTGTAGCGGGCCATGAGACCGAAGTTCAGGCCGCTCTTAGCGGCGATGACGCCCATGATGCAGCTCAGAACGGTGAGGATGGCGCTGGATACCAGAACGGCCCAGACCATGCTGTTGAAGGAGAGGCTGACGCCGATGACGCTGCCAGCCTGCATGCTCGTAACGACGAACACATAGCCGAGGGAAATGATGAGCACGGAAAGGAAGGATTTGCGAGCGGTCGAAGGAACGGCAGTCTTACTGTATTCGTCCGCGGTGGTCTCTACAGTAACATTCTTTTTTTCTTCCATTGCGAAGGTAACCCCTTTCGTTTCGTTCAGCTGTCTTTCAGCGCTGAAAGACGCGGGCCCGGGTTCCCGTTGATCAACGCTTACCGACTGTCTGATTGCATCATAGGCGAGATGTTAACAAAATGCAAACACGAAACCTTTCCCTTAGGGTATACTTTACCATGAACCGCGGAGCGCCGCCATAGACAAATGATAGAAAAAGGGCCCGTTTTTTCCGTCCGCGGCTTGCGTTTTTCCGGAAATTCTCTATAATATAAGGGCTATGTATATTTTTTTACGAAACAATGATTATCGTTACGCCGCCGAGCAGATGCTGCTCATGCTCTTCCCCGAAGAGCGGCCGGTGTACCCGAGCGCCGATCCCGGTCTCCGGGAGGAGAATGCTGTCGAGCTGGAGCTGAAGCACGGCAAGACGTACACAACGGCTGTGTGCCGGCTCCGGTACGACCGGCGCACCGTGCAAAAGCATGTCCGCGCCCGCACCGACGGCATCCGCGCCGGGGAGGAGAGAGCCCGCATCGAGCAGCGCATCTTAAAGCTCGCTTTCTACCGCGCCGCGCTGGATGTCGGTGTGCCGAAGCCGGAGTGGGGCTGCCTTACCGGTGTGCGTCCGGCAAAGTTCCTCGCGGGGCTCATGCAGAAGGACGGTCTGACCGAGACCGCCGCCGTGCGGATGCTGACCGAAACGTTTGGTGTGTCGAAAGAGCGTGCGTCTCTCGCTCTCGCCGCCGAGCGCGCCGCGGCACGCGCCAAAGCGGTGCTCGCGCCGCAGGACGTGTGCCTGTACATCGGCATCCCGTTCTGCCCGACGCGCTGCGCCTATTGCAGCTTTGTGAGCGTGGACGCGCCGAAGCTTTTGAAGAGCATCCCGGATTATCTCAACGCGCTCGAGCAGGAGATGCGCTCGACTGCCGCGGCGGTGAAGGCTGCCGGGCGGCGCATCGTTGCGGTATACATCGGCGGCGGCACGCCCACGACGCTCTCGGCGCCGGAACTCGACCGGCTGCTTACGGACACGAAGGCGTGCTTTGATCTTAGCGCCTGCCGGGAGTTCACCGTGGAGGCCGGACGGCCGGACACCGTGACGGAGGAAAAGCTCGCGGTGCTCGTCTCGCACGGCGTAAACCGCGTGAGCGTCAACCCGCAGACGATGTCGGACGCGGTGCTCGAGGAGATCGGGCGGCATCACACCGCTGCGCAGGTGCGCGAGGCGGTGGCGATGGTGAAAAAGTTCCCGCAGCTCGCCTTCAACATGGATCTCATCGCGGGTCTCCCCGGCGATACGCCGGAGAGCTTTTCCGACACCGTGCGCGAGGTGATCGCGCTGGGGGCCGAGAATATCACGGTGCACACGCTCGCGCTCAAAAAGGGCTCGCGCTTTCTCACCGAGGGTACGGCGCTGCCGGACGGGAAGGCCGTCGGCGAAATGCTCGGCGATGCGCGTGAAAAGCTCGAAGCGGCAGGGTACGCGCCGTACTATCTTTACCGGCAGAAGTTCATGTCCGGCAGCTTTGAAAACGTCGGCTGGACGAAGCCGGGATACGAAAATCTCTACAACATATGCATTATGGAGGAGCTCTGCGGCATTCTCGCCGTGGGCGCGGGCGGCTCTACGAAGCTCACGGCGCCCGGCGGCGTCGTAAAGCGTCTCATGGCGCCGAAGTATCCGCGCGAATACATGGATCGCATCGCGCACACGTGCGCTGAAAAGGACGAGATCGTCCGCTTTTATAATTCCGAACCGAAAGGGACAAACTGAAAATGGCCTACTATCTTTCCGAGATCAATGCCCGGTGCCGCGCCGACGCCGCCGGGTTCATCGCCGAGTGCGACCGCGTGTATGCCGACCGGCTGGAGCTCGCCGCCGACCGCATCATGGAGAACATGGAAAAAAGCCCGATCGTTCTGCTCTCCGGGCCCTCCGGCAGCGGCAAGACGACGACCGCGCTGAAGATCTGCGAGGTGCTTGAGCGGCGCGGCGTGCGCACGCACAGCATCTCGATGGACAACTATTTCAAGAGCGTCTCCCCGGAGACGACGCCGCGCACGCCCGAAGGGAAGTACGATCTCGAATCGCCCCTGTGCATGGATATGGAGCTTTTGAACGAGCACTTCTCCGTCCTTTCCGAAGGCGGGCGCATCCTTGTGCCGCGCTACGACTTTGTGCACCAGTGCCGCGATCTGGAGCCGAGCGCTTCGCTGCGTCTGAAGAAAAACGAGGTCGCCGTGTTCGAGGGCATCCACGCGCTCAACGACTCGATCACGCTCGTCCACCCCGAGGCGTTCAAGCTCTATATCAGCGCGCGCAGCAACATTTTGGACGATGACGGCGCGGTCGTGTTCAAGGGCACATGGATGCGCCTTATGCGCCGCACCGTGCGCGACTATCTTTTCCGCGGCACCGCCGCGCAGGAGACGCTTGCGCACTGGGCCAACATCCGCCGCGGCGAGAAGCTGTATATCTCGCCCTTCAAGGACAAGGCGAATCTCCAGTTCGACTCGTCGTTCGCCTACGAGGTGCCGGTGCTCAACAACACCGCCACCGGCCTTTTCAACGCCATGCCCGCCGACACGCCGCGCTACAGCGAGCTGCAGAGCATCCTCCCGGCGTTCGAGCGCTTTGAGGACGTCTCGCCGGAGCTTCTTGCAAAGGACTCGCTGCTGCGTGAATTCATCGGCGGCGGAAAGTATTCGTACTGACCGCTTCCCCGGTCCGCGCCGGAACACAAAAGAGAGAAAGGACGCATACCGCCCATGCCCCAGTTCCGCGATCCGAACGAAAAACGGGATTTTATGCTCAATACGCCCATTCCCAGGCTCGTGCCGAAAATGGCGCTGCCGTCCATCGCGGGAATGCTCGTCACGAGCGCCTATAACCTTGCCGACACGCTCTTCGTAAGTCAGCTCGGCACGGACGCCACGGGCGCGGTCGGTGTGAACGGCTCGATCGATCTCATCATTATGATGGCGGGCTCGCTCCTCGCTGTGGGCGCGGCGAGCCTTACGTCGCGTCTGCTCGGCGCGAAGCAGGACGAGCGCGCCCGCGAGGTGCTCTCCACCTGCTTCTTCCTCGCGCTCGCGCTTGGGACGCTTGTGCTGATCCTCGGCTTTACGTATCAGGATAAGATTCTGCTCCTGCTCGGCGCGAACGAGGAGATCCTCCCGTATTCGGAGCAGTACTGCCGGTATATCCTGCTTGCCGCGCCGTTTATGGCGACAAGCTTTGTGCTCAACCAATGTCTGCGCGCCGAGGGCAGCGCCGTTTTCTCCATGATCGGCATGGTGGCGGGCGCGGTGCTCAATGTGGGGCTTGATCCGCTCTTCATCTTCACGTTCGGCTGGGGCGCTGCAACGGCCATATCCAAGGTCGTCAGCTGGTGCATCCTTATGACGCCGTATTTCCGCAAAAAGACGCTGCTCACGATCCGCGTCCGGCAGTTCCGCCCACGTTGGAGCGACGCCAAAGAGGTCTGCGCCATGGGCAGCGCGAGCTTTTTCCGCAACGGTCTCGGCACGCTCGCCGGGATACTGCTCAACCGCATTGCCGTGGGCTACGGCACGAGCGCGCTCGCGGCGATCAATGTGGCGAACCGCATCACCATGTTTATGACGAGCGCCTGTCTCGGCTTCGGCCAGGGCTTCCAGCCCGTGGCGGGCTTCTCGTGGGGCGCGAAGCGGTTTGACCGCGTGCGGGAATCGTTCCGGTTTTCCATGATCGCATGCGTCGCCGGCATTTCCGCTGTGGCGCTCATTGTCGGGATCTTCGCCCGGCCCATCCTGCTGCTTTTTACGGAGGACGATGCCGAGCTTGTGCGCATCGGCGTGTTCTCTCTGCGCATCCAGTGCCTTGCCATGCCGTTCCACGGCTTCGGCATCATCGTGAATATGCTCTGCTCCGGCATCGGGCGGGCGCTGCCGTCGCTGCTGCTGGGGCTGGCGCGGCAGGGTATCTGCTTCTTCCCGATATTGCCTCTTATGGTCCGGCTCTGGGGCGTGTGGGGCATCGCGTCGGTGCAGGGCGCGGCGGACATGCTCGTGATGCTGCTCGCCGTGCCGATCGCCGTGCGCGTCTCGCGCGACATCCGGCGGCGGGAGGCCGAGCAGGGGGGAGAAATATCCCCAGTGTAAGTTTTTTCGCGCGAATGGACGTTTATGCTTGACTTTTTCTTTTGGCGCGGTATACTTTTTAGCAGAAACTCAATGGTAGAGGCGCGATCAACATCAGTACGCTCTTGTCATCCGGCAGACACCGGGGAGCGGAAAGGGGCGATCGCCGAAGGGTCTCACCGCTGTCTGGCGGTGGATGCCTGGGGCGCGGAAGAACATTCCGCGGACTGTCACTTCGGTGGAGAGCTGTCATTGCTGCGAATTTAGTTTTTTTATTACTGATTTTGTATGCACAGCCGTGATCCTTCCACCGGGAATCACGGCTTTTTGCATGCGAGGGAGGTTTTTCTCATGTTTTACGCTACCATCTGGGCGCTGCTGCCGCCGGTCGTCGCCATCGCTCTGGCGCTGATCACCAAGGAGGTCTATTCCTCGCTCTTCCTCGGCATCGTCGTGGGCGCGGCGCTCGTCGCCGGGTTCGCGCCGGTAAAAACGCTGGACGTTATCATCAACGACGGCTTCATCGCCGGCGTGGCGGACGCCTGGAACGTCGGCATTTTCCTGTTCCTCATCCTGCTCGGCATTCTCGTTGCGCTTATGAACCGCACGGGCGGCTCGGCGGCGTTCGGGCGCTGGGCGGAAAAGCACGTGCACACCCGCGCCGGCGCGATGCTCGCTACGGTCCTTCTCGGCGTACTGATC
>ERZ825384.4839-NODE-4839-length-10197-cov-3.287714_pt1 | contig 10197 bp, 10 predicted proteins | sample MGYA00519931_ERZ825384 | MGnify/ENA primary metagenome ERZ825384 (study PRJEB31778, sample SAMEA3449200) | human gut metagenome | biome: human gut; feature: human-associated habitat; material: faeces | place: United Kingdom | collected 2010/2012 ...
GCCGAGAGGTATTTTCTCCGACGCACATGTCATCGGAGAAAATGATTAACACTCTATTTACGCCTGCGGGCGCAAGAGCGAGAGCAAGTACGAGAGAAAGAATCTTTTTCATGGTATCGGATAATCTCCTTTTTGTTTTTTGATTTTTGAAACGCCGTGCGCATCGGCGTCTGATTATGGGACGGCGCCGCGTACGGAATGCTCCGATATTTCTTGAAAAAATAAAAACATAGTGTTATAGTAGGTAAAACAAAAAGCAAAAGAAGGTGCGATCGTATGATACAGGAAGAATTTCGCCCGATACTCGAAGAACTTGAAGCCGGGCGCAGCGCCGTGCTGCACCGAACGGTGGACGGCGTGGAATGTACAAGACTGTTCCGGCCGCGCGAGCGGCTCATCCTGCTCGGCGGCGGCCATATCGCGCAGCCGCTCTGCCGCATGGCGGCTATGCTGGATTTTGACGTGACCGTGGTGGACGACCGGCCGGACTTTGCCGCCGCGTCGCGCTTCCCGGAAGCGGCGCACACCGTGTGCGACGCCTTCGCCGCGGCGATCGCGGCGCTCAAACTCCGGGAGAGCGACTATGTCTGCGTCATCACGCGCGGCCACCGCTGGGACGCCGACTGTCTGCGGCAGATCTTCTCCGGCGCGATGCCGTCGTATCTTGGCATGATCGGCTCGCGCCGCCGCGTGGCGGGGCTGATGAGGCTGCTGCGGGATGAGGGGTATGACGCGGAAAAGCTCGCCGCCATCCACGCGCCCATCGGCCTTGCCATCGGCGCGGTGACGCCCGCGGAGATCGCCGTTTCCATCTGCGCGCAGCTTGTGGAGCACCGCCGCGCCCTGCCGGAGACGGAGTATCCCGGCACGCTGCTCGAGCAGACGAATTCCGATCTTTCCGCCATCCGGTATCTTGCGGAGAACGCTGAGCCGAAGGCGCTGCTGCTCGTGCTCACGTCCACGGGCTCCACGCCGGTGAAATCCGGCGCGCTCATGGCCGTCAACAAGCTCGGCACGGGCTGCGGCACGATCGGCGGCGGATGCAGCGAGGCCGCGGCGATGCAGCGCGCGCGGAAGATCATCGGCACGGGCGAGAGCTGCGTTATCGAGATCGACATGACGAACGACGTGGCCGCGGACGAGGGCATGGTCTGCGGCGGGACGATGCGCGTCCTCATCGAGGACGCTTCGGAGAACAAGACGTGAGGGCGCTCATCGCCATGAGCGGCGGCGTTGATTCCTCCGTCGCGGCGTATCTCGCGCAGCGGGAGGGATACGAGTGCATCGGCTGCACGATGAAGCTCTATACGAACACCGACGCCGGGATATCCGAAAGACACACCTGCTGCTCGCTCGACGATGTGGAGGACGCCCGCGCCGTTGCCTACCGGCTCGGGATGCGCTACTGCGTTTTCAATTTTTCCGAGGGCTTCCGCGAGCAGGTCATGCTGCCGTTCTGCGAGGCTTACCGCCGCGCCCGCACGCCGAACCCCTGCATCGAGTGCAACCGGCGCATGAAGTTCGACGCGCTCTTCCGCCGCGCCGAGGAGCTCGGCTGCGAAAAGATCGTCACCGGCCACTATGCGCGCATCGCCCGTGCGGGGGAGAGATACATTCTCCAAAAGGCGCTCGACGAGACGAAGGACCAGAGCTATGTGCTCTATGCCATGACGCAGCGGGAGCTTGCGCACACGCTCTTCCCGCTGGGGGCCATGCGCAAGAGCGAGACGCGCGCCATCGCCGAGACGCAGGGCTTCGGCAACGCGCGCAAAAGGGACAGCCAGGATATCTGCTTTGCCCCGGACGGCGACTATGCCGCCGCCATCGGGCGGCTGACGGGGGAAAAGAGCGTTCCCGGCGCATTCGTCTCGACGGACGGGCGCGTTCTCGGCGAGCATAAGGGGATCATTCACTACACGGTCGGCCAGCGCCGCGGTCTCGGCATTTCGCACGGCGAGCGGCTGTACGTCTGCCGGATCGATCCGGAGAGAAACGAGGTCGTCCTCGGCGAAGAGAAGGACCTGTACCGGAGCGAAGCGGCGGTATCGGACGTGAACTGGATCTCCGGCGAGACGCCGCGAGAGCCGGTGCGCTGCGCGGTGAAGATCCGCTACCGCGCGCGGGAGCAGGCCGCGACGGTGTATCCGGAGGAAAACGGCCGCGGCCGCATCGTGTTCGACGCGCCGCAGTGCGCCGTGACGCCGGGGCAGGCGGCGGTATTCTATGACGGCAACACCGTCCTCGGCGGCGGTACGATCGAGTGAAACCGCCGAGATCCTCGCGCCGCGGGAAGATTTTCTCTTGCGCGCCGCGCCGATCTCTGGTATAAACGTGAGGACAGAAGGGAGGCGGTATTACCCATGCCGGAAACGCCGAAAAACGAAAAGCCGACGCTCTCCAAGCGTGATAATCTGCTCATGGCGCTCAAATACCTGATGTGCACCGCGGGCGCGGGCATCATCCAGTTCGTGAGCTTCACGCTGCTCAACGCCGCGGCGCATTTTGACCGCCTGCCGGTCTTTTTGAAGCTGTTCCCGGGCGCGGCGGTCACGGAGCTGAAGTACGGCCCCTCGTACTTCGTGGCGCTGGCGCTCTCGGTGATCTTCAACTTCACCGCGAACCGGAAATACACGTTCCGCAGCGCGAACAACGTGCCCATCGCCATGGCGAAGGTGCTCGGATACTATCTCGTGTTCACGCCGCTTTCTATCTGGTGGGGCGAGGCGCTCGCGCAGCACGGCTGGAATGAATTTGCGATCCTCGTGCCGACGATGCTCGTCAACGCCGTTACGGAATTTCTCTTCAATCGCTTCGTCGTATTCCGCGACTCGATCAACACCGCCGTAAAGTCATAAGACGAAAAAGTAAAGCGCCGGAAGGATTTTTGTCCTTCCGGCGCTTTGCCATATATGAAGATCAGACAATGTGCAGCACATCCGCGAGCAGACCGAAGATGACGCCGCCGGCGTAGAGAAGCCCCGCCGTTACGAGATTATCGCGCCAGTCGCGGTTCATGCGCAGCAGCACGAGAAGCCCCACGCCCGAGCCGACAAGAAGGCCTGAGAGCATCGCGCCGCCGGACATCGCGCCTTCGAGATAGAGCGTCGTGAGTACAACGCTGGCCGCGCAGTTCGGGATGAAGCCGATGATGCCGCCGAGCAGCTCGCCGATCACGGGGCGGTTGAGCACGAACGCGCCGAGCGTTTCCGGCCCGACGGCCTCCACCAGAAGATTCAGAACGAACGTCACAACGAAGAGAAACGCGAAGATCTTGAGCGTATGGCGCAGCGCGGATTTGAATATGCCGTCCTCGCAGTGGCAGTGCTCCTGCTCGCACATCTCGTGGATGGATTTCTTCCGCTCGTAGCCGAGCTTTGAAGCCACGGTATCGACGGCCACGCCGAGAAGGATACCGGCGAGCGCCTTATAGCCAAGGAGCTTCAAAATGAGCGAGACCGGGGCGCTGCTCGAAAGGAGGATCGGCAGCATCTCGTCCGAGGTGGAGAGAAACACCGCGAGCAGCGTTCCGCGCGTGATGATGCCGCCGGCATAGAGATTGGCGGTCGCGGCGGAAAAGCCGCACTGGGGGATCACGCCGAGCGCCGCGCCGAGCACCGGCCCCCAGCGCCCCGCGCGGTGGACGAGCGCCACGGTCTTTTCCTCGGCGCGGTCTTCAATAAATTCGATCGCGAGATACGCCGCAAAGAGAAACGGCAGCAGCTTCAGACTGTCGATCACGGTCTCGCGCAAAACTTCCAAAAGCAAAGGGACAAACCTCCTGAGGCAGAATACCAAACAGTATATCACAGAACTACTGAAATGTTCCACAGAAATTTCTTTTCGTTTTTTGCGGTTGCTTTTCGCCGCAGAATGGCGTATAGTATAACGACAGAAGAACAAATGTACGCAACAGGGGGACTTACCCGTGAAATTTATCAGTACCAGAGGGAAATCGCCGGCGGTCACGGCGGCGGAGGCCATCCGGCGGGGACTTGCGCCGGACGGCGGACTGTATGTGCCGGATGAGCTGCCGGTCTTTTCCGCAAGCGAACTCGAAGCGCTTTACGCGCTGCCGTATGCGGAGCTTTCCGCCGCGGTGCTCGAGCGGTTCCTGCCCGGCTTTTCGCGCGAAGAGCTGCTGGATTATACGAAAAAAGCCTATGCAGCCTTTGACGATGACGCCGTCGTGCCGCTGCACGCGCTGGGGGATAAGCTCTGGACGATGGAGCTGTTCCACGGCCCGACGTGCGCTTTTAAGGACGTGGCGCTGCAGATCCTGCCGTACCTTCTCGCCGCGAGCGTGAGAAAGTGCGCGGACGACCACACCGTCGCCATCCTCGTCGCCACGAGCGGCGACACCGGCAAGGCCGCGCTTGAAGGCTTCGCGGATGTGCCGGGCACGAAGATCGCGGTATTTTATCCCGACGGCGGCGTTTCGGACATCCAGCGCGCGCAGATGGCGACGCAGGGCGGGAACAACGTCCTCGTGCTCGCTGTGCGCGGCAATTTTGACGACGCGCAGACCGGCGTGAAGGACATCTTTGCCGACGCCGCGCTCGCAGCCGAGCTCGACAGGGCGGGCGTCGTGCTCTCAAGCGCGAACTCCATCAACTGGGGCCGTCTCGCGCCGCAGATCGCGTATTACTTTGCCGCCTATGCCCAGCTCCTGCGCGCGGGCGCCGTCGCTCCGGGCGAGCGCGTGGACTTCTCCGTGCCGACCGGCAACTTCGGCGATATTCTCGCCGGGTACTTTGCCAAGCGCTCCGGTCTCCCGGTCGGAAAGCTGTTGTGCGCCTCGAACAGCAACAACGTGCTGACGGACTTCCTGCGCACGGGCGTATACGATAAAAACCGGCCGTTCCTGCGCACGATGTCCCCCTCGATGGATATTCTCGTGTCCTCCAATCTCGAGCGACTTCTCTATCTTGCCGCGCAGGATGGAGAGCGGGTGAGCGAATGGATGCGCGCTCTTCGCGGCGAGGGAAAGTACGCCGTCGGCGAAGAGCTTCTCCGACTCCTTGCGGACGAGGGCTTTGCCGCCTTTTTCGCGTCTGAGGAGGAAACGGCGCGCGTCATCCGCGCCGTGTGGGAGAAAAAAGGCTATCTGGCCGACCCGCACACCGCCGCCGGGCTCTCCGCGGCGGAGCAGTACCGGCGCGGGAGCGGGGAAGTGCGCCCCACGGTCGCGCTCTCCACGGCCTCGCCCTTCAAGTTCGCCGCGGCGATGCTCTCTTCGCTCGGCGAAGATGTGCCGGAAGACGGCTTTGCCGCGCTCGACGCGCTCTGCGCGTTTGCCGGAACGCCCATCCCCGCGCCGCTCGACGCGCTGCGAGCGCGGGAGGAGCGTTTTAGGGCCGTGGTCAATAAAGACGAAATGCGCGAATCCGTGAAAAACTGGCTGGTGAAATGATATGAAGCATGTGGTATTTCTCGGCGACGGTATGGCTGACGAGCCGTTCGCCCCGCTCGGCGGTCATACGCCGCTCGAGCTTGCCCGGCACCCGGGCATGGACTTTCTTGCGTCGCAGGGGGAGTTTGGCCTCACGCGCACCGTCCCGCCCGGCATGCCCGCGGGCAGCGACACGGCGAACCTCTCCGTTTTCGGCTACGATCCGAAGATCTATTATTCCGGCCGATCGCCGCTTGAAGCGGCCAGCATGGGCATCCCTCTCGCGCCGGAGGATGTGACGTACCGCTGCAATCTCGTGACGCTCTCGGACGCCGACAACATCGAGAACGCCGTGATGATCGACTACAGCGCCGACGATATCTCCAACGAGGAAGCGCACGAGCTCATCGCTGCGATCGCGCCGCTCTATGCCGCGGCGGGCTGCGAGCTGCACGCGGGCTTTCGCTACCGCCACTGTCTCGTGCTGCGCGCCGCCGCCTCGGGCGCGGAGCTCACGCCGCCGCATGATATCACCGGAAAGCCCGTGGCGGGCCATCTTCCGGAGGGGGAGAACCGCGCGCTCCTGCTCTCGCTGATGGAGCGCTCGCGCGAAATTCTCCGTAAGCATCCGGTGAATCAAAAGCGCATCGAAGCCGGGCTCCATCCGGCGAACAGCGTCTGGTTCTGGGGCGAGGGGCGCCGCCCGGCGCTCACGCCGTTCCGGGAGAAATTCGGCATTGCGCGCGGCGGGGTCATCTCCGCGGTCGATCTCGTGCAGGGCATCGGCGTGTGCGCGGGGCTGGAGGTCATCCCCGTGGCGGGCATCACCGGCAACTATCACACAGACTTTGCCGCCAAGGGCCGCGCGGCGGTCGAGGCGCTGCGGAGCGGATTTGATTTTCTGTACATCCACGTGGAAGCGCCGGACGAGTGCGGCCATCACGGCGAGGCAAAGGAGAAGATCTGGTCCATCGAGCAGATCGACGAGAAGATCATCCTCCCGGTGCTTGAATATCTGCGGGAAAGCGGGGAAGCGTTCTCCGCGCTCTGCATGCCCGACCACCCGACGCCGCTCGCCAAGCTCACCCACACGCCGACGCCGGTGCCGTATGCGCTCTACCGCAGCGGTGTGAACGCCGGGAGCGATCACCGCTTCACCGAAGCGGAGGCCGAAAAAACCGGCGTGTTCACAAAGGAAGCCTGTATGCTCATGCCGCGGCTGCTGGAGGAATGACCATAAGCCTCCCTTTGCATAAGGATGGCAGCATGGTTTTCCGCGCCCCCTGATTCCCCAACGGACAACGACCCCCCCGATGCGATATGCAAGATCGCGTCGGGGGTTTTTCCGTCAGGAGATGCCCCGGCCGTGCCGCTGGTCTTGATTTACAGAATTTTCTTGACAAAGCGCAGAAGGTATGATATCAATATGATATCAAATAGATTTATGGAGGGAAGTATCATGCAGGAAAAGATCATTACCGGCCGGAAGTACGGCATGGCGGTGCTGCTTGGGTATCTGGCGCTGCTTGCCGCCGCGGTCCTCGCCATCATTTACGGCGCGGTGCGCGGCCATGTTTTCTTCGTTGTTCTCGGCGTTCTGTACGTTTCTCTCGGCTGGATCGCGCTTTGCGGTCTGCGTATCCTCAAGCCGCAGGAAGCGTTCGTTCTCACGCTCTTCGGTAAGTATATCGGCACGCTCAAGGGCGAGGGCTTTTATTACGTGAATCCGTTCTGCTCGGCGGTCAACCCCGCGGCGAACACAAAGCTCAGCCAGAGCGGCGACGTGGACGGCGCCAAGAACGGCATCGTGATCGCTGCCGGACAGACGAGCGGCTCGATCGAGGTCACCGGGAATAAGAAGATCTCTCTCAAGATCATGACGCTCAACAACTCCCGCCAGAAGATCAACGACTGTCTCGGCAACCCTGTGGAGATCGGCATCGCGGTCATGTGGCGCGTGGTGGACACGGCGAAGGCCGTCTTTGACGTTGATAACTACAAGGAATACCTTTCTCTCCAGTGCGACAGCGCGCTGCGCAACATCGTGCGCATCTACCCCTACGACGTGGCACCGAACGTCGATACGACCGGCGACGGCGTGGCGGACGAAGGGAGTCTGCGCGGCTCGAGCGAGATCGTAGCCGAGCGCATCCGCAAGGAGATCCAGCAGCGCGTGGACGCCGCCGGGATCGAGATCATCGAAGCGCGCAAAATGATCGTGGACGGCGCGGTCGGCATGGTGGAAATGGCGCTCGAGCGCCTGAGCGAGAACAACGTCGTCGCGCTCGACGACGAGCGCAAGGCGGCGATGGTATCAAACCTTCTCGTTGTGCTCTGCGGCAACCGCGACGCGCAGCCCGTCGTAAATTCGGGAAGTCTGTACTGATATGGCGGAAACGGAAAGCGGGAAGAAGCAGGTGCCGCTGCGCCTGTCCCCGAAGCTGTATGCGGCCATCGCTGCGTGGGCGGAGGACGATTTCCGCTCGGTGAACGGACAGATCGAGTATCTGCTCACCGAATGCGTCCGCCAGCGGAAGAAAAACGGAAAGTATGTTTCCGACGAGCTGGATAAGCCGCCGGAGCTGGATATCTGAAAGTGGGAAAACGGTTATGAAAAGAGCTCAGATCGACGCTTTCTGCGGCTGCCGGGAAACGCTCTATCAGCGCATCGCGTTCTTTGCCGCCCCCGCCATTCTGCTTGCCGGGATCGTGTATGTCGCCGTGCGGTATGCGCAGCTCCCGGCGGAGATACCGTCGCACTATAATTTTTACGGCGAGATCGACGGCTACGGCAGCCGGGGAACGCTCTGGATCACGCCGGTCATTGGCATTCTGTGCGACGCTTTGATGCTCGCCGTGAGCTTCTTCCCGCAGACATGGAATGTCGGCACGAGCGTGACGGTGTTCAACCGTGCGCTGGTATACCGGCGCGTGCGCGATCTCATTGCCGATATACGCCTTTCGACAGCGGTGATGTTCACCGCGATTGCCGTCTGCCAGACGGCGCTTGCGCCGACCTTCCCGTGGGGGATGGGCGTGCTGATCGGCGTATGCTGCACCGCGCCGCTCGTGCGGTTTTTTGTGCGGCTGGCAATGAAAAAATAAAGGTTTAAAAATGAATGTTGGATGCAGTTATCCTTACGGGATGACTGCATCCAACAATTTGCTTTTTAGAGAGCAAAGCACTTTTTCAGCGTTTGATATTCACCAAGGGCGAGAATCGTAACATCCTTTGTGAGATGGGTGTCCGGAGTGACGGATACATCGGTTTTTCCGTCCTTCTTTAAGCCCAGCAGGTTGATCCCGTATTTGCGGCGAATGTTCAGCTCGCCGACGGTCTGACCGACCCATCGTTCCGGGACGGCGACCTCCACAATGGCATGTCTGTCGTCCAGCTCAATGTAGTCGAACAGATGGTTGGCGGTGTAGCGGGTGGCCGACCATTTGGCAAGCTGTTTTTCGGGATAGGTGACGTAGTCCGCGCCGTTGCGAAGCAGAAACTTTTCCTGAACGTCCCGATCCGCGCGCGCGACAACGGTTTTTGCGCCAAGCTCTTTGAGAAGCGAAACTGTCTCCAGAGAATCCTGAAAGCTGCCGCAGATGGTAACATAGCAGATATCATAATTCCCAATGCCGAGCGAGCGCAGAAATTCCAATCGTGTGCTGTCGCCGATCTGCGCGTTGGTCACAAACGGCATGCATTCGTTGACACGCTCCTCGTCCTTGTCGACTGCCATGATTTGATGGCCGAGACGGTTCAGCTCCATGGCAAGATGGCGTCCGAAGCGTCCCAATCCGATCAGAAGAATGTTCTTCATATTCTATCCTCCCTTAAAATGACGATTACCCGATGGTAATGTTTTCTTTCGGATACACTGCATGATACCGATTGTGTCCGGCGAAGGCGGCGTAGATCAGCGTCAGACCGCCGACGCGCCCCCAGAACATCAGCAGGATCAGTATCCAATGAGAAAGCTGTCCGAGCTGCGGCGTTATGCCGAGCGTCAGGCCTACCGTCCCGATGGCGGATGCTGTTTCATACAGGCAGACGGCAAGCGGAAGATCTTCTGCCGCGCTGATGATGCACCCGCCGGTGAGAAACAGCGTCAAATACAGCAGCAAAACGGCAGAAGCGCTTTTTACAATGCGGCTGTCGACGCGGCGGTGAAAAAGCTGCGGCGATTCCTGCTGTCGGAATATGGAATGCACGTTTGCCGCAAGCACGGCAAGCGTCGTGACTTTCATTCCGCCGGCGGTCGATCCGGGAGCGCCGCCGACCAGCATGAGAAGGATCATAACGGCGCGGGATGCGTCGCTCAGGGCGGCAAGATCCGTCGTGTTAAAGCCCGCCGTCCGGGGTGTGGCAGACTGGAAGAGCGAAGCAAGAATACGCTTTTGCAGCGGAAAGGCGGAATATTCCGTAAAGAAGAACAGAACAGCGGGGAAAAGAAGCAGAATGGCGGTCGTTGCAAGAATAACCTTGCTCTGCTGGGCGAAAGCTATGCCGAGGCCAAACGGGCCATCGAAGTGGGCCAGCTGTTCAATCCGGAGGAGCATATTTTCCTTTTCAGCCGCCTCATGATGGAACGCTTCCTGATGAGTGTGCCCCGGGAGGACAGCCTGCGGTATCATTCGCTGCTTTTCAACCGCAAGACGGCCAAGCTTTTTAACGAAGAAATGCTGCAGACCATCGAAATGTTCTTCCGCAAGGACCTGAACCTTTCCGATACGGCACGGCAGCTGTTCATCCACCGCAACACGCTGGTGTATCGGCTGGACAAGGTGCAGCGGCAGACGGGTCTGGATCT
>ERZ825384.4845-NODE-4845-length-10190-cov-32.299161_pt1 | contig 10190 bp, 7 predicted proteins | sample MGYA00519931_ERZ825384 | MGnify/ENA primary metagenome ERZ825384 (study PRJEB31778, sample SAMEA3449200) | human gut metagenome | biome: human gut; feature: human-associated habitat; material: faeces | place: United Kingdom | collected 2010/2012 ...
CTAATTAAAAATCAATCATATAACTGACAAAAATTAATTTTTGTCATCTACTAAATTATTTGGTTAAAATTTAGTTTTTACAGTATGCTGTTGTCGGGTTGAACGAATGGTAGATGAGGCGGATGATGGTGGCTGAGTTCCGGCACTTCCGATAAGATGCCGGTTTGCATATTCATGGCCTCAGGGGCGGCAAAGTGATGCATTAAACGGAGCAAAGGCCGTTTCGGAGGCGTAAAAAGCATCTCGTTTCCGCTTGCAAAGATACGAAAATTTTTTTGAATTACCGCGAGCCTTGCCCTCTTTTTGGCCTTTTTCTTGCGCTCACCTTAACTTTTTGGGCATTTTTTGCTCCCCGATTCAATCACCGCTTTGCTGCGGTTTTTCAGAAAAAGGTCGGTGGTGAAGGGTTTGCCCTGCATGGATTTGAGCAGAAACATCTTCTCGCTGACGCTGCCGGTGAACTCCTCGTAGAGCTCTTTCCAACGCGCGGCAAGGAGCGTGGCCGAGGGCTTTACCTTCTCAAGCGCCTGCAGCGGCTCGAGGATGGTGAACACCATGCGGTTTCTGAAATAGTCGATGCTCTTGTCGTAACGCTCCTGAAATGCCGCGCTTTCCAGCACCTCGTCGGTGATGTTGGCAATTGCTGAGCGCCAGCGTTGCGCCACGTCGGTTATGTAGCGCTGCATCTCACGGTAACTCTCCTCGATGCAGGCTGCCACAGAGACTCCGGCTTTGCCCAGCCTTTCGCCGGCAAAAGAGCGCAGGCTGTAGAGCGCCGAGCCAATGCGGCTGAAGTCGAACAGCCGGTCGAGCAGCCTTTGCCGGTAAAGCGCCCTGGTTACGTTGATGAGACTGACATCCTTGGCGGCCTGTATTGTGCGCGCGCTGATGAAGTCGAGCACATTGCGGTCGGGCGTCATCACCGCCTCGCGCAACGGAGTGGCGAGCACCACACCCTCGAGAGTGCGGCAGCGGCTCAGTGCCACATAGACCTGCCCGGGAGCAAAGGCCCTGCCCGCGTCGATGACTGCCTTGTTGAAGGTCAGCCCCTGGCTTTTGTGTATGGTGATGGCCCAGGCCAGTCGAAGTGGTATCTGACTGAAAGTGCCGTCGACAATGGTCTTTACCGAGTTGTCGGCCTCGTTGATTTCGTAACGCGTGTTCTCCCACGTGGCCTTTTCCACCTCCACTTCCGTGCCGTCGTCGATGCAACGTACCCTGACGCTTGAGGCCGTGAGATTAGTGATGACGCCTATCTTGCCGTTGTAATAGCGGTGCTCGTCCGACGAATCGTTGCGTATGAACATTACCTGCGCACCCTTCTTGAGCACCAGATTGGCGTCGGTGGGGTAGAAGCTCTCCGGGAAATCGCCTGTTATGCTGCCGGCATAGACCGAGCTTTTGCCGGGCAGCGCCGCCAACTGACGGTCGTTGTGGCTGTCGGCCAGGCGGTTATGGGTGGTGAGCCTTATGTAGCCCTGATCCGGTTCGGGCGCGAAGTCGGGCCGGAAAAGAGTACTGAGCCGACGCATATCGTCGCCGGTAAGACGCCCGTCGCGGACATGATTGAGCAGCGACACAAATTCGCGGTTTTGCTGCCGGAAGACCTTTGTGAGGCCCACCGTGACGTAGTTGATTTTTGCCAGCGCACGCGAGCCGAAGAAATATGGTGTGGAGTAATAATGCTGCATCAGCTCCTCGTCGCGGGCCGTCACCACGGGCGCCAGTTGCTGCAAATCGCCAATCATCAGTAACTGAACGCCGCCAAAGGGCTGCGGATTTCGGCGCAGGCGCCGCAGAGTGTCGTCTACGGCATCGAGCAAATCGCTGCGCACCATGGAAATTTCGTCGATGATGAGCAGGTCGAGAGCGCGGATGATGCGCAGCTTGTTGCGCGAGAAGCGGAAGTTGGACTTCACCGTGGCGCCGGGCACAAAGAGCGTTGGAGGCAGCTGAAAGAAACTGTGCAGCGTAACACCGCGTGCATTGATGGCCGCCACGCCTGTGGGCGCCGTCACCACGCAAGTCTTCGACGTATGCTCCTTTACATAGCGCAGAAAAGTGGTCTTGCCTGTGCCGGCTTTGCCGGTGAGGAAAACCGAAGTGCCGGTTTGCTCCACAAACTGCCAGGCGAGCTGCATTTCACGGCTTAACTCGCCGTCGGATTCATTCTTTTGCGCCATGTTGCACATAATTGTTGATGATGTAGGCTATCCGGATGCAAAATTACGCAAAAATTTCATCACCGCAGCCCCCGCCGCAAAAATTATGATAAATGATACAAGGCTCCACAGCTCATTATGAATAATTATGTGAGAATAGGAGGAGATAAGTTCATGTCGTTGCAATTTGTAATTCAGAGCTTAGCCAACAGCTCTGTGGCTGTTATCGCTTCCATTTTGGAGAATGCGAATAGTTTCTTGCCAAGGTCTTTCAACGACGCTCCAATGTGGTAAACTTCTTCGTCCAATATCAGAAAGCGGTCGTGAGCTTTTGAATAACTATGTAATGTAACACCGGGATATTGTTTATTATGGCGCTTTACATCGAGTCGGATTTGATCGTTGATTTTGCCATCGTAAAGATCAACTTTAACACCGGCTCTGCGTTTTGACATCTGCATAAGAACTGTTTCGTCTATATAGTTGTCAATCACCACAATCCTTTTCTTTGCACGTCGGATTAGATCTGAAACAAAGACGTAAGCGTCGAAAATTTGTCCGTCAAAGAAAATGCCCTCTTTAGGAGGTAATGATGTTCGGATAAAGAAATCTACTTTCTTATCAAGTTGATTTAAATGACGATCTTGTTCCTCAAAGTGTAATTCTTGATTGGTGAAACGTCTTTCAACGCGTTCCTCCAACTGTAAAAGTCGTTGATTTATCGCATAGCCCCGAAGTAAGTATTCTTTCAATACTTTGTTTGCCCACTGACGAAATAAAGTGGCGTTTCGGCTGTTGACCCTATAGCCAACCGATAAAATTGCATCCAAATTGTAGAATTTGGTCTTATAAGACTTTCCGTCGGCGGCAGTATATTCCAAAATGGAATAAACTGAATTTTCATTTAGCTCTCCGCTGTCGAAAATATTCTTAAGGTGTTTGGAAATGGCCGGTTGCTTAACACCAAATAATTGAGCAATCTGTTGTTGTGTTAACCATACCGTTTCATGGCGCACCCTTACATCAAGCCTCATTGTCTCATCAAGCTGATAGAGTATGATTTCGTTGCTTTCTGTTTTTTTTTCATTTGCAAAGATAATGCTTTTTGCTGTATTGCACGCACTGTATAACAAAAATATACGCATGGATGTAATATATGAGGGGAGGGGGCGCGGGAGCAGAGTTGTGTAAACGAAGAAAAATAGCTAATTTTGCATTTTATAAAGATAAAGACGATGGAAAAAGCCGATAAACAAAAGGAGTTTAAACGTACACTCATCACCACGGCGTTGCCGTATGCCAACGGACCGGTGCATATAGGTCATCTGGCCGGGGTTTACGTGCCGGCCGACATTTATGCTCGTTATCTGCGGCTGCAGGGCCGCGATGTGCTGCTCATTGGAGGCAGCGACGAACACGGTGTGCCCATCACCATAAAAGCACGCAATGAAGGCGTTACGCCCCAGGATATAGTTGACCGCTATCATAAGATAATAAAGGATTCGTTTGCCGAGCTGGGTATCTCGTTCGACGTCTACGGACGCACTACGTCGGAAACTCACCGCCGCACAGCATCCGATTTCTTCCGTCGGCTGTATGACAAGGGTGAGTTCATAGAACGCACCGAGGAACAGCTCTATGACCCCGAAGCAGGTCAGTTCCTGGCCGACCGTTATGTGGAAGGCACCTGCCCCCATTGCGGCAATGAGCACGCCTACGGCGACCAGTGTGAAGCCTGTGGCACGTCGCTCAATGCCACCGACCTGATAAATCCGAAATCGCGTCTGAGCGGCGCCACGCCGGTGAAACGCGCCACCAGCCACTGGTATCTGCCTCTCGACAAATGGGAACCGCGTCTGCGCCAATGGATTCTTGAGGAGCATAAGGAATGGCGCCCCAATGTCTACGGCCAGTGTAAGTCGTGGCTCGACAACGGGTTACAGCCGCGTGCCGTTACGCGCGACCTGAGCTGGGGTATCCCGGTGCCGGTGGAAGGCGCCGAGGGCAAAGTGCTTTATGTGTGGTTCGACGCCCCGATTGGTTACATCTCGAACACAATAGACATTCGCCCCGACGACTGGGAGACCTGGTGGAAGAGCAAAGACACGCGCATGATTCATTTCATTGGCAAGGACAATATTGTGTTTCACTGCCTCATCTTCCCTGCCATGCTCATGGCCGACGGTTCGTATAATCTGCCCGACAATGTGCCGGCAAACGAGTTCCTGAACCTGGAAGACAACAAGATTTCCACTTCGCGCAACTGGGCCGTGTGGCTGCATGAGTATCTGCGCGATTTCCCCGGCAAACAGGATACGCTGCGCTATGTGCTGACGGCAACGGCGCCCGAGACTCGCGACAATAATTTTACCTGGCGCGATTTCCAGGAACGCAATAACTCGGAACTGGTGGCCATTTTGGGCAATTTCGTCAACCGTGTGCTGGTGCTGATGCAGAAGTATTACAACGGTGAGGTGCCTGCTCCCGGCACTCTCGCCGAGATTGATATGAATGTATTGGCCGAACTGCGCGGCGAGGCTGACGAGATGACGGCCTGTCTGGAACAGTTCAAATTCCGCGACGCTCTGCGCCACGCCATGAACATGGCCCGCGCAGGCAACAAATATCTGGCCGACTGTGAGCCGTGGAAGCTGATAAAGACCGACGCTGAACGCGTGAAGACCATAATGTATGTGGCCGCGCAGATATGCGCCAATCTGGAAATAGCCTTTACGCCCTTCCTCCCCTTCATGGCAAAGAAATTGGGTGAGATGCTGCGTATGGACAGCTATAACTGGCAGCAGCTTGGCAGCGACAGTCTGATAAAGCCGGGCACTCAGTTGCCCAAGCCTGAAATTCTGTTTGAGAAGATTGAGGATGCCCAGGTGCAGGCTCAGCTCGACAAGCTCGAAGCCACCCGCAAGGCTAACGAAGAGGCTGCCTGGCAACCCGTTCAGCCCAAGCAGGAATGCTCGTTCGAGGACTTTGAAAAACTCGATATAAGGGTGGGCAAGGTGCTGGAATGCAGCAAGGTGCCCAAGGCTGACAAGCTGCTTCAGTTTAAGATTGACGACGGCATGGGCGGCCGCACCATCGTGTCGGGAATAGCTAAATATTACAAACCCGAAGAGCTGATTGGCACCAACGTATGCTTCATTGCCAACTTCGCTCCGCGTAAGCTGCGCGGCATAGTCAGCGAAGGCATGATTCTGAGCGTGGAACAGCCCGACGGCTCGCTGCGTGTGGTGCATCCCGACGAGGAATGTAGACCGGGTACCACAGTGGGATAATAAAATCAAAACTCCATGATAACCCAAGAGCAACTCAAAGACGTTCAGAGCAGGGTGGCTGATCTGGCCCGTTATCTCGACATTGAAGGGAAGAAAATTCAGGTTGAGGAGGAGGAACTGCGCACTCATGTTGCCGATTTCTGGGACGACCGCAAACGCGCCGAGGCCCAGATGAAGAAGATAAAAGACCTTCATTTCTGGATAGACTCTTATAAAGAGGTGAGCGGCCAGACCGAAGAGCTTCAGCTGGCTTTTGATTTTGTAAAAGAGGGTCTGGTGGAAGAGGAAGACGTTGACAGGCAATATGCCAAGGTGCTCGATTTGCTTGAGCACCTGGAGCTTCGCAATATGCTGCGTCAGGAAGAAGACAAGCTTGGCGTGGTGCTGAAAATCAATTCCGGCGCCGGCGGCACAGAGAGTCAGGACTGGGCTCAGATGCTCATGCGCCTCTATCTGCGCTGGGCCGAAAAGCATAATTACAAAGCCACAGTGAGCCAGCTCCTCGAAGGTGACGACGCCGGCATCAAATCGGCCACCATAAACATAGAAGGCGATTACGTATATGGCTTCCTGAAAAGCGAAAACGGCGTTCACCGCCTTGTGCGCGTAAGTCCGTATAACGCCCAGGGCAAACGCATGACCTCCTTCGCCAGCGTCTTCGTAACGCCGCTGGTAGACGACACCATTGAGATACAGGTGCAGCCGGCTTTGTTGAGCTGGGATACTTTCCGCAGCGGCGGCGCCGGCGGTCAGAACGTGAACAAGGTGGAGAGCGGCGTGCGGTTGCGCTATCAGTATAAAGACCCGTATACCGGCGAGGAAGAGGAGATTCTGATTGAGAACACCGAGACCCGCGACCAGCCCAAGAATAAAGAGAACGCCATGCGTCAGCTCAAATCCATTCTCTATGAGAAAGAGCTGAGCCACCGACGCGCCGAACAGGCCAAGATAGAAGCCGGCAAGAAAAAGATAGAGTGGGGCAGCCAGATACGCAGCTATGTGTTTGACGACCGAAGGGTGAAAGATCACCGCACAAACCATCAGACAAGCGACGTCAACGGCGTGATGGACGGCGATATAGACCCCTTCATCAAAGCCTATCTGATGGAATATGCCGCCACGCTCTGACGGGCGTCGGCACCCCGCAAGAACCCTCTCCTTAACCCAAAAATAAGTAAAATTAAATATTTTTTCAAAAAATCTTGCGGGGTAAAAAAAAGATTATTAACTTTGCAGCCGAGAGAGACTGTGCCTGAACGTGAACAGGCGCACGGCAAGCCCCCAAGCGATTCCTGAAGGCTGCTCTCTCCCATAAAAAGCAAAAGAGAGAAACAAAACAATAATAACCAACAAACCACAAAAGAGATGAAGAAATTCTACATTCTCGCAGCAGGTCTGCTCGCAGCCGGCAGCATGATGGCAACTCCCACCGTGCGTCCGGAAGTGAAAGCAGCCTCAAATCAGCCTGTGCAGATGACAGAGGAAGGCCTCGCCATGACACGCGCTGAAGAAGCTTACGCAGCTTACGTAAACGAGAACAATCTGGATGCTCCCGGCATGCAGAAGTTCACATGGACCGACCCTCAGGGCAACGTTTTCAAAGGTGCCTTCATGGAAAGCGGCGAATGGACTGACAACTTCACAGAATGGGCAGCCGCAACGCACTACTCAAAGGTTACGGCATCCATCACTACTGGTCAAGGCAATACCCGTAAGTCCATCAACCACATTCTCTTCTATCCCCGTTTCGTGATCTTCAACAACTTCACGAACCTGGTACCGGGCACCACTGAGGCTGACTCACTGAAAACCATACCTCTGTCGGTTTGGGGCTCAGGCAAACCTCTGTCAAACTTTAACTTCAAAGTTCCGGCTCTGTCAGAAAACGGCGCCAACAGCTTCTACATCGGTATGGCCGATGATAACAACTTCGTTATTGTCAACACCAATACCCCGAACAGCAGCAACCAGCCTTACTTCACCAGCGGCTCCATGGGCTACAACATCTACAACGGCACACGTTGCGGCTCCAACACAGGCGCTACTCTGAAGCTCTCTAACTTCGACAACGAGACTTCTTCAATCGACATGACCTTCAACGGCAACGCTAACAATGCAGCCGGCTCCATGATCTGGACATACAACTACGCATTCTCAGGCAACGCTTTCATGCCCGGCTTCACCACAGCTCCTCAGGGCTTCGAAGCAGCCAGCATCCACGTAGTTAACACCGGTTCAGTTAAGGGTACAGACGATGCATACTATGACATCGACGACAATAACTGGGGTCCCTTCCAGCGCTTCTATCTGCTCGCTTGCGGCGAAGGCTATTCATACGACAACGTACAGCTTCAGGGCGGCGGCACACTGTGGACTTCCACCACAATTCCTACCGGTCCGTGCAACATGGGCGAAGACAAAGATATGACTGACCTCCGTGGCGCTCTCTTCGCAGCCAACGGCGCAGACAAACCTAACGGTGTCTATACTCTTGCTAACATCGAAGTTGGCTTCAGCGGCCAATTCGGCACAACTACCGGCAAACCCGCCGTTAACAACTTCCTCTATGGCGGTTGGAACGACGACTACTGGTCATGGAGCGCAACCGACGGCATGAAAGCTATCTCCGAAGGTTACTACTGGTGGCTCCCCTACGAAGCAGCTAAAGTGCCCACCATCAAACTGCTTGATGGCACCAACATCCTTAACTACTACGGTAAGAGCAACCGTAACTGCGACTACACCGTTAATGCAAAAGCCGGCCTGAAGGTTATCTACCACTATGACCCGACCGACTACCTGAAGACTACAGAACTCACCAATGGTGTAAACAGCATCTTCAACGACGGCGCCAACAACTTCAACGTAGAAGCTACCAACGGCATGATCAACGTAACTGTTGACAACGCTGCTATGGTTAACATCTACACCACCAACGGCATGATCGTTAAGAGCGTTAAGGCTAACGCCGGCCAGACTGTAAGTCTGGACGCAGCCAACGGCATCTACCTGGTTAAGGTTGGCGAGAAGACTGTAAAAGTTGCTCTCTAATCTACCTCGATAACCCATATAAACTGTGCCAAGATTTCTTGGCACAGTTTTTTTAATGTCCTTGCAGCAAAGATGGGAGAAATGGGAATAATGGGAATGATGGGAATTTTGGGAGAAATGGGAAGCATGGGCTTTTTGGGAAGAAAGGTGTGCAGCAGCGAGAGGCGGCGTTAAAGCGTTGAGCCGAAACAAATTTTTGGGAGCAAAGAGGGAAGAAAGGGCACTAAGGGAGGCTTGTGAGGGGTAACATAAATTACATACGAAACATAAGTTACAGAAAGAGATGCAAGAGAGAGCACCCCGGGTAAAGCGGCGCTAAAGCGCTGAGCTGAAACAAATTTTTGAAGAGAAAAGAGGGGTGTAAGGGCGCCAAGTGAGGCTTGCGAGGAAAGAGCGGCAGCGGAAGGAGGAGCTGAAGCGCTGAGCTGAAACAAATTTTTGATGAGAAAAGAGGAAAGAAAGGGCGCTATTGGAGGCTTGCGAGGCAAGAGCGGCAGCGGTAAGGGAGGCGCTAAAGCGCTGAGCCGAAACAAATTTTTGGGAGCAAAGAGGGAAGAAAGGTCACTAAGTGAGGCTTGCGAGGGGCAACATAAGCAACATAAATCACATACGAAACATAAGTTACAGAAAGGGATGCAAGGGAGAGGCGGAGGCGGCGGTAAGGAGGCGCTAAAGCGCTGAGCTGAAACAAATTTTAGGGCGTAGAAAGAAAGTGAGAGATGGAAAGAGGAGAGGGAAAGAGGAAGAAGAGAAAGGAAGAAGAGGGAGAATGCGCGGGGGAACATACGCAACATAAGTTACATACGAAACATAGGTTACATAAAAGAGGCCCGGAAGGGGGAGGAGAGGTATTATTCGGGGGCGGGGGCTTCGGGGTCGGAGTAGGCGCCGAGGGTGGGGGCGCCCAGGGTGAGACGGTCGTTGCCGTCCATGTCGTAGAGACAGATGGGAGTGACGTAGGAAGCTAAGCCGGCGTTTAGAGCCGGTGATTTGGGCTGTACGTGGTAGTTGAAGTAGTATTTCGGGCGGTCGGTGAGGAAGAGCGGGTCTTTGTCCCACAGACATTCGAGGAAGTGATCGTCGTTTTTGCCGTCGGCCTCAAAGAGAGTGTAATAGAGATAAACGTTGGTGTCGGTGAGGTCGCCCGGCGTGATGGGGTTGCCCAGGCCCGCAATGATGCAGTTATGGAACTGAGCGTTCATGGGCACAGGCGTCTCGTCGGCTTTGAGTCCGTAGAGCCCGACGATAGGTCCGGAGGGGGCGGCAAAGAGGTAGTAGTTGGCAAAAGTGCATTGTACCATTTTATGAATGCCTGCGGTGAGACTCACTACGCCGAGTGCGGCGTCGGAGAAGACAGTGCCGTAGGCTTCCACCTTGGCGTGAGAGGATGTGAGCACGCGGCCTGCGCTGTTGTGAAGCCATGAGTTGACGATGAGGAGCTTGGAGCGGTCGGTGTTGCCGCAGGAGTCGATGATGAGGCCCTGCTCGGTGGAACGCATATCTACAAATTCCAGCCTGTTGTCGAAGCTTTGAGCGCTGATGTGTATGCCGCGCCATTGCGATGCCATTTCCTGATATGTGAGGTTAGGCAGCACCTTGTCTGAACGGTCGCCGCGCAGCTGAATCATACGGCCCTGTTGACCGACCGCGTTGAGCCGCCCGTCGACGCGCAGGAAAGCCTTGTCGT
>ERZ825384.4857-NODE-4857-length-10156-cov-4.284229_pt1 | contig 10156 bp, 9 predicted proteins | sample MGYA00519931_ERZ825384 | MGnify/ENA primary metagenome ERZ825384 (study PRJEB31778, sample SAMEA3449200) | human gut metagenome | biome: human gut; feature: human-associated habitat; material: faeces | place: United Kingdom | collected 2010/2012 ...
GATACAGGGCAAATCATAAAATCCAATGCAAAAAGGTGCAGCCTGACAAATTCAGGCTGCACCTTCTATTTGTGGCAAATATTCTAAGGCAACTAGTTGCAAATTTGCTGCAGCCTCTCAGTCGGCTTCGCTGACAGCTCCCCTGGAAGGGGAGACTTAGTAGACGCGGCTTTCGAGGAGCTCGGCGGTGAGGGTGTCGGCGGTGAAGAGGGCTTCGGGCATGTAGGAGAGCTTTTCGGGCGTTTCGCCGCGCGCGAGCTGCTCGATGAGCGCGCGCACGCGCGGGCCGTGGAGCGGATTGCACTCGGCGCACAGATCGATCTTCCCGTCCTTGCAGTAGGAAAGCGCCGTCCGCCCCGCGTCAAAGGAGATGAGCGTCACGCCGCCATCGCCGTAGGCGATGCCCTGCTCGTCCAGCGCCTGCATGACGCCGAAGCACATGTTGTCGTTTTCGCAGTAGACCACGTCCGGCGCGGGATTGCTCTGCAGATAGGCCAACGTCTCCTCATACGCCTTTGCCTGCGTGAAATCGCCGTTCAGCTGCGCGGCAATGGTCCAGTCCGCGTGGGCGGCCACGCCCGCTTCGAGCGCGGCGCTGCGCTGCAGCTGCGCCGTGGAGCCGGGCGTCCCCTGCAGGTGCAGGATCTGCACGGCGTCTTCCCTGCCGTCCGCCTTGAGCTTTTCGGAAAGCCAGGCGACAGCCGCGTCGGCGGTCTTGCGGAAGTTGGAGCCGACCCAGCTCGTGTAGAGCGACGGGTCGTCCACCTCCACCTGCCGGTCGACGATGATGACCGGGATGCCGGCCGCGCGGGCCTCCTCCAGCACGCTTTCCCAGCCGGTCTCGGTGACGGGGGCGAGGACGATATAGTCCACGTCCTGCTGGATGAAGGTGCGGATGGCCTTGAACTGGTTTTCCTGCTTTTGGCGGGCGTTGTCAAACAGGAGCTCGAAGCCGTTTTCCTCGCTCAGGCTTTCGCGCATGGACTCGGTATTGGCCACGCGCCAGTCTGATTCCGCGCCGACCTGCGAGAAGCCGACGGTAATGAGCGTCGTCTCCTCCTCCGGCGTCTGCCGGACGTAGGGCATGCAGCCGCCAAGGCCCAGCAGCAGCGCAAGGCTCAGCAGCAGCAGTATCGGCCGCCTCATGCCCCGGCCTCCTTTCTGATGGGAAAGCGCAGTGTGACCGTCGTCCCGGCGCCCGGCTCGCTTTCCAGTTCCATGGAGCACTGCTCCCCGTACAGCAGCCGCAGCCGCCGGTAGACCGTCCGCAGGCCGAAGCCGACCGGCTCTTCAGTGTCGAGACTCTGCCGCAGCTGCTGCAGGCGCTCGGGCGGCATGCCCGCACCGTCGTCGCGGACCGTGATGCAGACGCGATCATCCTCCTGCGCGGCGTCGACCAGAATGCAGCCGAGGCCGCGGCGGAGCTTGATGCCGTGGTAGAGCGCGTTCTCCACCAGCGGCTGCAGCGTCAGCTTCGGCAGCATGCAGCCGCGCAGCTCCGGCTGGACATGGATCTCATAGCGCAGGATATCCCGGTAGCGCACCTGCTGGATCTCCAGATAGCTGCGCACGTGGATCTCCTCCTCGCCGAGGGTGATGATATCGCGGCCCTGGCTCAGGGAGCTGCGGAAGAAATTCGAAAGGCTCGTGACCATCTCGACGGCCTGTTCGTTCTTCCCGGTCTCCACGAGCCAGATGATGGTATCGAGCGTGTTGTAGAGAAAATGCGGGTTGATCTGGCTCTGCAGCAGGGCCAGCTCCATCGCGCGGAGCTTGTCCTGCTCCTGCCGGTTGAGCTCCATCTGCTGCTGCAGGTGCTGCGCCATGTGCTCGAGACTTCTGCTGAGCGCCTGCAGCGTCTCATCCTCGGCCACGACCGGCTCCCGCGCGGCAATGTCGCCCCGGCCGATCGACTGCGCGCGCTCGCGCAGAGCGTAGATCGGCTGCGTGATGCTGCGGCTGATGGCCGCCGAGCGGCGCATGAGCACGCCCACGAGCACCAGCGCGCCCACGGCGACCAGCCCCAGCTCGAGCCAGAGTCTGGCCGTGAGCGCCGCCTGCAGAGAATCGAGATACCCGGCCTCGTGGTAGAGATAGGTATAGAAATACTGCTGGATGAGCTCGGTGAGGATATAGACGTTGGACTCGAGCTGCTCCATGCGGGCGTCATAGCCCTCGGTCTCGGTGATCTGCAGGATGCGCTCGCGCAGATTTTCACAGAGATTGATCGCGCTCGTGATGGCCTTCCGGCTCTGCCGGTCCTGCGTGCCGGCCAGCAGCTCCTGCGCGAGCGCGGTCGCCTCGTCGACCTCCTGCAGCGGCAGCGTCTCGCCGTAGGTGCTGTCGATGACGTAGTAGTACATTTTGAGGTCGACGTCCTCCTTGAAGTTCTGGTTGAACTGGGAGGCGCGGACGATATTGGCCGTGACGATGGAATACTGGTGGTTGTGCAGAAGCAAGATCGCCAGCGTCGCCACCAGGATCACGCAGACAAGCAGCAGCATGCTCCACAGCAGCCGCCGCAGCTTTCCGTCGAGCGAGCGATGGGCCTCACTTCGCCTCATGGCCGTCTCCGTTTCCCGCGCGGTAGCTGCTCGGCGTGCAGCCCTGCGTCTTTTTGAACAGGAAGCTGAAGTAGCGCGGGTCGCGGTAGCCGACCTCGTAGGCCACCTCGCTCGAGCGCTTGCCGGAATAGCGCAGCAGCTCCTTCGCGCGGGCCATCCGCTTTTCCGTCAGGTATTCGACGAACGTCTGCCCCATCTCCTGGCTGAAAACGCCGGAAAAATAGTTGGGGCTGATATTGGCGGCCTTCGCCACGGCGTTGAGGGAGAGATTTTCGTCGGTGTAGTTCTGGTCGATATAGTGCAGCGCCCGCTTGAGCATGGATTTATACTGGTTGCCGGATTCCTCCTCGCGCAGCTCGATGGCGCGGCGCAGAAATGCGGCGCAGCTCTTTTTCAGCTCCGGCAGGTCGGTGTCCACCGCGCGCGCCTGCGCGGGCTCGAGCGGACGCAGGAATTCCTCCTGCGAATAGCCGAAGCTCTTGGCCGCGCGGATGGCGCTGAAGCGCAGCTCCAGCAGCACATACTGCCGGAACAGCAGAGAGTTGAGCGCGTTTCCGAAGGACGAGAGGTATTCCGACACGAAATCCGGGATCTCCTCACGCATACCGGTCTGCAGGAAGCTGCGGATGATGGCGGGGTCGGCCTTGCTGGCGTCGACCTCGTCGAGCTCCGAAAGCCCGCCGCGCTGCGGCTTTTTCAGCACGTCCGCCGTCAGGACATGCTGCTCGGGCAGCAGATGCCGGTAGGACAGGATCGTGTGCGCCCGGGCGTAGCAGCCGGGCAGCTCGCTCAGGCGGGCGACCGGGTCGCTGACTGCCGCGTACCAGGCGAGCGCCTCGTCGCCGCCGCAGCGGCGCTGGATGTTTTCCAGACAGCGGTGTACGGCGTCGTTCAGGCCTGCGCCGCTGCCCTTGACGATGATGCAGTAGGTCATGAGGTTGCAGCGGAACAGCAGATACTCGCCGTAGCGCAGCAGGTAGGCCATCAGCTCCTCGAGCCGGTCGGCCAGCGTCTGGGAATATTCCGCCGCGCCCCGGCTCTGCAGCGTCAGCAAAATGACGGTGTAGCCCTCGGCGTCGATATCGATCTGCAGCTTTTTGGCCTGCTCATAGATCTCCGACACGCGCAAAGAGCCGGAGGTGACCTGCTCGAAGAACTTGCGGCGGGCATACTGCTCATACTCCCGCCCCTCCTGCTGGAAGCGGCGCAGATAGGCCTTCTGCTCGCGTTCCTCGCCGATCTTCCGGCTGACATCCTCCAGCGTTTTCAGCAGGGAGCTTTTCGTCACGGGCTTCAGCAGATACTGCTCCACGCCGATCTCAATGGCCTCCTGCGCGAATTCAAAGTCGTTGTGGCCGCTGATGAGAATGATTTTTGTCTCCGGCAGCTCCGCGCAGACGAGTTTGCTGAGCGCCAGCCCGTCCATAAACGGCATTTTGATGTCCGTGATCAGGATGTCCGGGCGCAGCTTACGGATCTGCGGCAGCGCCAGCTCGCCGTCCGGCGCGTCGCCGCAGAATTCAAAGCCGTACCGCGCCCAGTCGATGCACTCGCGCAGCCCTTCCCGCACGACGCATTCATCCTCCACCAGAAAAACCTTCAGCATTTGATCACCTCTCCCCCATTGTATCATCCTTTTCCGGCCTTTGGAAGTAGTTTTTCACACCTTCGGCGGTTTCCCGGAAACAGTGTTGCGCTCCGGCGGCTGCTGTGATACACTGAAAGCGGCCCTTGGTGGGGCCGCTTTTTAAGGGATTGGTTAGAGATATCTAATTTAGGTTCGGGAGGATACGCGATGTTTTGGGATCGGGTGGCTTGGGTGTATGATGTGTTTGCGAACGGGATCAACCGGCGGGCGAACCGGGCGATGTGCGCGGCGGTGGCAGCGCAGATCAGGCCGGAGGACGAGGTGCTGGAATGTGCCTGCGGCACGGGGCTGCTGACCGGTGTGATCGCAGCGCGGTGCAGGGCGCTGACGGCGACGGATTTTTCTGAGAAGATGCTCGCGCAGGCAGAACGAAAGTATGCAAACTGCCGCAACGTGCGGTTCGCACAGGCGGATATCACGAAGCTCGACTACCCGGACGGGCGCTTTGACGCGGTCGTGGCCGCGAACGTCATCCACCTGCTGGACGAGCCGCTGCAGGCGCTGCGGGAGCTGGACCGGATCTGCCGCCCGGGCAGGCGGGATTTTTTTGCGTCTTTCCGGCCATCGGCGGCAGCTGCATGCTGCGGCATGTATAGAAAGCGGCGGGCGGTGCCATAAAAGGCTTGGAGGGATCGCTATGAAACTTGCTTTTTTTGATGCAAAACCCTATGACCGCCCCGGCTTTGACGCCCACGCCGCCGGGACCGGGCTGGAGATCCGGTACTTTGAGACGAAGCTGGGCGAGGACACTGTGCAGCTCGCGCGCGGCTTTGACGGCGTGTGCGTGTTCGTCAACGACACGGTGAACGCGAAGGTCGCGGACGAGCTGTACCGGCTCGGCGTCCGGGTCATCGCGCTGCGGTGCGCGGGCTTCAACAATGTGGATACGCGCGCATGCCGCGGCAGGCTCCGCATCTTCCGCGTCCCGGCCTACTCGCCCTACGCGGTGGCGGAGCACGCGATGGCGCTGCTGCTGACCGTGAACCGGCACACGCACAAGGCCTATATCCGCACGCGCGACTTCAATTTCAGCCTGTCCGGCCTCACGGGCTTCGACCTGCACGGCAAGACCGCCGGGGTGGTCGGCACGGGCAAGATCGGCCGCGTGTTCGCGGAGATCTGCCGGGGCTTCGGGATGCGGGTGCTTGCGTATGACAAGTTCCCGGACCCGGGCAGCGGTCTTTGCTATGCGGCGCTGCCGGAGCTTTTTCATCAGGCGGACGTCATCTCGCTGCACTGCCCGCTCACGGACGAGACGCGGCACATGATCGACGCGGCAGCCATCGCCAGCATGAAGCCCGGCGTCGTGATCGTCAACACGTCCCGCGGCGCGCTGGTGGACACGGAGGCGCTCATCGAGGGGCTCCGCAGCCGGAAGATCGGTGCGGCGTGTCTGGATGTGTACGAGGAGGAGGCCGAGCTTTTCTATGAGGACCGTTCGGAGGCCATCATCGAGGACGACACGCTCGTGCGGCTGATCGCCATGCCGAACGTCATCGTCAGCTCGCATCAGGCGTTTCTGACGAAGGAAGCGCTCAACAACATCGCCGCCGTGACCGTCGACAATCTTCTGAAATTTGGGCGCGGTGAGCCGTCCCCGGACACCGAGGTCTGCGCCCCAAAAGGACAGGATCAGCGGCGCCTCTGAGCGCCGCTGGTCGGTTTTCCAGATTGTTTTCCGCCGGATATCAGGCTTTTTCAAATTCCTTCGCCACATCCTTGAGCAGCCTGCGGATGGGCAGGTGCTGGGGACAGACCTTTTCGCATTTGCCGCATTTGAGACCGTCGGACGCTTTGCGGCCGGGCGCGGTATGGACGACGCTGTAGTAATCGTCCGCGTTCCAGTCGTGGTAGAGCTGCTTGGTGTTCATGATGGCGAACAGGGCGGGGATGGAGATGTGCTGCGGACAGCCGTCGGTGCAGTAGCGGCAGGAGGGGCAGGGGGATGAGGTGCTTGCTGTGGAAGATCTCCTGCACGCGTTCGACTGCGGCCATTTCCGCTTCGTTCAGCGGCCGGAAGTCCTGCATGAAGGAAATGTTGTCCTGCATCTGCTCCATGTTGCTCATGCCGGAGAGCACCATCAGCATGCCGGGGAAGCCCGCGGCAAAGCGCAGGGCGTAGCTTGCCGGGCTGCCGCCGTGCAGCGCGTCCAATACGGCCTTCGCGTCCTCAGGCAGCCGGACAAGATTGCCGCCCTTGACCGGCTCCATGACGATGACGGGCTTGTCATATTTCCGGCAGACCTCATAGCAGGCGCGGCTCTGGGCAGCGGGATCGTCGTAGTCCGCGTAGTTGAACCGGATCTGGACGGCTTCGATCTGCGGATAGTCCGTCAGGATCTGCTCGAGCACCTCCGGGCGGTCATGGAACGAGATGCCCACATGGCGGATCTTGCCCTCGGCCTTGAGGGCAAGGGCCGTCTCATAGGCGCGGCAGGCCTTGAAATGCGGATAGTTGCCCGCGCCCTGCGCGTGCATCAGGTAGAAGTCAAAATACTCGACGCCGCAGGCCTCGAGCTGCTGCTCAAACAGTGGGCGGATGTCCGCCTCGGTCTTGAAGAAGTTCGCCGTCAGCTTGTCGGTCAGGACATAGCGGTCGCGGGGATAGCGGCTGGTGAGGCAGGCCTTCAGCGCGGTCTAGCTCTTGCCCTGCAGATAGCCGTGGGCGGTATCGAAGTAGTTGAAGCCCGCGTCCAGAAACGCGTCCACCATGCGGCTTGTCTCCGCGAGGTCGATCTCGCCGTTTTGCATCGGCAGAAGCATGCAGCCGAAGACGAAGTTCTTTTTGACCCTGTCCATGTCTGATACTCCTTTCGTTTTTTGAAAGACGGCCGGCAGCCGCCCTTGTCCGTGGCTTTCATTTTTTCCGAATACAGCATATCGTTTTCCTTCTCTCCTGCCCGCAGATCGCGGCGTATCTGTTCATGTCCCTGTTTTCCAGTCTGCAGCGTTATTTTGTGCCTGCCGCCGGTTTTTTCTTGTACCCGCAGTCGCAGTACGGGCCGCCGGAGGCGAGGGTGTATGCGTTTACCAACGGCACGCTCATCGACGAGGACTTCTGTCAGGAGATGCTGCGCGTGGGGAACTTCTTTGTTTCCATCAGCGTCGAGGGTTTTGAGGAAGCCAACGACGGCCGCCGTGGAAATGGACATTTCCAGAAAGCGCTGGACGCGATGGAGCTGATGCACAGCCACCGCATCCCGTTCGGCGTGTCCATCTGCTATACGAGCCAGAACTATAAGGTCGTCACAAGCGACGACTTCCTCGATCTGCTGATTTCCAAGGGCTGCGTCTTCGCGTGGTACTTCCACTATATGCCCGTGGGCATCAATGCCTCGACCGATCTGCTGCTGACGCCGGAGCAGCGCACGTATATGAAAGACCGCGTCCGCGAGATCCGTGGCGTGACCGGCGGCAAGGAGCTGTATTGCATCGACTTCCAGAACGACGGCGAGTTTGCCGGCGGCTGCGTGGCCGGCGGCCGGATCTATTGCCATATCAACGCCGCGGGTGATGTGGAGCCCTGCGTGTTCATCCATTACTCCAGCGCGAATATCCGGGAAAAGAGCTTCCTGGAATGCCTGCAGCAGCCGCTGTTCAAGCTCTACCGCAAGGGCCAGCCCTTCAACGGCAACCATCTGCGTCCCTGCCCGATGCTGGAGAACCCCCAGATTCTGGGTGATATGGTTCGCCGCAGCGGTGCCCACAGCACCGATATGCAGCAGCCGGAATCCCCGGAGGATGTTTTCCGCCGCTGCCGTCCCTACGCAACCAGCTGGATGCCCACTGCTGACCGCCTGTGGGCCGAAAAGCACCCCGGTTACGTTGACCCCGAAAATCCGGAAAGCGCTAACAGCTGTGCCTCCTGCGCCAGCTGCGCCGCATGCTCCGCTCATCAGGAATAATTAAATTACTGATTTCATCCGCCCATGGCAAACAGCCACGGGCGGATTTTTTGTGCCTGTTCAGCTTTCGCAGGTTTCCCGCATTTTCTCTTTGCCATTGGCATACACTGAACAAGCGGCCCCCAAAGCCGCCAAAACTGCCGCACGGCCACGAAAGGGGAGATGCCTGCTATCAAAACGGTCATTTATTTGGATGTCCTTTTGTTGGTCAACTTTCTGGTGGCTTACTTTTTGCTGCAGGCCGCCGGGCTGCTCAGCAGTCAGCATGCCGCGTTTTCCCGCATGGTGTGCGCCAGCGGCATTGCCTCGCTCAGTGCGCTGATCTTGTTCGCGCCGGAACTTTCATATCCTGCCCAAATCCTGTACAAGATACTGACTGCCTGCGCCGTGGTGGGCGTTGCCTTTGGGCTGCAGGGGTTGCGGCGCTTTGTCACCGCCGTGTGCTGGTATGCCGCGCTCAACATTCTGCTGGCCGGGCTTTGCATTGCCGTTATCCTGCGCACAGGCACACCGCTGCTGCAAACGGCAAATCTTACGGTATACCTGCGCATTTCGCCGGTCGTGTTGCTGCTGCTTTCCGCAGCCAGCTGCGGCGCGGTGTGGCTGGTATTGCACTTTTCGGGCAGCACGCCGCAGACCACCCGGACGATTGGGATCGAGTTTGAACTGTGCGGTGCCCCTGTGCGGCTGCGCGCCACACTGGATACTGGGTGCCACCTGAAAGACCCCGTCACCTGCCTGCCGGTGCTGCTCATCAGCTGGCCGGCGGCAAAAGGCCGACTGCCGGGGGGAGTCAACGCCTTTTTGGGGCAGTGGTTCCAGGGCCTGCACCCCAGTACGCCGCCGGTCGGTGCCAGTCTGCGGGTGATACCCTGCAATACCGCTGCGCAGCACGCGCTGCTGCCGGGGTTTGCGGTGGCGGATATCAGCACCATTACCGAAACGGGGATGCAAAGCCTTGGCCGCACCGCCGTTGCTTTTTGCCCGCAGCCGTTCCAGTCCGGCGAATATGAAGCTTTATATGGCTCAGATTTTTTGTAACCATGCGGCAGGCTTGTATCAATTACTGCCGGCAATCCTCTTATCGCGAAGCACATGATAAATCACACATTATATTCGCTAAATATTTATTTAGTGAAATAATGAGCGAAAACGCATAGCTATCGTTTCCGCTGCACGTTATATCTCTGCGTAAGCACAAACCACCCGCCAATGCCTTTATCATAGTTTACCACCTACATCTCAAAGGAGGGAAATATTTATGCAGCCGCTGCACACGCTTTGCCGCCGTATCGGAAATTTTGTGCTACTGTTTGGTGCCATGCCGGATCTGCACTACATTAACGGCCCGGATACGCTGCCCCCGCCGCTGACCCCGCAGGAAGAACAGCAGGCGTTGTGCGGTCTTGCTGCGGGCGAAGGGGCGGCGCGGGATGCCTTGATCACACATAACCTGCGCTTGGTCGTTTACATTGCCAAAAAATTTGAATCCTCCACCGCTGGGGTGGAGGATATGATCTCGATTGGTACGATCGGCTTAATTAAAGCGGTAAATACCTTTGAACCGGGAAAAAATATCAAACTTGCTACCTATGCCAGCCGCTGCATTGAAAATGAAATTTTGATGTACCTGCGCAAAAGCTCCAACCGCAGGCAGGATGCCAGCATTGATGAGCCCCTGAACACTGATTCCGACGGCAACGAGCTGCTGCTGATGGATGTGCTGACCAGCGACCAGGCCCAGGTTGGGGAAGAGCTGGAGCGCAATGCCGAGCGCAGCGCCCTGCTTGCCGCCGTTCAGGCATTGAACCCGAGGGAGCGGCAAATCATGGAGCTGCGCTTCGGTTTACGTGATGGGGTAGAGCACACTCAAAAGGAAGTTGCGGATTCCATCGGGATATCTCAAAGTTATATTTCCCGGTTGGAAAAGCGCATCATCAAGCGTTTGCGTCAACAAATCGAGTCTTTGGTCTGATCCGGCATGCCTTAGGGCAATACCGCATAATTCTAAGTGCCGATACGGCGAGCGAGGTGCGGCA
>ERZ825384.4859-NODE-4859-length-10155-cov-2.895545_pt1 | contig 10155 bp, 8 predicted proteins | sample MGYA00519931_ERZ825384 | MGnify/ENA primary metagenome ERZ825384 (study PRJEB31778, sample SAMEA3449200) | human gut metagenome | biome: human gut; feature: human-associated habitat; material: faeces | place: United Kingdom | collected 2010/2012 ...
TCTCCCGCCGGTAGTCGTGGTAGCGCGACATCCTGCGCTCGAAGCGTATGATGTGTTCCTTGGTCCTTTCCGCGCCGTCAAACTTCTCCAGATACTCATGGACGCGGGCAAGCAGGTTCGGATGGTTGCGCTCGAAGGCGCGGGCAGGGTACAGCACATCCTCGATGACCTGCTTCATCCACCTGCTGTCCGCCTTGTCCGAGAAGGTCTTCTCCGCCCGCTCAATGATGGAGGCGATCTGTTCCGGCAGTCGTTTCTGCTCTACGGCAGGGACAGCCGTTGTGCGCCTGTAGCTAAGGGTATCAGAATCCCAATACCTGTCCTGTACCTCAAAGGGAGAGACCACTTTTATGTCCACACTCTTCTCCCTGACCCGGAAACAGATGTTCGAGGTCTCTGGGGAGCATTTCTTCAGATACACGGTTACTTTCATCTGCGTTGCTTTTTCGGTTATGCGGCAAAGGTATAACAAATTCCCGTAAATGTTCCCATATATCCCGAAGAAACTTGCAACAGATTAAGACAAATTAAAAAGTCATTCCCGAATCTGATACCACATAAAATACAGTATATCAATGATTATATTTGCACTTGTTTAGCTCTTTTTTTCATTTTGGTCTTTATTAGACTTCCCGAATATCATATATTGCAGTTCCACGCTTCCTTTTTCATACTTCCAGGTCTCATAGCGCAGCGTCGCCATATTGACCGAATGCGCCGCGCCGTCCTCTTCGAGAGCGATTCCCTGCACGCCGGCCATCCCCGGTACGGGTTCTACCCATATCCCGACGAAATCCCGTTCGCTGTACTTATTATCGCCCGGCGCACACGCCACAGCAGCCCACAGCAAGACACAATACAAACAAACCCGTTTCATAATGTGATTTTGTTAAAAGAACAATCCCTGCGTATGCACCCCAACACCGACGCCTTCGGCCCCGCCGGAACATGCTTCTCTATCGCCCGGCCGGCTCCACCAGGTACCGGGGAATGCGGCATACCGGTATCGGCTCCATCTTGTGGCGGTTGGCACGGTTGCGTCGGAGGAAAATGTCGTACACTTCGCGCTCGCGGCCCGACAGAAGTGCCGGGTCGGTACCCCGCTCCGCATGAGCCATCGCCCGCTCCAGTTCGGGATAGGTGGCCCCGATTTGCTGTTCGTCCGTGCGGTCGTCACCGAAAAGGCCGTCCGTCGGCGGCGCAACGAGAATCGCCTCAGGAACCCTCAGCCAGCGCCCCAGTTCGTACACCTCGGTCTTGGTGAGGTCGGCAATCGGACTGATGTCCACCCCTCCGTCGCCGTACTTGGTGAAGAACCCCACTCCGAAATCCTCTATCTTGTTCCCCGTACCGGCCACGAGCAGATTATTGAGTCCGGCGAAGTAGTAGAGTGCGGTCATGCGAAGCCGCGACCGGGCATTGGCTCCGGCCAGGTCGGCCACCCCTTTGCCCGCCCCCTGCACCAGAGAGGGAGCGAAAGAGCCGGCGAACGCATCGTACGCCGCCGTCAGGTCGGCATGTGCCGCCTCTGCATTGGAATAACGTTCCGTCAGCCGGCGGACGTGCTCCCCGGCCCGGTCCACCTGTGCTTGTGCCTGATGGATAGGCAATGTCACGCAGAGCGTTCTGCGCCCGGTCATAGCCGCCAGCGTCGAAACTACCGCCGAATCGATACCCCCCGAAACGCCCACGACGAATCCCGCCGCGCCCGTTCCGTCGAGATAACCCGACATCCACTCCGCAATATAATGTGCAACTGCTTCCGTATTCATATTTCCTCTTCCGTTATCTTGTTACCGTCCTTACGAACACCGATGGATACCCTTCCGAAATCCGTCTCCGTCCCGCGGAGGCCGTATGCACCCGTCAGAACAACATCCGTATTCCCGCCACTGCATTGGCTCCGAGAGCCGGATAGCCGAGGCAGCGGTAAATACGCCGATTCAGCAGGTTGTCGCCAGCCGCGAAGATGCTGAACCGGGGGCCGGTCTTGTACTCCGCATCGACCTTGAGGTTCACCGTCGCCGGTACCGCCGTATCGAGGTTTTGCAGGGAAGCGAATCTTCTCTCCCCCAGCACTTCCACACTGATGCCGACGGAGAATCGATCGCGGTAACAATAGCTGGCCCTCCCGGTCACCGTAAATTCGGGAATTCCCATTCCTACCCGGCCGCCCCGACCGCTCCAGAAGTTGCCGGCATTGTTGTAGCTGTCGTACCGTACCCCGGCCTGCAGCCCGAATCCCATCGGAAGTTTCAGTCCGACACCCGCACCGGCATAGAACAGGTTCACGGGAGCGAGTCGAGGAACGAATGTCTCCCCGGTCTTCAGGAAATAGGGAAGTTCTCCTATCAGGTAACCGGCATATACGTCGTAAGTCACCACGTCTCCGGCGTCGCCCCGGAAACCGCCGCGCAGCTCGGCACGCTTGGCTCCGGCGATGTCCGCCTCATGGATATAGGGATTCAGTCCGGCGAGTTCCAGATAATTCCCCGTTCCTATCTCTCCGTCGAGGCTCGCATACGGGATGAAGGCATCGGCCAGTTCATACGATACCCCGACCTTCGGGAGCACGAAAAAATGACTGCCGCAGTCCGTTGCCGAGAGCCGGAAACTGTCGTAATAAAACTTCACCCCCGCATGCAGGGAAAGACGGTCCGTCCGCAGACGATACTCCGGGACCAGCGCCGCATACCAGTCGCCGGTATCCCAGTCGTTCCACGCCCCCTCGAACGAGGCGCCGACCACCACCGCGCTGCGACGGCCCGCCTTCCAACCGAAATCGGCGAATGCGGAGGCCGCCGGATTCTCCACGACCGTTCCCCACAGGCTGCCCGCAATACCGAAACGGTAATTGAAACGGGACAAGTCCGTAAACGCATCGCCAAAAGTCAACGAAGTCTGCACTTTATGATAGTATATATTCTCGGGCTCCATATATCCCGTCCATACCTTGTCCATCGTCGTGTAGTAATTGTATCCGTAACGGATGTCGAAGTCGAGGCTGCGGGTTCCGAAATCCCGCCCGGCATAGAGGCCGACGCCGTTCTCCGTCCACGACGCAGGCTCCTTCGTTCCCCGTTCGTTCTCCAGCTTCGCCCACTGTCCGACATGGTTGGCATACACCCCGGCCCGAATGTCGCGGGGCGTAGAGAAGGCGGCGTAAAAATCGAGTCTGCTCTGAGCCGGATAGCCACCGCCGAGCATCAGGTAGAACGGCCGCTGGTGCCGGTACTCCGCGGTACTTATCGCCACCGGAGCAATGGGTTCCGTATCGAATACCGATTTCCACGGCGTCGGGGTGATGGCGTAACTTATATCCGGTTTCAGCGTGACCGTATCGGCCATGCGGGGCGGAAAATCGAGTTTCTGCGCCTCGCCGAGTTCCGGTACGTACTGCCTCGTCACCTCGATACGCTGCGTAATGGAGGCGGCATCCTCCTGTGCCGTCAACACCCCTGCGGCCAGAAAGGCCGCGATAACAGTCATAACTATCCTCTTCATCTCCCTTTGGGATTATATCTTTCAACCATCCGGGGCCGCAGGCCGTGCATTACCGCCAATCGTCAGCGAACGGTCCCGTACGCTCTTCGCGCCTTCGTCCGGATACGCAGACCCGGGCGGAGGCCACCTTACAACGCGGCAATCCGCGCCTTCGCCTCCTCTACTACGCCGTCCGTCGCATTGGGATAGCCGTCCACCACACTCTGGTAAGTCGCACGCGCCTGGAAGGCATCCCCCGCTTCGGCATAGATGTCACCCAGAATGATGAACGACTTCCCGAGCCAGTACGAGTGAGGCGTATTCCGGTCGGCGAAGGCATATACGAGCTCCTCGACACGGGCATTTTCCCCGGCGGCCCGCGCAGCCTCGATTACGCGGTAGGCTCCCTCCGCCCCTTCCGGAGTGGAGACGTCGCTGCCGAGCCTTTCGTAAAGCGGCAGCGCCTCGCTATTGCGACCCGTCCGCCTCAACACCGAAGCCTTCGCATAGAGGGCCTGCCGTTTTGCCGGTTCGCCGGCAGCCCGCGCAGCCACCTCGTCGGCCGCAGCCAATATCTTCCCGTCGTCCCCTCCGGCTACGACGGCCTTCATATAGCCCGACAGCGCCTCGTCCTTCCGGGCCGGCACGGTCACCAGTCCGCTCAGCCGGAGGTAGGCATCGGCCGCCTCGTCATACTGCTTCATATCCATGCTGACGGAAGAGAGCCGCTCCAGTCCGCGCACCGTAAAGTCGCCGTTGGGCATTGCGACAAGCCTCCGGTAGTAACCGGCAGCTCTGGCGGCATTCTGCGCCGCCAGGGCATTCTCCCCGGCAAAATAGAGCGCTTCCGCGACATGGACACCCTTCGGGTATCCCGCGATGTAGTTGTCGAGCGCCGCAGCTGCCCGGCCCGTATCGCCGGAGAGATAAACCCGCTGCGCAGCCGCGAAAGCCAGCGAATCGCGCTGTACTTCGCCCAGGTCGGTCTCTATCCCGACACTTTCGGCATATTTAAAGTAGGCATCCACGTCGTTCCGCTCCACATATATCGTGCGGATACCGTTCATGGCGCTACGCGAAGCATCGGAGTGCTGCTCGTGCTGCATCACCTTTTTATAGTAGGTCAAAGCCTTCGCATCGTCGCCGAGATTCTGGCAGGCGAGGCCGAGCTCGTTGAGCGCCGAGGCATAGCGCGGCGAGGAGGGATAGGTATTCACGAAACGTTCGAGGACACCGGTAGCCTCCGAATAGCGCTGCTGCCCCATGTAGGCCCTTCCCAGCTCGTACATGGCATCGGCCACATAGGGACCTTCGTTCTTGCGCACTATTTCCGTGAGACTCTCTATCTTGCGCTCGGGCCGTTGCACCATGCCGAGCATCATCGCCCGTTGGAAAGCGGAATAATAGCGCTCCGGAGTATTCATCGCGGCCGCCTTGTCGTAGAACTCGATGGCGCGCCAAAAGGAACGCCCGCTGTATTCGATATCGCCGCGGCGGTTATAGGCGTCCGCGGCATAGCTGTCCTTGCGGCGGTAATCGAGCAGGAACTCGTCGAACCACTTCCTGGCTTCCTCCCAGTTCTTCATATTGAAATAGGCATACCCCAGATTGTAGCGTGCCGCCAGGTTTTCCGGTTCGCTCTTGGGCGAAAGGCGCACATAGGCCGCGAAACGTTCGGCCGCCCCCGGCATGTCGCCCCGGCGGTAACAGATTTCACCCTGCCAATATCCTGCCAGGGCGGTGTACTTGGCATTGAAACGGTTGGCGAGCGACTGGTCGAGCAGGCGCGCGGCGGCATCGTAATCGCCCGCATTGTAATACTCCAGTCCGCGGAAGTAGGTTATCTTCTGGAGCGCCGCCTTCAGGTTGTTGTCCGGATAGGGTACCTGCATGATGGCCTGATAGGCGGCATCGTAATTACGCGAATTGTAGTAGGCCGCGGCGAGATACTCCTTGACCTGCGGAACACGTCCCGAATTCGGATAACGGGCAATGTAACGGTTGAGCACGTTGATGGCCTCGTTGAAATAACCGCCGCCGAGCTCGTACTGCAGCTTTCCGTAATTGAACAGCGCATCCTCGCTTATCGCATCGTCGTACCCCTCCGAAGAGGCCATGGCGAACGACTGCATGGCCTGCTGCTTGCGCCCCATGCGCAGATAACAGTCGGCCAGGTGGTAGCTCGCGTTCTGCGACAGTTTGTCGTCGGGACCGGCCACACGGGCAAGGTTCCGTTCCGCCTCCCCGTAATCGCCCACCATATAGGCAGCGAATCCCAGCATGTAATAGACTTCGCGGTCCATCTCACCGCCGAGTTCCCGGTAACGTTCGAGATACTGCGCGGCCTCGCGCCACCCGCCCGTATAGAACCAGCTCTCACCGATGATACGGTTCAGTTCCGCCAGCCGGTCACCTGCGGCCATGCGCAGGACGGCCCCGCCGTTCTCGCGGACATAGTGGTAGTTGCCGTCGTTGAATTCAATCTGCAGGATATAGAAAGGCAGCACATTGCTGTATGCAGGATGGTCCGCTATTACGGTAAAGTAGCGTTTGGCCGACTGGTACTCCCCCTTCCGGTATTCGGAATAACCCATCACATACTGCGCATGAGGATAGTAGTCACTCGTGAAGGCGATGCGGGCCATCAGCCGCACGGCGGCCTCGAAACGCTCCTGCTCGAAACAGGCATACCCGTATTTGAAACAGTATTCGTCCGCATCCTCCGCCGGCAGTTTGCCGGCATCCACTCCGGCATACTGTTCCGTCGCCGCCGCATAGTCGCCCTCCCCGAAGAAGAGATTGCCGAGTTCGAAGCGCACCTCTACGGCTCCCGGCCCCGCCGGATAACGGGTAAGGTATGTTTCGAGCAGCTCCTGCGCCTCTCCCTCTCCGGCCTGCGCCGCACTCATGGCAAGGAGCCGGCACAACCGCTCCCTGACCGCAGCGTCGGCACCGGCCGCATACCGTCCGGCCTTTCCGAACTCCATGAATGCCTCGCCGTACTTCTCCATACGGTACAGTCCCTCGCCACGCGAAAGGTGCCGTTCCAGCCCCCCGTCCTGTGCGAAAGAGACCGACGGGAGCAGGCTCCCCAGCAACAATACAGACAATAATATCCTGTGTCCCATCATTTTCCGTTTATCTTATCTGCAACGGCCCTGTTCCGGCCGTTCATTCCAACATCTTCTCCATCGTCCGGCACGGCCGTCTGTCGGTTATCACCCCGTCCGTTATCTCTACCGCGCCCGCATCCGCCCGCAGCATCTGCGCCATCAGCCGACGGTCCATGCCATATACCGCTCCGGCACCCAAATCCGCTCCGGCAGGAGCATCCCCCGGAGTCTCCGTACCCACGGCACAAATCACACGGGCTCCGCCAGCCGCAGCCTTCGCAGCAAATGTCCGGATACGTTCGCGGCAGCGCCCGGAGATATCCGATTCATCCCGCACGAGCACGAGGTAACTCCTTCCCGCAGCATAGACCATATCCCCGGCCCGGTCCGCACCGTCCAGCCAAAGGGAGAAATCATATTCCTTCGCCTTTTCCGGCAACTCGTCATACGGAGTACGCGTATCGACATACCGCCACCGCGCGGTATCGTACCAGGTGGTATCCGACAGGGAGAACTCCTGCAGCCCGCCCGTCTGCAAATCTTCGTACACGAGCACCACCGAGCGCTCCATGCAGCTCGTGCAGAGAACGTCCCGGCGCAGGTCGGTTCCCTTACGGTAAACCGACGTATCCACCGGCGGCAGGCAGTACCACGCATACAGGCAGAATGCGAGCGGTAAAAGGAGGAATATCGTGCTCCGGACCGCCTCGCGCCGAGTAAAGGCGAACCCGCGGCGCCTCTTCGCATCGTGCCACACCACCGCCGCCACGGGCAGCAGTACGACGTTCTTGGCGAAGGTCATCCAATTGCTCAACTTGAGCGCATTCCCGAAACAGCCGCAGTCGTCCAACGGATTCCACACGGCTATCACGAGGGTCAGCAGGGTGAAGAATGCCATGAAGAGCAGGGCGAAAAGACTGGCCAGCCGAAGTCCCGTACCGCACAGGAGCATGAGTCCTACGGCGGACTCCGCCACGCACTGCACCACGGCGAGAGGAGCAGCAACCGCCGAAAGGCCGCCGAGACCGAACGCATTGAGATACTCCTCCACCTTGAGTGCCGAACCCCAGGGGTCTATCCCTTTCGCAAGACCCGAAAAGAGGAATACCGCACCGAGTACAATGCGGCATACATGCGCCGCTGTCCTGAACCGTTCCTTCTTCTCCATCTCTTTCAAATCACAGGATGCCTTCCATCTTTTCCGTTATCCGGGCGAACACGCGCTGCGGCGGGCACATGTCCCCCTTCTCGTCACGGCAGTCCACCACCTCCAGTTCGCCCTCTTCGGCCAGGCCGAGATAAATCTCCCGCACGCGCCGCTGAAAAGCGAGCGAAGCTTCGTGTATGTCATCCGCGCCGCCCAGGTACCCCCGGTCCGCGCCGCGGCGTGGTGCGGTGAGGCTGCGCTCGGTAAAGCGGAACGGCACGTCCAGAAAGAGCGAGACATCCGGACGCGGAATTGCGTTGTGCCCGTATTCCAAGTCGAGTATCCACCGTCTCAACATCTCCCGGGCCTCGCCCCCCTCCACCTTGGCGCACTGGTAGGCGATGTTGGAGTTCACATACCGGTCCAGCAGGACGTATTTTCCCCGGGCGAGCCATTTCCGTATCATCGCGGCCGCATCGGCCCGGTCGCCCGCGAAAAGGAGGGCGACGATGGGTCCACGGCATCGATGCCGCCCAGTTCCCCGCGCAGGAAACGGGCGATGAGCCCGCCGTACACGGGAGCGTCGAAACGCGGAAAGTGCAGGTATTCGTAGCGGAGCCCGCGGCTTTCGAGCCGCTCTTTCAGCAGCTCCGTCTGTGTGGTTTTCCCGGCTCCGTCGAGCCCTTCGAGAACTATCAGCGGCATAAGGACAACTATTTACCGCGGCTGTTGCCGCATCCGGCGGGACCCCCCCGCAAAAGGACCGGCCCGCCGCTAACGCAGCATACGCACGGCCCGCTCCACACCGGCAACGAGGGCATCGGCCTCCCGCTCGGTGTTGTAAAAGGCAAACGAGGCACGTACCATGCCCTTCACCCCGTAATGTTCCATGACCGGGTCGGCACAGTGTGCCCCCGTCCGGACAGCGATACCCAGCTTGTCGAGTATCATTCCCATATCGTAAGCATGCACCCCTTCCGCATTGAATGAAAGGATGCTGCACTTATCCGGCGTCGTACCGTAGATACGCAGCCCCTCCACGGCGGACAGTCTGTCGGCGGCATACTCCGCCAGGCGATGTTCGTACTCCGCGATTCCGTCCATGCCGATTTCCCGGAGATATTCCATCGCTTCGCCGAGACAGACGGCACCGACATAATTGGCCGTTCCGGCCTCGAACTTGAGCGGCAGGTCGGCGAACGTGGTACCGGCGAACCGCACCTTCCTGACCATATCGCCGCCGCCCATGAAAGGAGGCATCCGCTCGAGCAGTTCGCGCCGACCGTACAGGACTCCCGTCCCGGTCGGAGCATAGAGCTTATGGCCCGAAAAGACATAGAAGTCGCAGCCGAGTGCACCGACATCCACCCCGCCGTGGACGATGCCCTGACAGCCGTCCACCAGCACGACGGCCCCGACGGCATGGGCGGCGGAGACCACCTCGTCGAGCTGCGGCATGGTACCCAACACGTTGGATGCCTGCGTGACGGCGACCAGTTTCGTCCGACCGTCGAGCAGTTCAGGCAGTCGTTCCACCATCAGCCGTCCCGTATCGTCGAAAGGCAACACACGTATCTCCACGCCACGGCGGCCGCAGACCAACTGCCAGGGGACGATGTTGGAGTGGTGTTCCATCTCCGACACCACGATGTTGTCGCCCGGCCCGAAAGCGAGTTCGCCGTAGCTGTACGCCACGGCATTCACGGCGGCCGTCGCCCCCGAAGTAAAGACTATCTCCTCACGCGAGGCGGCCCCGATAAAAGAGCGTACCCGTTCGCGGGCCTCCTCGAACAGTTCGGTCATCTGCCCGGAGAGGTAATGCACGCCGCGGTGCACATTGGCATTCACCTCCTCATACAGCCTGCGTTCGCAATCGATGACACGCCGCGGCTTCTGGGCGGTAGCCGCACTGTCGAGGTACACCAGCGGCCGGCCGTAGACCGGCCGCGACAGTATCGGGAAATCCTCCCGTATTTTTTCTACATCCAACATTTTGCACTCTTCATAAATCATGGCCCTATCCGGCCTCCTGTCCGGTACCGTCCTGTTTCCTGCCCGGCAGCATCCGCCCGCTGCGGGGCTCTGCCTCTGTCCGGCACGGCTTCCCCCCACCGAACGCACTGCCGGTTTTCCTTCGTATCGCCGCAATACGTCTCCTTTGCGACGGACCGGCATCCCCCTCGGCAGGCATCCGTTCAGACACCCTGCTGGAGTTCGGCGATTTTCTCCTCGGCCATCGCCAGCACCGCTGCCGCCAGCGGCCCCTCGCCCAACCGGGAGACGACGTCGTTCACGAACCCGGTCAATTGCAGGCCGCGGGCTTCGGCTTCGCTCAGCCCCCGCTGGCGCATGTAATAGACCGCATCGTCGTCCATCTGTCCCACCGTCGCCCCGTGGCTGCACCGGACGTCG
>ERZ825384.4860-NODE-4860-length-10153-cov-2.780650_pt1 | contig 10153 bp, 10 predicted proteins | sample MGYA00519931_ERZ825384 | MGnify/ENA primary metagenome ERZ825384 (study PRJEB31778, sample SAMEA3449200) | human gut metagenome | biome: human gut; feature: human-associated habitat; material: faeces | place: United Kingdom | collected 2010/2012 ...
CCGGCGGATATGAAGGGCATGCTGGTTCGCGTGCAGGAATCCGAGCTGATGATGTCCATGGTTGAAAAGCTGGGCGCAAGCTCGATCGCCATTGCGTATTCCGAGTGCTACTCCTCCCTGCAGACCGGCGTTTGCGACGCGGCGGAGAACTCCATCGTCAATTATCTGGATATGTCCTTCTATGAGGTCGCCCCGTATTACATCAAGGACGACCACACCCGTTCGGCCGACATTCTGGTTATGAGCCAGAAAACCCGCGAAAAGCTGAGCGAAGAGGATCTTGCGATTATCGACCAGACCGCGCTGGATTCCTGGGAATACCAGAAAGAGCTCTGGGCCAACGCGGAGAAGGAAAACGAGCAGAAGCTGCTGGACACGGGCAAGGTTGAAATCTACACCCCGACCGACGAGGAAGCGGCTGAATTCCGCGACGCCTGCACGCCGATCTGGTACAGCTACGAAGGCGGCAAGTACACCGACCTGGTTGATCAGATTCAGGCCGCGGCCGAATAAAAAAACATGGAGAGGACGGAGCGGAATTGCGTATCCGCTCCGTCCTCTTTCTCTGACAGGGAATAGGAGTTGAAATCGCGTATGACGGAAAAGCTGAAAAAAACGCTTCTATTGATTTACAGGTGGATTTACAGAATCATATTCGGCTACGCGCGGATCTCGCTTGTCGCCGTGGTGGGCATTGTCAGCGCACAGGTTGTGGCCAGAAACATTTTCAAATCCAATATCCGCTGGAATCAGGAAGTCGCGCTGCTCCTGACCATCTGGATGGCTTTTCTGGGGCTGAGCATCGGCGTGGACAAAGGGCTGCATATCAAGGTGGAGCTGTTCTTCAGCATGTTTCCCAAAGCCGTTCAGAAGGCGCTGGATTGCCTGAACCGGATTCTGCTGCTGCTGGTCGGCGTGTTTTTCACCTATTACGGCACGGCCCTCATCCTTTCAACGACACATTCTAAAATGACGGTCACGCGCTGGCCGGCCTGCGTGATGTATCTGATGATTCCGGTTGCGGGCGTCACGATGATCTATTTCGTGCTGATGAAGATGCTGGGCATCGAAGACGAAACGGACGCGCAAAAGAAAGGAGAAGCCTGAACATGAACGGTATCGCCATTGCGATTTTGCTTCTGACCTTCGTTTTTCTGCTGGTCATCAAATGCCCGATCACGTTTTCCATGGTCATTTCCACCAGCCTGGCCATGCTGTATCTGGATATCCCGGTTATGACGATGGTGCAGCAGATGTGCAAGCAGCTCAATTCGTTTACCCTGCTGGCTATTCCGTTCTTTATCCTGATGGGCGAGCTGATGGCGCAGGGCGGCATTTCGAGCCGTCTGCTGAAATTTGCGGATGTGTGCGTCGGCCGTTTTACGGGCGGTCTGGCGCATGTCAACGTGCTGGCCTCGATGCTCTTCGGCGGCATTTCCGGTTCCGCCATTGCGGACGTCTCCTCGCTGGGCGTCATTGAAATCCCGATGATGACGGACGCGGGCTATGACGTCGATTTTTCAACGGCTGTCACGGTGACGAGCGCCTGTCAGGGTCTGATTATTCCGCCGTCGCACAACATGGTGCTCTATGCCATGGTTGCGGGCGGCGTATCGGTCGGCAAGCTGTTCTGCGCGGGATATGTGCCGGGCATTCTGCTGGGCGTGAGCCTGATGATCTGCTGCTACTTCATCTCCAAGAAGAAAAGTTACGGCAAGGGGAAAAAGCTTCCGCTGAAGGAAGCGCTGGCCGTGACTAAAGATACGGTGCTGGCCATGCTGGCAATGGTCATCGTCATCGGCGGCGTTTCCGCCGGTGTCTTCACGACGACGGAATCCGCGGCGATTGCCTGCCTGTACTGCGCGTTTATCGGCCTGTTCGTGTACCGTCAGATGACGCTCAAGGATATTCCGGCCATTCTGGGTCGAACGGTCAAAACCCTTGCGATGATCTACGGCCTGATCGCGGCGGCTGGCGCCTTCGGCTGGATGATGACGTACCTGAACGTGCCGCAGATTGCGACCAACTTCCTGCTCAGCGTGAGCACGAACAAATACGTCATCCTGCTGCTGATTAACATCATCCTGCTCGTGCTCGGCTGCTTTATGGATTTGACGCCGCTGGTGCTCATTATGACGCCGATTCTGCTGCCGGTGGTCAAGAGCTTCGGCATGGATCCGGTTCAGTTCGGCGTGGTGATGATGCTCAACCTCGGCATCGGCCTGTGCACGCCGCCGGTCGGCACGGCGCTCTTTACGGGCTGCGCGATTGCGGGGCGCAAGATCGAAAGCGTTTCCAAAGCGACGCTGCCGCTGTATGTTCCGATGCTGGTTGTGCTGCTGCTGGTCACCTATATTCCGGGGCTGACGATGGCGCTGCCGAATCTGCTGATGAAGTAAACGGGGGACGCTTATGAAAACGGCATTGGTAACCGGCGGAAGCCGGGGAATCGGGCTGGCCATCGCCCTTGAACTGGGGCGCTCCGGCTATGCGGTGGCCATCATGGCGACCAAGCCGGAATCCGCCTATCCGCAGAGCACGCAGAAGCTGCGCGAGGCCGGCGTTTCGTATAGCTGGCACGCGGGCGATATCGCAAACACCGAAGATCGGCTCCGCGTGGTGGACGAGGTGGCGGCGCGGCACGGCCGGATCGACGTGCTGGTCAACAACGCAGGCGTTGCGCCGAAGGAGCGCAGCGATTTGCTCCAAATGACGGAAGAGAGCTTTGATTACGTCGTGGGCACCAACACAAAGGGCAACATGTTTATGACCCAAGCGGTGGCCCGCCGGATGATACAGGCCAGGACGCCCGGCATTATCGTCAATATTTCTTCCTGCTCGGCGGAGGTCTCTTCGGTCAACAGGGGCGAATACTGCGTGTCCAAGGCGGGCATATCCATGCTGACCCGGCTGTTTGCTGATCGGCTGGCCGGCGAGGGCATCCGCGTTTATGAGGTTCGCCCAGGCGTGATTCAAACCGACATGACCGCCGCCGTGCAGGAAAAATACAACCGCCTGATTGAGGCGGGCGCGTTCCCCATCGCGCGGTGGGGACAGCCGGAAGACGTGGCGCGCGCGGTTCGGGCCTTCTGCTCGGACGACTTCGCGTATACAACGGGAAATTACATAGATGTAGACGGCGGATTTCATATTCGCCGCCTGTAAATGGTGAGGATATGGAAGAAAAGAAGGCAGAAAAGAGCGTCGTTTTCAGGCGGTATCACACGATCGTCGTCGGAAGCGGCGCGGCGGGGCTGAATGCGGCGCTTCGCCTGCACGAAATGGGGCAGACGGACATCGCCATCATCACCGAAGGGATGCGAATGGGCACTTCCCGAAATACGGGATCGGATAAACAGACCTATTACAAGCTTTCTTTGGGCGGAGAGGTTCAGGACAGCGTGCGCCAAATGGCCGCTACGCTGTTTGAGGGCGGCTGTGTGGACGGCGATATCGCGCTGGCGGAAGCGGCCAATTCCATTCGTTCCTTCTTCCATCTGGTCGAGCTTGGGGTTCCGTTCCCGATCAATGAAAGCGGCGAATACATCGGCTATAAAACGGATCACGATCCCATCAACCGCGGGACGTCGGCCGGACCGTACACGTCCAAATACATGACGGAAGCGCTCGAAAAGCGGGTGACGGAGGCGAAGATCCCCGTCTGGGATCGCCATCTGGCGGTGCGCCTGCTGACCCGCATGGAAAACGGGGAAGCGGCGGCGGCGGGCGTGATTGCGCTCGATCTTTCCGCGCCGGAGGATGCGCAGCTCGTCGTCTTTGCGGCCGCGAACGTGGTCTGGGCCACGGGCGGCGAAGCGGGCATGTATCAGGCCAGCGTATATCCCTACGCGCACAGCGGCGCGACAGGGCTTCTGTTCGAAGCGGGCGCGAAGGGGAAAAATCTGACGGAATCCCAATACGGCGTCGCTTCGACCAGATTCCGCTGGAATCTTTCCGGCTCGTTCCAGCAGTGCCTTCCGCGCTATGTATCGGTGGATGCGCGCGGCGAGGACGAGCGGGAATTTCTGCTGGATGCGTTCAGCACGCCGCAGAACATGCTCAACGCGATCTTCCTCAAGGGCTATCAATGGCCGTTCGACCCCAGAAAGGCCGGGGGAGAGGGTTCTTCCTTCATTGACATCCTGATTTATCAGGAGGAAATCATACGCGGCCGCCGCGTCTATCTGGATTTTACGCGAAATTCGGCGGCGCTGGAAAAAGACGGAAAGCCCGATTTTTCCGGTTTGTCGGAGGAAGCGAGGCGCTATCTGGAAAACTGCGGCGCGCTGCTGGAAACGCCGTTCAAGCGGCTGGCCAGAATGAATCCGCCGTCGATTCAAACCTATCTGGATCACGGCATTGATCTGTCCAGAGAGAAAATCGCGGTCTCCATCTGCGCGCAGCACAATAACGGCGGCGTCGCCGGAAACGAATGGTGGGAGAGCGAAATCAACCGCCTGTTCCCCATCGGCGAGGTGAACGGCAGCCACGGCGTGTATCGGCCGGGCGGAACGGCGCTGAACGCCGGTCAGGTCGGCGGTCTCCGCGCCGCGCAGTATATCGTGCACCATGACGCGCCGTCCGTGCCCGAACGGGAAGCGTTTCTCTGCGAACAGGCCGAGGCCATCGGCGAAATCCAGCGGCTCATCGAGGAGACCGGCTGTCAGCAGCCGATCGACGTGAAGCGGGAAACAGAAGCGCTTCGCCGCCGAATGACCCAATACGGGGCGTTCATCCGTTCTCAGGAGGGCGTCGAAACGGCGCTGCGAGAAAACAGGGCGCAGCAAAGCCGCCTGAGCCGGGCGCACGGGCTGACGGACAAGCGCATGCTGCCGGATTTTTTCCGCCTGCGGGAGCTTTTGATCGCCCAGTTCGTATACCTGAGCGCGATTGACGACTATATAAGGCAAATAGGTATTTCCAGAAATTCCTATTTAGTGTATAATAAAAATGGTACCTTGCCGCACGAAGGGGTGGCGGAGTGTTTTCGAAACGTCACAAAACAGACGGATACCGCGCGCCTTCAGGAAATCGTCTATGATCGAAAAACGGAATCGTGCCGCGTAACGTGGCGGCCGGTTCGGGGGCTTCCGGACAGCGATCAATGGTTTGAAACGGCATGGAAAAAATACAGGGAAGGCGATACGTTTCATCGTCGCTGAAGGCGGATCGCACGGGGGAAGATGACATGGCTGGAATCAAAGATGTAGCCGAGTATTGCGGCGTATCGCTCAGCACGGTATCCAGAACGATGACCGGCAGCGCGAAGGTTTCGCCCGAAACCCGCCAAAAGGTGCTTCAGGCGGTTAAAAAACTGAATTATAAGCCGAACATGACGGCGCAGATGCTCAAATCCGGCAGTGCGCGCCTGATTGGCCTGATTATTCCGGACATCGTCAACCCCTATTATCCGCAGATTGTCAAAACGCTTGAAGATTTGAAGCCGGGTATTCCATTATTCTTTGCGACGCGCAGGGCGACGCAAAGCGGGAAAAAAATTATTTTGAAACGCTTCAGCGCCTATGCGTAGACGGTATTCTGTACGTTCCGTCCACGGAAGACGTCGAATTTGTTCGGGAATACGCCGAGCGAATCGCCATGGTCATCATCAACCGCACCTTTGATATCAACGCGCCCTGCATCAACATCTGCAACGAAGAGGCGACAAACATCGCCATCCGCTATCTGCTGAATATGGGACATCGAAAGATTGCCCTCTACATGAATAATACGCATCGGCAGTACAACGTCGAGCGGCTGCGCGGCTGCGAAAAAGCCTTCGAAGACGCCGGCGTGACGGATTATAAGCCGTTTATCCAGCGGGATCTTGATGAAGACGACATCTATGAAAAAACCGTCCGGCTGATGAATCTGCCGGACAGGCCAACCGCCGTCTTTATGTTCAACGACAACATGGCCTTCGGCGTCTATCGGGGCATCTTGGATTGCGGCCTGCGCATCCCGGATGATGTTTCCGTGATGGGCTTTGACGACATTCCGACGGCCAAGTATATGGCGCCTCCGCTGACGACCATACGCCATGCCACCTACGATACCCTGAAGGTAATTTTCAATAACCTGATGTATCAAATCAACACGCGCGAGTTCGGCGAAGGCTCGATTACCTATTATAAGGCGAAGCTGGTTGAGCGGCAATCCGTCAGGCGAATCGAGAACGCCGAGCCGGAAGGAGAATAACCATGGAAAAGGTTCACATTTTTGATCTGGAAGGAACGCGATTCCCGGCCGGCCGGCGCACGCGCGTCGTCATCGGCCAGAACGGGGCGATAACGGGGGACAAGTTTTGTCAGGGCTATGTGGTCATTGACCCGAACGGCAAAATTCCCGAGCACGAGCACGAAACGGTCGAATCCTACACGATCATCAAAGGCACGGGTCGGATGACGGTAGACGGAGAAACGCAGGCCATCGGCCCTGGCGACTGCGTGTTTATTCCCTCCATGAAGAAGCATGCGCTCGTAAACACCGGCAGCGAGGACATGCATATGATTTTCGTCTATGCGCCCAGCGTCATTGTCGATCATTGGGCGCAGGAAAAGCGCGGAGAGCTGAAATAACTTCTTCCACCCATCTAATCGCATAACGCAGACAAGACTTCGCGAAATTCACGTTTCACGAAGTCTTGCTGTTTTTTTCTGTTTTTCTCGCGGTTTCAGCCGCTTTCCGCACCCGTCACTTCACCAGCAGCATGGTCAGGTCGCACACGTTGGTGCCCGTGGGGCCGGTGACGATCAGGCCGTCCATTTGGCGCAGAAGGTTGTAAGCGTCGTTATCGGCCAGCGTCTTTTCGATGGAAAGCCCCTTTTCGCGGCAGCGCGCGGCGAATTCGCCGGTCACAAGGCCGCCCGCCGCGTCGGTCGGGCCGTCTGTGCCGTCCGAGCCGACGGAGAAAATCAGGGTGTTCGGCAGGCCGTCGATCCCCGCCGCGGCGGCGACGGCCAGCTCCTGATTGCGCCCGCCCTTGCCCTTGCCGCGCAGATGCACGACGGTTTCGCCGCCGAGGATCACGGCGCAGGGCGCGCCGAGCGGCTGGCCGCTCTGGCGGATTTCCCGCGCGACGGACGCAAGCATCGCGCCCGCTTCCCGCGCCTCGCAGTTAAGCGTCGTCGTCAGCGTCAGCGTGCGATAGCCCAGCGCCTCGGCCGAGGCCTTCGCCGCGTCGCAGAGGGCGCGGACGTTGCCGGTGATCTGCGTCTCCACGTTATGAAGCTGCTTGGGCGTTTCCGTTTGCAGCGCGGGCAGGACGTGCTGCGGGATGACCAGATGATAGCGCTCGATGAGCTGCTCGACGTCCCGGCAGGTGGAGCGATCCGGATAGCACGGCCCGGAAGCGATGGAATCCAGCGAATCGCCGAGCACGTCGCTGAGCACGATGGCCAGCACATGCGCGGGCGCGCAGCGCTGGGCAAAGCGGCCGCCCTTGACGGCGGAAAGATGCTTGCGGATGGTGTTGATCTGCACGATGTCCGCGCCGCAGGCCAGAAGCTGCCGCGTGATCTCCGCGCAGTCGTCCAGCGTCACGCCTTCAAGCGGCTGCTCAAAGAGCGCCGAGCCGCCGCCGGAGACCAGGAAAATCACCTCGTCCTGCGCGGTCATGCGATCCGCCAGCGCCAGCGCCGCCCGCGTCGCCGCCACGCCGGCCTCGTCCGGAATCGGGTGGGCGGCCTCGTAGATGGTCATGCGCGGGATATCGCCCTCGCTGTGGCCGTATTTGGTGATGACAATGCCCTCGCGGAGGTTCTCCCCCAGCGCCTTTGCCGCCGCGTTTGCCATGCGCCACGCGGCCTTTCCGATGGCGATCACGGTAACGGGGCGGTCAAAACGCCGCCCTTCCAGCGCGCGATAAACGGCGGCGTCGGGCAGAACCGCCCGAATCGAATCGTCAATGATGCGTTTTGCATCTTCCGTCATATGCATGACGACCTCCTTGTTTTGGGATGAAAGCAGGATGAAAAGGCGGGATGGACAGCATCCCATCCCGCCTTATGTTGCAGATAGAAGCGTTTTTAGTGGAAGAACAGCGAGATGATCCAGATGAACACGATGCTGGCGAGACCCATCAGCAGGGTGCACATCGTCTGGGTTTTGTAGCCGTCCTCGGCCTTCATGCCGCCGAAGTTGGTGACGACCCAGAAATAGGAATCGTTGGCGTGGGAAACGGTCATCGCGCCCGCGCCGATGGCCATGACGGTCAGCGCGGCGGCGAACGGAGAGGTCAGCCCCAGCGCGCTCATCAGGGAGCCTTCCGCCGAGTACAGACCCAGAATGCCCGCCGTCGTCGTGATGGCCACGGTGGACGAGCCCTGCGCCGTCTTGAGGATGGCCGCGATGATGAACGGGAAGAAGATGCCAACGTTGGACAGGAAGGACGCATGCTCGGTGATGTAGGTGACGATGCCCGCTTCGGAGATGACCTTGCCCAGCACACCGCCCGCGGCGGTGACGAACAGGATCGGGCCGACGGTGCGCAGCGTCTCATCCGCCAGCGCGTAGAATTCCTTGCCCTTGCCCGCCGAGAACAGCGTCGCGACGGAGATGATCAGACCGACGGTCAGCGCGATCATCGGCGTGCCCAGGAACTGGAGAATCTGCGCGAAGAGCCCCGTCCACTTGGCCATATCCACGATGGACTTGACGGCCATCAGGATAATCGGCATGACGATCGGCGCAAAGGAGATACCCGCGCCCGGAAGCTGGCCGAACTCGGCCTTCAGCTCGTCATAGCTCTTGGTCGTCTCGTTGCTGTCTTCATCGGCCGCGTGAACCTTCTTGCCGATGTAGCGCGCGTAGAAGTAGCCCGCCGCCAGAGACGGGATGGAGACCAGGAAGCCCACCAGAATGACCATCAGCATGTGGCTTTCAAGCCCCAGCGACTGCGCCGCGGCGATCGGGCCCGGCGTCGGCGGGATAAACACGTGCGAGGTATACAGGCCGGCGCTCAGCGCGACCGCCATCGCGACGGCGGAAACGCCGGTCTTCTTGACGATGGCCTTGCGAATCGGGTTGAGGATGACGTAGCCGGAGTCGCAGAACACGGGAATGGAGACGATCCAGCCCATCAGCAGGATGGCCAATTCCGGGTGCTTGTCGCCCACGCGGCGGATGACCCAGTCGGCCATGGTGAGCGCGGCGCCGGTCTTTTCAAGGAAGAAGCCGATCATCGCGCCCAGAATGATGACGATGCCCAGCGAGGAGAACGTGCCCGAGAAGCCCGCGCCGATGGTGCCCGGCACCTTGGCCAGCGGCAGCGCCAGCAGCGCCAGAATCAGCGACACGCCCATGATGGACAGGAACGGATGAATCTTAAATTTCGAAATAGCGACGATCATCACGACAACCATGATGAAAAAGGCGATAATCAACGGAATACCGGTCATAAAATAATTCCTCCCTCGTATGTTCGGATTCGTTCGCCCAGCGGCCTGTCGATCCTCTGCGCCGCGGAGCGTAACCGATGGATGCCCATATCCTCCTTTCCCCTGTCGGGCAAAAAACAGAAACAAGATTCAACTGTCTTCTCACAGAAAACAGGAAATCAACGGAAATGATGGGAACTCCTTCCACCGTCTGCGTTTACTCCTTCCACCGCTGCGGCGGGGCACGCGCTCCGCTAGGCCTAGGGGATTAGGGGGATTGGAGCCATGCGCCCGCTGTGCGGGAAAAAGCATGGCGGAAATCGGAAATCGCAAGGAGCGCTTGCGCGACTATGCGAGTTTCCCGGAAGATTTCGAATTTACCGCGCTCAAAGGTCGCAACAGGGTTGCTCCCTTTCGCTTGGGATGCTCCGCCTCGCTGAGCCGCCCACAGGGCGCGCTCGGCTTCGATCCTCCCTTAAATCCCCTAGGAACCCCATAACCCCCTTTGAAACGAGCAGGGTTTCGACCCTGCACCCGGGGTTGTATACGAGGTTTCGAGAGGGCGCGCGAAGGGTTATAGGGGCGACCGCAAAGCCCCTATATGAAATCGACGGCAAGGCCGGAGGCCTTGATCGGCGAAGCCCCAAGACCTCCCTCCTCGAGGGAGGGGGACCGCCCCGTGGGCGGTGGAAGGAGTTCGCTCCTGCAAAAAACCCGCCGGGAGGAATTTTCCTTGATATGTACCCAGTTTTCTGGACACCGGTTCAAAATTGAAT
>ERZ825384.4874-NODE-4874-length-10106-cov-3.208337_pt1 | contig 10106 bp, 6 predicted proteins | sample MGYA00519931_ERZ825384 | MGnify/ENA primary metagenome ERZ825384 (study PRJEB31778, sample SAMEA3449200) | human gut metagenome | biome: human gut; feature: human-associated habitat; material: faeces | place: United Kingdom | collected 2010/2012 ...
TATTTCTAATTGTTGTAGTCTCTCGTATGTCTCCTTGTATTTCTCATGCCATACGATCTTTTGGAATCTTTCCACTGTTTCTATCCTCTATTTTAATTCATTCTGAAATGATAATGTACCACAGATTATGATCACGTCTTCTTTATCTGCTTGTTGTTTTACCTCTTCAAGACACTCTTTCAGTCTCTGTCTTTCTTCTACATCATGATGATATTTTCTTACACATTCTGCAAGATCTTTGCTTGATAAGGCCCTCGCATTATCTGGTGCTACCGTATAAACTTTTGCTGCCATCGGCGTAAGGATCTGTATCATCTGTTCATAGTCTTTGTCTGATAACACTCCCATTATATAGATTAATCGTCTATTTGTAAAATTATTTTGTAAAAAATTTAACAGACTTTTCGCTCCATCCGGATTATGTGCTCCGTCACAAATGACTAGTGGATCCTTTTCTAAGATCTCGATCCTGCCTCTCCAGATTGTTTTGCGTAATCCATCTTCTGTCTGAAATTCACTGATACAATAATAATTTCTTATCGTATTCAATGCTTCTAATGCCAAGGCAGCATTATTGATCTGATGTCTTCCAAGAAGCGGGATTTCTATCTTTTCATACCATCTTCCATCAGATGAGCGATAAGAAAAGCTCTCCCCATTTAAAGATTCACTTAACACACGGATTCCTTCCGAATTTACAAAAGTAACCTTGCAGTGCATCTCTTTTGCTTTTTCCTTGATCACTTCGTTTACGGATTCTTGATTGTTATATGAAATAACTGGACATCCTTCTTTTATGATCCCTGCTTTTTCTGCTGCGATCTTTTCTATCGTGTCTCCAAGAAACTGCATATGGTCCATTCCGATCGATGCAATGATCACCGCGATCGGTTTCTTAACTACGTTCGTTGCATCAAGTCTGCCACCCATTCCTGTTTCCAATAACACAACATCCACTTTTTTATCGAGAAAATAAAGAAAACTGAGTGCCGTTTCAATCTCAAACATTGTCGGATGTGACATCCCGTCTCTCACCATCTCTTCTGAAATTTTCTTTATTTTTTCCATATAAAAGCACAGATCTTCTTTCGAAATGTTCTCTTCATTGATGCGAAATCTCTCTTCGTAGCAAAAAGATGCCGGGGAGACATACCTCCCCGCACGATATCCACTTTCTCTGAAGATTCCTGCAAGAAATGCAAGTGTTGATCCTTTTCCATTGGTTCCGGCAATATGAACCACTTTAAGCTGATCCTGTGGATTTCCAAGTCTTTCTAATAATTCTTTGATATTATCAAGTCCTAAAACACTTCCAAATTTACTCGTATTTTGTATAAAATTCATTGCTTCTTCGTAATTCATCACTGCCTCCAGTTTCTATTTCCTTCGATCTAATGTACAAATGCTTCTTTGATCACCTGTGTCATAGTTTTTACATAGACGATTTCCAGACCTTCGACAACTTCCTCTTCAAACTCTTTGACATCTTTTTCATTTGATTTTGGAACAAGTACTTTTGTAATTCCAAGCCGTTTTGCTGCGAGAAGCTTTTCTTTTAATCCACCGATCATAAGAACATCTCCGCGGATCGTAACTTCCCCTGTCATTGCCAGATTTCCACAGACTTTATTACCTGTGATCGCTGACAAAACGGCTGTTGTCATCGTAATTCCAGCAGATGGCCCGTCTTTTGGCACGGCTCCTTCTGGAATATGAATATGTATATCATGTTTTTCAAAGAAATCCTGTTTGATCTTATATTTTCTACTCTGGCTTCTGATATAACTGATCGCCGCCTGTGCAGACTCTTTCATGACATTTCCAAGGGATCCTGTCACCTGAACCGCTCCTTTTCCCGGCATAACATTTACTTCAATCTTTAATGTTACCCCACCAACAGCTGTCCAAGCCAGTCCATGAACAATTCCAACCTGATCTCTTAGAGTGTCTTTTTCCCATTCATAAACAGGTCTTCCAAGATAATCTTTGATCACTTTGTTTGTGATCGTTACTTTTCTGTGTTTCTTCTGGTAGATGTCTCTTGTTACCTTTCTCGAAACTTGTCCAATTCTTCTCTCTAAGTTTCTGACCCCTGCTTCTCTTGTGTAATCTGTGATCAGAAATCTCAGGGCATCTTCCTTCCAGTGAATCTGTGTATCATTTAATCCATTTGCTTCCATCTGTTTCTTTACCAGATAGTCATTCGCAATGTGATACTTCTCATTCTCTGTATAACTTGATACCTCGATGATCTCCATACGGTCAAGCAGTGGTCTGGGAATCGTAGAAAGGTCATTGGCCGTTGCAACAAATAAGACATCACTTAAATTCAATGCAACTTCCAGATAATGATCTGTAAAATGTTCATTCTGTTCCGGGTCTAATACTTCAAGCAGTGCAGACGCGGTATCTCCTCTCTGGTCTTTCCCTGTCTTATCGATCTCATCCAATAACATTAACGGATTTCTAACTTTTACCTTCTTTAATGCTTCAACAATACGTCCTGGCATCGCTCCAACATAAGTTTTCCTATGTCCACGGATCTCTGATTCATCCCTGACGCCGCCAAGAGATAAACGAATATATTTTTTGTTCGTTGCTTTCGCAATTGATCTGGCAATAGATGTCTTTCCTGTTCCTGGAGGTCCTACAAGACAAAGGATCGCTGCATCTTTCTTTCCACTCATAGCACGTGCTGCTAAATATTCCAAAACACGTTCCTTGACTTTTTCCATTCCATAATGATCTAGATCGAGCACCTGTTGTGCATGATCTAAGTCTGTGGAATCTTCGCTCATCTCTTCCCATGGAACTTCAAACATTGTCTCGATATAAGTTCTTAACACAGAGCTTTCTGGTGTCTGATTTCCCATTGTTTGAAAACGCGATATCTCTTTTTTGAGCTTCTCTTTGACTTCATCGGATGCTTTTAGATTCTTAAGTTTCTCCATAAATTCATCCGCTTCATCTTCTACATTCGTCTCTCCAAGTTCCTCACGGATCACTTTGATCTGCTCTCGCAGCACATATTCTTTCTGATTTTTGTCAATATTCACTTTAACTTTCTGTTGGATCTTCTGCTTCAATTTCAGAACATCTAGTTCTTCCTGCAGCATGACAAGCATTAATTCACAGCGCTCTTTTAGATCCATTTCTTCCAAAAGTTTCTGTTTCTCTGGATAAGAAAATGGAATATGTGTTGCAAGTTCGTCCACCAGAATCTCTACATCTGTCAATAATAAAATATAATTTACCATATTCTGATCCAAATGTGGCCAGGCTTTCGCATAACCTTCAAATGCTTCTTTGATCATTCGAAGAAATGCTTCTCTTTCAAATTCCTCAAATGACTGTTGTTCTACATGATCATATAAAACCTCTACTTTATAGAATGGTTCGTACTCAACAGTTTCAGAAAGCTCTGCACGAAATAATCCTTCTGCAAAAACTCTCAAAATATTCTTTGGAAGCTTTACAACCTGTTTGATCCTTGCCAGTGTTCCTACACGATATAAATCTTCAATTCCTGGGTCTTCTGCCGTCGGATCGATCTGATTATTTAAAAAGATCATCTGATCATGTTCCATAGCTTCTTCAATTGCTTTTACAGAACGGCTTCGTGATACATCAAAATGAATGACTGTATTCGGAAATATATACTTGCCTCTCAGTGGAAGCATTGGTAGTGTTTTTTTCATTCAAGTCTTCCTTTCATTTCTGAATTATTTGTCTGTAAATTTCATCAGACATGAAGAAAAACTGCTTTGACACAAGAATCTCTTGCATGAAAGCAGTTTTTATTTCGGCTAATCTATCTATGCAATCTCACCATGATTGCTTGTCTTTACCCGTTTCTTTGGCACTGCGGCTTTCACCTTCACTCCAGAATGTTCGATCATTGGTTTTTCTTTACCTTCTACGACATCTTTTGTGATCAGGCACTCTGATACATCTGTCTGTGATGGGATTTCGTACATTAAATCCATGATCACACCTTCCATGATCGCACGAAGTCCTCTGGCACCTGTCTTACGTTCTAATGCTTTCTTGGCAATTGCAATTAATGCATCATCATCAAACGTAAGTTTCACACCATCCATCTCGAACAATCTCTGGTACTGTTTCACAAGAGCACTCTTTGGTTCTTTCAAAATGCGCACTAAGGCTTCTTCATCCAATGGATTTAAAGATACATTCACTGGAACTCGTCCAATGAACTCTGGAATCAGACCAAACTTCACAAAATCTTCTGGCAATACCTGTCTTAACAGCTCACCGAGATCTGTTTCCTTCTGCCCAAATACATCTGCTCCAAATCCAATAGATTTCTTGCCAATTCTTGATTCGATGATCTTCTCTAATCCGTCAAAGGCTCCTCCACAGATAAACAGGATATTGGATGTATCAATCTGAATAAATTCCTGATGAGGATGTTTTCTTCCTCCCTGTGGCGGCACAGACGCTACAGTACCTTCAATGATCTTTAATAATGCCTGCTGCACACCCTCTCCAGAGACATCTCTTGTGATCGATGTATTCTCAGACTTTCTTGTGATCTTATCAATCTCATCAATATAGATGATTCCACACTGTGCACGGTCAATATCATAATCTGCTGCCTGAATGATCTTAAGAAGAATATTCTCAACATCCTCACCAACATATCCTGCTTCTGTAAGAGCAGTCGCATCTGCGATCGCAAATGGTACATTTAACATCTTTGCTAATGTCTGGGCTAATAATGTTTTTCCTGAACCTGTTGGTCCAAGCATTAAAATATTACTCTTCTGCAATTCCACATCAGAGTCTCCACCCATTAAAATTCTTTTGTAATGATTATATACAGCTACGGAAAGTACTTTCTTTGCTTCATCCTGTCCAATAACATACTGGTCTAGAAATTCTTTGATCTCTTTTGGCTTACGTAAATTGATCTCTCCGTCATTCTCTGCATACTGTTCAAATTCTTCTTCAATAATCTCAGAACAAATGTCAATACATTCATCACAAATATAAACATTCTTACCCTTTGGTCCCGCGATCAGTTTGCGGACTTGGTCCTGTGTCTTATTGCAAAAAGAACATCTTAATACTTTTTTTTCGTCATTATAACCTGCCACCAGATCACCCCACTATTCTATCACTATCTATTTTCCATAACCTTATCGATCAGGCCGTATTCCAGTGCTTCCTGTGCAGTGAGCCAGTTATCACGTTCTGTATCCTTGACGATTGTCTCGTATGGCTGTCCTGTATTCTCGCTTAAGATCGTGTTTAATTTCTTCTTTGTTCTAAGAATATGTTCTGCTGCGATCTCAATCTCTGTTGCCTGTCCCTGTGCTCCTCCAGATGGCTGATGGATCATGATCTCAGCATTCGGTAAAGCCAGACGTTTTCCTTTTGTTCCACCAGATAACAGGAACGCTCCCATGCTGGCAGCCATTCCCATACACATTGTGGATACGTCACACTTCACATACTGCATCGTATCATAGATCGCCATTCCGGCGGTTACAGAACCGCCAGGGCTATTGATATATAAATTGATGTCTTTATCTGGATCTTCTGATTCTAAGAATAATAACTGAGAAACCACAAGCCCTGCTGTGACATCATTCACTTCTTCTCCTAAGAAAATGATTCTTTCTTTCAGCAGTCTGGAGTAAATATCATAAGATCTTTCTCCTCTGCTTGTTTGTTCAATGACATAAGGTACTAAACTCATCCTTGCATCCTCCTAATGATAGTTAAGGCAGTTTATTTATGTCTGTCAAATAGAACATAAAGTTATAAAATGCCTTGCTTATTTTGCTTCACCTACAAGGAAATCTACAGCTTTCTGTACTGCGATGTCATCCATCATCTGGTCTTTCTGAGCTCCCTGAATGATCTTTTCAAGCTGCTCTGTTTCCATCTGATACATTCCTGCCATCTTTTCCAGTTCTGCTTTGAAGTCTTCCTCGCTTGCTGTGATATCTTCTGCTTTCGCGATCGCTTCTAATACCAGACGTGTTTCGATTCTCTTAACTGCCTGTGGTTTTAAGTCATCTGCGAATTTCTGTGCATCCATTCCAGAGAACATTAAATACTGTTCCATAGAAAGTCCCTGATAGCTTAATCTCTGAGCAAATTCATCTGTCATCTGCTGAACCTGTTCTTCGATCATAGCTTCTGGAATATCCATTGTAGCTGCTTCTACAGCTGCATCTACGATCTTGTTTTCTCTTTCAGTATTAGCTGCTTCTTTCTTTCTATCGCGGATCTTTTCTTTAATATCTGCTTTGTAATCTTCTAATGTTTCAAATTCAGACACTTCTGCTGCGAATTCGTCATCTAATTCTGGAAGTTCTTTTTCTTTGATTGCTTTTACTGTTACTGTAAATACAGCATCTTTTCCTGCAAGATCAGGTGCATGATATTCTTCTGGGAATGTCACGTTGATATCTGCTGTTTCGTTTAAATTCTTTCCTACTAACTGTTCTTCAAATCCTGGGATGAATGCTCCAGATCCGATAACTAATGTCTGATCTTCAGCTGTTCCACCTTCAAATTTCACTCCATCAACAGATCCAGAGTAATCAATTGTTAAGATATCGCCGTCTTTTACTGCACGATCTTCAATTGTAATCTCTCTTGCGTTCTGTTCCTGAACTTTCTTTAATTCTTCTTCGATTTCGTCTTTTTTCACTGTAACTCTTGTTTTAGGTACTTCAATTCCTTTGTATTCTCCTAAAGTTACTTCTGGTTTTAATGCAAATGTTGCTGTGAAGATAAAGTCTTTACCTTTCTCTAACTGAGTAACATCGATTTCTGGTCTTGAAACGATCTCTAAATCTGTATCTTTCATAGCTTCTGCATAAGCGTCTGGAATTAAGATGTTTGCTGCATCTTCATAGAAGATTTCAACTCCGTATTCTTTTGCGATCAACTGGAAAGGTACTTTTCCTTTACGGAATCCAGGTACATTAAACTGTCCTTTTTTCTTGTTGAAAGCCTGTTTGATAGCGTCATCTAATTTCGCTGCTTCAACTTCAATTGTTACCTTTGCCATATTATGTTCTAAGTTTTCCACTTGCAAACTCATCTGTATAGATCCTCCTAAAAATTATTATCTTTTTTGTAATTTCACAAACATTCACCTATTATAGCATAAGATTTGCGCGTTATACAAGCATCTTTGCGTTATTTTTCACTTTTTTCTTGATAAACATACTCATTTGAACTGCTTAGTACCCTTAGAGCCTTGCTGACGATACTCACTTTAAACGTATCCCCGTCTTTGAGATCTTTCTTCGATACCTCCAAAAGATGTTCATTATGGTAGGTTGTATTGATCTTTACATCGCCATCAAATACCTGACAGAAATTCGTAAAATTGTTTCCTACGATAAAGATGCTGTCCTTTGTCTCATATACCTTCGTCACCGTAAGCGGCCGGATTCCAAATTGAAGGTCCGTTGCCTTAAATGGATTCTCCTGATTCCATACATACTGTTTTCCGTACAACATATCATACTGAAGCTCTTTCATGTCTTTCTGATAATTTTTTGTACCTTTTCTTGTCTGGTGAAAACTGTTCATTAGTCCTGTATGGATATTACACTTATTCAGAACTTCTGATCCAAGATCATACGCCTCAATCGTTCCGTCCTTCTTCTTCAATCCAATATTATCCCACATAAAATAACTTGTCTGATATTTATTTCCATATGTCAGATCTTCATCTTCGATCTCCAAACTTGGAAGATGATCTCCATACATACAAAGAATCGTTGGTTCTCCACGCTGTTCTAATGCTTTGACCAGTTTCCCGACAAATTGATCCATCTGATAAACCTGATTGACATAATAAGTATATTTATTGTTCAGTGCTTCATCCTCAATTCCTTCAACCGTGATCTCCGGATTCTCGATGATCTGTGTTGTTGGATAATCTCCATGTCCCTGTACAGAAATACAATAAACATAATCCTGTCCCTTCGTAGAATCCAAACTATCCATAATACACCCGGTCAGGATCTGATCTTTTGCCCATCCATTTTCTGTCCATTTCTTGATGTTCATACTTTCCTTTGTTGTAAATGTATCAAAACCAAGCTGTGAGAATACCAGATCTCGATCATAAAATGCCGCACTGTTATCATGGATCGCGTGTGCCTTATATCCGTAATTCTTCAATACCGTCGCCATGCTCTCTGTCGTTGTATTCTGAAGCACTGTTTTATATGGATATTCTGCTGCTCCAAAATGGTCTAGATTCATTCCTGTGATCAGTTCAAACTCAGAGTTTGCTGTTCCTGCCCCATAAGACGGCATAGAAAGCTGTCCAGAGGAATATCCTTTCATATATTTATGGAAATTTGGTAATGGATCTTTGTTAAACTTAACTCCTTTGACCTGTGTAATATCAAAATGTGATTCCAACTGTACAAAGATGATATTTGCTTTCTTTACCTTTTCTTTCTTCATCTTTGCAACCTTCTTCTGTGTTCGTTTCTCAATCTTTTTGATCTTCTTTTCTGAATAATCTGATGGTTTATCAATTCCATTCTTCAAGGCTGTAATACTGAAACAATACGGTGTTCCATAATCACTGAATGCAATTCGGATATTATGGATCTGATCTACCAGCATTCCACTCTTAAATCCATAAGAAGTAACTCCCGAAAATACTGCTATGATCACTATAACTTTTATAAATCCGCTCTTGCGGTTTAAGTGTTCTTCTATTGGAAGATACATGTAAGCCACTACTAACAATACCAATGCGATCAGTAACAATGCTCCCATTGCTCCAATCTCAAGTGGCGAGAAGTAATTATTCATAACTGGCAATACAGACTTCATCAACGTAATATCTACATACGTAAATGGAGTATTTCTTGAACTGAGCATCATAAAATTTACGATTCCAACGATACTCCATAGCAGTGTTACTATTATATAGGAAAATAGTCGTCTCTTAGTAATCAGTGTCACAGAGTATGTTACGAAAATAATAAAGATGCTATATAAAAACATCTTACTTCTCTGATCCACAAATCCCACAGCACTAAGATCAAATGTCTGACGTCCCAAAACTTCCAATATAAACGCCAGCACAACTGACAATACAAAATTACATATCAATGGATGTTTTCGAAGCTTCTTTACGATCGTATTTCCGATATTCTTAAAAAAAGTTTTCATGCTTTTCTCCTTTGCTCTTTTTCGCTATCATAGTATTATATCATTCAAAACAGAAAGTATCTAGTTATAACTTCTTAAATCTTTATTAAATCTTTTCATGTCTATCTTTGATTATCAACGCCTATTTAAGCCATTTCTTCTATATTATACTACCGTCTTTGATTATCATGTTTTATAGAAAGTGGTACAAAAAGTGGTACACTAAACCCGTTACAAAGTAAAAAAAGAACCGCTGAATAATCAACGGTTAAAATAGGTTGGCTATCTTCTGTAGCTCTTTTGCTTTGGTATCTGGCAGTACATGGGCGTATAAATCCATTGTCATTGATAACGTACTGTGTCCTAAAATTCCTTTTAATACCTGCGGTGGTATTCCATTCTCTATACATCTTGTAGCAAATGTATGACGGAATGTGTGTGGTGTGATCCGTTCAAACTCATGACCATCTTTAATGATCGCACGTTGTATTTTATCTACTTTGGTTTTTAACGAACTTTGGTACATTGGCAGTCCTGATTCTTCCAGAAATACAAGATTTTCAAATCCCTTGACTGGTTGCCACTTATCCCCCATATATAGTTTTTTCTCCATCTGCTGCCGCCTTACTTTCTTTAGCAGGCGTTCCACATTTTCCAACATCGGTATATCTCTCTTTGATGTTCTGGTCTTTGGTTCATCTTTACGCCATCCAGTTTCCCCACTGTGGCATAATGTACCCGTTACATGGATCACTTTATTCTTGAAATCTATGTCAGTTTCCCAGTCTAAGCCTCTTAATTCTCCACTTCTAAGCCCTGTGGATAGGAACAATTCGCATATATCCGCTATTTCACTATCTTTTGCATATTCCATAAATAACTTCTGTTCTTCCAACGTCATAACTCTTGACTCCTTTTTGTTCTTCATTTTTGGGATT
>ERZ825384.4879-NODE-4879-length-10086-cov-4.260692_pt1 | contig 10086 bp, 3 predicted proteins | sample MGYA00519931_ERZ825384 | MGnify/ENA primary metagenome ERZ825384 (study PRJEB31778, sample SAMEA3449200) | human gut metagenome | biome: human gut; feature: human-associated habitat; material: faeces | place: United Kingdom | collected 2010/2012 ...
GCCGATCCTCGCCTATGTGCTGAATTTTGCGCTGCTTTATTGCCTGACGGCGCTGGCGCGGATGCGCGTGGATATTCGCGCGGTTTTTGCAGCCGTCGGCGTCAACTCGATTTTGGTGCTGGTGCTGCTGGCGGCCTCGTCGCTGCTGTCACTCATCAGCTACAGCATCTTCACGGTCATGTCCGTGCTGATCCTGCTGGCGTGGCTCGTGTCGTTCTATCTTGAGGTGTTTCAGGTGTTCTCCATCCGGATGAACATTGTGAATATGACCGTGCTGATCCTCGGCCTGACGGTCACGTTCTTCGCCGTGACGCTGCTGCGCGACTGGTTCTTCTCGAGCGCGGTGTATTTCCGCGACGGCCTGATCGGCATCTTCTCGATGTTCTGATGCATCATTCATTATTACATATTTGGAGAAACCTGCCATGAGAATGAGAAAGAGAAACAATCTGGAGCCGCGTCTGGAGGCCTGCTCGGCGATCCACGTGCGCGACGGCAAGGCGCTGCGCGGCAATTGGCGCAGCCTGATGCCGTCGGCCAAGGCGCTCTGGCTGGAGGTCGGCTGCGGAAAGGGCAAGTTCACCGTCGAGACTGCGCGGCAGAACCCCGATGTGCTGCTCGTCGCCGTCGAGCGCGTGCAGGAGGCCATGCTGCTCGGCATGGAGAAAACGCTGCAAATGGGGCTGAAGAATCTGGTATTCCTGTCGCTCGACGCGGCGGAGCTGGAGGAATATTTTGCCGACAGCGAGGTCGACCGGCTGTTTTTGAACTTCTGCGACCCGTGGCCGCGCAAGAAAAATGCCAAGCGCCGCCTGACGCACCGCAGCTTTTTGCAGAAATACGAGAACATTTTGGCAAAAAACGGCGAGATCCATTTCAAAACGGACAACGCGCCGCTGTTCGAGTGGTCGCTCGAGGAATTTGAGGCCTGCGGCCTCGAGATCAAGAACCTGACGCGCGACCTGCACGCCGACGGGCCGGTCGGTATCATGACCGGTTACGAGGAAAAATTCTATGAGCTCGGCACGCCGATCAACCGCTGCGAGCTTGTGAACCATAAGGAGAGACGGTTTATGACAAAAATCCCCATGTCCGTGCCGCTGGTCGAAATGGACGGCGACGAGATGACCCGCGTCCTCTGGAAGATGATCAAGGACGAACTCATCCTGCCCTTTGTGGAGCTGAAGACCGAGTATTATGACCTTGGCCTGCTGCACCGCAACGAGACGAAGGATCAGGTCACCGTCGACGCGGCGCTGGCCACGCGGAAATACGGTGTGGCCGTCAAATGCGCGACGATCACGCCGAATGCCCAGCGGATGGCCGAGTACCCGCAGCTGACCGAGATGTGGAAAAGCCCGAACGGCACCATCCGCTCCATCCTGGACGGCACGGTCTTTCGCGCGCCGATCCTGCTCGATTCCATCAAGCCTGTCGTGCGCAACTGGGAAAAGCCCATCACCATCGCCCGCCACGCCTACGGCGACGTCTATAAATCCGTGAGCTTTGCCACCGACGAGCCCGGCGAGTGCACCATGACCTTCCGCGGCGTGTCCGGCAAGGAGCAGACCGTCCTCGTCCAGAAGGTCGACGGCCCGGCCGTCTTCCAGGGTGAGCACAACAAGGAATCGAGCATCCGCTCGTTCGCCAAGGCCTGCTTCCAGTATGCCATCGACACGAAGCAGGACCTCTGGTTCTCCACCAAGGACACCATCGCCAAGGTCTACGACGGCGCGTTCAAGCGCATTTTTGAGGAGGAATACGAGCAGACCTACAAAGCGCAGTTTGAGGCGCTGGGACTGACGTATTTCTATACCCTGATCGACGATGCGGTCGCCCGCGTCATCCGCAGCCGCGGCGGCTTTATCTGGGCCTGCAAGAACTATGACGGCGACGTGATGAGCGACATGGTCTCCACGGCCTTCGGCTCGCTCGCCATGATGACCTCCGTGCTCGTCGCGCCGGACGGCACGACGGAGTATGAGGCCGCGCACGGCACGGTCACGCGCCATTATTATAGGTATCTGCAGGGCGAAAAGACCTCGACCAACCCCATGGCGACCATCTTCGCCTGGACCGGCGCGCTGCGCAAACGCGGACAGCTCGACGGTCTTGCCGACCTTGCGGCGTTTGCCGATAAGCTCGAGGCCGCGAGCCTCGACACCATCCGCGCAGGCGTCATGACGAAGGACCTTGCCGGTCTCGTCGAGGGCCCCGCGCCCAAGGCCGTCACCAGCGAAGACTTCCTGCACGCCATCCGCGCGCGCCTGGAGGCGTAAGAATGATCAGAATCTCCGCCCGGCGGCTTGTCTGCCGGGCGGGGATTTTTTACGCATTTTGTGCGGCTTGCATATTGTCATTTCGGCGCGTTGTGTGCTAAACTGAAATGTAAAATTTTAAGAGGTAAAAATAGCACAGGAGCGTGAATTATGAGTCAGGAACCGAAAAACAAGGAAGAGGGCTTTATGTACAAGTTCGCCAGCTTCATCGTCGACAAACGGAATCTGATTTTTCTGATCGTTGCGATCGGGCTGGTCTTCTCGGTCTTCTCCCGCAGCTGGGTGCAGGTAGAAAACCAGCTGTCCGCCTACCTGCCGAAGGAGTCTGAGACGTACAAGGGCCTGCACCTGATGGAGGACGAGTTCACCACCTTCGGCACGGCCAAGCTCATGCTGGTGAACGTCTCGTATGACGAGGCGCAGGCCGTCTCCGAGCAGATCGCGGATATTGACGGCGTGCAAAGCGTGAGCTTTGACGACACCAGGGATCACTATACCAACGCCTCCGCCCTCTACGACATCACCTTCGACTATTCCGAGGACGACGACCGCTGCGAGACCGTCATGAACGACATCGAGTCCGCCCTTGACGGCTACGACATGTACGTCTCCGCGACCTTCGGCGATACCGCGTCCAAGACGCTCGCGCAGGAGATCGGCGTCATCGTCATCATCGTGGCGATCGTCGTCGTGTCGGTGTTGGTTTTGACGTCGCAGACGTATGCCGAGGTGCCGGTGCTGCTGCTGACGTTCATTGCGGCGGCGGTCCTGAACATGGGCTCGAACTTTTTGCTCGGGACGATCTCGTTCGTGTCCAACTCCGTCACGATCGTGCTGCAGCTGGCGCTGTCGGTCGACTACGCCATCATCCTCTGCAACCGCTATAAGGAGGAGCATGAAAAGCTTCCCATCCGTGAGGCGGTCATCGTCGCGCTCAGCAAGGCCGTGCCGGAGATCTGCGGCAGCAGCCTCACGACGATCGGCGGTCTGGTGGCCATGCTCTTTATGGAGTTCCGCCTGGGCTTTGACCTCGGCATCTGCCTGATTAAATCCATCTTCTTCTCGCTCTTTGCCGTGTTCTTCCTCATGCCCGGCCTTCTCATGCTCTTCGGCAAGAAGATCGACGCCACGCGCCATAAAAACTTCGTCCCGAAGATCCCCTTCGTCGGCCGCTTCGCCTACGCGACGAAGAAGATCATCCCGCCCATCTTCCTCGCGGTCATCATCGTGGCCATGCTCTTCGCCAACAACTGCCCGTACGTCTACGGCTTCAGCTATCTGAAGACCACCAAGCAGTCCGCGCAGCAGATCGCGGACAATATGATCGATACCACGTTCGGCTCGAGCAATATGGTCGCCGTCGTGGTCCCGGCGGGGGACTACGCGTCGGAAAAGAAGCTTCTGGACGAGCTTGGGACCTATGACGAGGTCGACTCCACCCTCGGCCTTTCCAACGTGGAGGCCATGGGCGGCTATATGCTGACCGACGCGCTCACGCCGCGGCAGTTTTCCGAGCTGACGGATCTTGACTATGAGGTCGCAGAGCTATTATACGCGGCCTATGCGGCCGACGGCGGCAACTACGGCAAGATCATCGGCGGTCTGCCCAAGTATTCCGTGCCGCTCATCGATATGTTCACCTTCCTCTACGGCGAGATGCAGGACGGCTATGTCTCGCTCGACGCCGATATGACCCGGACGCTCGAGGACGCCTATTCGCAGATCACGAACGCGAAAAAGCAGCTGCAGTCCGATGACTACAGCCGCATGCTCGTCTATCTGAACCTCCCCGTGGGCGGCGATGAGACCTACAACTTCCTCGACCAGATCCGCGCCGTCGCGCGCAGCTATTATCCGGACGGCGACGTGTACGTCGTGGGCGATTCCTCGTCCGAGCAGGACTTCAAGGCCTCGTTCTCGCGCGACAATGTCGTCGTGTCGGTCCTGTCCATCCTGATCGTGCTGGTCGTTCTGCTGTTCACGTTCAAATCGGCCGGGATCCCGGTGCTGCTGATCCTGGTCATCCAGGGCAGTATCTGGATCAACTACGGCATCCCCACCATCACGAACAGCCCCCTGTTCTTCCTCAGCTATCTGGTCGTCTCGTCCATCCAGATGGGCGCGAACATCGACTACGCCATCGTCACGACCAGCCGCTTCATGGAGTTCAAGGACAAAATGCCCAAAAAGGACGCCATCATCGAGACCATGAACCTCGCCTTCCCGACGATCATCACCTCGGGCCTCATGATGGTCATCGCCGGTATCCTCATCGGCCAGATGACCTCCAACGCCGCCATCGCCGGTATCGGCGACAGCCTCGGGCGCGGCACCATCATCACGATCATCATCGTCATGTTCATCCTGCCGCAGATCCTGCTTCTTGGTGAGAAGGTCATCGACAAGACCTCCTTCGACGTGCCCACGCCGGTCTCGCAGCACCAGTCCTCCGGCCGCGTGCGCATCGACGGCATGGTCCGCGGCGAGATCCGCGGCCAGATCCACGGCATCGTCCACGCCTATGTCGACGGCGACGTGAACATCAGCCTGCTCTCCGGCCAGACAGAGCCGGACCCCGGCGAGGACACCGACCCGGCGCCTTCGCCGGAACCCGAGGCGGAGCCAAAGCCGGAACCCGGTGAAGAAGCCGCCCCGCAGGACGAACAGCCGCAGGAAAAGGAGGCCGAAGCACATGAAGAATAAGCAGAAAGCCGCGCTGCGGCTGCTCGCGGCGCTCCTGGCGCTGACGCTGCTCGCGCCGCTCGGCCTGACGGCCTCGGCGGCGGACGGCCCGGATACCATCTACATCGATTCCGCCAGCGATTTTGTGAGCTTTGCGAAAAGCTGTGCGCTCGACACCTGGTCGGCCGGAAAAACGGTCATCCTGCGGGCGGATATCTCTCTGGCAGGGATGGACTACACGCCCGTGGCCGCCTTCGGCGGCACGTTTGACGGCGGCGGCCATACCATCTCCGACCTGAACCTCACCGGCAGCTACAGCCCCGCGGGCCTGTTCGCCGTCATCCTGTCCGGCGGCAGCGTGGAGGATCTGAACGTGGCCGGTTCCGTGGCCGCGGCGGGCGACAAGATCGTCGCCGGCGGCATCGCGGGCGAAAACTACGGCCGCATCGTCTGCTGCAGCTTCACCGGCATGGTGCAGGGCAGCGCGCAGATCGGCGGCATCGCGGGCGTCAACCGCGTCTCCGGGCAGATCATCAGCAGCACATTTGACGGCAAGGTGCAGGCAACGAACGCCACGGGCGGCATCGCGGGTCTCAACGAGGGCATCATCCGCCACTGCACGAATACCGGCAGCATCAACACCAACAACGTCGACGCGTCGCTGAGCCTCAGCGACATCCAGATCGACACGACGCTCGATCTTGCCAACCTCACCACCTCGCAGACCTTCCTCACCACGACCGAGACCGGCGGCATCGCCGGGACCAACACCGGCCTGATCGCGGGCTGCAAAAATACCGGCACGGTCGGCTATGAGCACGTCGGCTACAACATCGGCGGCATCGCAGGCTCGACGAGCGGGTATCTGCGCAGCAACACGAATGAGGGCGCCATCCTCGGCCGCAAGGACGTCGGCGGCATCGCCGGCCAGGTCGAGCCGTACGTGGCCGTGACCGTGTCCGAAAGCACGAAGGACCAGCTGCAGACCCAGCTGCAGGACCTCAAGACCCTGACCGACCGGGCCACCGCCGACGCAGGCGGCGCAGCCAGCAGCCTCGGCTCGCAGCTGGCCGGGATGGGCACGTATCTCGACGGCGCGGCCAACGCGGCCAATAACCTCCGCGCCACCGCAACGATCGACGCCGGTGCACTGGCAGACGGCAGCGTGACCGGCGGGGCCGACCTCACCGTAGGCGACGCCTCCGCTGGTATCGGGGCCGCCATCGGCGCCGGGAAGGACGCGGACCTCACCATCGACACACACCCGCTGGAGATCGGCAGCAGCACGTCCGCCGGGATCGGCGCGGGCGTGGGCGGCTTTGTCGACCCTTCGGATATTTCTCTCTCCGGCGGCACGGACGGCAGCGGCGCGCTCAGCGCCTCGCTGCAGATGAACGCCGACGCCTCCATGCCGGAGCTGGCCTCCGCCCTGAGCGGCATGGGCGCGCAGATGCGCGCCATCGGCTCGCAGGCGGCGAATCTCTCTGCGACCCTGCAGAACGACGTGCAGGCCATCAGCGATAAGCTCGGTGAGATCAACGACACCGTCTTTGCTGCCATGGACGAGCTGGAAAACCGCGACCTCGTCACCGACGGCTCGCAGACCGACCCGGACAGCATCACCCTCGGTGCGGTGCGCGCGTGCGAGAATACCGGCACGGTGCAGGCCGACCGCAACGTCGGCGGCATCGCAGGCGCGATGGGCCTGGAATACAGCGTCGACCCGGAAAGTGACGTGAGCCAGAGCCTGTCCTCTTCGGAGCGCAAGCAGTACGAGCTGCGCGCGCTGCTGCAAAGCTGCGTCTCGACCGGTGCCGTCACGGCCAAGAAGGACTGCGCGGCCGCCATCTGCGGCCGGATGGACCTCGGCCTTGCAGAGGGCTGCGAGGCCTACGGCAGCGTGGAGAGCCAGAGCGGCGACTATGTCGGCGGCGTGGCGGGCATCTGCAGCGCAGCCATTGAGAAGTGCAACGCAAAATGCGAGCTTTCGGGCGGTCGATACCTCGGCGGCATTGTCGGCAGCGGCGTGACGGACAGCGTCACGGGCGGCGGCAGCACCGTCTCGGGCTGCACCGCGCTCGTCCGCATCGGCGCGTATGAGCAGTACGCCGGTGCGATCGCGGGCAGCGACGCGGGCGCGTTCGCGCAGAACCGCTTCGTCTCCGACGCGCTCGCGGGCCTGAACGGCAGGAGCGTCGCCGGTGCGGCAGAGCCCATCGCCTACCGGACGCTCATGGAAGACGAGACCCTCCCCGACGCCTTCCGGACGTTCACCGTGCAGTTCGTCGCGGACGGAAATGTCCTCAAGACGGTAGAAGTGAACTACGGCGAGTCGCTGGACGAGAGCGCGTACCCCGACATCCCGGCCGTGGACGGCCAGTACGGCGTGTGGGATCACCCCACGCTCAACTCCATCACCTTTGACACCACCGTCACGGCGGAATACCATACCTGCGTCGACGCCCTGCCGAGCGACGCGCAGCGGGACGACGGCCGCCCGGTCTTCCTGGCCGAGGGCGCCTTCTCCGATACCGACCGGCTGCAGGCGCAGCCGCAGGCCATCACCCCCACCGCCTTCGGTGAGATCTCCGCCAGCGTTCCGGAGGCCATCCGGAAGTATTTCCAGAACATCTCGGACGGCCACGCGCCCGCGGCGCATGTGGCGAAGTCCGTCATCGAGCAGTGGCAGCTGCGGCTGCCGGAGGATGGGGCCGACACGCACACCATCCGCTTCCGCGTCCCCGACGGGCAGAAGGGCACGCCGGATATCTACCTCATGAACGCCAACGGCGTCTGGCAGAAGGCGAAAACGACCGAGATCGGCAGCTATCTGAGCTTCGAGGCCTCCGGCCAGACCGTGCAGATGGCGGCGCTTTCCACCTTCCCCGTCTGGTGGGTGTGGATCGTGCTGGCCGGGCTCACGGCGCTGCTGGTGCTGCTCATCATCCACCTGATCCATAAGCTCGGCAAGACCCGCCGCCGCCAGATGCAGGCCCTGCGCAAGGCCATGCAGGACGAGCAGAACGCGAATGACGCCGCCATCGGCGGACTCGAAGCCGACGCGCAGCCTGCGCCGCTCACGCCCGAACAGGCAAAGAAGCGGAAAAGCAGGCGCCGCGTCTGGCTGATCGTGCTGCTGGTGCTCGCCGCCGCGCTGACGGCCGGCGTACTGATCTACCGGGCAAACCTCAAGAGCAGCGTCGACGCGCTGCTGCTGCTCAAAAATCTCTCGGCCCGCAAGGAGCTGGATATGGATGCCTCCGTGCAGATGGACCTCGGCGACGAGACGCTGCAGACCGACGCGCATCTGTTCCGCACCCAGGCGGACGGCAAGACGATCCTCTGCATCGAGGAAAACGGCGTGCAGCTGTATTATTACGACGGCTCGATCTATCTGGAAAACGGCAGCGCCTACCGCACGAACGGCCTGTTCCCGGATTATTCCACGCTCGGCGAGCATCTGCTCGAGCTCTATAACGCCACGGACGTGACCTACGCCCGCGAAAGCGGCGAGGAGGTCTACTCCGTGACCGCCTACGGCCAGGACGCCGCGCAGGCGCTCTCGCTGCTGACGCCGACGATCGCGGACTCCCTTTCCGCCGTCGATAGCATCGACCTCTGCATGCACGTGCAGGACGGCGAGATCCGCTCGATCGAAGCCTCCGGCAGCTGCGAGGCGCAGGACGCGGGCGGCGTGACCCAGCCGATGAACGTCTGGGCGGAGCTCACGATCCAGCCCGACGTCCAGACCCCGCACAGCGTCCCCCAGGCCGTCACAGACGCCATGGCGGGCGGCGGCTATCAGGGCAAGCTCGAGCTGACCGAGGACCTGCTGCGCGTGATCTCCGCCGTGTCGGAGCTCGGCAAGCGCGACCCGCTGGCCGCCCGCGTCGGCCTCACCGCCAACTGCGGCCCGGTGATCTTCAATACCTCGCTCGACTACTTCCGCACCACCGAGAATGGCCGCAGCGTCAGCGGCATCCGCGCAGGCAGCGTGGAGCTGTGGTTCACAGGGGAGAAGGTCCTGTCGAAGGACGGCAAGACGGCCTCGGCCAGCGAACAGGCGCTCACCAAGTGCGCCGATCTGCTCGACATTGCCTACCGTGCCTGCCTCGAGGGCGGCGTGACGAGCACGCAGACGGAAAACGGCTATACCTACACCCTTACCCTCAGCGCCGACCGGACGCGTCAGGCCGCCTGTGCCATCGCACCGGACGCGGAGAAGCTGAACGTGGAGTATCAGCCCGGCACGATCAGCCTCGACGTGCAGGACGGCAAGGTCACGGCCCTGCGCGTGGAGCTCGGCGGCAGCGTGCAGGTCGCGGCCGTGGATACCCAGGCCTCCCTTGCGGCCCAGTTCACCTTCCGCAGCGATCTGACCGCGGAGGACGTCCGCGTCCCCGCCGCAGCGCTGGAAAAGCTGTAAAAAACGCAGAAAACGCCCGGTATGCAAGGCATACCGGGCGTTTTGCGATTATTTTTCCCAACGGTCGATGAGTGCCTGGATCTGTGCGGTGAAGCGGGTAAGATCCCGGTTCGGCCGCTCCTTGCACCCCTGCGCGACGAGCAGCAGCCGCTGTGCCGCGGCGATGAGCGCGTCAAAGACGCTCTTCTTGCGCGCTGCGCCCTTTTTGGCGATGGGCCGGCCGGCAGGGAAGGCGGTGAGCCTCCCGGCCGCCAGATCGAACTGCGCGCCCGAGAACGGCGCGATGGCAACATACCCCTTCTGCTGCAGCAGCGCCTGGAAGGCCTCGCAGGCCTCGGTGTCGCCGTGGTTGATGAAGACGACCTCGGGCTTGCGCTCGAACGCCTCGACCCAGTTCAGCAGCCCCTTCTGGTCGGCGTGGCCGCTCGTACCGTGCAGCACGGCGATCTCGGCGTTCACGGCGATATCCTCGCCGAACAGCCGGACCTCCTTCACCCCGTCGAGCAGCGCCCGGCCGAGCGTCCCCTTCGACTGGTAGCCCGCGATGAGGATGATGTTCTCCGCCATCCACAGATTGTGCTTCAGATGGTGCCGGATGCGGCCCGCGTCGCACATGCCGCTGGCGGACAGGATGACCTTGGGTCGGGGATCGCTGTTGATGGCCTTGGAATCCTCCGCTGTGAGCGCAAGCTGCAGCCC
>ERZ825384.4881-NODE-4881-length-10079-cov-3.604449_pt1 | contig 10079 bp, 9 predicted proteins | sample MGYA00519931_ERZ825384 | MGnify/ENA primary metagenome ERZ825384 (study PRJEB31778, sample SAMEA3449200) | human gut metagenome | biome: human gut; feature: human-associated habitat; material: faeces | place: United Kingdom | collected 2010/2012 ...
CCAAGGAAGACAACATCATCTCCGCCGCTTCCTGCACCACCAACTGCCTCGCTCCTATGGCGAAGGTCCTGCACGACAACTTCGGCATCGTCGAAGGCCTCATGACCACCGTCCACGCCGCCACCGCCACGCAGAGCATCGTTGACGAGTACTCCAAGAAGAACTGGCGTCTCGGCCGCAGCACCTACGACAACATCATCCCCTCCACCACCGGCGCTGCGAAGGCCGTCGGCAAGGTCATCCCCGAGCTGCAGGGCAGGCTGACCGGCATGTCCATGCGTATCCCCGCCCCGGACGGCTCCATCGTTGACCTGACCGTGTCTCTCGCCAAGGAGACCACCTACGAGGAAGTCTGCGCCGCGATGAAGGCCGCCTGCGAAGGCGAGCTGAAGGACGTCATGGCTTACGAGGATCAGCCCATCGTCTCTTCCGACATCATCGGCGAGACCCACTCCAGCATCTTTGACGCGCAGGCCGGCATCGCTCTGAACGGCCACTTCATGAAGCTCTGCGCCTGGTACGACAACGAGTACGGCTTCACCTGCAACATGATGCGTCTGCTTGCTCACATCGCCTCCGTCCGCGGCGAGTAAGTTTAAGCTTCTGCGCACTCAATTTCTTAAGGCATAAACTCAATGCCCCCATCCTGCCCTAAGCAGGACGGGGGCATTTCTTCGGAGGACTTCGGATGAATACGGTACTTCTCGGCAACATCGTTGCGCTCATCGGCGCGGCCATCATGGTCTCGACCGGCTTTCTGAAAACAAAAAAGCAGATGCTCACCGTGCAGTGTTTTCAGTTCGGCGTGCTGAGCGCATCGAACGCCATTCTCGGCGCGTTCACGGGCATCACCGCCAACGTCATCGGCATCGCGCGCAATCTCTTCTGCATGAAAAAAGAGTTCACGACGCCGTGGAAGATCGTGTTCATCGCCGCGCAGCTTGCGCTGCTGTTCGCCTTCAACTCCGACGGCTGGTTCGGGCTGCTGCCCGCGGCGGCCACCTGTGTGTACACATGGTTTCTCGATCTCAAGGACGCGGTGCAGCTCAAAATCGTCATTATCGTCACGCTGCTCTGCTGGGCGGTCTACGACTTCGTTTTCAAAAACTATGTGACGTTCGCCTTCGATTTCGGCGCGGTCGTGTCCAATCTCATCGGCATCGTCACGCTGCGGAAAGCGGCAAAGCCGGAGTAATTTTCTCCCCCCTTAAGCGCTTGAACCGGACTGCGATTCCCAAAGCCTTTTTCTGCCTTCAAACAAGCAGAAAAAGGTTTTTTCGCTTAACAGAAGACGGCAGTTCTCGCGAGCTTTTGTTTCCGCTTTACCTGTTTTTTACGCAGTTCAGGTTTCGCAGTTTACATTCCGCCTTTATACTGAATTATGAGCGCAAAAAGAAAGCCGCTGCCGTACAAGAAGACGCTAAAGCACATACAACGGTTAAAAAGGAGCAATAGAATACCTTTCTTCGGTATTTAGGTGCAAACACTATGTGATATTTGCAATTTCACTTCGTATGAGATAAACTGTTTATGTCATTCAGGCTCATTCTGAATGCCCTCCTTTTGCTTTTCGGGTGCAGTTGGCAGACCGCACGCTTATTCTAAAGCAAAAGGAGTTTTTTTGTCTGCCTCATCGCCAAAGGCTCTTTTGAACCACGCGTCTAACGCGTGGTTTTCGGATATACAGCAAAGGCAGACGTTTTTCATCGTCTGCCTTTGCCTTTTAATAATTGTTTCAATTACAGCATGGTCTCGTCGTACACGGCTCTCGCGCCGCCGATGAATTTGGGGCGCGTGCGCGCCGCGACGACCATCGCCGCGCCGATCGTGTGATTTTCGAGCCGCACCGGCACCGCGACCTTTTTGAGGTGCATGCCGATGAGCGTGAGGCCGATATCGAGCCCGGCGTCCGCTTTGATCTCCTCAAGCGCGACGGGTTCTTTGAGCGCGGCGTACACCTGCGTGGCAAGCGAGCCGCCCGCCTTCGGCTGCGGGACAACGTTCACGATCTCCGCGCCCGGCACCGCCGTGCGCTCGGTGATGATGGCGCGGTTCAGGTGCTCGCAGCACTGCACCGCGAGGAAAATACCGCGGCTTCCCGTCACGTCAAGAAGCGCGCGGGCGATCTCCCCCGCCGTTTCGACGCTGGAGTTTGTGCCGATCTTTGAGCCAACGACCTCGCTCGTGGAGCAGCCCACCACAAGGATGCTTCCCGGCTGCAGATGCGCCCTTTCGCAGATCTCGGCAGCGGCCGCCGCCGTCTGTTCATATACCGTCATGTTTTTCCTCCTTTACGCCTGTTTGATAACACGGCTCTTTTCCAGCGCCTTCACAAGCAGCACGCCGAGGATAAGTCCCGCCGCGCCCTGCACGCCGTTGGCCAGAATGTTCACCGCCGACGGCACGAAGCCGTACAGGCAGCCTTCAAAAAGATAGTAGCCGAGCACCATCCACAGCTCCGCCGCCGCGCCGCTCAAAATGCGCGCCGTCAGGCTGCCGGTCTTCGCGCTGAGCGCCTTGAAGCCGTAAAAGGCGATGAGCGCCATGAGCCCCTTGATGACGAACGTTGCGGGTGCATAGGCGGCATACCCCGAAAAGAGGTCCGCCAGCCCCGAGCCGAGCCCCGCGGCGAGAAAGCCGTAGCCGGGCGCGAGCAGCCACCCGGCAGCGAGCACCACGCAGTCGCCGAGATTCAGATACCCGTCCATCGGCGAAGGGATCTTGATGACCATCGTCGCCACACACGCGAGCGCGGCGAAAAGCGCCGCCGTTACGATCTGTTTTGTTTTACCGTTCAATGGAATCGACCTCCCGGAATCATTGGTTTCTATGTTCAGTGTATAAGCAAATCTGGTTATACGCAATTACCAAATAGCGATAATTTTATATGACCAGATTGGGAGGTCAATATTTCGTTTCAGCGGACGAGCGCCGCGGCGAAGTCGTTCACGTTCGTACCCGTGGGGCCGGTGATGATGAGATCGCCGGTATCGCGCAGCGCGTGGTAGGCGTCGTTATTTTGGAGCACGTCCGCCACGGTCTTTCCTGCCGCGGCAAGGCGCTTGACCGTGCCGCCGTCCGCGAGGCCGCCCGCGGCGTCCGTCGGGCCGTCCGTTCCGTCCGAGCCGACGGAGAATACGACGATGTTTTCTGTCCCCGCGATCTCCGCGGCGGCGGCGAGCGCGAGCTCCTGGTTGCGCCCGCCCTTGCCGTTCCCGGTGAGCCGGACGACCGTTTCGCCGCCGAGGATAAAGGCCCGCGGCGTGCCGCAGGACGCATTCTCCCGCGCGAGCGCGCCGAGGCGCGCGCCGACTTCACGGGCGACGCCCTGCTCACAGTCGGTAAGGATTTCCGGCGTATACCCAAGATCGCGGCAGGCTTTTGCCGCGGCGGCGCACAGCTCGCGGACGCTGCCGGTAACGCGCACCGTCACGTTGTCCGCCGTTTTCGGCGTCTCCTGCGCAAGAAGCCTCCGCGCGGTATCGCTCAGCCGGAGAGCGTACTTTTCCGCAACGGTGAGCGCATCCGCGCACGTGGACGAGTCCGGCGATACCGGACCCGAGGCGATCATATCCACCGGGTCGCCGACGATGTCGCTCAATATCACGGCAAACACATGCGCCGGAGCGCAATGACGCGCGAACCGGCCGCCCTTCACCGCCGAGAGGCGTTTGCGGATCGTGTTGATCTCCACGATGTCCGCGCCGCAGGCGAGAAGCTGCGCGGTGATGTCCTGCAATTCCGCGCCCGGAACGAGCGGGCTTTCAAAAAGCGCGCTGCCCCCGCCGGAGAGAAGAAAGAGCACCGTGTCGTCCGCCGTGAGATTTTCGGTGAGCGCAAGCGCCTCGCGCGCGGCGGAGAACGAGTTTTCGTCCGGCACGGGGTGTCCCGCCTCGCGGCAGACAATGCCGGGGATCGTCCCCTGCGCATGGCCGTATTTCGTGATGACGATGCCGGTATCGATCCGCTCGCCGAGCGCCGACACCGCCGCCGACGCCATGCGCCACGCCGCCTTTCCCGCAGCGACGAGGATCACGCGCCCCGGAAAGTCCGCCCCGTCGAGCGCGCGCCGGACGGCTTCATCCGGCAGCACGGCTTCGATCGCGCGGGTATAGATATACTTCGCGTCCTCGCGCAGCGCACCCATGAGCCGATCACATCCTTTGGAAGTGCTTTTGCAAAAAGTATAGCGCCGTTTTCGTCGTTTGTAAACAAATCCGGCCGCAAAAATGTGCGTTGACAAAACCCGCCGCAGGGCATAGAGTGGATTTGAATTTAAAAAGCCGTAAGGAGGACACGCACTTGAAGCTCAACGCCAGAAAAGACGTACCGGTCAACGAGACATGGGATCTCTCCCTGATTTTCGCAGCGGAAGCCGATTTTGAGGCGGCGGTCGAAAAAGCAAAGGCGCTTGCCGACACGCTGGAGAAAACGTACAAAAACGCTCTCACCACGCCGGAGAGCATCGCCGAATGCCTTGCGCTCTATGAGGAGCTGGAGATCCTGCTCTACCAGACGACGAGCTACACGAGTCTCGCCGTTTCCGTAGACTATACCGATACCGAGGCGCAGAAGAAGGACGCGAAGATGACCGCGCTCGCCGCCGAGATCGGAAGCCGCCTCTCGTTCATCGAGAGCGAGATCGCCGACGCGCCCGAAGAGCTCATCCGCGCCGCCATGGACAAGACCGGGCGCGCAAAGCATTATCTTGCGGAGATCCTCCGCGAGAAGCCGCACCGTCTCAGCGCCGAGACCGAAAAGGTCCTCGCCGCACTCAGTCCGGTATTCAACGCGCCCTACGACATTTACCACATGACGAAGCTCGCCGACATGAAGTTCGGCTCCTTCACCGTGAACGGCAGGGAATACCCGCTCGGCTACTCGCTCTTCGAGGACGAGTATGAGTACGAGGCCGACACGGACGTGCGCCGCGCGGCGTTCCGCGCGTTCTCCGATAAGCTCCGGGAGTACGAGAACACGACCGCCGCCACCTACAACACCTATCTCACGCAGCAGCGCATTATGGCCAAGCAGCGCGGCTTTGCCGACATGTTTGAAGCCGACCTCTTCACCGACCACGTCACGCGCGAGATGTACGACCGGCAGATCGACCTCATCACCGAAAAGCTCGCGCCCGCGATGCGCAAGTACGCCCGCCTCGTCGGGAAGATGAACAAGCTCGACCGCGTGACCTTCGCCGATCTCAAGCTGCCGCTTGACGCGGAGTTTGACCCGCGCGTCACGATCGGGGAATCGCGCGAATACGTCCGCAGCGCGCTCTCCGTTCTCGGGCAGGACTACGCCGACATGGTGGACGAGGCGTACGATAAGCGCTGGATCGACTTTGCCCGCAACGTCGGCAAGGAGACGGGCGGCTTCTGCTCCTCGCCCTACGGCTGCAATTCCTACATTCTGCTCAGCTGGAACAACCGCATGGCGGACGTGTTCACGATCGCGCACGAGCTCGGCCACGCCGGACACTTCCGGCTGTGCAACGGCGCGCAGTCGCTCTTCGATACGAACGTCTCCGGCTATCTCATTGAAGCGCCCTCCACGATGAACGAGCTGCTGCTCGCGCAGGATCTCCTGCGCAAGAACACCGACAAGCGCTTCCGCCGCTGGGTGCTCTCCTCGCTCATCGGGCATACCTACTACCACAACTTCGTCACGCACCTGCGCGAGGCATGGTACCAGCGCGAAGCAATGAACATCATCGAGCAGGGCGGCGCGGTGAACGCCGAAACGCTCTCCGGCATTTTCCGCAAGAACCTTGAAACGTTCTGGGGCGACGCCGTAGAGCTGACCGAGGGCTGCGAGCTCACCTGGATGCGCCAGCCGCACTATTACATGGGGCTCTATTCCTACACCTACAGCGCCGGTCTCACGCTCGCAACGCAGGCCGCGCTCAATATTGCCGCCGAGGGCGAGAGCGCCGTAGCGCGCTGGCGCGCGATGCTCGAAGCCGGCAGCACGCGCGATCCGCTCGGTCTCGCCGCGATCGCGGGCATCGACCTCTCCACACCGGACGCGCTTGAGCACACGATCGCCTACATTTCCGGCATCATCGACGAGATCGCCGCGCTGACGGAGGAGATCGACGGCATCACGCTGGATTGAAAAATTTTTCAAAACGGGTGTTGACTTCATCGCCTTCAGGTACTAAAGTTCGGCCATCAAACCTAAGAGCAAGATAAGCAGCCCGCCAATGAGACGTCTTTCAGAGAGCCGCCGATGGTGTGAATGCGGTAAGAAGTTTCCGCGGGTGAATGGCCTTGCGAGGGCGAACAGAAAGGGAGCGTGTCCCGAGTATGGGCGACGGAGTTGGCTGTCCGTTATCCTAAGGCCGGCGCATGAAGTGTGCGTTTAAGTGGGCGCGAAAGCGTCAAGCCGGGTGGTACCGCAGGAGTTTATCCAAGCTCTTGTCCCTGCATTTGCAGAGACAAGAGCTTTTTCTGTCTCTGCTCCAAAAAGAAAACTGACAGAAAAGGAGCAAAACACCATGGAAAACCGGAACATCCCCTACAAGATCTATCTCGACGAAGCCGATATGCCGCAGGCATGGTACAATCTCCGCGCGGACATGAAGAATAAGCCCGCGCCGCTGCTCAATCCCGGCACCGGCTACTTCGACATGACCGCCTATCAGGCGTTCAACGACGGCAAGATGACCGACTATATCCCCACCGACGCCGAGCTTGCGCAGAGCATCGCCACGCTCCCGAAAGTGCCGGGCATGGAATAAGAAAACGATATGACAACAGCAGCCTCGGCTATAAAAGCCGAGGCTGCTGTTGTTTCATGGGTTTTTCAGATTGACACAGCCGTTTTTGCACCGGAAGCCGCTTCGGGATCGCTCAGCGTCATAGCGTTTTGGAATAGCCGGATCTCGTCAAGGTATATGTTTACCGTCTATCGCGCTTTCGCTTTTTCGATTTTTTTTCCGAAACGTCGAGACAGCATCAGGTATGACAAAAAGCCTACTTCCACGGCCAGCAAGGCGATCAGCCACCAGCCGACTTTTAGAACAAAGAAGATCATCAAGCTCACACTGGGAATCAGAGAAATTATTTGCCAAGTATACGAATCGCTCTGCATGTCCGGTCGGGAATCGTTCATGGCAATGGGTGCCATAGCGGCAAAAAGAATCGCCATCAAGACGAACTGGCCAAAGACCTCACGGGGTAAGGATTGCTGTGGAATAAGGGCAACGGCGGAATTCAGCGCGCAGAAGCCAAAACCGGCGCAAATAATGTACTTATTTTGTATTCTTTTCATATCGGAACGTCTCTCCAAGGAAGCCTCTATTGCTTTTTAAATAACAGTATATTCCAAAATGAATTTTTCGCTTCAGTGCTCACTCCCTCATACACAATATTACTATCCAAAGATGTTGAAATCAACATAAAGCCGTGTGAAATCACAACGAAAAAATATAATTCGGCAAACAATTCTCTAAAAAATTGCAAAAAGGAACGCCTTTTGCTTTCGCAAAAGGCGTTCCTTTTTGGTGGAGAGAGAAAAGCATTGAGTTTCGATGCTTCTCTGAAACTGACTGAAAAAGCCGAAAAGGGAAAACCTTTCACATATATAAGGGAAAAATATAGGAAACATTTGCTCGGTTTTCGGTGCTTAGTCAGACATTATGCCGCGCTGATCGCATTAAGATGTGAAAATCCTTGCGGTCCGCCGCAAGACGTGCTATTGTGTCGTTGGTGCTTCTGCAGAAGCGCTAAGGGCGCTGCACAAAACGGCAGGCGGTGAGCTTACACCACCCGAAAGGGGGTGAAGCGATGCGACTTACGATAACTCTTACATTGCGAAAGCTGATGTTACAGTTTATCATAAAGAGCAGAAACCGCCACTCTGGCAAGTGACGGTTTCGTAGGCTTTGCTTATAACCTGTACTTAAAAGAGCTAACCGCTTGTCGCAGCGCCCTTTTATAGGCTCATTATACCGCCCGCTCCGTGCCGTGTCAAGCACAGGAGCGGGAGTTTTTTTCCCCGGGTTATTGTTTTAATTTCATATTCATAGCTTCTATGAATTTCTGAATGATGGTAGAAAGTATCTCAAACTGCTCTCTGGGCAGTCTGCCGCATTTCTCTGTGAGTGCTGAAACATCGTTTTCCGGCTTGCGGGAGAAGAGTATCTGATCGCTTGAAATTCGGAGTTTTTCACACAGGCGCCGAAGTGTTGCAATGGATATTCCAACAACTCCGCGTTCCAGATCGGAAATATACTGCGGCGACACATCGATAAGTTCCGCCAGCTGTTCCTGCGTCATCTTTGCCTGCTCTCTGGCACATTTGATCTGTAGTCCTATTTCTATGTTGATTTCCTTTTTCTCTCGCATAAACAGCAGCCGCCTTTACTAAGTATTACGCTATTAGTTTAGATAAAAGCGACGTTGACAAACACAGTGCATTGCTTTTATAATATATAAAAGTAATGCACTTATTCGCAGGATTTATACATTTTTCTGAAGGAGGATCGTTATGAGCAGCACAACCGAGGAAAAACAGCAGGAGGCAGTCGAAAATGGTGTGCCTTCGCCGCAAAACACCGAAGAGACAACATCTGCCAGCGAAAAAGGCCGGGTTCCTATCCCGCGTTTCAAAAAACCGCGGCTTATAATCATCATAGTATCTTCCGTTCTCCTTACTGTTGTTCTCTTTTTCTGTTTCCGGTATGTCATTCCTTATGGGCAGGCAAAGAAAGCCTTTGAATCCAGAGATTATTTAACTGCATATCAGAAGTACGCAAGCGCAGGAGAATATAAGGACGCTTCCGAAAAAGCTGTTGTTGCTGAGAAAGCCTACCATTATGCGGCTGCGCAGGAGGCTTTTCTCGCGGAGGATTATACTTTGGCGCATACGGAGTTTGAACTGGCCGGAGATTATGAGGACGCGGTCCAAATGTCAAGGACCTCCGTACTGGCCGGGTATTATCTGGCAGGAACAAAGGCCATTGCTGATAAAAATTATGAAGAAGCCATTAACTGCTTTTCCAAGGCAAAAGGTTATCTGGATGGTCGTGCAAAATGGCTTGAGGCGCTGAATCTGTACGGCGAAGAACTGCTGAGCGAGAAAAAATACACTGAAGCGGCTTTTTATTTTTCTATAGCAGATAATCAGGAGAGGCATCTGGAGTGCGGAAAGCTGTTAGCAGGCATCGGAAAGTATGAAGAGTCCTTGCCTATACTTGAGGAACACTCTACTCTGTCTTCCGAAGCAATGCAGTACCTGAATTACGCAAAAGGGATGCTTTGCTTAAACGATAAAAACTTTGCGGAAGCCGCAAAATCATTAAAAGCCGCCGGGGATGTCCTCAATGCGGAAGAAAAAAGAGATGAAAGTCTGTTTTCTCTTGCGGAAGTCTGCCTTCATGACGGATATCTCAACAAAGCGAAAGCCATATATGAAGCATTACCGGCAGATTATGAGTTGAACGGGCATTCCGCGACAGAGCGAATTGAATTGCTGGAAAAGAACACCGGATTTCTGAATCTTGTCGGCACTTGGCATGCGATCAAAGGGCAGTACAGAGTTCAAGCGAATTCAACAACGAGCAGCTATTACTACTATTGGTACAACGATTCCTATTCCGGTTCTGTGACAGTAAGATGCCCCTATAACGATAACGGTACATTCGGCGTCGTTGGAACCGCTACATATCTCTGCTACCAGAATTTTTCCAAATACTCTTATAATTTGAAAACAGATTTGGAGACATATTCTTTCAATAAAAAAGATTGCAGTTCTGTTCCCAGCAACCTGGGCAGCAGCCGGTGCGGCCTTCAGTACAGCGGAAATCAATTTAAGCTGAACTACAAATATGTCAACGATTCCTCAAATCTGTTTTGGAATTATACCTACACATCCAACATGACATACGGCAACCGATCTCAATTAGCCGAAGATACTTTCAATCCGTAAATTTCGCATTGACATTGTCCAATTGCTTTTTCCGCTAGTGGAGGTAGCCCCGCAGAGCATTGCTGCGCCATCAACGGTGCCGGACTTAGCGTAAAAAATTGCAAAAAGGAACGCCTTTTGCTTTCGCAAAAGGCGTTCCTTTTTGG
>ERZ825384.4884-NODE-4884-length-10073-cov-5.630665_pt1 | contig 10073 bp, 9 predicted proteins | sample MGYA00519931_ERZ825384 | MGnify/ENA primary metagenome ERZ825384 (study PRJEB31778, sample SAMEA3449200) | human gut metagenome | biome: human gut; feature: human-associated habitat; material: faeces | place: United Kingdom | collected 2010/2012 ...
CAGCGCCGCCGCTTTCTGATAGGTTTTCACCATGTCACTGCACCTCCTTCGGCCACAAATACGCTGTGTGCAAAACGAGTTCGGTTCGCATGGAGCCGATCTGCTTGCCGTCGCGGAATGCTGTGATCGTGACCGTGCAATCTACGTTGCCGAACTCCGGAATTTCGAGAAGCGTAAGCGTCGAGATAGATTTTCTGGCGGCAAGCTCAAAAGCGTCGGCAATCAGTGTATTGTCCTTGTTGCGGCGAATTTCTACCTTATAGGTATCGTTCTTGCTGTTGTTCACGAACTCCGCTTTTACGCCGGTTTCTCCGACAATCGCGTAAAGATGAGCAGGAGCAGTAATATCAATCTGATTGTCCGCGACGATGGCATTGAGCTGCTTCTGTGCTTCGCGCAGTCCGGAAACGTCGTAAAAAATGACTTCTGTTTCCTTGTACTGCTTCGCTCTTTCTGTAATTCGTACCTTGATGGTGTCGATAACAGCCAGCGTACTGTCACGGTCATAGATTACCTTTACGGCTTCATCTACGCGCGCGACCACGACAGCGGGCATATTTGTGCCGTTATTGCAATAGATGGCTGCCGTACCGCCGCCCCAGACAAGCAATCTGCCTTTGACGGTCACGTTGTCCAGCACGATTTTGCCGTCTGCCGCGCCGCAGCCGATGATGAGGTCGCCGTCCACGGTCATATTCTTGAACGTTACATCGTCGGTGCGAATCAGGACGCTGCCCTTGATGTCTTTGTCGTAGGTTCCCTTGGACACAATGTAAGTGCCGATGATGTTATGGAAAATCTGCGCAAACTCGGCGCGGGTGATGTTGTCCAGCGGGGCAAGGATTTTGCCGCGGCCGTGAATATAATCCGCACCGACCATCGCGCGCACATAGGGCAGCGCCCAGTTGGAAATCTCGCTGCGGTCAGAGAATGCGGACAGATCTGTTTTGGAATACGAATCGTAGTCCAGCTCCAGTGCGCGAGCAACGACCGTCATGGCTTCTTGCCGCGTGATAGGCGAATCTGGTGCCATTGAGGAAGAACTGCGCCCGTTATAAGTACCCATCTGGACGGCGAGCGCTACATCTTTGTAGTGCCATTTGTTCTTGGATACGTCCTTGTACTGGCTGATGTCAGCCGATTTATAGCACCCGAACGAGCGGTTGATGATCGCGGCCATTTCCGCGCGAGTCATATCACCGTTCGGGTCGATAATGGTGCTGGATTTGCCGTAAAGCAGCCCGTTATCCACAGCAGCGCTGACCGCTTCGGCATACCATGCGGTACGGTCGAAATCGCGGAAATCCGTAGCTTTGCGGTTGACCGTGTTTGCCGCCGACACGCTGACGGCCAGCGATCGCTTATCTGGATATCCAGATAACCTGTCTAATCCCGAGGATTGAGTTATCCCGAGATTGCCTTGCAGCGGTTCACAAATCTCTTGGTTTTTCACTGCTTTCTGTGTACTGTCCACAAATAACCTCCAGATAAGAAAAATTATAAAAACACCTCTATAATGTAGCTGGCGGCATAGGCCGACTAACTGCATTCAGAGGTGTTTTTATGTCTGAAATTGTATTTGAAGTTTTATGTGCAGAAGTGTTGGAGGCGTTGCGCGGGTTGGGGCTTGGCAAGTTCAGCATCCGAAACTATTACTACGAGGGGATGCGGCCAATTATAAAGGCATATCGCTCGGAGGGGGTGATATTTTACAGTATTCCCTTTACGAGCGAAGTTGTAGATCGCTTTCGTGCAGAACACGAAAATGGTTTGGTCTCTGACCACGTTTGGATGAGCATCAGAAAAGTAAAAGCCCTCTTTGAGGAGTATACACAAACCGGAGAAATAATCTGGCAGCGTCTCAAACCCGAACCCAAAGTTTGCATATCGCCATATTATCAAGAAATCTTATTTGGTTTCCGAAAGCATGAAGCGAATACGAGATCCATTGGATACGGGAGCTTACGGGATGAGGAAAATATCTGCCGGAGATTCTTTGCATATCTTGATGCCAATGGCCGTCATAACTGCAAAGATATCGATTTGACAATAGTCAATGATTTTCTCATAGTCATTGCGCCTCAACGGAAGTCCAGCATAGATAGAGTGACTTCTACACTAAGGCACCTGTGCGAATACCTTCTTTCCAAAAAAATATGCAATGATTTTAGCACCGCGTTGACTGCTCGTCCTGCGCCTCGGAGAAAACTGCGGCCTGCTTTCTCGGCAAGAGAGGTGGGTATCGTCATGGAAGCAGCTGCAAAAAGTCCGGCCCTATCTCTCCGCGATACTGCGATGTTCTCCATTGCCGCCAGCTTGGGAATGAGAGCAGGCGACATCGTTCGTTTAACGCTGTCGGATATTGACTGGGTTCACCACGAAGTGCGCTTCGTACAGGGCAAGACAGGCGTTGAACTGTGTTTACCCCTCGAAGCGTCAGTGGGAAACGCCATTGCGAATTACATTCTGCACGAGCGCCCAAAAACAAAGTCTCAAGTTCTTTTTGTACGGTCCCGTATACCTTTTGATGCCATGACTTCAACAGCTGCGGGAGACCGCCTCAGAAAATACATGAAACTCACGGATATTGAGTACACTCCGGGAGACGGAAAGGGCTTCCATAGCTTTAGAAGATATGTCGCCAGTTCCATGATAAATTATGAGGTACCCGTCGATACCGTGAAAGAAATTCTGGGCCATACGCAGATGGACTCAATGAAGTCCTATATGCGTATCAGTCGTGAAAAGTTGGCAATGTGTTCGCTCAGCCTGAATGGCATCGAAGTACGCCAGGAGGATTTGCTGTGAAGTATGCATTTCATGGAGCATTTGCTCCCTACATTTATGGCCTGATAGAAAAGAAACGATCTCTCGGCTATGATTATTACGAAAGCGAGCGCATTCTCCGTACCTTCGATGAGTTCTGCCGAGAGCAGTTCCCGTGCGAAACCCACTTGACTGCGAAAATTGTCATGAGATGGGCCGAACAGACTGGAACCGAACAAAACCTGTTTCGGCTGAATAGGGTATCCGTGATCCGAGAACTTGCCAGGCACATGAACAGCGTAGGCTGTCAAGCCTATATCCTGCCGCTTGATTTCACAAAGAAAACCGGCCGCCATATCCCTTATATTTTCTCATACGAAGAATTAGCCAGATTGTTTCGAGAAATAGACTCCTGCGCTCCCAGTCTCAACGCACCAACGAGACATTTGGTCGTGTCCGTGATTTTTCGCATGATCTACTGCTGCGGTCTCAGACCGGTAGAAGCAAGACGCCTCCGCAGAGAAGATGTCAGTCTGCGCGACGGGGTTGTGAAAATTCTGGAATCCAAAGGACATAAAGACCGAATCGTTGTACTCTCTGAGAGTATGCTCGCCCTATGTGTGACTTATGACCAGCGTGCAGACACGATTTATCCTGACCGAAAATACTTCTTTCAGAGTCCAAGTGCCAGAGGAGATGGGATGTATTCTATGGAATGGATGATTCCCACGTTCCGCCGGTTTCTCCATTCCGCAGGTATATTCGGATACGCCGGGGTCACCCCGAGAACTTACGATTTGAGACACTCGTTTGCCACACACCGCTTGTACCAGTGGATAAAGGAAGGAAAGGACGTGAATGCCTGCCTTGCCTATTTGAGCGAGTACATGGGACACGCAAATCTCTCAGATACAGCGTATTATATACATTTACTTCCGACCCTCTATACTGATTTTCCAGAACTACATCTGGACACATTCCAAACGGAGGTGCGCTCATGAGATTGAAGGATGAAAAATTCTATAAAACGGTGCGGGATTTCCTTGATATCTATCTGATTCGGCACAAGGGATATAGCGCAAATACCCAAAAATCGTATCGGGAGGCGTTGAATCTTCTTCTCCTCTACTTCAAAACGGAACTTGGCCTTGAATACGTCAATATTGGATTTGAGGATATCACTTATTCCAATATAACTGGATTTCTTGAATGGCTCTCAAGTTCCAGAAACTGCTCACCTGCAACGATAAATCTGCGGTTGATGGCGATTCGTTCCTTTACAAAATACGCCGGAATACTAGACCCTGCAAAAATCCATACCCAAGTGGAAATCAGCAACATTTCCATTCGGAAAATGCCGGGTAAAGTAGTTGAGTTCCTTTCGATGCCAGCCTTGAATACCCTTATGGAGCAACCGAATCGATTGAAAGCAAATGGATATCGAGACTTTTGCTTTATGAAGCTGATGTACGACACTGCAGCCCGTTGCCGAGAATTGGTCAATGCAAAAATCGGTGACCTTGATCTTCGTAAATCGTATACTGCAATCTGCCTCACTGGAAAAGGAAACAAAATGCGTGTGGTACCGATTTCCCCGATTATGAGTACCCTTCTCAAAGAGTATATGGATACCGTTCATCCCATTGAACAAAGACAGAATAGTGATTACTTGTTCTTTACAACACTCCATGGCCGCAGGACTAGGATGTCAACTGATGCTGTGTCCCTCTTTATGAAAAAGTATGGCGAACTTGCAAACCATATTTGTTCTGAAGTTCCCAAGCGGGTACATCCCCACCAACTCCGACACTCCAGAGCCATGCACTTGTATCGTGCCGGTATGCCGCTCGTTCTTCTCTCGGAGTTTCTTGGACACGCCGATGTCAACACAACTCGTGTCTATGCATGGGCAGATACGGAGACAAAGCGTCAGGCAATCCAAAAAATCTCTGGAAATTTGAATGAATGTTCCGTTGCGCCTATTTGGGAAAACGATGAGGAGATGATAAAGCGCCTGTATGGATTAGCGTGATTTTACCACAATTCAACAATAACCGCAAGGCGGTGACCGGTTGGTTTCCTCCGGCCGCCGCAAATTTATTATTCGGAGGTTTGATAATGTAATGCCCAGAAAAAACGCCCTACCTCAAGCAAAGAGCAGTATGGTGACCGGCTCCCTCGGGATAACTCAATCCTCGGGATTAGACAGGTTATCTGGATATCCAGATAACCTGTCACAAGTTGTAATCGTGTATGCAAGATTTTCCTGATACCCGCAGCCGTTCCCGCCGTTTTCCGGCTGGCGGTCGATGACGTTGCCGACAATGCAGTAAACCTCGTTTGGCTCCTGCACCAGCGGCGTGTTGCCGCCGCCTGTGCCGTATCTGGCGGTAACGGTTGGACTTATTTCACTGGACTCCCGGATACGGGCATCAACACCATGATTCTCATATACCAAGGGTTGATGTTCCTTTTCGCTGGCGCGAAGTGTGCCGGTCATATTCTTGCACACGTCCATCCGTTGCCCGCCCTGATCGTGCAGGCACATGACGGACGGCATACAGTTTCCGCTGGGACTGCCCTTGAGCGTCGGAGCTACTTCTTCGGCGTAACCAATTGTTCCAGCAGTCGCACCGGCACCTGCGGAAAAGGAAGCAATGAACGTTTGCTGCTTCATCCCCGGTTGCGCACCGAGCGCACCGGCAATGTTGTGCAAATCGCGCACCTCATCACGCTGGTTTTGTGCAAAGGCAACGGGCTCGTCACTTAGATTCTTTTTCCCTCTGCCGTTCGTCGAGCCAATCAAGCCAGCTTGTATCCGTAAAGCAGTGTCTAACGCCTTCGGCAACGGCTTGCCACGTTCCTTCGCCCGACGCAAGATCCCCAGACAAGCCGCAGTAGTCAAATAATATTTTTTCGGCGGATGATCCTCCAAGATCTGCGACAAGCAGGATTCTGTGGCGTCTCTGGGCGAGGGTCCAGTATTCCGCAAAAAAGCCCCTCCATGCAAGGCTGAACGCATCTCCCATTCGAATTGCCCCAGCAGGTTTCCAGCCCCAGGGGTAAGGTCGAGGAATTGATACGGTGGGGCAATGTAATCGAGCAATTGACTCCAGGACAATCCGGAAATCCTCCCCGTGCGGCGTGCCTGAGCTGAATACGCCCATGACGTTTTCCCAGCAGAAGTATCTTGGTCGAACAGACTGACCTGATCGCCCTCGAAGTATGTCTGCATCTCTCAGCTCCTTTGTAATCCGTATTTGTTCAAAAAACAGTCCGGAACGCGCGCCCTGCAATCCGGCGCGTGTCCCGGACGCAACCGAGCAGTCCTGACACGGACTGCCGCCGCAGATGATGTCCACGGGCGGCAGGTCCGCGCCATTGAGCTTTGTAATATCTCCGACATGAACCATGTCGGGGAAGTGTGTTTTTGTGACTTCGATGGGGAACGGTTCGATCTCAGATGCCCACAAGGGCGTGATCCCGTTTCGCACTGCAGCCAGCGGAAAGCCGCCGATGCCATCAAACAGGCTGCCCATTGTAAGTTCACTCATGCCGCAGCCGCCTTTGCGACGGTTTTTGTAATGTTGATCGCTGTCTGCGCGGTATAAACTGCGCTGGACAGATTCGCTCTGGTTGACGTGTCCAGACCGAACGCGCCCGCAATGCGCGGGATCTCTCCGGCGGAGAGCATCAGCCCCAAGCCGAGCAGGGCGTGTTCATTGAACAATGACAAACCCGCAATTAAAATCGTGGCCTGCAAAAAAGCCGTGAGGCAAAGCCCCACGACCTGCTTGCACCACTGATAGAATCCATCCAGATACCCGCGCGGCACAGAAAACATATATAGACTGCCGACTGCAATCTGGATGAGCAGGATTCCTCCGCGCTTCAAATTCGCAAAGAAAACTTTAATGACCGCATACGCCATGAGGATGATGCAGAACAGCACCATGATCGGGCTGGTGACCGAACCGAAACCGCCGACGTGCGTCGTAGCAAAATCTACGAAGTTTTCAACGGTCAGCTCGTCGATGATATTTCCGGCAACCGTGCCAAAACTCGCGCCCGCACCACTGATGGCATATCCAAAATTCGCCTGCAAGGACACGCAAAGCTCATAAAGCCTGATCGGTACAACCGTAAAAAGACTGACCGCCATGAATCCCTTGATGAGATTCATGGCGGTTCCCTTGATGTCGGCCCGACCAGACGAATATTCCAGCCCGCATTCCGCACAGGCAACAACGAAGCCTACTGCATATAAAATCCATGCCAGATAGCTAAAAAACAGGACGATGCTCTGCACCCAGCTCATTTCAAACATCTCGGCTCCCATGTTGCCCATCTCTGCAAAGAAGTTTGCAAGGAAGCCGATGATCTGCTTGTAGACCCAGTCCATGATCTGTTCTAAAATCGTGTCGGCTACAAAATCCCAGATAAACAAGCCTCGTCACCTGCCTTTCCTTTCTGAATTGATCACAGTCCGACGATGCCCCAGATGTAGGTCGGTGCAGTCAGGGTGAACACGAGGCAGGCAAAGAGGATGGCTGGGGCAGTCCATTCAAACTGCCCGGATTTCCGATAGTCAAAGTATGCAGTGCCTAATTTCACGAAGAAAGCAATGGCTAAAACCATGTCAATCACGGGAAAAACCACATTATCCACAACTGTTTTGATCTGCGTGGACGCTGTGGTCCAGGTGCTTTCAACAGCGGATGCCACATCGCCGCTGCCGGCCGCCGAAGCGACCGTTGCCAGCAGCAGACAAAGAAGCGCACAGAAAACAAGCAGCTTCCCGCGCTTCAGAATTTTCATCATAAATTATTCCCCCTTCCATTCCAGCACGAATACGACAGACAGGACATTCTGCTCGGTAACGGGCTGCGAGACTGCCGACACGACGGCATCATAGGTGAGCGGCAGTTTTCCGTTCTCTGCAATCGTCCACGGCGAGGTCAGCGAGAACGTTTCTGCATCACCGGTTTTCGTCGTCACAGAATCGTTGATCTTGAAACCAAGCTGTTTCGCATCGACTTTCGCGTGCGCCATATCGGTCGTGTAGGGAACGAGCTGCCAGCCATTCTTGGTAGAAATTGAAACACTGGACACGATGACATCACCGGTAGACGCATTGATGATCTCTGCCGTACCGGTATGAACTTCTCCACCTTCGTCTACGACGAGGGGCAGCGTAACCGGCACTGTCACGGAGAACACTTCCGTGATCTCCCAATGCGCATAGTAGGTGCTGTCAGCATCCGTCTTGTAGATGGTGTTGGCATCGACCTGTGTGCCGCCGACCGCTTCGGTGAACCAGCCGAGGAACTCGGCATTCTTGCGTGTCGGCTCGGTAGGCAAGACAAGTTTTTCACCATAGGTCTGCTTTGTTTCCTCTGTTGCTCCGTCACCGAAATCCCACGTCAGCGTGTAGCTGTTGGCGGTAAACTGCGCGTAGAAGGTCTTGGCTGCCGTGATGGTCACGGTGTTGTACAAGCTGCCGCCAGAAGCAGACGTGTACCAGCCCTTGAACGCATGACCGGTCTTGACCGGCGTGCTCGTCGGGGCGGTTGCCGTCGCATTCGGCTTGCCTGTCGTGGTGATGCTGGCCTTGCTGTCAATGGTGCCGCCGTTTGTTCCGGCGTCCCACTTGATCGTCAGGCTGACAGTTGCGCCGCAATCGTCGCATTTGCCGTCGCCATCGGTATCCACATGATTGGCATACTCATAACCGGAGTCTCCGCAGGCCGAGCAAGTCTTGGTACGCTTATGCTGGGTTTCACTGTCCGAAACCCACGAACCGTAGGAATAGCTGTGGTCGGCATAGTCATAGGTTGACGCGCTGCAGCCGGAACAAGTCTTGCTTCTGCGGTGCTGTGCATCGCTGTACTTGCTCCACGAACCGGTAGAATAGCTATGATTACCGTAATCCGTAGTGCTGTATCCGCAGGTGCGGCAGGATGCCGTTCGGCTATGTTGACTGGAAGAAGAATTGCTCCATGATCCGTAGCTCATGCTGTGGCTGGCGTATTCGTAATCCGAATCGCCGCAGTTCCGGCAATAGGCTTCGCGCCGGTGCTGCGATGTAGAATACTGCTCCCAGCTTCCATAGGAATAGCTGTGACCGGTTGCGTAGATGGTTTCGCGCTTGCTCTGACCGCAATCGCAGCTATATTCCCGGTAGCCGTTTCGCGTGCAAGTGGCGTCATTTTCATAGTCCAAAACCCATGTATGGCTTCCGCAGTCCGGGCAAGTCCAAGAACCATACGAGCCGGAACCATGATCTTTATACACATAAGTCCCTAAATTCTGAACATAATGGCACTATAGCGATAGGTAACCGTTTGATGTAATCTCCGGGTTTTCCCCCGCTTCACACCGTACATGAAACTTTCGCTTCATACGGCGTTCCATCATATCCAAATAGATTTATAAGTTATTTCCCAGTTATTGTCTGGTATCCGTAATTCGTCCGTATTCTGTTCAGTTTTTTCTTCTGCTGACTATTAAGAACATAACCTTTTAACAGTGATTTTGCTTTGTCTGCTGATTCTGTTAGGATTGCCTTTGCAATGGGAATTTCCACAAATGCCAGATTAGAATATCTGTCAAGGTTATCTCCTTTGTCTGATTTGTGAATACATATCAGAGTGGACGGAGTTCCTCGACGATTCATTACATAGCAGTTGCCTTGCTGTGCGATATATGCTGAAATACGATTGTCGTTAAATTCTACACTATCGGCAGGGTTTTCATTTTCCAACAATTCCCGGATTTCTTCCTTTGTCACAACTACAACGTCATCATGCACCTTGTTTCTTCCTTGCTTTGTAAAATTACAAATATCTTGCGAGAAATTCATAGGATTTTTGTGTTGTACTCCTTGAATCGGCAATAGCGGATTATCCGCAATCATCACTATTTTTGTTTTTGGTCTGATTCCTTTTGTCTTGCTCTGAAATTCTGAACTTGTACTTTCAAATGGAACTGATTTTGCAATGTTCCTTAAACGGATTCGTATGGTCGGTAAGAGAGCGTAACTTACTTCTGTCAGGTTGTTATATACGTTAGTTGCTATGCAGTAGTAATTCTGCATACCGATAACTGTCAGATTATATCTGCTGATATTGAAGCCAGTCGTATGTCTGGCTATATCTTTTACCTTTAACTTTAAATTTGTTTTCGCTTTCTTTAATGCTTTTTGGTTCATATCTGTTTTGGCAACATAACCGTGTTTCGTTCTTCCTTTTGGGATGACTTTGATTTTGAAACCCAGAAAATCTGATGAATTTTTCTTCAGATTTACT
>ERZ825384.4889-NODE-4889-length-10064-cov-2.199021_pt1 | contig 10064 bp, 6 predicted proteins | sample MGYA00519931_ERZ825384 | MGnify/ENA primary metagenome ERZ825384 (study PRJEB31778, sample SAMEA3449200) | human gut metagenome | biome: human gut; feature: human-associated habitat; material: faeces | place: United Kingdom | collected 2010/2012 ...
TCTTGAAAACCGTTGAGCTGCAAGGCTCCGGGGGTTCGAATCCCTCTCTTTCCGCAGAAGACGGCCGGGAAGATGTAAGACGCGGTGCCGGAATACGAGAGGCGACAGCAGGAAGATTTGCTGGTCGCCTTTCGTGTTTTATGTTTTATGCCGTTCCCGGCAGGGAAGGCGTTCCCTGTTTGCCGGGGCAATGAGCAGCGCACATTGTTGCATGCTTGCCGGAGGGTCGTTTGGCGGAAAGACAGTGAAATGATTGGAACGGACGCATCCATGTTTGCTTGAGATATTTGACCGTTGCGGGAGGCAGGTTCGGTCGGCCCGTGTTGTGGGTGCAGACCCGGACGGGGCCTGGCTTGTGGCCTTGCGGCCCGTTTTCGTTGCGGACTGTGTTTTTTCGGGTGTTGGGAACCAACCGTATGGCGGGTGTGGATTGCCGGACCGGTATGGAAGAGCGTTGCTGTTTTCGGTGAAATTAAAATTCTATCGCCTTTTTAAATCTTTTACCGGTTTTCTGCCGTCATATGAGTGAACGGCCGTAAGTAGAATTTATGATTGGAAAAAGATTGGATGAACTGGAGCGTGTGATTGAGCTCTATCAGGATGCGTTGTTCCGTTTCGCTTTTTTCCGTACCGGTTCCCTGGCGGATTCGCAGGATATCGTACAGAATGTGTTTCTCAAAATGGTTGACAGCAGTCGCGACCTTGCGCATGTCGGGGATTTGAAAAACTATCTGTTTCGGTGTGTCTCGAATGCCTGCTGCGATTGGACGGAAAAAAGGCGGCACACCGGGACTCTTCCGCTGGAAAGCGTGGGTGTTGCAGACGAAACCGGTACGGAGGAGGAGTGGATGCATGAATACGTGCGTATCGGCAGCATGCTGGAGGGTCTGCCTGCAAGGCAGGCGGAGGTCGTGCGAATGAGATGTGTGGATGGACTTCGGTTTGCGGAGATAGCCGATATGCTTGGCGTTTCGCTACCGACTGTCAAATCGAGGTTCAGGTATGGTATTGAAAAAATGCGAACGATTGAAAAAAAGGGAAAGCTATGAAATGCGATGATTTCAAAGATAAGTGCGGAGACCTGTCCGATGGAGAAGTCTCTGCGGAGATGCGGATGCATATGGCTCATTGTGAGGAGTGCGCAGCGTATTATCGGTTAATGCGTTCGTTGGAGCCCAAGGCGGTTCCTGTGGCGCCGGGAACGCTGAAGCGGGAAGTGCTGGCCCGTGCCGCCGCGAAGCACAGAAAACGCCCGGCGGTCGCAGTCCGGCGGATTGGTTATGCCGCCGCAGCCGTGGTATTGGTTGCCGCGGCAGTGTGGATGGCCGTATTGACCGGTCCTTCGGAAGCAATGGCTTCAGCGGCACAGTTGAACAGTTCGCTGCGCGGGATGGATAGGGTGGAAAATATGGTGATGGAGGTGAAGGTTCGTACGATGCCGGCAGAGGGTTTCGGCAGTATCGACCTTGAAGCGGACTTTACGGACCATATCCTGACGGTATTGTTCGGGGATACCTGCCGGTGGCGGCTTGAAAAGGCAGGCCGTACGGCAATGTGCGATGGCCGGAGGAAATACATGTGGTTGGCCGACAGTCGGTCGGGAGTAACGGGGCCGGTCGGGAGTAACTTCGAAGAGTGGTTTGCGGTGCTCCTCGACCCTCGTTTGGTGCTCATGAAAGAGAAGGAAGCAGCCGAAGCGCACGAAGGTGTCCGGTATTCTGTGCGCGACGAAGGCGATGAGGTGTTGTTGACTGTGAGGGCGAAGGCGCGTGGTGATTTTAGAAACGACTATCTGTTCAATGGCTCGATTGACGAATCCGATACCCGTCGTGAATATCGTTTCGATAGTGCGACCAATTTGTTGAAGGGATTGAAGGTCTACGTGCTTGACGGTCGCCGTGAGGTATTGGTTTTGGAGGTCGCTGCCGTCGGTTACAATGTCCTTGTCGATGAGAAGGCTGTCGTTTCCCTGCCGGAGGGGTATGTGTGGCGGGATGTAGATGGACGGTATGCTGCGGCTATGTATCCGTCCGATTCGGCGGAGGAGACCGTTGTTCGGCTGTTTCAGGCATTCCGCGACCTCCGGCTCGATGTGGCGGACGGTATGTTGGCCGTTCTTTATGACCGGGAGGGGTTGTTGGAACGTTACGGCGGGGCGGAGCTGATGCACGTCGGGAGTGCCTTCCGTTCCGGACTCTATCCGGGGCTCTTCGTCCCGGTGGAGGTCGTTCTGAAGGACGGTTCGCGTGAATCTCTGTGTCTGGCGCTGAGGAACGACAATCCCCGTCGGGTATGGATAGTGGATGGCGGTTTCTGACGGGGCTTGCGTCCGGATAATGTGTAGTGGTTTGTGTTGGCCGCCGCGGGTACTTCGGTATCTGCGGCGGATTGGGCGGCGGCTTTTGGCGTGGCGTATGGAAAGAATATAACCGAAAAAAACAGGTATATTATAATAAAAGGTCTCTTGTTGCGACCGGTGCGTCGACGGTTACGGATGCCGTTTGGAACGGAACTTTGCTGTTCGCACAATGCTCGGTGCCGACCGGCAAAGCGTGAGAATAAGACACCTGCACATGAATGGACATGTGCAGGTGTCGGTGTTAATCGGTTATCGAATCGTTGATAACGATTGTCAGGGTACATACCGCATCAGGGCATGGGATATGCACCCGAATCCCATGTTATTTGCCAGTTGATAAAATGATTATGACTGCCTTCCGGCAGTTTGTCGGTTGTCAATAATCCATTTTGTCGTTTTCCAGAAATTTTTCGAAAGTGTACTCTTCTCCCGCCAAGGTCAGAATACGCCTCACGAGCAGTTCCCTGCATACCGTATCGAAATACGGCCACCCTGGGTCTGAGTGCATTATACATCTCGGCGATGCGTGCCATACGCCATACAGGTAATTGCTGCCCCCCCGATAGATTCCCACATCCGGAAACCGTGAATCTCCGATAAGATGCGCCCAGGGGACGCTGGCCGGGTCGTCGGTCAGGGAGAGATTGAGATGTGTACCGACACGATGCCCGTAGTGGATGGTTTCTATTGCTCCTGATGTAGGGGTGGTCTGATTGTGGCCATATTCGTCTCCCAACAATCCGAGGGCATGACCGGTCACTTCATGTACCACTGTAAAGTAAAAAGTGCCATCCAGATATCCTATTGTGCCGAAACTCGGCTGGTACGGTGGATTGATATATCCGGCGCCTGCTCCCGGGCAGTTGTTCACTACAAACCCCCACACTTTGGCCGTTTGCAGCCTCTCGTGGTCTTGTGTGTAATCCGATAAATTGGTCGGGCCCCCATGGCTCATCTGCAGCCCCCAGTTAGTGATGAAGCCGATGTCCAATGCCGTTTCATAATCGGCCGGCCAATCCTTTGTTCGCGGTTGCGCATGCTTTGATACGGCATAAACCATATGGATGTTGAGGTAGTCCTTATACGTTTTCAGGGGTTCTACGGAGAGAAGCGCGTCTTTTGCGGCTTCCATTATCTGCCGGTAACGGCCGACTTCGATATCGATGTCCGTGAAGGCGTCGCCCATCAGCACGATATCCACGCCGTCGCCCCGTGTGGCCGCGTGCAGCAGTTCGTACTGTTTGTCCATCGAATAATCCGTGCTTTCGTATTTGCATGCCCCGACGTGCTCGTAAAAACAAAGCGACACGTAATAGTCGAATCCGAGAGAAAGGATATCTTCCAAAGGCTGCCATGGTCCCATACTGAAAGAGGGGGGGATGTTTTTCCCTTCGTATATCTCGTCTACGATGATTCCCTCTGCGTCGAAGAGCATGTAACTCGGATAGGGGGCGCCGGGTAGGACAAGCTCTTCGCCGCTGAGCGTCCGATAGTCCGAACAGATGTACCATTCCGTTTCATGGGTCCGCAGGTATTCCTCCGCCGCCCTGCGGTACTCCTCTCCCTTCGGAATTACGGCTATTACGTCGAACCCCTGGCCGTGGTAGAGCTTATGCAGTCGTTGCACCGTGGTTTCGGCGAAACGGACGGATTTCTCCTGCAGGGGGTCCCACGACAGCAGCATGGTCATGCAGTTGTCCTTGCAAATATCCTGTACCCGGAGTGTCTGGCCCGTTGTCAGGTCGTCGAAGAGGAAATCGGGCAGTTGTGCACCGTCCATAAACCCCGTGTCTTTGTCGGCCCGCTGCCGCGCTATCGCCATGCTCATCTGAGGCCAACTGTGGTAATTCAGGTAAATATCGGGTACATAGCCGGTCGGTATTTTGTTGTAATTCAGTCTTAGGTCGAGGTTGCGCCCGTCGAAAAGCGCCGTCCACTCCCGCAGATTGCTGTCCAGTTCATTGTACGAGAAATCAATGTAATCCAGGAATTTGTGGCTTTTACTCGTCCACTCCGACCAAAACGGCAGGCCGCCCTCGCGGTTGTGACTGAGGTCGATGGCTATCAATTCATGCATGGTATCCATAAAACTGTAAGTGCCATTTTTCGGTGGGCGTCCCTGCTTGTTTATCGTACCTCCGATATCGTTGTGGCTGAGGTCGAGATGGCGTAGGACGGTCAGGCCCGACAGTTCGTCCGGCAATTCGCCCGTGAGGTTGTTGTTGCTTAGGCGGAGGGCGATGACGCGTCCCGAGAGGTCGGTCTCCACACCGTACCACTCGTTCAGAGGCTTGTCGCTGCACCAGTTGTCGTTGTGCGTCCAGCCGTCGCCGCCCGTGGATTCGTACAGCGCCGTGAGCGCGGTCAGCTCCGGAGTCGGGTCTGTCCATGCCGCCTGTACGATGGTCAGCGTATCGCAGAGCTTCGTCTCCGTGTTGCGGAACAGCACCACGCCCTTGCGTTCCCGTTCTTCGGTATTGGCGGCAATGCGGAAGGCGTGCGCCGTCGTTTCGAGCGCTTTCGTGTCGGTCGGCGCTTCCGCCTCTTTTATCCATTGCTGCCCGCTCTCTACGACCGTTTCGTATGCGACGTTGGCCTGCACCTCCACGGTCAGCGTCTGCTCCTCGCAGGAGACTGCATAATCGTTTTGTCCGGACAGAATCGCATTCTTCTGACGCTGACGGACTGCGATGCGCTCCTCGCGCGTCCCGGCACGCAGCACGAGGAACACTCCCCGTTCGGAATAGGTGTCGTTCTCTCCGACGGTCACCTGCAGCCGCAGGTTCTCGCCCGCCGGGCCGGAGGAGGGGGTGATGCTGTACCATGCTTTCCGCTGTGCAGCGAATGCGGACCCTGTCGTGGTCAGCGGTTCCGTCTCCACGCTCCACGGTGAATCCGTGGAGAAGATGAGCAGATTCTCTCCGCCCGAAGCATCGAACGTATAAAGTTCGGACTGTAGCTGAAGGTAGCTGTCCGGCCCTTTCGTACAGCCCGTGAACATTACGGCTGCCAGTAAGAACGTGGGCCAAAATGTCAATTTGATGATTGATTTCATCGTTTGTATGTTTTATTTAATCGTAATGTGTGTCCTGTCTGTGGCCGGGAATACGTCATGCAGACGAGTAGTCAACCGATTTTAAATCATATGGTTTATCTGTATGCAAATTAATGATTATTTATTGAACAACCAAACTAATATGTAGGAAAATAAAGATAATGTGTTTTTATTACGTGCGGTGCGTCGGCGCATGCGAATGATTCATGGCTATGAGCGGGTGCTCCGGTGCCTGCGGCGGTTCTGCGGCGGATTGGGCGGAGGCTTTTGGCGTGAAATGTGCATGGAACAGTATATAACCGAAAAAACAGGTATAGTATGAAAGGCGGATTTTTGTGTGCCGCGCTCCTCGCAGGGGCGTTGGCCGTCGCTTTCCCGGAGAGGGCGGTGTACGAGAGTGGTTTATGTGGGGCCCGACGGAACCGTACTGACGGCCCGTTCCATGGACTGGAAGGAGGACAGCCGGAGCAATTTGTGGATATTCCCGCGCGGTATGGAGCGCAGCGGCGAAGTGGGGGGCAACCCCCTGACGTGGACCTCCCGGTACGGCAGCGTGGTGACTTCGGCATACGATATATGCAGTACCGACGGCATGAATGAGGCGGGACTCGTGGCGAATCTGCTGTGGCTCGCCGAATCGGCCTATCCGGAGTGGGACGGTTCCACGCCCGGCCTTTCCATCGCAGCATGGGTACAGTACATACTCGATACCTGTGCGACCGTGGACGAGGCGGTGGCGGAGATGGAGAGCGGACGGTTCGAGGTGGTCTCCGGCATGATGCCGGACGGTTCGAGAATGGCTACCCTGCACCTCTCCGTATCGGATGCAGCGGGCGACAGTGCCATATTCGAATATGTGGACGGGGCTCTGTCCGTTCATCACAGTCCGGCATACAGGGTGATGACCAACTCGCCGCTGTTCGACCGGCAGCTGGCTCTGGACGATTATTGGCAGAACATCGGCGGACTGACCTTCCTGCCCGGAACGAACAGGGCGGCCGACCGCTTCGTGCGGGCCTCCTTCTATGTGGATGCGCTTCCGCAGACAGCCGATACCCGGCAGGCGGTTGCCGGCATATTCAGCGTCATACGCAATGTCTCGGTTCCGCTCGGCATCAGCGTTCCCGACCAGCCCAATATCTCCTCCACCCGCTGGCGGACGGTGTCCGACCAGAAGAACAGGGTGTATTATTTCGAATCCACGCTTTATCCCAATATTTTCTGGGTGGATATGAAGGATGTGGATTTTTCGGAGGGGGCGCCGGTCAGGATGCTCGACCTGGTGGGCGGCCGGACTTATGCCGGTAATACGGCTTCTCTCTTCGTGGAGGCAGAGCCTTTCGAGTTCGAGCGCGTGGATTAGGCCGCAGAGTTTCTCTGTAGGAAGCAACCCGGAAAAGGGTTGCTTTTTTTGTCTTCCGCCAGACCGTGTGTGCTCGAATAGCTACGATATCCAAAAATAAGCAACAATTAATAAAAAATTTTAATAGTGTTTATGTGTTTGTATTCCAGTGGTGTGTGTCGATGGTTTCGGCGTCTTTCCGGAATGTAAAATATGATGCGTAAAATATGAGGGTGGGATGTCTCGTTATTTATTTGACAATTAACAAGGATTTATCATGAAACTCAAACAGACAAAAGCACTCGAAAACGCCCTCGCACGCGGCCTGCTGGCTTCGCAGAGGGCCGGCGGCGGCAATCCCGTTGACCGAGCGTTTCTTTTCCTGCTTGAAGAGGGTAATTGTCACGCAGCCCACATCCTGGGCAAATTCATCAAAAGTTGGGAGTCGTACCAAATAAAGGTGAGGATTGAGAAGGATTTGGAAAGCGCGACGCAGGAGAACATCGCGGCCGACAGAAAACTATACGACAATCTGATGGCGGCGCTCCGAAAGGTATGCGCCGAATTCGGGCAGGAAGGGGGCGAGCCGCTCGTCAATACGGGCCATTTCCTGCTTTATCTGCTCCGGAGCAGGAAATTCGCCAGCTCCCGGGTTTTGAGTACGTTCAATATTCCCCGGAATCTGGTGGCGGAGATGATTTCCGACCTGCCGTTCGACGAGGACTACTATATGGAGATGAATGCGCTGCGCAACATCCGTATTCTCCGGATTGATCCCAAGGATACGGGATACGGCGGTACGGCAGGCGACGGCCGGGAGCGGCCGGATGAAGAGGATACGGAACGGAACGACGTCAAGCCCCATGGAAAATCCGTGCTGAAGGAGCTTGAAAAATACGGAACCGACCTGACCGCCGCTGCGGCTGCGGGCGGGGTGGACCCGGTGATTGGGCGGGAGACGGAGATTGACCGGCTCATCCAGATACTCGGCAGGCGCAAGAAAAACAACCCGATACTCATAGGCGAGGCGGGTGTGGGCAAGAGTGCGATAGTGGAGGGGCTCTGCGCATCGTTTCGCACGACGTACCGCCGTCACTTTACGGCAAGCGTGTCTTTTCGCTCGATGTGGCGTCGCTGGTGGCAGGCACCAAATACAGGGGACAGTTCGAGGAGCGTGTCAAGGAGTTCATGGAGGGCCTGAAAAGAGAGAGGGATGTCATTCTCTTCATTGACGAGATACATACCATCGTGGGAGCAGGTGCCACGCAGGGCGGACTCGATACGGCAAACATCCTCAAACCGGCGCTCGCCCGAGGCGAACTGCAATGTATCGGGGCTACCACGCTCGACGAATACCGGGAGAGCATCGAGCACGACGGGGCGCTTGAGCGGCGTTTCCAGAAGATAGTGGTGGAACCTACTTCCAGGGAGGATACCCTGCGGATTCTCCACAGGCTTCGGGAGCGGTACGAGCAGCACCATCACGTCCGGTATTCGGACGAGGCCCTCGCCGCATGTGTGGAGTTGACCGACCGGTATGTGACGGACCGGTATTTCCCCGACAAGGCCATTGATGTGCTCGATGAGGCGGGCTCCAAGGCGCGTCTTTTCGCCCGTCACGAACCCGAGGCCATTTCGGAGCTCGAGGAAGCGCTTCAGGCTGCAGGGGAGGAGAAGCGGTCGGCGGCCAAGGGGATGAATTACGAAGCCGCGGCCAAGGCCCGTATCAGGGAGATTGCGCTTGCAGACAAGATAAAGGAAATCAGGGCTGACTGGCAGCGCGAAGTACGTCTCAGTCCCGGTCTGGTCACGCCCGAAAATATCCGCGAAGCGGTAAGCGCCATGACGGGGATACCGGTACAGGAGGTCTCCGGCGACGAACGGGCCCGACTCAGGGATATGTACGGCCATCTGGCGTCCCGCGTGGTAGGGCAGGACGCAGCTATCGGCAAGGTTACGAAGGCGATACAGCGTTCGCGGGCTGGACTCAAGGACCCGGGCAAACCCATCGGCGTGTTCATGTTCGTGGGGCCTACGGGCGTAGGGAAGACGCTGCTGGCCAAGGAACTTTCGCAGTGGATGTTCGGCAGGCGCGATGCGCTGGTGCGGATAGATATGAGCGAGTATTCCGAGAAACACAACGTGAGCCGCCTCATCGGTTCTCCGCCTGGATACGTCGGATACGGCGAAGGTGGACAACTGACCGAAACGGTACGCCGCCAACCCTATGCGGTGGTGCTGTTCGATGAGATAGAGAAGGCTCATCCCGACGTGTTCAACATCATGCTCCAGCTCTTCGACGAGGGACAGCTTACCGACGGGCTCGGCCGAAAGGTGGATTTCCGGAATACGGTGATAATCATGACTTCCAATGTGGGCTCGCGCCGTGCAGCCTCCCGTCCGCCCGTTATAGGCTACGATGCGCCCGGACTTTGCACCCTGGAGGAACAGAACGGCGACGGTGACTATCGGAGTGCGTTGGAGGATACCTTCGCTCCGGAGTTCATCAATCGCATAGACGATATCGTGGTATTCAATACGCTTTCGCTCGACGACGTGAAGCGCATAGTCGATATCGAGTTCGGGCGGATTGCGAAACGGGCTGCTGCGATGGGCTATACGCTGGAGCTCTCCGAAGATGCCCGCGAGGAGCTTGCGGCGCTCGGCTTCCAGCCGCGTTACGGAGCCCGTTCGCTCCGGCGGATGTTGCTCGAATATGTCGAGGAGCCTCTCGCCGGGATGATAGTGGGCGAGGAGGTCTGCGGAGGGGATACGGTATCGGTCGAGTTTGTCGGCGGACGTGTTGCGCTCGTGCGCCGGGCACCGGCGGGTCATCCCCACATAGCATAGGTGAAAGTATAGGGTGCGCTCTGCGTACCGGATGGAATGACTTCCGGCATTCGGACAGGGCCGGTACCGGCGGCTTGCGTGCCGTACCGGCGGGTATTGAGATGGTTTGTGACATGCCGGGAGGAGAGGCGGAAGTCCCGTGGGCTTCCGCCTGATGAAAAGCGAATCCGAGACGGACCGCTTATTCCGGGAAACCGGAACGGGAAATGTTTTTCTCTTCAATATTAGTTTTTGTGTTTGTGGTGCGCCCCCTTGCGCGACGAGGGGGCGCATTTTCAGAGAGGGGCGGTTGCTCCCGATGCAGGGCCGGCTGCGTAAGACGCATTGCCGGTATCGTGTCCACGCAGGTGGAAATTGTTAACGTTTAGAAGAAAGGGATTGGAAAATGAGAAACAGACAGATTCAGGAAGAGAGGATAAAGACCTATTTTCTGGATGCGGCCAAGAATCTGCTCAGGG
>ERZ825384.4890-NODE-4890-length-10063-cov-41.509293_pt1 | contig 10063 bp, 10 predicted proteins | sample MGYA00519931_ERZ825384 | MGnify/ENA primary metagenome ERZ825384 (study PRJEB31778, sample SAMEA3449200) | human gut metagenome | biome: human gut; feature: human-associated habitat; material: faeces | place: United Kingdom | collected 2010/2012 ...
GAAACTTATTAACCAAGTAGTCTTGATTGACTACACCATTATTATACTAGGAGGTACTGATATGTTAAAAAAATTAAGAAAGTTATTGCATTTGCATTAGCATTGACTATGTTAATGGGTATGGGAACAATGGTGTCAGCAGCAGAAAAGGAGAGTAGTATTCCTGAATATTCTGAAACCAATGATGGTGGAATGACGGTGAATATTGCAGGAGATCAGGAAGGAACAATAGTTGAAGGCAGTGGTAATGAGGAAGGGATTAATCCGCTATGGTGGCCTGGAGATGGACCGGCTCCGCAGGTGACAAGCATTTCACTTTATAAATATGGCTGGCTTACAAATGGAAATTTTGGCGTTACGATCAAGGTATATGGATATGGCAGCGATACTACAACATTTGATGGAAGAAGTATTTCGTGGATACATCAGGAGCCATTTATTATATCTGGTACAGGCGCAGATGGCTTCTATTATACATATGATTGTGGTCCGATTACGCAAGCGGGAAGTTATAGATTTAATACAACTTTCAGGTCAACAAACTTCCCTAATACTACACGTTCCTTTTCAACGGTATTCACGTTTAGTGCAAACTAATATATGTTAATTCATATAAATAACATATTATAATGCGAATGGAGGTGGTTAAATGCGTATTGGTTCGGGAGTGCAGAGTGTATCTGAATTATTTGGAAAGCGACAAAACAATAGCAAAACATCTGTTAACGGAAATGAGGCATTTCCTCAGACATCAATGAAAGTGTATTTAAAGACGGATGATATGTTGTTTTCAGGCGGAAATGGAACCGGTCTTTCGTTTTATATTAAGTATGCAGAAGAGTCAACAGATGATAATCCTGTAGTGATAGCCAAAGGGATTGATGAAAATGGAAAAGAATTTGAAGAAAAGATTAATATTAACGATATTGATTTGAGAAATGCTTCTTATGTCGAAATGAGTGCTTTGGAGGCATATTATGATGTTGATAGGGGTAATAGTCTCAGCTCTTTTCCACAAGAAACTGGTCACATGGGATTAAATGAAAGATGTGACCTTATATCCAGCTTTGAAAAGGTTATTCAGGATATGAACAAATTAGGAAAGTATGATTTGCAGATGTTTTATATGCGAAATATGAATACTTATCTAAATCTGGAAAGACAGAAAAAAGCATAAAGTTGTTTATAGATTCCTGTTGGAATGAAAATTTATACGATGTTAATTTGAAAGGAGATTTTAAAATGAAGAAAGTAAAAAGTTTAAAGGCGTTGGTGTTGAGTTTGATGTTATGTTTGGCAATGGGAACAACTGCGTTTGCAAGTGAAGTATCCACTCAGGGACAGGCTGCCCCTAATGCAAATAAGGCAGTAGAAGTAAGCGATTGTGGCGATTTGGACGTAGTACCTGCTTATGATGACGCCGTTGCTCTTGCAGATACGATTCAGTATGATGCAAATAGAACCATTACAAGAAGCAATTCCAGAAGCGGTGTATTCAACGGAAATTATTATTACACCATTAATAACTCAAGCGTTACAAAGTTGTGCTTAAATGTTTATATGCCTAATGAAAGTGGAACAGATTATCTTCAGGGAACAATTACTCTTGTAGGAAATGACGGAACAAGTGCACCGGTACAAATTGCTAACTATTCAGGAGATTCATGGACACTGACATTTACAGGTGTTAAGGTAGGCGTTAGATACCATTTCCATTATGAGTTGTATTCTGTTGGGTCTTCGCAGGTAGGCTATATTGCTTCTGCTGCTTATGCACAATAATAGCTGCTTGAATATGGGATATTAAGCAAGCGCAACAGAATATTTTCATTGTATGTTGCATTTTATAGCAATCTGGCATAAAGTGCAACATACTATAATAAGAAAATTAGATTATATTGCTGCTGGAGGGATTATAAATATGGTAAATATGGTAAATACCGCTGTAAATAACAATATTTACGCAGGAAGAAAATCAGGTTCAAAATATAACCAATCAAAGGCTTTTCAACAAAAGGAAGTGTTAGAGACACCGGATGTTGCAGCAGTTAACAAATATGCAAATGTTCAAGAAATTTATGAGGCACTAAAGTGTAACGTGTCATGTAGAGGATATGAACAGGGGCAGGATGAAATTGCTGAGAAAGAAATTCAAAATGATGAACCAGAAATAAGCAATGATTCCAGTGAAAAAATGACAGTATGGTATCAGGGTGTTCCTTTGGAAGAGTGGGCATTAACTGATCCTAAATACACGGATTCAGAAACGGGAATTTCATGGTATATTAGAGATGGAAAATATCCGTATATGGTAGGTGAGGATGCAGAAAAGTTCCGAAAACTTTGTGAAGAATCCGGGGAGTTTGCGCTAAAGAAATTTGCGGAAATGACGGGATTAATACAGAAATTAGATGACAATACAGTAGCGTATGTGGGTGATAACGGAATTGCAGTTAAATCTAAAGATGGGAAAGAGATGTTTGTGGACACATCAGGCTTATCATATGATATTGTTATGGATATGTTCAGAAATTTGCCTAGAAATGGGAATTTTTTCAGCAATAAGTATTGGTCAGACAATATACAGAAAGCACAGGCTCGGAGCTGATGATACGTTATATTGCAAGAGTGTGTATGCTTGGACTCCGATAGGAGAAAGCAGATTGGTTCTGATTGACAGAAGAATCATATGATTTCATCATTAATTTGGCAGGCAATAATATTCAAATTATTGCCTGCTAAATTTTTACCAAAATTCTTCTAATACCGTTTTTAGACTAGGAAATATTGTTGAAAGCGTACTCTCAATATATTCTTTAGAGCAGAACTGTAGCTTTGAAATAGTATCAATGCTGTGTTTTTTACTTGATTTCTGAGTAATTTTTGTTCTGTTGGTCATTTTCTGCAAAAACAGGTCACTTTCTGCATAGGATATTTTCTTTTGCTTTGATTCCTGCTATTCTTAGAATATACAACAGATTGCTCTATATGGCACATTGAATACTGAGGAAAGGAGAAGTAAATATAATTATGAATATGCTTATAGAATGATCTGCATATAACGACAAAATGATATTAAAATAGGGGGTGATTTTGATGAAAGATTTTCATTTGAAGATTTTAGCTATAATAATGATAATTTTTGGCATATTTGGTTTAAGTACGCTTCCGTTTCTTTCCATTATTGTCCAATATATTGACTCAATAACTGGATTTAGTTCAGGAAATGGATATCTTACCAATAACATGGATTATCTTTTTAAAAGTCCTCTTATTTATATTGGTGGCTTTTTTGTTTTTAGTATCATTTTGGCAATTATTTATCTGGTTTATAGTTTTTTTAAAGCAAAGCGGGGGTGACTTCTAATGAAAAAAATAATTAGTATGGTTTTAAGTTTTATATTGATTTTGGGGTGCTCGACAACAGCGTTTGCTGCGGAGACTCATAACTATGACACTGAAAATTTGCCTCATGATGGAGCTGATTATTTTGAAACGGAAATTAAAGCTGATGAGGAAAATGAAGAACGCATTTCTGATTTTGTTACCGTATATGGTTATCAATATACCAAAGGTAGTTTAAAAAGTGGTGCATGGAGAAATGGCACGAGTGGTGGTAGTTCTACATCTAGCGCAAAATTATCATTGAATTACACTCAAGATACTTCTTATAATATTTCCTTTAAAGCTTCAGTTTCCGGTGGATATACAAATGGTGGAACTATAGGAAGTGAGTTGGGTGTTACACTAGGTGCATCAAAATCATATTCTTTAGGTAGCGGATACTCCGTAACTGTTCCAAAAGGATCTCATTATTTAATCAAATATCGTCCTATGTATTATACATATAAGGTCGTTGAGACAAAATATAAAGAAAGATATAATGAAGCATTAGGCGGCATGGAGAGATATGTGGTTGAAACAAAAACCTGCTATGTAGACGTATTTTCGCACTGGGATTTTACACATGTAGCTAAGTAAAGGTGTATGTTACACTAAATAAAAGCAGGGAACTATCTATATCCATGCTTCAAACTGGAGATAAAGCTCGTGGATCTGCCACGGGCTTTTCTCAGTTTGCGCGCCATGGGCGCGCTCTAACGGGTGTAAGTCCCGAACACGCCCAGATAGTGGGAAGTGTATAGCCGAACAGCAAGGGTGTCCATCGCGAGGTGGAATCTGAAGGAAGCTGTAAGCAAATCTCTGGTCCGACGGACAGAAATCACATAGAAGGCTAGGCTGCGAGAGATAAGTTGGCTGAAAGCAACAAAGTCTAATAACTATCACCTTTGTAGTAGCAGAGTAAATGTGGCGGATATATGGAGAGAAAGAGCGTGCACCTTAAGCGTGGAGGTCTCACAGAGGTTCCATTAGCCTAGTAACAACGAACTGTGAGAAGTCAGCCGAGCCCATAGTAGTGAAGAAGTCTCTGTAATGGAGATGGAGCAAAGGGGCGAACAATCAATAAGTTTGAGTATGTCTTGAATTGCAGAAATGGCAACATCTGCCGTAACCAATCGGGAAAAGGGTGGTCAAATCAAGCGAGACGGAAAGGAAAGAACGCATGGACACAAGTAGTCTAATGGAGCAGATATTATCTAGTGATAACCTCAATAGAGCATACCTGCAAGTCGTACGAAATAAAGGTGCAGAGGGAGTGGACGGAATGAAGTACACAGAACTCAAGGAACATCTTGCAAAGAACGGCGAAATCATCAAGGAACAGTTGAGGACAAGAAAGTATAAACCTCAGCCAGTACGAAGAGTGGAGATATCAAAGCCTGATGGCGGTGTCAGAAACCTAGGAATACCAACAGTAACAGACAGATTTGTACAACAAGCCATTGCGCAGGTATTAACACCAATCTATGAGGAACAGTTCCATGACCAAAGTTATGGATTCAGACCGAATAGATGTGCACAACAAGCAATCCTAACAGCACTTGATAGGATGAATGACGGTAATGACTGGATTGTAGACATCGACTTGGAAAAGTTCTTTGACACAGTAAATCATGACAAGCTTATGACTATCATAGGCAGAACCATTAAAGATGGAGATGTCATCTCTATCGTTAGAAAATACCTTGTCAGCGGAATCATGATAGATGATGAATATGAGGATTCCATTGTGGGGACACCACAAGGAGGAAATCTCTCGCCATTATTGGCAAACATCATGCTGAATGAACTTGATAAGGAAATGGAAAAGCGAGGGCTTAACTTTGTACGATATGCGGATGACTGTATTATTATGGTCGGAAGCGAAATGTCTGCCAACAGAGTCATGAGAAATATTTCACGATTCATTGAAAAGAAGCTAGGGCTCAAAGTCAACATGAGCAAGAGCAAGGTAGATAAACCACAAGGACTTAAATACCTTGGATTCGGTTTTTACTTTGATTCAAGAGCGCATCAGTTTAAGGCGAAACCACATGCAAAATCGGTAGCAAAGTTTAAGAAAAGGATGAAAGAATTCACTTGTCGTAGTTGGGGTGTCAGCAACAGTTATAAAGTAGAGAAGCTTAACCAGCTCATTAGAGGGTGGATTAACTACTTCAAAATAGGAAACATGAAAACACTCTGCAAACAATTAGATTCAAACATTCGTTACAGACTTCGTATGTGTATATGGAAACAATGGAAGACACCACAAAATCGTGCAAAGAACTTGATAAAACTTGGAATTAACAAATATACAGCATGGAAAGTTGCATATGCAGGGGATAGGATTGCCTATGTATGCAACAAGGGTGCTGTGAACGTTGCAATAAGCAATGAGAGACTAACCAGATTTGGATTAGTCTCAATGATGGATTACTACGCCGAAAGGTGTGTTACTTGTTAAGTTGATTGAACCGCCGTATACGGAACCGTACGTACGGTGGTGTGAGAGGTCGGGAAAATTTATTTAATTTTCCCTCCTACTCGATTATATTCCAAAGTTGCGATAGAATTGTTCACGAGTTTTATGGTATAATTTGAATACGAAAAATCGTAGAATTGGAAGTTGGTAGGAGGTTGCTTTATGAGCCTTGATAGGAAAATAAATCGCATTCAATTTCTCTCAGGAAATTCGCTAAAGGTTATTGCTGTACTGACAATGCTTATTGACCATCTATGTAAAATTGTGCTGCAATGGCTGCTATCAAACTACTGGGGGGCTATGGCAGATAACGGGCAAATGTCGTGGGAGAGATTCCGAGAGATAGATTATTTCATACGGTTTGATTTGCAAAGCATTGGGACGATTGCTTTTCCGCTATTCTGTTTTTTGCTGGCAGAAGGATTCCAACACACAAGAAGTAAAAAACGCTATATTGGGTTGATGCTTGCATTTGCCCTTATTTCGGAAGTTCCATTTGACATAGGTTTCTTTAGTGCGTATTCACGAATGGAAGATACATTTCCGTTTTACTTGAAGTATCAAAATGTATTTTTCACCTTGTTTTTAGGCTTATTGACATTGGTATGCCTTGAAAGATTTTCGTGTAAATCAGACCTACCGGTGGATAGAATAAAATCAGCAGTCCTGCAAGTTCTCAGTGTAGTGCTTTTTTCCGGCATTGCGGAAGGAATCCATTGTGACTACGGTATGCAGGGGATCTTATTCATATCAGCATTTTATATTTGCCGTAATCACCGAATCTATCAAGTGTTGCTGTTCCTTTTGGCTTACATGGGGACAACGGGGAATCAACCGCCTTTATGTACGCTTCTTGCCTGCTTGCTTATTCTGCTATACAACGGAAAGCGTGGTAAACTGAAGCTAAAATACTTCTTCTATGTTTTTTATCCAGCACATATCCTTGTCCTATATTTGATTCAGATAGGACTCGGAAAATACTTACTGAAATGACTAATTGCAGTTTGTCGAGAAATTAAGCCGGAGCAAACCCCTTTAGGAACTAAAGGGCGCACTTCTATACTCTCTGTCGAGAGTAGTGCGCCCTGCGGAGCTTCATTCTCCGTCAGCAGAAGAAAACTGCATGACCGAGAATGTTGCGTCACTTCGTTCCGTCAAGGTGGCTACACCCCCTTGCGCCGCTAAAGCGGCTATCCCCTGTGGACTTGCCGTCCGCAAACGGTTTTGACAAACCGTTCGCCGCCAGCAAGTTTGAAAATCAAGAATCTTAATTTGATAAAGGAGTGTGATTCTATGAAAAAGAAATTACCCATAATCCTCTTGGGTGTTATTTTGGCTTGTGTGTTGGTTTTCGGTTTCCTTTATGCAAACAATGACATTGGTAAAACCGCAAACAGTTTAGAAGCAGACATTCGCCAATCTCAAAAAATTTTGGATGATTGGATTGTTGATGGAAGCATTTCCGACACAATGGCTGCATTTATTTCTTACCCACAGGACAAGACAGACCACACTTTTTCTGTCTATGTAAATCGCCCTGGCTTGTCTTTTGGATATTTCTTCCGTGGTGGTGGAGATATAGTTGAGGTTGATGATTACATTGCAGAGTTTGTTGTTGAGGGAAATAACGAAAGGGCATTTATCTCAATGAATACCCAAAATATTGTTCGACTTGAAGTAGATGATGGCAACGGCATTCAGGTGATTGATATTGATAGTGGCAAGCCTTTCGCCATTGTCCTGCCCCTCAATGTAGGAAACATCTGTTTCTATGATACGAATGGAAATGTTGTGGAATATCTTCGCCAACAACTTTGACCAACTTCAATTTACCGAACTGAACACAACAACTGAATACCGAAAAACTGACCGTTGACTGGTCGCAATCTGCGAAAAGTTGACGGTCTTTTTTTATCCCCATTTTCAAAAAAGGAGGTCACGAAAAATGGCAAAACCGAAAAACCTTGAACAGCTCCGAGCCGAAAAGGAACAGGTCGAGACACAGCTTGCACAGGAACAGCACAAGCTGGAGCGTCTGGAGAACAGAAAGAAGTATCTGGAGAAAGGCGAACGCACCAAGCGCACCCACCGCCTTTGCAATCTGGGCGGCACGATTGAGAGCCTTGCCCCGGAGGTCAAAGATCTCACACGCACCGAAATGACAGAGCTGATGGAACACATCTTTTCTCTGTCCGAAGTCCAGCGAGCCGTCCGTCACATGGCGATTACTCACATCAACCAAGCGAACAGAGAAAAGGAGTTGAAAGCCGATGGCACTATTTCATCTGAGCGTCACGCAGACTAAGCGAAGCGCAGGACAGTCCGCTATTGCTTCTGCCGCCTACCGTGCCGGGGAGCGATTGTATAGCGAGTATTACGGCGAATACAGCGACTACACCCGCAAGGGCGGCGTGATCTGCTCTGACATTCTCCTGCCGTCCCATGCACCGCCCGAATACGCAGACCGCCAGACCCTATGGAACGCCGTGGAAAAAGCCGAGCGTGGAAAGAACGCCCAGCTTGCATACAGCTTTGACATTGCCTTGCAGAATGAATTTTCCCTTGAGGAAAACATCGCTCTTGCAAGGCAATTTTTGTTGGAGAACTTTGTGAGCCGGGGCATGGTGGTTGACTTCGCCGTACACCAGCCAGACCGGGAGGACGGCGGCATACCCAATCCACATTTTCATGTGCTTTGCCCTATCCGCCCCATCGAGCAGAACGGCAAATGGGGGCTAAAGCAACGCCGGGTGTATGAGCTGGACGAGGACGGCAACCGTATCCGGGACCAGAACGGCGAGTTTGTTTTCAACGCCGTTCCCACTACCGACTGGGGCAGTCCCGAAACGCTGGAATACTGGCGGCAGACATGGGCGGAGCTATGCAACGCCAAGTTTGCGGAAAAGGGGCTTGACGTTCGTATCGACCACCGAAGCTATGAGCGTCAGGGCGTGGAGCTTCTTCCCACCGTCCACGAGGGCGCAACCGTCCGGGCAATGGAGAAGAAAGGCATACGCACCGAGAAAGGCGAGTTCAACCGCTGGATCAAAGCCACCAATGCCGTTATCCGGGACATTAAGAAGAAAATCGCTCTCCTGTTTGATTGGATTGCCGAAGCAAAAGCGGAGCTTGCCAAGCCGCAGGCACCCGACCTTGTTTCTCTGCTGAACGCCTATTACACCCAGCGCAGAGCCGGGGCGTATTCGCAGAAAGGCAAGGTCAGCAACCTAAAGGAGATGAACGAGACTTTCAATTATCTCCGGGCAAACGGCATTTACTCCCTTGAAGATTTGGAACACCGTGTCAGCGAACACAGTGCTGCCACAGAGAGCTTGAAGAAAACGCTGGACGAACAGACCGCCCGAATGAAAGCAATTAAGCAGCTCTATGACAGCTCCGCTGCTTTCCAGAGCTTGAAGCCTGTCTATGACGGCTTGCAGAAAATCAAGTTTGAGAAGCCCAGAGCCAAGTACAAGGCAGAGCATGAAGCGGAACTGAAACAGTTCTACGCCGCCAGACGAAAGCTGACCGGAGAGTTCCCGGACGGCAAGGTGGATATGAAAAAGCTGACCGAAGAGTATGACGAGCTGGAACAGGCGCACAACACCACCTATGGCGAGTTTAAGACCGTCAGAGACGATTTACACCGTCTTTGGAAGGTCAAGTCATGTGTAGATACTGCCGCCCGATTTAACGAGCGTACAGAGGAACAAATGCTCCAAAATCGACCCCAAACACGACACAAAAAGGAGGAACTATCCCGATGAATTACACCCAAGCACAGATTGACCGGGCAAACGCCGTCAGTCTGGAAGATTTTCTCCGCACACAGGGAGAGACACTTATCAAAAGCGGACGGGAATACCGCTGGAAAGAACATGACAGCCTGACCGTCCGGGGAAACAAGTGGTTTCGCCACAGCCAGAGCAAGGGCGGCTATCCCATTGATTTTGTCATGGAGTTTTACGGCAAGTCCTTTCCCGAAGCAGTCCAGCTCTTAACCGGCGAAAGCGCCGAGGGACAGAGCGAAGCCAGCACAGCACCGCCCACAGCGTTTCACTTGCCCTTGCACAACAGAACAGCCGACAGAGCAATTCAATATCTTTGCGAAAGCCGAGGTCTCAACAAAACGCTTGTTGAGGCTTTTCTTCTTTCCGGGGATATTTACGAGGACGCAAAGCGGCACAATGTTGTGTT
>ERZ825384.4894-NODE-4894-length-10050-cov-2.945973_pt1 | contig 10050 bp, 9 predicted proteins | sample MGYA00519931_ERZ825384 | MGnify/ENA primary metagenome ERZ825384 (study PRJEB31778, sample SAMEA3449200) | human gut metagenome | biome: human gut; feature: human-associated habitat; material: faeces | place: United Kingdom | collected 2010/2012 ...
CGACCTGAAGTGCGCCCGCGAACAGCTGGACCGCGACCACTTCGGGCTGGACGAGGTGAAGGAGCGCCTGCTGGAGCATCTGGCCGAGGCCGACGAGCCCTTCCTCGACCTGTATCTGGGCGGGGAATACAGCCTGGACGACGTGCGCGCCGCCCTGCGCCGGGCCACCCTGAGCCGGGCCGTGACCCCGGTGTTCTGCGGCTCCGCCCTGCGCAACAGCGGCGTACAGCCCGTGCTGGATGCCGTCTGCGATCTGCTGCCTTCGCCGCTGGACGTGCCCGCGCCCGTGGGCCGCGACAGCGAGGGCAACGAGGTGCCCGTGCCTCCCGATGCCGCCGCGCCCGCCGTGGTGCTGATCTTCAAGGTGCTCATGGAGAACGGCCGCAAGCTGGCTTTTGCCCGCGTCTACGCAGGCAGCCTGCACGAGGGCGACGCCCTGACCAATACCGCCGGCAAGACCGAGGACCGCATCAGCCGCATCTACCGCATGCATGCCGACCGCCGCGAGCAGCTGGAAAGCGCCTCCACCGGCGAGATCGTGACCCTCGTGGGCCTGCGCGGCGCGCACACCGGCGAGACCTATTGCCACAAGAGCCGCCTGCTGGCCCTGGAAGCCATCGACTCCTACGCGCCGGTCATCACCCTGGCCCTGGAGCCGCGCAATGCCGACGAAGGCAAGGTGCTGGACGAGGCCCTGGAACGCTACGCCGCCGAAGACCCCACGCTGGAAGTGCGCATGGACGAGGAAACGGCCTGCCGCATGGTCTCCGGCATGGGCGAACTGCATCTGGACGTGCTGCTGGAACGCATGTCCCGCGAATACGGCATCTCGCCCCGGGCCGGACATCCGCAGGTCATCCTGCGCGAGACCGTGCGCAAGGAGGCCGACGGCCAGGGCGAATTCGACCGCGAACTGGGCAAGGAGCACCACTTCGGCCATGTGGAGCTGCATGTGCGTCCCCTGCCGCGCGGCACGGGCAACCGCGTGCTGGTGGGCAACTTTTTGCCCGCCGACGAGGCCGAAGCGCGCAAGCTGCTGCCCAAGCCCCTGCTGGACGCCGCCCTGGAAGGCGTGCGCGATGCCTTGCAGAGCGGTGCCCTGACCGGCTATCCCGTGGAGGACGTGGAAGTGACCCTGACCGCCGTGGAACGGCGCGAGGGTCAGACCACCGTGCCCGGCTGCCACATGGCCGCGGGCATGGCCCTGCGCGAGGCCCTGGCCGCGGCATCGCCCGTGGCGCTGGAACCGCTCATGAAAGTGGAGATCAGCGTGCCCGACGAATTCCTGGGCGCGGCCATCAGCCTGTTCGGCACGGCCGGCGGACGTGTGGAAGACCTGGAGGACCGCTCCGGGCTCAAGCATGTGCGCGGGCTGGCGCCCCTGCGCAAACTTTTCGGTTTTTCGACCTCCCTGCGCTCGGCCACCCAGGGCCGGGCCGGGCTCGTACTCACCTTTGACCGCTTCGACCTGCCCTGATGAACGAAAGCACCCAACCCAAGGCCAAAAAAAGTCTGGGCCAGCACTTCTTGCGGCATGAGAGCATCTGCAACCGCATCGCCTCCCTGCTGCTGCCCAAGGACACGGACAACGTCATCGAGATCGGCCCCGGCCCCGGCGCCCTGACCCGCGCCATCGAGGCCCAGCCCCATGCCCGGCTGGTGCTGCTGGAAAAGGACAGCCACTGGGCCGCCGAGCGCCAGCGCCTGGGCGCGGCGCGTACCCAGGCCGTGCTGACGGACGCCCTGCGCTTCGACTGGAGCCGCATCACGCCCGACAATCCGTGGAAGATCATCGGCAACCTGCCCTACAACGTGGCCTCGCCCATGATGTGGGACCTGTTCTCCCGCGCCACGGGCCTGGTGCGGGCGGCCTTCATGGTCCAGAAGGAAGTGGGCCAGCGCCTGGCCGCCGGGCCGGGCAACGGCCATTACGGGGCCCTGTCGGTCTGGGTGCAGAGTTTTGCCCGGCCGCGCATGGAGTTCATCGTGGGCCCCGGCGCCTTCAGCCCGCCGCCCAAGGTGGATTCCGCCGTGCTCTCCTTCGAGCCCCTGCCCCCGGACCAGCGCCCGGAGCGCCCGGATCTGCTGGCCCTGGTCATCAAGGTCTGTTTCCAGCAGCGCCGCAAGCAGCTGGGCAGCATCGCCCGCCGCTGCCCGCTGGCCCCGTGGCTGTCCGCAGCCATCGAGCAGGCCGGCATCACGCCCACCCTGCGGCCGGAACAGCTCACTGTGGCGGACTTTCAGCATATCAGCCGTTTCGGGGCTTCCTTGCTTGACAACCCCTTGAAAAACTGATTGCCTGACAGGTAGTTTTACAAAAACAACACGCCAGAGGGGATCCGCCCCGCGGCGGACATGGCGTATCACTGACGAGATGAGGAGGATATCCCAATGACCAAGGCTGACCTGGTTGAAAAGATTGCCGCCAAGGCCAATCTGACCAAAGCCGCTGCTGAACGCGCGCTCAATGCCTTCCTGGCTTCTGTGGAAGAATCCCTGGCCAAGGACGACAAGCTGACCCTGACCGGTTTCGGCACCTTCGTGGTGGAGACCCGCAAGGAACGCCAGGGCCGCACCCCCCGTACCGGCGAGACCCTGACCATCCCCGCCTGCAAGATGGTGAAATTCCGTCCCGGCAAGATGCTCAAGGACGCCCTCGACTAGCCGACCCCCATTTTCCGGAAAAGATAAAACAGGCCCCGCCTGTTTTATCTTTTCTCCGCCGCCTCCTCATGGTCCCCAGGACCGCCAAGCCCCGACCCCGGCCACGCCGGGAAAAGGATCACCCCCAATGGACAAGAAATTCTGTTTCGATGCCCTGGCTGAAGAAGGCTTCCAGCCTGAGATCGACGAAGACGGCGACATCTCCTTCCTCGCGGGCGAGATCTCCCTTTCCCTCATCCTCGACGAGGAAGACAAGGACTTCTTCTCTCTGGTCTGCGCCTTCGAAGTGGACGACATGGATCAGCTGGAGCTCTTCTACAGCGCCGCTTCCGAAGCCTCCCGCGAATACCGGATCGCCAAGGCCTACATCGGCGAGATCGAAGACGAATGCTTCGAGATCCGCTTCTGCGTGGAAGGCCTGGCCACGCCGGAACTCTTCCGCAGCAACCTGCGCCGCTATGTGGAGCTGCTGCTGGACATGCAGGAAAGCGTCTTTGACGCCTGCGAAGAAGACGACTCCGACGCCGAGTAGCCTTTCCGTCCTTTCGGCACCTTCCGGCAGGGGCCCGCGCCCGCTGCCCTCTCCTTTATGTGTCCTGTAAAAAAATGCTTGCCTTTTTTGGGCATCAGGACTACAAGACTGTCCTTGACCTTGCAAACAAGGTCGAATGACGCCCGCGTCATTGCCCGGCCTGGCCGGAGCTCTCGCAGGAGGGGGTGATATTCGTGCCCGGAGTGTTTCTGAACGAAGACGATTACAACTTCGATATCGCGCTGCGCCGCTTCAAGAAGCAGGTGGAAAAGGCCGGTGTGCTGTCCGAAATGAAAAAGCGCCAGCACTACGAAAAGCCCAGCGTGATGCGCAAGAAGAAGAAGGCTGCTGCCCGTAAGCGCCTGATGAAGAAAATCAGAAAGATGAACATGGCCTAGTTCTCAGGCCTTGCACGTCACCTTTGAACTGCGGAAGGCCCTCGTGGTCTTCCGCAGTTCCTCTTTTCACCCCCTACCCATCCCAACGCCATGAGCCTGTTTGAAACTATCGAAAAAGATTACGTCCAGGCCTACAAGGCCAAGGACGCCGTGCGTCTGACCGTCCTGCGCCTGCTCAAGACCGCCGTCAAGAACCGTCTGGTGGACCTGTGCCGTCCCGGCGGCACCCTGGACGACGCCGAGATGCTCGACCTCATCATCAAGGAAGGCAAGCAGCGTCAGGACTCCATCGAGCAGTACACCTCCGCCGGCCGTCAGGATCTGGCCGACAAGGAAGCCGCCGAACTGGCCGTCATCCAGAGCTACCTGCCCAAGCCCCTGACCGAAGAAGAGCTGACCGCCCTCATCGATGCCACCATCGCCGAAGTGGGCGCCACCTCGCCCCGCGAGATGGGCAAGGTCATCTCCGCCATCATGGCCACCCACAAGGGCCGTGTGGACGGCAAGGCCCTTTCCGCCGCCGTCAAGGCCCGCCTGACCGCCTAAGAGCATCCATGATCCACAGCCGCACTCTCCACGCGCTCGAATTCCCGCAGATCACGGAGCACCTCGCCAGCCTGTGCCTTTCCCCGGCCGGCCGCGAGCGTGCTCTTGAGCTGCGTCCGCTGGAAGACGCCGCCGCCGTCACCCACGCGGCGCGCCTGTATGACGAATCCGCCGTCTGGGCCGCCCGTCCCATGGGCGAGGGCGGCTTTGCCCTGGGGTCCTTCCCCGATGTGGGCGCCTTCCTGCGGGTGGCCGAAAAGCCCGGCCTGCAGCCCGATACCGATGCCTTCTGGGCCCTGCGCGAGATGCTGCGGCTGGCCAAGGCCGCCCATGCCTCCATCGCCCTGCCCGAAGCCGAGGACCAGTGGCCGCACCTGCTGGCCCTGGCCCAGGAAACGCCGCTGCCCGTGCAGCTCACGGCGGCCCTGCTGCGCTGCATCTCCGATGACGGCCTGATCCGCGACGAGAGCTCGCCCGAACTCTTCCAGGTGCGCAGCGAACTGCGCCGCCTGCACCAGAACTGCATGCGCCGGGTCAAGGACTACGCCATGCAGTACAATATGCTGGCCTGGCTGCAGGACGAGTTCATGACCCTGTCCTCGGACCGCTATGTGCTGCCCCTCAAGGCCAACTTCAAGGGCCGCATGCAGGGCATCATCCATGACTGGTCCCAGACCGGCGAGACCTGCTATTTCGAGCCCATGTTCCTGGTGGAGATCAACAACCGCCTCCAGGAGCTGAAACGCGAGGAGCGCGAGGAAGAGCACAAGGTGCTGGCCTATCTGCGCAGCCTGCTGCTGGCCGAACTGCCCGGGGCGCGTGCCGCCCTGGAACTGCTGGCCCAGCTGGACGTTTTGCAGGCCAAGCGCCGCCTGGCCGCCGAATACGACGGCCGCTGCGTGCCGCTCTCGCCCGTGGAGGAAGGCGTCTGCCTGCTGGAGACCCGCCATCCCCTGCTGGCCCTGGTGAGCCTGCGCCAGCGCAAGGACGAACGCGGCAAGAGCGGCGGCCTGCAGCAGGTGCGCCCGCTGGACATCGTGCTGCGTCCCGGCGAACGGGCCCTCATCATCACCGGCGGCAACGCCGGCGGCAAGACCGTCTGCCTCAAGACCCTGGGCCTGTGCGTGGCCATGACCCTGAGCGGCCTGCCCGTGCCCGCGGCCGCCGGTTCGCATCTGCCCTGGTTCGGCCGTGTGGATGCCTTCATCGGCGACGAGCAGAGCCTGGAAGACAACGTTTCCACCTTCACGGCCCAGATCCAGCATCTGGCCAAGGCCTGGAAGCATCTGGACAGCACCGGCCTCGTGCTGCTGGACGAATTCGGCGCCGGCACCGACCCCGCCCAGGGCGCGGCCCTGGCACAGGGCGTGCTGGACGGCCTGCTGGACAAGCAGACCTTCGTGCTGGCCGCCACCCACTTCCCGGCCCTCAAGACCTATGCCCTGTCGCGCGAAGGCGCGCGGGCCGCTTCGGTGCTCTTCGACCCGCAGAGCAAGAAGCCCCTTTTCAAGTTGGCCTACGATCAGGTGGGCGCCAGCCAGGCCCTGGACGTAGCCCGCGAGCATGGCCTGCCGGAAAGCATCCTGCGCCGTGCGGAGCATTACCTCCTGCAGGACGGGCAGGACACCAGCGCCCTGCTGGGCCGCCTCAATGCCCTGGCCGCCGAGCGCGAACAGGAGATCGCCCGCCTGCGTCAGGAGCAGGAAAAGGCCCGCCGTGACACCCAGATCATGCGCGAGAAGACCGAGAAGGAACGCCTGCGCCTGCATGACGAAGTGCGCGCCAAGGCCGGCGAACTCATGCGCGCCTGGAAGGAAGGCCGCGCCACCCACAAGCAGGCCCTGAAAGAGATGTCGCGCCTGCGTGCCGATCTGGCCGCGCCCGTGGTGCAGGAAGAGACCTCGGTGCTGCCGCAGATCGAACATTTCGCGCCCGGCCAGCAGGTCTTCCATACCGTGTTCAACAAGCGCGGCGTGGTGACCGACGTGGACGAACGCCGCAAGCGCGTGCGCGTGGACCTCAACGGCGTGAGCCTGTGGGCCGCCATGAAGGACGTGCGCCAGAGCGGCCAGTCCGCCCAGGCTGCGGCCCCCCGTGCGCCGCAGCGCGTCTCCCCGGTCAAGGCCGCCATCGCCAACGACGATGCGCCCGCCCTGCGCCTCGACCTGCGCGGCATGCGTGCCGACCAGGCCCAGGCCGAGGTGGAACGCTTCCTGGACAAGGCCCTGCTTTCCGGCTTCAGTGAAGTGGAGATCGTGCACGGTCGCGGCACCGGCGCCCTGCGTCGCCAGATCCATGATTTTCTGCGCTCCTTCCCGGCCGTGGCCCGTTTTGCCACCGCTCCGGAGGATCGCGGCGGCGATGGCATGACCATCGTCAACCTGCGCTAGCACAGCCGGGCAGTCCGGCGGGGGCCTCATGCAGTCCAGAGATGCCATCCGCGCCATCAAGGAGCGGCTCAACATCACGGATATCGTGCGCCGTTACGTGGATCTCAAGCGTAACGGGCCGCGCTGGGTGGCGCCCTGCCCCTTCCATCAGGAGACCAAGCCCAGTTTCTCGGTCAACGAGGAACAGGGCCTGTTCTACTGTTTCGGCTGCCAGGCGTCCGGGGACATCTTCGATTTCTACGGCCGCATCAACGGCCTGGATTTCCGCGAGACCCTGGAGCAGCTGGCCGCCGAGGCCGGCATCACCCTGGATCGCGGGCCCGTTGACAAAAAACGGCAGGAAGAGGACCGGCAGCGGCGTTCTTCCCGCCAGACCATGCTGCGCATGTACGAGCTGGCAGCGGCCCATTTTGCCGCGGCCCTCAAAAGCCCGGAAGCCGAGGAGTGCCGGGCCTACATACAGCGGCGCGGCCTGAGCCCGGAGATCGTGGAGCGTTTCGGTCTGGGCTGGGCGCGGCGTGACTGGCATTCGTTGGACCTGGCCCTGCAGCGCGCGGGCTACGACATGCGCCTGGCCGCCGAGGCCGGACTGGTGGGACGCTCGGACCGGGGCTCGGTCTATGACCGCTTTCGGGGCCGTCTCATCTTTCCCATCAAAAACCTTTCCAACCAGGTCATCGCCTTTGGCGGGCGCATCATCGCGGACGAGGACGAAGCCAAGTAAATCAACAGTTCCGATACGCCCATCTATAAGAAAGGAGAACATCTTTACGGTCTTGCCCAGGCCAGAAAAGGCATTACTGTAAAGGGACGGGCCCTTTTGACCGAGGGCTACATGGACGTGCTGACCCTGCACCAGTTCGGCTACGACAATGCCGTGGGCGTGCTGGGCACCGCCCTGACCCCGGACCAGATCAAGCGTCTTTCGGGCTTCACCTCGCAGCTCACCCTGTTGTTCGACGGGGACCGCGCCGGCCGCAAGGCCGCCCTGCGTTCCTGCGAGATGCTGCTCACCCGCGGTCTGGCCTGCACCGTTGTCCTGATGCCCGAAGGCGAGGACATCGACAGCCTGCTGCGCACGCAGGGCGTGGAGGCCTTCGAGGCCCTGCAGGCCCAGGCACCGGACGGGCTGCGTTTTTGTCTGGACGTGCTGCGCGCCCTGGCCCCGCGCGAGACCGTGGAATGGGCCAAGAATTTTTTGCGCCATGTGGAAGTGCCGGAGCTGGTCAGCCCCTATGTGTCACGGCTGGCCACCCACCTGCAACTTTCCGAGGCGGAATTGCGTCAGGGACTGGCCGACAGCAGACGTCCCGGCCCTGACGGACAGACCACGCGCCCCAGCCGGGCGCGACAGAACATGCGGGACCGCCAGATCATGATGTATGCGGTCCGCTACCCCGACCGACTGGACGATCTGCGGGATCTGGGCGCTGACCTGGCCCTGCAGTCGGACATCGCCCGTCAGTTGTGGGACAAGATCGAAGAATGGGGCTCTGACGAGGCCCCCTACCATCTGGACCAGCGCGAAAAGAATTTCTGGTCCTTCTGCCGGGGCGCCGAAGCGGCCCCCCGTGATGACGGCGACAGGGAGCTGGCAGCCCTGCGCCATGATCTTGATGCCTATTATGCGGCAACCCAGCGCCAGTCCGTGACGGCCGCCCTGCGGCAGAACACCGGCACCGGCGACTTTGCCGCTGATTTGGAATATCTTCGCGCACTGCAGGAAACCTTGGAGCAGGGACATGAGCAATCTTAAAGATATCCAGCAAATTCAAAGCCTCATCGCCAAGGGCAAGGGCATGGGCTACCTGACCTTCGACGAGGTCAACAAAGCCCTTCCCGTGGAGATGAACACCCCCGAGCAGTTCGAGGAGATCATCGGCATCTTTGAGCAGCTGGAGATCGCCATCGTCGATTCCGAAAAGGACGGCAAAAAAATCTCCGCCACGCCCACCGAAACCGACGACGACGCCATGGACGGCTCCCTGGAGCTGGCCGAAGACGAAGAATCCGCCGACTATTCCTCGCGCAGCACCGACCCGGTGCGCATGTACCTGCGCGAGATGGGCGCCGTGCCCCTGCTGGATCGCGACGGTGAAGTGGTCATCGCCAAAAAGATCGAGATGGGCGAACAGGACGTGCTCTACGCCCTGGTGGAAGTGCCCGTGGCCGTGGAAGAGCTCATCAACGTGGGCGAGGACCTGCGCCAGAACCGCATCAAGCTCAAGGACGTGGTCAAGACCATCGAAGAAGACGATCCCAGCGAAGACGAGCTCAACCAGCGCTCCCGCGTCATCCTGCTGCTGGACGAGATCAAGCAGATCTTCAAGAAAAAGCGCAAGATCTACAAGAAGCTGGACGACTGCAACACCCTTGACCGCAAGGTGACCGCCATCCAGAAGGAGATCATCAGCTACAAGGAAGAGATCGTCACCCGCCTGCGCGACATCAAGCTGGAAAAGACCCTCATCGACCGTATCATCGAAACGGTCGAGGACTACGTGCGCCAGATGCACAACTGCCAGCGCGACCTTTCGGCCTACATCCTGTCCACCGGCCGTACCCAGGCCGAGATCCAGGAGATGTTCACCGGCCTTGAGCAGCGCACCATCAATCCTAATGATGCCGCCCGCGACCTCAAGCTCAGCGTGGACGAGCTCTTCTCCTTCAAGGAAATGATCATCGGCAAGATCGAGATCCTGAGCCGCCTGCAGGAAAAGTGCTGCCACAACGTCAACGACCTGGAAGAAGTGCTGTGGCGCATCAAGCGCGGCAACACCGCCGCCATGCGCGCCAAGCAGGAGCTCATCCGCTCCAACCTGCGTCTGGTGGTCTCCATCGCCAAAAAGTACACCAACCGCGGTCTCCAGTTCCTGGACCTCATCCAGGAAGGCAACATCGGCCTCATGAAGGCCGTGGACAAGTTCGAGTACCAGCGCGGCTACAAATTCTCCACCTACGCCACCTGGTGGATCCGTCAGGCCATCACCCGCGCCATCGCGGATCAGGCCCGTACCATCCGCATCCCGGTGCACATGGTGGAGACCATCAACCGGATGCGTCAGGCCACCAACCAGCTGGTGTACCAGAACGGCCACGAGCCGACCCCGGAAGAGCTGGCAAAGGCCATGGACATGAGCGTGGAGCGCGTGCGCGAGATCCAGCGCATGGCACAGGAGCCGGCAAGTCTGGAAAGCCCCGTGGGTGAGGAAGAGGATTCCTCTCTGGGCGATTTCGTCGCAGACGAAAACGCCGAAGCCCCTGGCAAGGCCGCAGACCGCGCCATGGTGGCACAGCAGATCAATCTGGCTCTCAAGAGCCTGACCCCTCGTGAAGAGAAGGTCATCCGTCTCCGCTTTGGTCTGGACGATGGCCGTCCCCGCACGCTGGAAGAGGTGGGCCGCGACTTCGGCGTCACCCGTGAGCGCGTCCGCCAGATCGAGGCAAAGGCTATCCGCAAGCTGCACAGCCGCAAGTGCCTGGCTCTGCTGAACGGCCTCATCGAGTGATAGTTTCAACA
>ERZ825384.4898-NODE-4898-length-10040-cov-4.275413_pt1 | contig 10040 bp, 7 predicted proteins | sample MGYA00519931_ERZ825384 | MGnify/ENA primary metagenome ERZ825384 (study PRJEB31778, sample SAMEA3449200) | human gut metagenome | biome: human gut; feature: human-associated habitat; material: faeces | place: United Kingdom | collected 2010/2012 ...
CCCTTCGGGACATTTCCCCCTGATAGGGGGAATCGGCCCCTGGGAGGGGAGCCTTGGGGGGTCACATCCCGAAATAATCCCGGTTGGCGCGTCCGTTGCGGACGGCGTACCAGACGAGGGAGGCCAGCACGACCACCAGCGGGACGAGCGACCACGGGTAGGGCAAAAACGGCTCGGAGAGCTGGTCGTTGAGCAGCATGATGACGCCGTAGGCCAGCGTCAGGATGGCCATCACCGCGAGCGGCGGGGTCATGTAGCGGATGTATTCGGCCTCGTCGGCGCAGTCGGAGATCTTTTTCTCCTTCGGCACGAGCAGGCCGTTTTTGAACAGGTGCTTCGTCACCGCCAGCCGCAGCCAGGTGTACATGCAGTACACGCCGCTGGCCAGCAGGATGAGGTCGAGAAACAGGGTCATATCATTCATCTGTGGCTTCCTCCGTCTTTTCAGCTTCTTCCGCCTGCCGCTCCAGCTCGCGCTGCGCCTCTTCCTTCCATTCGCGCACGAACCGCACGGCGACGACTGCAAGCAGCGCCGCGCCGATGACGGCAAAGCCGATCGTGCCGCAGAGCGCGGCGATCCGCTCGCCCGTCCATTCGCCGCTGGCGGCAAGCTGCGGGTAATCCCGGCCCATCTTGATGGCCAGGTAGATCAGATAGCCGCCGCACAGGATGTACATCAGCTTGCGCCGGTTATCAAAATCGTTTTTCTTCTCCGGTCTGCGCGCCGCGGACTCCTGCGGCATCTCCGGCTTCTTTTCAAGCTCGTCCATCGTATGGCCTCCAACCGTTATTTTGTATATCATACACGATACCGGGGAAAAAGGAAAGCAGAAATATCAGGCCATAGGAAAGGCAGCCAGGCGGACACGAAGTCCCAGAGAGTTTACTCTATCAAGGCTGCCATAGTCAGTATAACGGCTTTCTCCTGATCTGTCAATGTCTGGCTTTACAGCTTTCCCAGCCGGAACTGCTCGATCATCTCGCCGGTCAGGCTGATGTAGGAGTGGTCCTGCGGCAGCTCGCTGCGCAGGTGCCAGCTGGCCTCGGCCAGCTCCGATTCCTGCACGGTGATCTTGTCGCTGCCGTCGAGCTCGCAGACGAAGCCCATGAGCAGCGTATCGGTGAACACCCAGGGCTGCGATTTGTAGAACCGCAGGTTCTTGACCCGCACCCCGGCCTCCTCGAGCACCTCGCGGTGGACGGTCTGCTCGATCGTCTCGCCGATCTCGTTGAAGCCCGCGATGAGGGCATATTTTTTGAACGGCCGCCCGCGGTAGCGCGTGAGCAGCAGCCGGTCGCCGTCATGCACGGCGACGATGACGGCCGGGCAGATCTTCGGGTAGACGGTGTTTTTGCACTGCGGGCAGACCATGGCCCGCTCCGTCGTGCTTTTCTCCATTTTTGCGCCGCAGCGGCCGCAGAACTGCTGCAACCGGTACCAGCGGTGCAGGCTCCCGCCCGCGGCGGCGGCAAAGAGCGCCGGGCTCGTCCGCTCGGTCATGGACCGCAGGGACGCGGCGGGGACGTAGCGGAAGGCGTCCGTCTCGTCCGGGTGGGCGGCCACGAGGTAATAGGCGGCCTCATCGATGGAAAACGCGTACTGTGCCTCTCCCGGCCCCACGTCCCGGATGCGCGGCAGAGTCAGCGCCCCGTCCGTGAGATCACAGTAGACCGTGCCGTCGGGCGCGAAAATAAGGGCATAATCGTCCGGCGCGGGGGCCTTCCAGGCCATTTCGTTGTGGTAGATATGCGGATACAGATCCTGCAGCATCTCATTCGCCCCTTTCCCGGAAAAATGCTTCGATCGCCGCGCGGGAGGCGCTGACGCTGCCCTGCGCGAAAAACGGCTTGCCGCCGCCCCGGCCCTGCAGCGCGGTGTTCAGCTCCCGCACCAGCTGGCGCAGGTCGCCGTCCTGCTCGCCGACGGCGTATTTATACCCCGCTTCGTCGCTGCCTGCAAAGACGGCTGCGCGGCCACCGCAGGCGCTCATCACCAGATCCGTCAGCCGCCGGACGCTGTCGGGGCTCATCGCGGGCTCAAAGAGCAGCACATTCCCGTTCCCGGCCAGCGCCTGCGCCTTCTGCGTGAAGACGGCGTCTTCCAGCGACGCCGCGCGGAGCTTCAGCGCGCCCTCCGCGTCCAGCAGCCGCTGCACGGCCCCTGCCGTCTCCAGCGGCTTTGCCGAGAGCAGGCCGGAGACCTGCCGGTTCTGCTCCGTGAGCGCGCGCAGATACCGCAGCGCCCGCCGGCCGCAGAGCAGCTCGAGCCGCACGCCGTCATGGAACCTGACGCACGAGAAGATCCGCAGCAGGCCAATTTCGCCGGTATTCGACACGTGCGTGCCGCAGCACGCGCAGATATCCGCGCCCGGGATGGTCACGATGCGCACCTGCCCGGTCAGCTCCTTTTTGCTGCGGTAGGGGATAGTTTTCAGCGCTTCCGGGTCCGGATACGAGACCTCGACCGGGACGTTTTTCCAGATCCACTCGTTGGCCTCGGCCTCGACGCTCTGCACCTGCTCCGGCGTCAGTATGCCGGAAAGGTCGATCGTCACGAAATCCGCGCCCATGTGAAAACCCACGTTCTCATAGCCGAAGCGGCGGTGGATGACGCCGGAGAGGATATGCTCGCCGGTATGCAGCTGCATGAATTCGAACCGGCGGTCATAGTCGATCGCGCCCTCGACCGTCTGCCCCTCCGACAGCGGTGCTTCGCAATAGTGGACGATCTCGCCGCCCGCCTCATGCGTATCCGTCACGCGGATGCCGGAAAGGACGCCGGTGTCGCCCGGCTGGCCGCCGCCCTCGGGATAAAAGCAGGTCCGGTCCAGCACGACGTCGTAGCCGTGCTTCCCCGGCCTGCAGGACAGGACCGTCGCCTGAAACTGCGCCTGATGCGCGTCCTGATCATAGAGCTTTTCTGTTGCCATTTGCAGCTCCTCCTATGGAGATCTTTTTTTCGAGTATAGCACATGGACCGGCAAATTTCCACCTTGTGCGGCCCGGTTTTCAGTTGACAAAGCGAAAAAATCTTCTTATTATATAAGTTGGGTGCTTTATAGGCATCTGCAATATTCGATTTGTAAAGGGGGAAGCAACAATGGACGCAGGAAGTAGTAGCGGCACATCCGCAGGCCGAAGTCAGCGCGAACCCAAGCCGCCTTCGTGCGCCATGTGGGCTTCCCGTTTTTCTTTCTTCGCTTGATGTGCCTGCGTTGTGTCTTTACCTTCCTATTCATCAACTTTAGGAAGCTCTGATTCAATCGGCAAGAACTGTGAGCGAGAGATTTTTCGTCCAATCGAGGTATCAAAAACGGAGGAATCCTGTATGGATTTCCCGTTTTTGATACCGAAGAGTGGGCGGAAAAGATCCGCTCACAGTCGCAGACGATTGATTCAGAGGTTCCATAGGAGGAACAAGACATGGCAGAAAACAATTTTTCCCTGCAGAAGACCCTGACCATGCTGCTCGACGAGAAGAAGTACCATTCTCTTCGGGACATCCTCAGCACCATGAATCCCGCCGACATCGCCGCCATCTTTGACGATCTCGACCAGGCCTGCCTGCCGCTGCTGTTCCGGCTGCTGCCGAAGGAGCTGGCCGCGGAGACCTTCGTCGAAATGGAGCCGGAGGCGCAGGAGCTGCTGATCCGCGGCTTCTCGGATTCGGAGCTGAAGGAGGTCATCGACGAGCTCTACGTCGATGACGCCGTCGATATTGTGGAGGAAATGCCCGCGAACGTCGTGCAGCGAATCTTATCCCAGGCCGAGCCGGACATGCGCAAGCAGATCAACGAGATCCTGCGCTATCCCGAGGATTCCGCCGGCTCGATCATGACCACCGAATATGTCTCCCTGCGCCCGAACATGACGGTCGAGGAAGCGATCCTGCGCATCCGCCGCACGGGCATCGACAAGGAGACGATCTACACCTGCTACGTCACCCGCGGCCACAAGCTCATCGGCCTGACCAGCGTCAAGGACCTGCTTTTGTGCGAGGATGACGACGCGACCATCGAGTCGATCATGCAGGAGCACGTCATCACGGTCAGCACGCTCGACGATAAAGAGCAGGTTGCCCAGATGTTCAGCAAGTACAACTTCCTCGCCCTGCCGGTCGTCGACACGGAAGACCGGCTGGTCGGTATCGTCACCTTCGATGACGCCATGGACGTTATGGAAGACGAGGCCACCGAGGATATGGAAAAAATGGCCGCTATGCTCCCGTCCGAGCATCCGTACATGCGGTCGACGCCGATCGAGATCTGGAAAAACCGCATCCCGTGGCTGCTGCTGCTGATGGTCTCCGCCACGCTGACGGGCATCGTCATCACAAGGTTTGAAAACTCGCTGGCCGCCCTCCCCTGCCTCACGGCCTTCATCCCCATGCTCATGGACACCGGCGGCAACTCCGGCTCGCAGGCCTGCGTCTCGATCATCCGCGGCATCAGCCTGAACGAGATCGAGTTCCGTGACCTTGGCCGGGTCGTGTGGAAGGAGATCCGCGTGTCCGTGCTCTGCGGCGTGTGCCTGGCAGTGGCGTGCTTCGCGAAGATCGTCGTGGTCGACATGCTGCTGCTGAAGAGCGAGAGCGTCACGTATCTGGTCGCCTTCGTCGTCTGCGCCACGATGGCCGTGACGGTGTGTCTGGCCAAGATCGTCGGCTCGACGCTGCCGCTGCTGGCCAAGAAGCTCGGCTTCGACCCGGCCGTCATGGCCTCCCCGATCATCACGACGATCGTCGACTTTTTGTCCCTGCTCGTCTACTTCGCCTTCGCGACCGCGATCCTCGGCATCGGGTAAATTCAGACAAAACGCGCCCCGGACTCTTGCTCATGGTCGGTAAGGAAGCAGAAACAGATTAAAAGACAGACTACCCCACGATTCCAATAATTCATCAAGATATAGAAAGAGCCGGAAGCAAATTTCTGCTTCCGGCTCGTGTTTTATCTGTGTTATGCGGCTTTCTCTAGGCTGCCGTTGTTTTGTTTTCTACGACCGGTATAACTTAGGGCAAATGCTCCTGCAACCGATGTTGCAAGTTATTTTTACATTTTGCATTGGAATAATCAACAAATATTATAATGTAAAATTGGGCAATATCAGCAAAAACTCAGTTTGCTGTTCATGAATCACGGGAATTTGACAACGCGCATCAAAATCCATCTGGCACAGTGCATGGAGACGAGATTTGCTAAGGATGTTTTCTACCAAAAATAAGCTCGTCAGCCTGTGCTTCACAGGCTGGCGAGCGGAGCGGGGCGACCTATGCCGCCCCGCTGCTTTTTTACGATTGCTTATTTGTCCTGATATGCGCGGAAGAGGAAGGTGACAATCTGCGCACGCGTGCAGGAATCGTTCGGCATGAGCTTGCTGCCGTTGCCCTGTACGATTTCCTCAGCAAGCGCCCAGTTCATCGCGGGAAGCGCGTAGCCAGGAACGGAATCGGCGTCAGAGAAGCCGGACACCAGCTCCTGCAAGGTGACCGCCTCGGACGCAGCGTAGCGGAACAGAAACGCGACGGCTTGAGCGCGGGTGCATTCGCTGTCGGGAGAGAATGTGTTCTCCGTTGTGCCGGTGGTGATGCCCTCGCTGAGCGCCCAGCGGACGGCCTCGGTGTAGTAGCTGCCTTCGGGGACATCGCTCATGTTCATGGCGTAGTTCACCACGGGAGAACCTGCGGCACGCCACAGGAAGGTGACGATTTGTGCGCGGGTACAAGGCTGGTTCGGCCCAAAGAGACCGTTGCCGATACCGCCGGTAATGCCCTTTTCCTGCGCCCACTTCACGGCCTCGTAGTAGTAGGCGCTGGTGGACACATCGCTGAACGGACTTGTCTCAACTTTCGTGACAAAGGCAGCAATGGCTTCGATGAACTTAGTGTAGTCGGCACCCTTGTATTGCAGGGCAGCAATCGCATCTTCGATAGCCTGTGCCATTGCATTAACATTAGCCTGACTCACAAAAGCTTTGCCCCTGACAACTCCGTCTACCGCCGTATTCAATGCGGCAACAGATTCGTCGGTATAGACAGTCAAATCAGTGGGAATGGCTGCCATCGCTGCTTCCACAGCACTGTAATCTGCCGGTTCTGCACCGCAAAGAACCTGTCCGTTCACAAAAGACCATCCGTTGCTGTTGTCGCCGTTATTAAGTGCGGCTGCAAAATCTTCGGTTTTCATTTCTTCCTGCGGCTTTGCAGCTGCAGATTCGTTCTGGTTTTTAATACCGAGGTTTTCCACTGCAAAATAGCAATTGGTTATTTCGCTTCTCTTGGTCGCAGACGACTGCTCTGCAAAGGCATACCGAAAGGGTGATGAGTCTGTTACGCTGCCGGTTGAAAAGCAATTTGTAACGGAACCATACCACAATGAGCTTGGGGCATCGGTACCTACAAAAGAGGCCATAGCAGCCGCAGCCTGTGATACATTGCCACTTGCATAGCAGTTTTTGATATTCAGTCCCCAAAGGCCGCCAGCAAAGCCGCCTGTATATGCGCCGCCGGTAACATTGCCCGTGGCGTAACAATTTCGAATAATCGTTTCTGCATCTGTTTTGCCGTTTCCTTTGCCGATAAATCCGCCGACATTCGCACCGCCACGGGAATCTGCCTTCACATTTACCGTCACATCGGATCTGCTGTATGTGATTTTCGCTGCTTTTCCCAATTCACCAATCAGTCCGCCGATAGACCCCTTACCGGCTTTTTCCGTAATGCTGCCGGATACACTGCACTCGTTGATGAGCTGCGCTCCATCCAGTGCACCTACAAGCCCGCCGACCCAGTATGCAGCAGCATAACCGTTGCTCGGTGCGCTCATATCCATAGCCAAACCTGTCACATGACAATTTTCAATGGATCCGGCTGAAGAACCAACCAGACCGCCGGCAATTCCGACGACATATCCAGAAGCAATCTTTGCTACACCGTGGATAGAAACAGCATCCAGATTCAAGTTGCTGATTTTTCCCTCTGTTGCGCCAAAAAAACCAAACACATCCGCTTCTAGCGGCGCAGCCTCTGACCCAATGGAAACGTTAGAGATGGTATATCCCTTACCGTCAAAATTACCGGCGAAGACGCGATAATCCGAACCCCCCAACAGTGCATCAGAAAAGGAATTTGCAATCGGTGTCCAAGGCAGCCCGTTCAGGTTTATGTTGGCCGTCAATACAAAATTCTTCCCCGTGTAGGTTTCTCCACTATTCACAGAGCTTGCAAGATATGCAAGCTGTGCTCCGTTAGCGATCTGATAAGGATCCTCTGCGGTACCTGTTCCACCTGCGAACGCTGCCGCTGTGCTGCCATCCCATGCGTCCACTCTCTCCTCCGCCATCACTGCCGTTGGCAGCAGCGTAAAACATAATGCCAGAATAAGAAGCAGACTTCCGATGCGTTTTTTCATGGTGTATCCTCCTCGTATGATGGTCAAAATTTTGTTCATGCCCGCCTGACCGCAGCGGGCAAAGTCCACTGGTCACAGAGAAGTATCATCCCGTGTGTACACACGGGATGAGGGGCGCGCCCCTCATCATAAGCTTTTCGCTTCATACTAATTCATAATAATTATATCCGCATTTTTGTAAAATGTAAATCGCTCTAATGTATAAGGCCGCACTTTTTTTGAATATACTACTACTACTCTTTCGTCGGCAAGCTCGATTTGCCAGCATGGGGGCACAAAAGAAAATGTTCCAGCCAGAGCAAAATACGCCCTGACTGGAACGAGAAAAAATTTTACACAGATTGTGCTTCCTTATCACACATGAGCACTCGTCCGGGGCGCGTTTTAGCTGTTTGGAGCGGCAGACTCAGTTCAGGCTGACCTCCTGGCTGGTGAACAGGGCCTGGACACGGGCTTTGAGGGGGGCGAGCTCCGGCGCGTCGAGGCTTTCGGCGCCGCGGATGACCGTGGCTGCGGCCTGCTGGGCCGCCTGGAGCGTCTCGAGGTCCATCTGCAGGCTCGCGACCTTCAAAAGCGGCAGACCGTGCTGGCGGCTGCCGAAAAAATCGCCCGGTCCGCGCAGGGCAAGGTCCTGCTCTGCAATTTGAAAGCCGTCAGTCGTCCGGCAGAGGGCCTCCAGGCGTTTTTTCGTCTCCTCCTGCCGTGTGCCGCTCACGAGCACGCAGTAGCTCTGCGCCCCGCCGCGGCCCACGCGGCCGCGCAGCTGGTGCAGCTGGCTGAGGCCGAAGCGCTCGGCATTCTCGATCACCATCAGCGTCGCGTTCGGCACGTCCACGCCGACCTCCACCACGGTGGTGGCGACGAGGATGTCGGTCTCGCCGGCGGAGAAGGCGGCCAGCGCGGCGTCTTTTTCCGCGCTTTTCATCTTTCCGTGCAGCAGGCCGACCCGCAGGTCCGGGAAGACGGACTGCTGCAGCGTCTGCGCCCAGGCCTCGGCGGAGCGGAGGACCCCGTCCTCGCTCTCCTCCACGGCGGGGCAGACGACATAGACCTGATGGCCCTCGCTGCACTGCCTGCGGATGAAGCCGTTCAGCCGCTCGCGCAGCGCCTCGCTCACGAGGAAGGTCTCGACCGGCCGGCGGCCGGGCGGCAGCTCACCGATGACGGACACGTCCAGGTCGCCGTAGGCGATCAGCGCCAGCGTGCGCGGGATGGGCGTGGCGGACATGACGAGTAGATGCGGGCTGCGGCCCTTCTCGGTGAGCTTCGTCCGCTGGGCCACACCGAAGCGGTGCTGCTCGTCGGCCACAACGAGGCCGAGGTCGCGGAACACAACGGTCTCACTCAAAAGCGCGTGCGTGCCGACGACCAGCTGCGCCTCGCCGGAGGCGAGCTGCTCGCGTGCGGCGCGCTTCTGCGCGGCAGTTCTGGAGCCGGTCAGCAGCAGCACGCGCACGCCGAGCGGCCCGAGCAGCTGCGTGAGTGTCCGCGCGTGCTGCTCGGCCAGAATTTCCGTGGGTGCCATGAAGGCGGCCTGCCTGCCGTTCTGCACGGCGCAGAAGCACGCGGCGGCCGCGACCATCGTCTTGCCGCTGCCGACATCGCCCTGCACGAGCCGGTTCATCACATGGCCGGAGGTCAGATCCTGCAGGATCTGGTCGATCGCGCGCTGCTGCGCGCCGGTCAGACGGAAGGGCAGCGCGGCATAAAAGCCCTGCATGCAGTCCGCCGCATACGGCTCGGCCGACAGCTCCGTCCTGGACGCGCGCAGGACGGCCAGGCCCGCGGAGAAGATGAAAAACTCCTCAAACACCAGCCGCTTGCGCGCCCGCTGCAGCGCGGGCCAATCGGGCGGCTGGTGGACCGTCGTATAGGCCTCGGTCACGCCGCAAAGATCATATTCCCGCCGGACCTGCTCCGGCAGGATCTCCGGCAGCAGTTCCGCCGCGAACGTGAGCGCCTGCTGCACGCACTGGGTCATCAGGCGGTTGGAAAGTCCCGCCGTCAGCGAATACACCGGCAGCAGCCGGTTCGTCACGGCGCCGGGCCTGTCCGCCGGGTCATGCGCGGGGTTCGCCATCTGCATCCCGTGCTCGGGCTGCAGGGCGCCGTAGAAGTAATAGCTCTCGCCGTAGTGCAGCTGGTTTTTGACGTAGGGCTGGTTGAAGTAGCTGAGCGTCAGCTTGCCGGTCTCGTCGGCGACGATCAGCTTCGTGATGTCCCGCCCGCCGCCGATGCGGCGCAGGATCGGCTGCGAGACGACCATCGCCCGGAAACAGGCCGGAACGCCCGGCTGCAGCTGCGCGATCGTGACCGGGTTCGTCCGGTCCTCATAGTCGCGCGGGAAGAAGGCCAGCAGGTCATAGAGCGTGCGGATCCCCAGCTTTTCCAGCTGCGCCGCCCGCGCCGGCCCAACGCCATGCAGCTCCCGCACCGAAGAAAACAGATCCATCCCGCGCTCCTTTCCTGTCGTAATTCATGCCGCCCCGCAGGGCTCGATCCAAAGCCTTCCCCTCATAGGGGAAGGTGGCACGGCGAAGCCGTGACGGATGAGGTGGAGGCAGTCTCGCCTACGTGACGCTGTCCACCTCATCAGTCAGCCTTGCGGCTGACAGCTTCCCCTCATAGGGGAAG
>ERZ825384.4899-NODE-4899-length-10035-cov-4.867635_pt1 | contig 10035 bp, 5 predicted proteins | sample MGYA00519931_ERZ825384 | MGnify/ENA primary metagenome ERZ825384 (study PRJEB31778, sample SAMEA3449200) | human gut metagenome | biome: human gut; feature: human-associated habitat; material: faeces | place: United Kingdom | collected 2010/2012 ...
CAATGTCCGGCGAAGTCATCCGTGCAAAGTTGGTTTTCCGGGTCCTGTCCATACTAATAAACACTACTGTATCTATTTGATTATCTGGATATTATAAATTAGCGTATTGTTACTGTGTTGTGCTTTACATCTTTTTCAAGTAAAATTAAAGTGATTTTTCTCTCAATAAAGTCACTTATTTTCATTATTTTATTATTCTATTTTCTTTCGGATGAACTCTAAAAATGGCGAAAACATCAATAATTAAGTATTGCAAAATTGGCTGTTCTTAATTTATTTCATATTTTTGCAACGACGGTTGACTCAACAGCCGTTGAGAAAAACTTATTGATTATGAAGTTTTATAATAGAGAGAAAGAAATTGCAGAATTGAAGCGTGTACAAGAGCTTGCATTTGGTCAAAATTCCAGAATGATTGTGGTAACAGGCCGTAGGCGTATTGGAAAAACCAGTCTTATAAAACAAGCTCTGAAGGGAACACCTACTGTATATTTTTTCATTGGAAGAAAAGCAGAGAGTATATTAGTCGCAGATTTTATAAAAATAGTACGCGAGACATTATCTATTTTTATTCCGGATGGCATATCTAACTTTACTACTTTGATACAATATCTTTTCGAAATAGGAAAAACACGTTCTTTTAATATTGTTATTGATGAATTTCAGGAGTTTTATAATATCAGACCCGATGTTTTTAGTGATATGCAAAATCTTTGGGATGAATATCGGCAAGAAACTAAAATAAATCTTGTAATTAGCGGCTCTGTATATTCATTGATGCAAAAGATATTCACGGATCATGGAGAACCATTATTCGGACGTGCTGACAATATTTTATGTCTTCGGTCCTTCAATACAAAAGTGCTAAAACAAATTATGGAGGATTTTGCGCCCGGATATAGTAATGATGACCTGTTAGCTTTGTATACACTGACTGGAGGAATCCCTAAATATGTAGAGTTATTCTGTGACAACCAAGCACTTTCTGTTGACCGGATATATGACTTCGTTTTTTCAGAAAATTCCTTGTTTATAGATGAAGGACGTAATTTGTTGATTACTGAATTTGGAAAAAATTATGGCATTTACTTTTCCATCTTATTAGAAATAGCAAATGGGCATTATACACAAGGGGAAATAGAGTCAGTACTAGGGGGGATATCTATCGGAGGTCATTTAAGTAAATTAGAAAATGTGTATAATTTGATAACTCGCGAACGGCCTATTTTTGCGAAACCAGGTACTAAGAAAAATGTACGATATATTATTGGAGATAATTTTCTAAATTTCTGGTTTAAATACATCGAACGGAATCGTTCATATATTGAACTACAGAATTTTGAAGACCTGCGTCAACTAGCAAAGGCTGATTATCAGACTTATTCAGGCAAAGTGTTAGAAAACTATTTTAAACAGAAATTAGCAGAAGAAGGTGGGTTTAAAGAAATTGGTTCCTGGTGGGAAACTAAAAGTTCTACAAACAAAGAACGATTAAACTCTTATGAAATTGATATTGTAGCTCTTAAATCAAGTGGAAAAAAAGCCCTTATAGCAGAAGTTAAACGGATGCCAGAAAATAATTATGTTCATTCAACGTTCATGGAAAAAGTGGAACATTTAAGGCACAAAGAGATGGCAAAATACGATATTGAAACACGAGTCTTAGGATTAGAAGACATGTAACTTTATGTAAATAAGATGACGCGACTATCCCTAAAAATCCCCAGTTACAGCAATTCAATTAGCTTGGATCCCAATACTCGTTCTATCGTCACTGTTTCTACTTTTTTGTTATTTGTAAATTTAATCTTAAAGAATGAATTAATAAGAGATACTCATTCTTCTTAACTTAAAGCCTTTTATTTATATCAAATTCTTTATTATCATATCCGCAGCATACTGTAAGCAATTTAAACAGCCTGTCATTGAACTCGATTTAGACAATGACAGGCTACTTAATTATTTATCTTATATTGAATATTAAATTATTGTCGTGATTCAATCACGTAAGTCGTTTACAGAATCACGCCTAACTTATTCTCTTATTTTATGGTATTTATCTGCTAATCCATAAAATATAATTAGATCATCAGGCTGGTTCTTAATTTTTCATTATTTACCATTCAATCTGCTGATCTTCGTCTGGAATCTGAGTATTGAGATTTCGTTCCAGTAGCATTGTTCCTTTAACTTTATAAAGAACTTCTTGATTCCGAGAAGTTACATCTTTAAAATCATATTCAATAGTAAATGAAACATAGCGATGTTTTAGATAAGGTCGTGTAGCATCCATAGTTTCCGTTACACTGTAAGCAGGAGTACCGTATAGCTTAAATCCAATCTTTTCTTCGTTATCTGCCCACATACTCAATGATTTGTCTTCATTGAAGCGTATATATATTTTATAAAGTTCCCGTTCATCTCTTGATAAATCTTCGCTCATTAAACCGGCATAAAAGAAAATAGTATTATTATCTACCACATATGCTGTACGATTATTGGTTACCATCGGTTTATTATCAGTACTTCCATTTGCATTTCGAATATACACTTCCATTGTACTTGTACTATATGAACCGGAATAATCGTTAAAAGGAATTACACGCAATAATGCTTTTGCATAGTTTTTACGTGGATGACCTTGATAATTATAAGAAGCATCATCAACGATAGTTAGAGGCAACACCCATTTATCTGTCATATTGATTCCTCTCAAATCAAAATCAATATTTAGTTGTTCCACACATGTTCCTGCAGGAATATGAACTATTTCCGGGAATTCATATTTATCTTCCTCCAATAGCGTATACCATAAATCTGTACGCCCGCTGAAACGTTCTCTATTTAATATTTCCAAGGTATCCTCATATAGTGCTACATGGACATCTATATCTTGTTCGTTCGTAGTTGACCCACTAACTATAACCGGTAACTGATAGCGTACTTTTCCATCAGGGTTGTATCTCACATATATTGGAGTTACCCCATTATCTTTATCTTTTATAGGTGCTTTAAAAGAAATATATTGCCGATACTGCTCATCTTTCCACTCATCATTACAAGAAGTGATCAAGAGCAACATACATAATGCAAACCAACAATTATATATAATTTTCATACTTATATCATTTTAAAATTAATCATTGTATGTCCAACCCGGATTTTGTGTCAACAGCTTATTGCGTTTCAACTCCTCATGACTGATAGGCCAGAAATATAATTTGCGAGAAAAAGCAGTTGGAAGTTCATTGACTACAATTGGTGAATGAAACGCTGCTCTATTTTCTTCAGTCATAAGAGCATCACAACCATATATTTCCATTGACTCTTCAATCGGAGCGTCTTTCCATCTGCGGAGATCAAAATAACGATGTCCTTCTCCCATGAGCTCTATCTGTCGCTCATGCTTCAATTTCTTACGGAATACATTCCGGTCTTGATACTCTGGCAATGTATAATCGGGAACCCCTGCACGGCAACGAACAGGACGAATACCTTTTTTCATTTCATTTATGTCACGTTTGACAGAATAACTGGCAGAGCCATCCCAAGATGGAATGTCGTATGAAGAGCCATCTTCCAACTCATTCAAAGCTTCAGCGTAAATCAATAAGATTTCAGCAAAACGAATAGCAGGTTCCGTTTTTAGTTTGACATAGTCCTTATTACCTTTTGCCGCAGAGGTATCGTCCGGATGAACAAATTTCATGATTCCAATACCAGTGCGAAGCCAAAAATTGGAGTTAGTATATCCATTACCATTACCACGATAATAAAATACCTGTTGCTCTACGGGTTTAGGATCTTTAAGCGTTGAATTATTCAATAGAGGCCATACACAACCATTAAAAGCAACTGAAGCATAGAAGCGTGGTTCACGCCATGCATACTCTTTCCATACTCCTTTCTTTAAATAAGGATATGTTCCTGCCTTCCCTTCCTTTTCAGACACAAAACGGTTCTCAACTTGGCAAGTGTCCAAAAATGTCTGTCTGTTAAACTCAGAGCCATTATACATATAGTAAGCATCACACATCTTTTGTGTCATACCATGTGTATTCCAGCCATTGGCACTGGTAGGCAATTGATGTAATACCATATCTGCAAGATTGCGGTCACCCTGATTTTGTCCACGACTAAAAATAAGTTCAGGATTATCAAACATAGACAGGGCTCCATTAAAAACTTGTCGATAGGATTCAAAGGGGTCAATATCCCGATATCCATTTGGCCAATCAGCATTTTCAAAATCATTATCAGAATAAGGAGGAAGTGTCTTCGGATAACCTGCAGCGGCTTCATCTCTTTTCTTCACAGTGTGTAACACATAACGGTGTCCATAATTGCTTCCCGGGAGTTCCATAACGTCTCTTGCTGCTGCAGCGGCTTTGGCCCATTTGTATTCATTATATTCCTGTGCTAACAAACATCTTCCGTCATGATCTACCAAATCTGTAAATCTTTCGGTATCTTCAGGACGAGGGTTATTAATAGGACTTGCCGCGTATAATAGAACTTTTGCGCGTGCTGCTAATGCGGCCCCTCTAGTAGGACGAGAGGTATGATTCGCTCCCCTGTCCAAAGGTAAGTCCTTAGCCGCCAAGCGCATTTCTGATTCGATATATTCTACGCATTCATCATAGGAATTACGTTGACAAGCCAAATCATCATAGCTGGCTGTATAATCGAGTCCTTCCTCCGGCAATAAAGGAACAGGGCCATATTTACGGAGTAATAACCAATAATAGTAAGCGCGTACAAAACGGGCTTGTGCTTTCAGGTCAGCTCTTTCAGCTTCTGTAAACTCCATATTCATGTCGATATTTTGAATGAAAATGGATGCCTGACGAATGCCTTTATAACTGGCTCCCCATGATTGTCGGTCTCCTTCACTATAAGTCCCTGTTTTAAAGGTGTTATAAATATCACGGTCACCAAAATAAATATCATCGGCAAAACACCACAGTATATTATCTTTGGTTCCAACATCCATATTCTCTCCTTTAAGATAGGAATAAGCATGAGCTAACCATTCTTCCGAGTATTTTTCATTAGTAAATACATCTTCCAGCGTCATACGGTCTTTAAAATTTTTATCCGAATCCAGCTGGTCTACACACGAAACGGTGATTGTCCCTAACAGGGCACCTATACAAAACTTATATATCTTTTTCATTTCACACATATTGATTAGATATTAACAGTCAATCCTAAAGTCATTACCCTAGACAGTGGGTATTCCGCCCCTGTGGAACTTCCTAATTCCGGATCCCATTCTTTAAATTTAGCGAATGTCAATAAATTGGTACCAATAAAGAATACACGTATATTATTGAACTTAATCTTATTTACAATTGATTTAGGCAATGTATACCCTACTTCTAAAGTCTTCAAACGTAAATATGAACCATTTTTTAGCCAGAAAGTGGACTTTTGTTGATTATTATCATTTCCACCATAGCTAAGACGTGGATAAGAAGCATTCGGATCTTCATTAGCAGGAATTCCAAGTTTAGCTGCTGTGTCTGCATCAACCCAACGATTAGCTACTAAATTTCCCAAAACATTTCCCCACTGACTATCCTTGAAGGCAAATACCGTAGAACCATTAATGAAGAATGAAGACTTTCCTGCTCCTTGAAAATGGACATTGAAATCAAATCCTTTCCATTGTGCAGAGATACCAAATCCGTAAATCAGATTCGGTTTGGTAGTCGCACCGATAGCTACTTTGTCACCATCATTGATTACACCATCTCCATTAACATCTTTATATTTAATATCACCCGGTTGTACTTTTCCCCATGCTGTCTGTTGAGGACTGTTACGAATATCATCATAATCTTTAAAAAGACCTAATGCAATCAAACCTTTAGCTTGGTTTACACGGTAACCCGCTTCTGTCTGGTAAGGATAAACAGTATTTTCTTCATCCTTCTCCAATATCTCATTTTTACTATAAGTAAAATTACCACGAACCGTGAGGTTCACTCTGTTTATTTTCTGTTTATAGGCAAAATGGCCATCAAAACCTTGCGAACGTACACTACCCACATTTGCTTTAGGATTACTTCTCACAATTCCTACTATACCAGGTAGATATTTACGTTCCATATAAATACCATCGCGTTGTTCATGGAAATAGTCTACAGTGGCTGTAAACTTATCATTAAACAAAGAAAGGTCTACACCTATATCGTGCTTTGTTGCAATTTCCCAAGTAACGTTTTCAGAAGCTAATTGAGTATATGCCATACCATCATAAGAATTGCCATAACCATAATCACCCCAATTCCAACCAGGAAAGGTTACGTCCTTATCATTTTCTTTATATGACTTAGCAATTGTATATAGATAAGGAAAACGTTCACCCAATTTATCATTACCTACTTTACCATAAGAGTAACGCAGCTTGAACATATTCATCCATTCCAGATGTTTCTTAATGAATTTCTCTTCTGCAATGTTCCAAGCCAGAGAAAAAGCAGGGAAGAATCCGAATCGATGTCCATCGGCAAAGTTTTCTGATCCGTTATAACCGAAGTTAAAATCTATGAAGTAACGATAATTCCAGTTATAACTAGCACGTCCTGCCAAGCCCATATGACGTTTAGCAATGCCATTCTTTATATCTGTACCAATATCTACAGTAGTCCGATAAGCATCTTGGCTATATTTTAAAGTACCACCTACGTGATGCGCTTTGAATGCACGATTGTAGTGTAAAATTGCTTCTAAAAATTCAGTCCGGTTACCTGTTGAAATAGAGCTTTGAGTCATTTTTTCTTCGGTTCGCTGTTCTTTAAAAGTAATTTCCCCATCAGTATTTCGAAAACGTTCTGCGCGCCATGTTTGAGGCATTTTTTTACGGCTAATTTCGTTTGTGTTGTTAGTGTCGAAACCAAAACGACCTTCAAAACGCAATCCTTTAGTAATAAAATCCAGCTTCTGTTCTAAAGAAATATTAGTCTGAACCTTATTTTCCCAGATTTCAAAATATCCAGTTTGTGTTGCCAATACCCATGGATTGGAACGATCATCTTCTTTTCCAAATGCTGGTACATAACCATTGGAATACATTACTGGAATACTAATCGGACTTTGATTTATTAACGATGCCCATACATTTCCACCTTGTCCAGGAGCATTACGTTTCTTTAAAGAACCGGAAACACCGACTTTCACAAGAGTTGTTTTTGTGATGTCAATATCGGTATTCAAACGATAATTCCATCGTTGACTACCGGGATTGGTATTATAATCTTTACGAACTGCTTCATCTGTCTTATACATACCTTCTTCACTAATATAGCTAAGCGAAACAAAATAACGTGCTGTACTACCACCACCGTTCATATTTACATTAGCACGATAAGTCATTGCTCCATCTTTCAATAATACATCTTTCCAGTCTACATTCGGATATAAATCCGGGTCAAGTCCTAAACGTAGAATTTCCAATTCGTCATTCTGATAGATCGGTTCTTGATTACGAGTAATACGTGCTTCATTCATCATTCTAGCATGAGTGTACCCATCTACAAATTCCGGTGTGATAGTCCGTGTGTTATAAGATGTTTCCACTTTAGCACTGATATTGATTTTACCAGCTTTACCATGTTTTGTTGTAATCAATACTACACCATTAGCACCACGAGGACCGTAAATTGCTGTAGTAGAAGCATCCTTTAAAACAGTAAACGATTCAACATCCTCAATATTAATTTCATCGAGGCTACGCTCAAATCCATCTACTAACACTAAAGCCGAGTTATCAGCTCCGAAAGTAGAAATACCACGAATCCAGAATTCCGAAGTATTTTTTCCAGGCTGACCGGATGTCTGCATAGCTAGAACACCTGCCACATTACCAGCCAAAGCATTTGAAAGATTTGCTGTCGGATTTGCTTTCAGATCATTTACATTAACGGTAGTCACCGCTCCAGTCACAGTTAACTTCTTTTGTGCACCGGTTCCTGTAATAACGACTTCATCAAGCTCACTTGCTTCAGATTCCTTCATAATTACATTGACTACCTGCTGCCTTTTCACTAATACTTCCTGTTTATCAAAACCTATGTACGAGAATACTAGTCTTGAAAACTCTTCAATACTAATTTTATAACGTCCGTTAATATCCGTAATTGCTCCTAAGCCAGCCTGACCTTTTACTGTTACATTGACACCGACCAGTGGCTCTTTATTCGTATCCGTCACTACTCCCGTTACTTCAATTTTTTTCTGCGCAAAAGTGGCAACAGAAACCAGTAACAAACAAATGGTGATAAAATTCTTTATTTTCATGTGTTTTTTCTTTTATTCGGTTATTGTTCTCCCTCTTCCGGTTGACTCTCTTCCGGATGTTCTTCTGTCGCTTCAGGAATCTTTTCTAATGCTATCTTCCGGATACGATGATTGTTCACATCACCCACATAAAAAGTTTCTGTATCTTCATCATAAGCTAAAGCATAAGGATAATTAAAACGTGCTTCATCACGTAAATGGCCATCCACATATCCATTAGCATGTACATTCATTCCTGTGCTTCCTCTTCCAGCAAAAGTAGAGACTACTCCATCCGGAGTCAATTTACGTATACAGTGATTATTACGATCCGTAAAATAGAAGTCATAACAATCCTCTTTATTCGCATCCTCATACTCTTTGTTAAATACGAAGACTCCCTGTCCGGGTTTATTCAAGCGTGCTTTTGTTCCTGCCAAATCTTTATAATCTGCTTGTCCGGGTTGTCCACAAACGATATACGGAGTTGTAAGCCGCTTGTTAACTCTGTCATAATTTGAACGGAGAATATAGTGCTGATTCTGTACCATCATATAAACATAATCACCAGATGGATGAACGATAAAGTTAAATTCCCAGTTGGCATCCTGAATCGTAAACAGTTCTTCTGCATGAGCTTTATTATCATTTGCCCCCCATTGGTAAAAATCATATCTGAGCACAGCCCCTGAACCAAAGAAATTATAGTATAATTCACCATTTTCCGGGTGTATCATTGAGTTCTGACACCCTCTACTTGTGGTCAGACGTTTTACTACAGGATTCTGGAAATCTGTAACATCAACCATATCATTATCTTGGTTACGGATTAACATTATATTACTTGCGGCATTATCAGCTCCTTTTGAGCATCCTATAATCATAGTATCTTTACTTAAAGTCCATGACATGCTACGCAAGCGGTCGGCTCCTTCCGAACTACCGGTTATTCCAGTGTATATTCTTTCATTTTTCAAATCCAATATACGCATCGGCTTACCATTACCATTATTTTCTGCATCCTGAGTTAAATACAGGATATCGTGGTTTTTCGGGTCAAATTCGAACCATGCAGGAAAATCTATTTTACCACAGTCACTAAAAGGACCTTCCTTTATAATTTCTCCATTACCCTTCTCATCTACATATCCACATAAAGTTGATACGACCTTTTGTGGAACATATTTATATTTTGATGATACTATAACATCCTGTTCACCGACTTTTACTTCAATAGTTCCTTCGTAACATTGTTGCGGGGTAATACAGTACAAACTATTACCTTTCGCATTAATTACTTTTGCTTCTTTCCCGCCTATTTTTACAAAGACAATAGAGGAATCAGTACCGAAATTACTACCGTAAATAATCATTCGAGTGTTTGCTCCTCCTGCTTTGGGAGCAAAATCCGTCACAGTCACCGGTTGGCTGGGATCATAAGGTTCCGCAGACGCATCTTTATCATCTTTACAGCTACTGAAGCAAATCGTAAAGAGTAATAATAGAGCCATCCATTGAAATTCAATGATCTCATGTCTCATAGTTTTACATTTCATAATACACTAGATTTAAATTATTGATTATTCTGAACTTTATCCATTAATACCTTCATCCAGTATCCTCCAATCACCGAACGAGCTCTAAAGCCAACCCATCGTCCGCTGTCTGTATGGTGCCAGTCGCTGATAGGTACACGTGATACTGTTTCATTGATATATTTATAGACAGGATCAGAGAATTTCTGGAAGGTTT
>ERZ825384.4919-NODE-4919-length-9997-cov-4.264534_pt1 | contig 9997 bp, 7 predicted proteins | sample MGYA00519931_ERZ825384 | MGnify/ENA primary metagenome ERZ825384 (study PRJEB31778, sample SAMEA3449200) | human gut metagenome | biome: human gut; feature: human-associated habitat; material: faeces | place: United Kingdom | collected 2010/2012 ...
TTTCAACATCGGGGAAGCGGCTGTTGATCGCGGGATCAACGATCCAGTCGGCATGCTCCAACGGCAGATTCGTGAAGTAGCCGCTCTCCGACATCACGGTACCGTGCTCTCCGACACCGGCGCTGTTCAGCGTGACCGTCGCCTGCGACATCGGATCAGCTCTCGAGTAGTCCTCGTCCCAGATCGTGACGGTGCCCGTATAGTCCAGGCCGATATCGATGACAGCGCAGGCGTCCCACCACTTTCCCGCCATGCTCTCGTAAGCCGAGCAGCCGGTCATCGTCCACCAGCCATACCACGCGCCGTTCCACCAGTCAAGCAGCGCATCACCCGTCGGAGCGGGAAGGGTGGTGTCTGTGCTGCCCGTCGAATCGGCGGACGTTTCCCGGCTGAGCGCAGCCGGGTCGATGGTGATCGTGCCGTTTTTCTTGCCGAACAGCTGCTCAAACGTCACTTTTATCGGGGCCGCCGCATCCTTCAGCACATAGGCCGTTTGTACCTCAAGCGTTTCGCCCGGCGCGACATCCTCAAACTGTTTGTCAACCGCCGTAGCGAAGGAGGCGTAATCGGTGATAACGGCAGCGACCTCCAGCTCCTCGCCGTTCTGCACAAGCGTTTCATTGATGCTCCAGATGTACGACGCCGATTCCTTGCTGTTGTTTGTAAAGTCCAGCGTCAGAACAACGGCATCGTTCCCGTCGGAATCTGTCATGATGCACGCGTCCTTATAGAGGAGCTCATAGTCTTCCAGCTTGATTTGGTTGGACTCTGTCTTTTTTCCCTCGCCGCCGCAGCCGTAGAGACTTATTGCCAGCACAGCGATGAGCAGCAGGCTCAAAAAGCGGGTCATGGTTTTGCTCATGTCAATCTCCTTTACGTATCCTTCACAATGACATTTCCGTATTTGTCTGTGAACTTTCCTGTGGCGATCTTGATAAGATCGACGATCACTCCGATGCCGAAAACCCCGGCGGTAAGCAGGAACAGTATGCCGGTGCCGATCTTGCCGACATAGAAGCGGTGGATGCCGAGCCCGCCGCAGAAGATGCAGAGGAGCAGCGTGGTAAGCCAGCTCTTCGGCGGCTCCGCGCCGACGGGAACTGCGGGCGGAATGTAATCCGCGACCGGCTCGCCGTTGAGGATCTTCTGTACCGCGTCGGCTACGGCGTCAATGTAGCCGCCGCGATCTGTGGCGAGGCCGATCGTTGCGCCCTTCACGCCCTTGCGCAGAGCGCTGTTCTTGTCAACGCGCACGCCGCCGACCGACGCCTTGGCCTCTGAAATGACCGGCTGGATACGGATGTGCGTGCCGTTAGAGAGATAAAGCCAGAGAGTGACATCCAGATTCGGCTCTTTTTCAAACACGATGCGCTGCCCGGCGACGCCGCCCTTGATCTGGAACGGCATCTGGAACGCGGTTCTGCGGGCATTGAGTTTGTCGAAGATCTCCTCAAGCGTGGTGGAATAGGAGAGATCAAATTCACGGGGACTGGTTGCGAATGCTGCCTCTTTCATGGTGCCTGCAAAGTCTGCCATAATTTTCTCCTTTCTGAAAATCGACGTTTGGGGTGTGGGCCGTTCTTCTTGCTTTTGTTCCTTTTGCGTTTTACCCGCGGGCGGCTCAGCCGTTTAACGCGCCGCCGCAGTATTCGCAGCAGCCGTTGGCATCCGGCATGGTCGTCGCTCCGCAGAAGGGGCAGGTGACCGCCATTTTGGGCGCGGCGGCTGCCGCGGCCTCGTCGCGGACACGCTGCCGCGCCTCGGTGAGAGTGTTTTTGATCTCCTGACCCATCGCCGTATACTCCTTGTAATCGTGGTTAAGGATCGGGTTCGGCTTGCGCACAAGCGGCACGCCGCCGGAGGGCGTCGTCTCAACGCTTGAGCTGTTCAGCTTGAACCGCATTTCGTCAAAATACCTGTGGTTCACGCGGATCACAACATAAAAGTCATAGCTGAACGTATATCGCGGGGGATTATAGCTTACGCGCTTGTTCTCCTTGTCGGTGGTGTATTCCTCGCTGCGCTCCTCGTCGATGTCGAGATCGACGCCGGTCACCTGCGAGAAATCGATCACGTCGGGGTTGGCGTCGGTATAGTTCCGTGCGCGCGTGACGATGAATTTTCCGGCGTCCTCGTCGATAAGCACCTTCGTATCCTCACCGTAGCTGCGCGTCACATGGAGCGCCGCAACGGCATTGCGGTTTTCCTCACGGTAGGCAAGCTGCTCGCGGATCTCCTCCACGGTGCTGCTGCGCCGGTCGGAAAACCAGGGTGAGAGCTTCGCGGAGCAATTTTTGCAGAGGTTGCCGTCCTCCAGCTTACGGTTGCCGAGAAAGCCGATCTTTTCGCCGCAGATGCTGCAATATTTCTTGTCAAACAGTCCCATATGTTTTGATCTCCTTTATGTTTGCTTTTCATAATGATAATGCTGTTTTTTATCCGCCCCAGGGCGGAGCGCCGGTCAGTCCTGCCGAGCCTTCTTTTTCCGGACGAGCAGGAGCACAACGACGGCGGCGGCGATCAAAAGCAGCGGCAGAAGCGTGAGCAGGAGGACTCTCCCCACGGTGGAGCCGCTTTTTTCCGCCTTTTCGGGCGCATCGCCCTTTTGGTTTTTCTGCGCGTCGTCCGGCCCGGCAGGAGTTTCGCCGGTGCCGGGCTTCTCGCCCTTGCCGCCGGGCTTCTCGCCCTTGCCGTTCTTATCCGCCGTTTCGGCGGCGGGCGCGTCGGTCGATGCCGCGGGCGTGTCCGTCGACGCCGCCGGCGTGGGCGTCGGCGCGGCCGTGGGCGAGGCAGCCGGTGCTGCGGGCGTCCCTCCCGACGTGAGCTTGGGGATCGGTCTTGTGCGCACCATGCCGCACGCCGTGCACACCCATTCCTTAACGCCCTCCTGCTCCGTCGTCGGCGCCAGGACGATCGTCCCTTCGTTCCAGGCGTGTTCCGTCTTGGGGATTCCGCGGCTCTCCGTCACGCCGCAGGTTGCGCACTCCCGCTTCTGCATGCCTTCCTCCATGCAGGTGGCCTGCGTCGTGGTAAACCACGCGCCGAAGCTGTGCCCCTTGGCGGGCGTCGTGGTGGTCCCCCCATCCGCGCCGCAGTCGTCGCAGACAAATTCGGTATATCCCGGAGTGGTGCAGGTAGCGAATACTTGCTTCCAGACGACCCAGAAGTGACCCGTGGCAGGTTCTGTGGAGCGCCCCTGGCTCGCAGGGCAATTCCGGCAGTAGGTGTAGTATTCTCCTGCCGTGGTGCAGGTAGGCTCTTTTGTATAGTACTTATACCAGCTGTGGCCCGTTGCCGGCACGAGCTCTGGATACCACTTGTTGCATGTACTGCAATAGGCTCGCTTCTCGCCGGCTTTTGTGCAGGTGGGCTCTTTAACGATCTCCCACGGCCCGAATTCGTGGGGCACGATGTCGCCGATGGAAAAGACGCGGCTCCACCCGCAGACGGTACATTTCAGTTCGTAGTATCCTCCCTGCAGGCAGGTTGGCTTTTTCTCATCGGTCTGTATAACGTTTTCATGATGTTCCGGATTATTGTCGTCCGGCGAGCATGCAAGTGCCGTGACCGTGAGCAGCGCCGCCGCGAGCGCGAGTGCCGGAATAAATCGCAGGAGCTTTTTCATCTTTCACCGTTCCTTTCAAAGTATGTCGATCACGCCCGCGAGATACGTTGGCGACACCGACGCATAGATAAAATCATCGGCCAGCTGATCCTTCACCGTCTGCCGCACCTCGGCGGCAAGCTGTTCGTCCGCGTTCTCATCCACCAGAAGGAGAACCTTGCAGTCCCACCCGAGGTTTTTTACCGCGCTGCAGAGTCTAATCCGCTCGCTCAGCTTCCAGATGCCCTGTCGGATGACCTCCATCACCAGCACATTGGCATGACAGCTTCGGCAAAGCGCAAGCGTATCCTCCGGTTTTGAAGAGCGATAGACGATGAAGTCCGGATCGTATCCCGCAAGCACCTGCATGACTGCCTCTGCCAAAAGGCCGCCCTGCAAATCCAGCACGATTCTTCGCATCTGTGCTTCTCCACCGCCTTTCCCTTTTTAGAGTGCTTCAACTATATATTAGCCGATCGTCTTCTCTCGCGCACCCGCCGATTGGATAGGGTTTGCATTTATTTTCTGTTCCGGGCCATATCCCCTTTCCGCTCTCCGCAAAGCGTCCAAAACCGCATTGCTCTTTTCCCGTCTGCATGATATACTGCATTTGAATGCGTGGAGCCGGAAGGAGCGCGGAATGAGTAAAGCGACAAAAAAGAGCCTTTTGTATGCGCTTGCCGCGCTGGGGCTTATCGCGCTTGCCATGTGGCTTCGTTATGCCAGCCGAACGGTGCTCCATTCTCCGGTTTATAACCATTTGCGCAGCGGAATTTATATCTTCCTGCTGTGCGCATGGTGCCACTCTGTCCGGGTTCGCATTGTGCAGACGCAGGTGCAGCGCTATTTGCTGGCGATTTCGATGCTGATGGTGCTGTGGCTTCTCCTGCGCTCGATCAAGTTTTCCATTGCCAATACAGATGCGGAGCGCTGGCTCTGGTATTTTTACTATGTCCCGATCCTCTTTATCCCCATGCTCTCGGTATTCGTCTCCCAGTCGCTGGGAAAGCCGGAGGACTTTCATTTGCCGCGGCGGACAAAACTGTTGTATGTGCCGACGGTGCTGCTCCTGCTGCTCGTTTTAACAAACGATCTGCATCAGCGGGTGTTTTCCTTTCCGTCCGGCATTTTGTCGGACGCCGCGTACCGTTATGAGAGAGGTTATTTCTTCGTGCTCGGCTGGGAGCTCTTTTGTGCGGCGCTCTCGCTTTTTATGATCGTGACAAAATGCCGTATCCCGCACACGAAGAGAGTCCGCTTGCTGCCGCTGGTGCCGTTTGCGCTTTCGCTGGCATATGTTTATGCGTATGCCGAAAAGATCCATTGGGTCTGGGTGCTGGCGGGAGACATGACGGTCGCCCAGTGTCTGATGTTTACCGGCATTTTTGAAAGCTGCATCCAATGCGGACTCATCCAGTCCAACCGCGGATACGATGAGCTTCTGGAAGCGACAACGCTTCCTGTGCAGATCACGGATGAAAATTTTTGCACGAAGCACGCGTCCGCTACGATGCGGCCGCCGCTTCCGCAAAGTGAGCTGCGGCAGATAACGCAGGATACCGTGCAGCTCGACGATGACACGCTTTTAAAGCGCCATAAGCTGCGCCGCGGCTGGGCGTTCTGGAAGGAAGACGTTTCGGAGCTGAATCAGCTCCGGCAGGAACTGGAGCTGACGTGCGACGAGCTTCGCGATGTAGGCGACGTTTTGGCGGCGGAGAACGCGCAACACGCAAGACTTTTAAAGCTGACGGAAGAAAACCGTCTCTATGACATGATGGAGGCGCAGACTGCCCGGCAGATCGCCATGCTGCAGGAGCGGCTGACTGAGCTGAAAAAAACGGATGACCCGGCGCGGGCAGAGCGTCTGCTCGGACAGATCATCGTCATCGGAACCTATATTAAGCGGAGAAACAACCTGATTTTTGTCGGCGTACAGCGCGGGTCAATTTCCGTGCAGGAGCTGCGGCTCTGCCTGAACGAGTCTGCGGAAAATCTCTGCCTGTACGGCGCGGAGTGCTCAGCGCTCATCAAGGGGGACGGGCAGCTTTCCATTGAGCAGGCAACGGCGGCCTATTCCCTTTTTGAAGCGGTTGTGGAAGCAGAGCTTGAATCGCTGCGCTCGCTGCTGGTTTCCATAGAGGTCGGCGATGCGCTGCATATGAATCTCTGTATTTCCGGCGAGGCTCCCCTCCGCCATCTGAAAGATCCATTCCCCGCGCTCGAATGGGAAGAGGATGAGGACGGCCTGCAATATGTCATGCTCCGGGTGGAGAAATCGGGAGGGAAATAAAAGCATATGGACAGGATCAAAGAGAGCTTTGACAGTCTGCCCATTGCGGTCTGCTTTTTTGATAAAAACGGCGTGGTGCGGCTTATTAACCACCGAATGCTTGCCGTAGCAAGCCAGCTGCGCAAAGGCGGCATTCAGACGCTTGCGGAGCTGCATGACGCCCTGCGCTCACCGCCGCCAACCGTCCGCTGTCTGGATCCGCAGCTTTATATTTTCCGGTTTTCCGACGGCACGGAGCTGCGCTTTGCGGAGGAAAGCATCAAAACAGCGGCAGGGCTTACTTATACGCAGGTCACCGCCGCGGATGTCACGGAGCTTATGTGGCGGCAGAAGCATCTGCAGGAGGAAAGCGCAAAGCTGGCGGAAGCGAATGAGCGGATGCGAAGGCTGTTTGAGCAGATGCCGGAGATCATCCGGCAGGAAGAGACCCTTGCCATGAAGCTGCGTGTGCATGACGATATCGGCCACAGCATCCTTGCCGTGCGCCGCGCGCTGATCCGGCAGGCCGGGTTGGAAGAGCTTCGCGCAAGCGCGGCGTTGTGGGAACAGTCCATCGCGGTGCTTTACCGCTCCAACCGGATAACGGCTTCGCCCGAACCGATGAAGGTGGCTGTCCGGCGCGCTGCGGAGATGGGCGTCCGGGTTCTGACGGAAGGAAAGCCGCCGGAATCGCGGAGTTTCTGCGAGACGGTCTCGCTGGCAATTCGGGAATGCGCGGCCAACTGCGCCCGTCATGCCGGCGGCACGGAGCTATATGTACGCTTTCAGCCGATGTGCGGCCGCACCGACGTTTTTCTTACCAACAACGGCGCTGCACCGAAGGAGAAAATCACGGAGGGCGGCGGTCTGTCCATGCTGCGTCACCATGTGGAAGAGACAGGCGGCAGAATGGAGATACAGAGCTTACCCCGCTTCTCGCTTATGCTCAGTCTGCCGGAAAAGGAGGAAACAGCGCATGAGAGTGGTGATCGTTGAAGACCAGACCATGGTCCGAAGCTTGCTGGAAAGCTATTTCCTTGCGGAGGACGGGAATCAGATCGTCGCGTCCATTCCCGGCGCGAAGCAGGCCGTTGAGGTGTGCAGAGCAAGCCCCGTCGATCTCGTTTTGATGGATGTGCAGACGGAGCACCGGGAAAACGGATTGGTTGCCGTCCGTCAGATCAAAGCCGAGCGTCCGCAGATAAAAATTGTTGTTGTGACCTCGCTGCTTGACGGCGCGGTTTTGGAGGAAGCAAAGTCGGCGGGGGCGGACAGTCTGTGGTATAAGGATTCCGCAAAAAACCGCCTGATGGAGGTCGTCCGCCGGACGATGGCCGGCGAGCGTGTCTTTCCGGACGCACCGCCTACGGTGGAGATCGGCATGGCAAAAAGCACGGAATTTACCAAAACGGAGATGAAGGTGCTGCGGCATCTGCTGCGCGGTCTCTCCTATACGCGCATCGCAGCGGAGATGGGCTGCGAGATGTCAACGGTCAAATTCCATGTGGCGAACATGCTGCAAAAAACCGGACTGGAAAACAAGCTTCAGCTTGCCCTGGCAGTCAGCGACGCCAAGCTGATTGCCGATCTGGTGGAAGAATGATGGGATTTGATTTTCTGCTTGTGCAGCCACAGGCATTTATTGAAAAGAAGAAGCCGCGTCTGAGCCGTTACACTTGGCAAGCAATGCCTGCGTTTATACAAACCTGACGAACAGGGAGATTTCCGATTTAAGCTATCCGAGTTAAGAGTGTTACCCTTGATTGACGATTTTGCATTGCCGCTTTGCGAGAGAAGCGGCGACGTAGCGAACAGGAACATTGTGGTTATTTTATCGGGTCAACATACGGGCATATCCGCAGATACAACGTCCCTGCTTTCTCGGAAGCAGGGATAGAATCGATTCGATTCAGAAGCATCAGCAAGAGAAATTTTTTGCAAAGGGCCGTTAACAAACGTTTGTTCTAGTGCTATCATGTGGAACATGGCAGGAAATCCTGCCGACAACAGAATATTCCGAAGTGCACCATGAAACGTAATGAAGGAGCGCTGCGGCCATTCTCGGCCGCAGCGCTCCTTTTGGTGCTCTTTAGGGGAAATAAGGGGGGTGGGAAACTCAAATCCCAAACAACTGAATACGATGCAAACGGGAAGGTGATCACGAAAAATGTGCTTGGCAGAAGGCAGGCAGAGGTCAAAGATAAACTGCGGACTGCGATTGAGGACAGTAAAAAGCTCGATCCTGTGAAGGCTGGCAGCTATACGCTAGAACAATGGTTAAAGCTCTGGTATTCCATTTATGTCGAGCCGCAGGTGCGATACTCGACCAGAGAGTTTTACCACAACGCCATCGATCATCACATCATTCCGAAGCTTGGCAGTGTGAAGCTGGAAAAGTTGACGATGCTGCAAATCCAACAGTTTTACAGCGAGCTGCTCAAAAACGGGCGCGTGCAGAAGAAAAACCAGCCGGAGCTGAAGGAACACGGTCTAAGTCCCCGCATGGTGCAATGCGTTCATGTGGTGCTGAACAAAGCGCTGGAACATGCAGTGGAAGAAAAGCTGATTTTAGCAAATCCGGCGAAGAAGTGTAAGATTCCGAAAAACACGCGCAAAGAGATGAACATTCTGCCCGAAGCATTGATCGGCCCATATTTGAGTGCGGCGAAAGAGCATGGGATCCTCGCGCCGATGTATCTGGAGCTGACAACGGGCCTGCGGCGTGGACGTGCGGACGCTGTCGGAAACACTGGGACATTTCAGTGCGGGATTTACGCTCAGCACCTATGTCCACTCGACGCCGGGGATGAAACAGAGCGCGGCAGATGCGATCGGAAACACCATCCGCAACGCGATCTGAGCTAAAATCAACGCGGCGGCTGCAACTTGCAGCCGCCGTTCAAACGTTCAAAATATTCTTGAAAACAGAGAAACTTGTGCTGTTTTGCCAAATAAATCTCAATAAATCCACCGCGTTTTCGCGCCCGTTTGGGTCAAATCTGGGTCGGGTCGCATGACTGAAGAAATGCATTCGTTTTTCGAGAAAAGAAAGTGGAACGATAAGCGGGATACTCCGCAAGCTTCGCTTGCTCCGTGCCGATTGCATTTTCTTATGTTTTCTGCATTGCATGCAGAAAAAGCGGCGCTTTTGCGCCGCAAAAATGCATTCGGTCGAACCACAGCGCTTCTCGCGCCACGTATGCCCAGCCAAAACAAAAAAGCCATTCCTTACGGAATGACTTTTTGTTTTGGTGGAGATAAGCGGGATCGAACCGCTGACCTCATGACTGCCAGTCATGCGCTCTCCCAAACCTGACGGTTACGTACCCCCGTAACCAGGCTTTGGAGAACGTGTGAAATGCGTCAAAAATGAAATAATTTTATTGATGATTATGTTATTTTAATGCAAATTTATTATAAATACATAATTTTCAACAAAAATGCTGGCATTGCGGCAATGCCAGAGGGTATCCATGTTTCGGTTCACGACGCTTTCACCATCTCCGATTTTTGAAATAACGGAGGTGAATTTCAAAATGACACATACAATCGCCATTGCCAACCAGAAAGGCGGCGTGGGCAAGACAACGACGTGCGCAAATCTCGGTATCGGTCTGGCGCAGGCTGGCAAGCGGGTCTTGCTGGTGGACGCAGACCCGCAGGGTTCGCTGACGCTGAGCCTTGGATTTGCCTGCCCGGACAAACTGCCGATCACGCTTGCAACCGTCATGGGAAAGACGCTCATAGACGAACCAATGCCCTCGAAAGAGGGCATTTTGCATCATGCGGAGGGTGTGGACCTCATGCCCGCAAATATCGAGCTGTCCGGTCTGGAGGTTTCTCTGGTAAACGCCATGTCGCGGGAAAAGATTCTCAAACAATATCTGGACACCGTAAAGCGCGACTACGATTACATTCTCATCGACTGTATGCCGTCGCTGGGGATGCTCACGATCAACGCCCTTGCGGCAGCGGACAGCGTTCTCATTCCCGTGCAGGCACAGTATCTTCCTGCCAAGGGTCTGGAACAGCTTTTGCAGACTGTCGCCAAGGTGCGTCGGCAGATCAATCCGAAGCTGCGCATCGACGGGATTCTGTGGACAATGGTGGACAGCCGCACGAAC
>ERZ825384.4936-NODE-4936-length-9972-cov-34.050318_pt1 | contig 9972 bp, 10 predicted proteins | sample MGYA00519931_ERZ825384 | MGnify/ENA primary metagenome ERZ825384 (study PRJEB31778, sample SAMEA3449200) | human gut metagenome | biome: human gut; feature: human-associated habitat; material: faeces | place: United Kingdom | collected 2010/2012 ...
TTGGCATAGTTCCGCAGCGGCGCGGCGGCAGCTTCTGCACGAAAGAGCTGTTCATACTCTGCGGGGAATCCCAGCATCCAATCGAGAAAATGTCCGAATTCGTGGAGCGTCGCGCTGGCCTCCGAGATGTAGATGGTTTTCTGGCTGTAGTTGGTGGCTCCAATGCAGCTCATGTTCAGCTGCTTGCTGAGTTCGCTGATGTAGTTGAAGTCGATACGGTATGTCCAGCCAGCCACCTTAAAGGCGGCAAGCATCGGCTCCGGCACCTGCCGCAGCGCCAGCAGGTAGTCATTGATGTTGACGCCTGCCGCGTTCACTAACGTCACCGGAGCTTCCGGGGCTGTCACGGTGAAGGCGCGGGTCAGAATTGCGTGAAGGAGCATGGCAGCATCCCTGCGGGTAACGATCTCATTTGCAGTGTTCGCCTCGCCGCAGAGCTGAAGCTCTTTCCCAATGCGAATGCAGTTTTCATGATCGGGCAGCGACACGCCGCCCGCATAGAGTACGCTGTCGTAAACGGGGATCTTGGCTGCGGCAAAGGCGCTTTTGAGCAGCGCTCCCCGGCATAGCTGGATATTGGGCGCGGAGAGTGCAGTTTCGTTCAGCCAGCCCTTCCGGTAGGCTTGCTCCACAGCGCTTTGGCTCAGATCACTCCATGAGCTGCCCTCGACCTTCACATCATAGGCCCGGCAGAGCATCATCACCCACTGCCGCACCGTCACCGGCGCATCCGGGGAGAAGCATCCGTTCCCTGTTCCTTGCGTGATCTCATGCTCCGCAAGATATATCACACTCTCGTAGCAGTCTGCAGTTTCCGGCACATCATCAAAGCGTGTGCAGGCAGCGGAAGCAGCTGTGGGCAGGATCAATGCCAGGACAAGGGTGCAGACAGCCAGCGCTGTTCTTCTAACGATCATCTTCATAAGTTCCTCCATATTCTTGTTCTTTCTCTGTCCTGTATCCTCCGGTAGAGTAGGCTCTTCTGGATGCGCCATGGTGACGCTACCCTATGGACAGAATTTTGAGAGTAAAAACGTCACAGTCCCCCCTTGGCGGGAGGCTGTGACGTTTTATGCCTTGTCAGCCGGTATAAATTGCTGGTGAGGCTGCCATTGGAGCGGCGGCGGTTCCGCTTCTCGATGAGCTGCCTGCGCTCAAGATCTGCCAAGGCCCGCTGGACTGTCCGCGGCGAAAGTCCCAATTCACGGGCAATGGTTTTGATCCCAGGCCAGCAGACACCGGAGGCGTCCGCCCGGTCCCGAAGGTAGATATAGACCGCCTTCTCCCGGTGGCTCAGATGCTCCTCGGCGTAGATAAAGTTGAATTGACTCATCTGCTTCCCTCCATGTTATAGGGATTCTTTGTGCAGCTCCGATGGATGCTGTGAACGAGTTCGCTCTGGTCAACATAGGCAATCTTTCGGGCTGCCTGCTCCGGCATCCGGTAGCCGTCCGGGTCAAAGGTGATGCCCCAATCCAGAAAGAGACGCAGTTTGGTGCGCATGGGATGAGTTCCCGTTTTCATCACCACAAACTCTCCCTTGGGGATGGATTTCAATTCATCCGGCGTCATGAGCGCACGCTCCATCATCTGCAAGGACTGGCTGCTCTCTTTCCCCTGACTGACGGAGCCGGACAGTACCGTCCTGCTGCCGAGGGCAGCGGAGAGGGCATCTGCCGTTTTGCTCTGGGGCGAAAAGCCGCCGAAGATGGTGTCCTGGCAGTTGTCACATATGATTTCAGCACCCTCTTTTCCGTAGTTCTTTTCCAGTTGCGCGAGGCTTTGGATAATGGGTACCAGCGTCAGCCTACGGGAGCGTCCCGCGCTGAATAGGGGCAGAATGTCAAAGGGCGGCATGGTTCCCAGTTCATCGCAAAACAGCACCACACGGTTTTTGAGCCTGCCGCCGGTTTCATCTGCCACGGAGAACAATTCGCGGGACAGGTTTTGGATCATGAGCGCCGCGATGAAATTCTTTGCCGGATCTTCTTCCGGCAAAATCAGGAAGATGGCGCACTTCTCCGAGGCAAACATTTCAGCGTTGATGGGGCTGTCGTAGCAGATGACCTGCTCCAACTCCGTATCCAGAAAGGCGTTGAGGCGGGACATGACGGTGGACATGACCGAAGCCATAGACTGATCCGCACTGGTGAGGGCTGCGCCTGCCAGCCACCGAGCCTTATGCTCCGGCGGCAGTTCATCCATGAGCAGCTGAAAGCCATTCTTGCCTCTTGACTTCGGTACCGCCAGAAGATCTTGCACCAGCTTGAAGGCGGATACGATGTGCCGCTTTTCCGGCTCCCCATCCTTGGGTGGGGCGAACTCCGCCAGCAGAAGCACAATGGCAGTCAGCAAACCTTCCGCACTGTCGTAGAAGAAGGCATTCTCGCCGTATTGTGCAGCGTCGCCGTCCGGGTTGATGATAGTCTTGGCGAGGATCTTGGCGTATTTCTCTGCGCGCGCTCGGGCAGCGAGGTTCTCCGGATGCTTGCGCGCAATATCCATGTAGTGATTCATCAGCGTCAGGAAATTGAAGCCGTCCGAGCGGGTTGGATTGCGCAGGTCAATGACCGTGACCTGATAGCCGTAATATTTCGATGCGATGCAGCCGTAGTTACGTGCGAGGTCGCCCTTGGTGTCGAGCGCCAAATAGCTCATGCCGCAGGCGCAGGCGTATTCGAGATTCGGGTATAGGAAAAATGCCGTCTTGCCCACGCCGGAGGCGCCAATCATCAGACAGTGGATGTCGTCGCTGTCCACCAGCGCGCGGACATCCCGCTGATCTTCCATCACATTTTTGATTTTGGAAATTGCTGTTTTCTTTTTCTTCGGCTTTCGCTTTTCTTTTTTCCCTGCTGTAGGACGGCGGAGCCTCTCCAGCAGCTTGTGAGTGGTTTGCGAAATCACACCTCTTTTGGCTCTGCGCTTTCTGCCGCCCATGCTGCCGAGGATGATGCCCTGCACCGTGGGCAGATCCTCTCCCTTGCGCCAGCGGCGAGGGCGAAACGGGACCACATGATAGGTCGTGTGAATCTCCTTGGGCGTTGCCCAACGCGCCGTTCCGTGCTGACCGTCGCCGACAGTTTTGTTCTTGAAGTTGTTGAGAGAATAGTTCTTGGAGAGGAAGGACACTACGAGCAAGAATGCCAGCAGTCCGCCGCCAAGCAAAATCAGGGGCCATACATTTTCGTTCATGTGTCTTTCTCCTTCCTCTCGAATTTGGCACAGAGATCGTCATTCCAGTCCTTGCGCACCGGGCAGAGACGCTCCACATCCAAGCCCATGTCCTCCAGCGTATCCGTCATACGGTCGCAGGCGTCATTGCCCGCGTCATCGTTGTCGAGGCACAGATACACCATGTCCAGTTTCGGATTCTGCCGCAGCCGCTCCAGCACCGGCTGGATGGAAGTTCCACAGCAGGCGACATAGCTGTGTTCCTGCCAGCCGTAGGGATAGAGGGTAATGTGGGACAGAAGGTCGATGGGCGCTTCGAACACATAGAGGGACTTGTCGGTTCCGTTTTTGTGGAAGCAATGCTCGCTTGCGCTGCCCTCAATGTTCATGCGGAACACCCGTCCCTCGCTGTTGGTACTGCGGATGTGGGCGTGCTTGGCCTCACCGCAGTCATCCAGCCCCACGAAAACACAGTTGTGATGCCTGTCCTCGTAGAGCAGCTTTTCATGTACGAAGGCGGAAATAACCTCGCGGTCAATGTGGCGCTGACGCATGAGGTAGGCATACATACGGCGCATGGTTCCGTAAGGCTCCGGCAGAGCGAAGGGCTTCGGAGCCTCCTTCACAGGTTTCGCCTGTTCATACGATTTTCCGTTCTTTCTGCCCAGCAAAAGCAAAACCGCCTCCGGATAAGGGAGACGGTAATAACGCTGGACGAAGCTGACGGCATATCCGCCGACGCGCGCGGAGTGGTCGAACCATTTGTTGCCCCGCACGGTGATGCTGGGATCGTTGGGAGTACGGAACTCCCGGCCAGAGCGCACGGGTCGCTCCCCCTGAGCGCGCAGCAGCGACACGAGATCCGTGTTCTGCGCCCGCGTCTTTTCCTCCGGCGTGAAATAGATAAATTGGCTCATGATGTTTCCTTTCAGGTCATTGCTCTTTCTGTTGACAATATGTGTTTTATCACATATAATGAGTTGCAGAGAAAGCGTGGTGAATGTATGGACTACACTGTGGAATACTACGAGAAGGATGATGGCAGCAGACCTGCTGAAGAATTCATTCTCTCGCAGGATTATAAAATGCAGGCAAAAATATTCGCTGCATTGGAATTGCTCGAAAGCAAAGGCCCCGCCTTACGCGAGCCATATTCAAAGGTGCTGGATGACGGAATTTTTGAAGTGCGTGCAAAGCAAGGTACGGATATCAGCAGGGTGCTTTACTTTTTCGTGGTGGGACGCAGAGTAATCCTCACCAATGGCTTTGTAAAAAAGACGATGAAAACCCCGCCGCGCGAGATAGAACGTGCCAAGCGGTATCGCGCAGACTTTAATCAAAAAAAGGAGGCATGATTTATGGGGAAGAATTTTCGTGAGACTTTGAACGAAAGAATGCAGGACCCTGCGTTCCGTGCGGAGTGGGATGCGCAGGAACCGGAACGTCAGATCATGCGCGCCATTGTTGAAGGCCGTGAGGAAAACGGCATGACGCAAAAGCAGCTCTCTGACATTACCGGCATTACACAGGCTGACATCAGCAGGCTGGAAAGCGGAACGGCCAATCCCTCTCTGCGGACGCTTAAGCGTCTTGCCGCAGGCATGGGAATGGCACTCAAGCTGGAATTCATTCCGACGCAAACGCAGATCTGACTTCAAAAAAATGCTGCCGCAATTTTGATTGCGGCAGCATTTTTTATCTGAATGTCTGCTCCTCATGGTCGTCCGGCTTGTGTCCCATTGCCAGCCGCTTGCGCTGCAATTCCTGCCGGCGCTTGCGGTCGATCTGCAAGCCGCGGTGGATCTGGTCGATCTTGCTGTTGTCCTCGAAGATCCTGCTCATGTGATGCAGCATCCGCACAACGGTTTCTCTCACCGTGGGGGCATGGTAATCCGCTCCTGCCGGTGCGCTCTCTTTTTGCTGATCAGGGTGAACTGACTGCTGAGAAAAAGCCGATGCATCTTCAACCGCAGGCGGCGTGGTGCCCTCAGAAGCGGCAGCATCAGAGGAACCGGGATCTTCTGGTGCGGCACTTGCCGCACGGTCAGATTTTGGCTGCGCCGACGCAAAAGATGCCGTGACCTCAGAGGCCTTTGGCGCGGCTTCTGCGGCATCTTTTTTGATGATAGGTCCTTCCTGCGTGGAAGGAGTTCTACGCGCGTCCGCACACTGCTGCCGCTCTGCTATCCATTGCAGTGTTTCCTGAATGACCATATTGCGGACGCTCCGGAACTCCTTTTGCTGAGACAGCGGCAGACGCCTGGGCGACCGCTGATCGTAGTCCAAGCACACCTGCTCGTAGAGCGTCTGCCACGTTTCATAGGCGGCGGACACCTGCTCATCCTTCGCCAGCTCTTCCACGATTGCATCCACGATGGCCTTGACCCTTGGCGGCAGATAGCCGTAGACCTTTCGGCCCTTGATCGTCAGCAGACGTTCCGCCAGCTCCTCGGTGAGCTGCTCCAGACGCGGGTTATCCACTACGCCATGCTCCAGTTGCACGATGCACTCCAGCATGGCCTTGCGGGTCTGCGTCTGGAGCTCCTGTCGCGCGGCGTCTTTTTGCTGGTAGACGTGCATCCGATCCGCATAATAGATTCGTCTGGCGAAGGCGGACTTCACCTGCCGGATGCCTTCTTTCGTGAGATAGCCCTCGCGGGGATCGGTCGAGAACACGATCATGTGAATGTGCACCTGCTTCGGCTTGCGATGAAAGGCGGCATACCAGCGCAGGTTGTCCGACTGGATCTTGTACGCCGCCGCGATGTCGTTGGCAGACGCCTTGACCAGCGCCTGCCAGTTTTTCGCACTGTCGTAGCCCAGCCGCTCCGCGTCCTCACGGCGCAGCGCGATCACCGGCGTCCACACATTTCCGGTGTGCTCCGCCACCTCCCGTACCGCCTGCGCGAGATTTTTTACCTTACCGTTGGCATCCCACAGCCCGTGCTCGCCGTCCTTCTGGACGCCGGGGCGGTGGGAGATGTAGTCGATAAAATTTTCCTTTTGATCCAGCGCCTCCATGTAGTCTTCCTGCACCTGCTCGATGAACGCGGAGGCGCTGCCCTGAGTGGGGTGATCCAGATATTCCTCGTACTCAATGAGCTCCCAACAGGATGGGAAGGACTTCAGCAGCCGTGCGATGAATTCCTGCTGCTTTTTTGTGGCGGGGAGTGTACTGCGCTCATCCGCCAGCAGTTCCACGCCGGGACGGGTGGCGACGTAGCGGGTACGCTGCGCGAGCTTCGCGGCATTCTGTCCGCCCTTGAGGTAGGGCGAGATCAGTACGATCCGGGCCATTCATCCTCCGGCTCAATGCGGCGCTGCTGATGCACTGCGCTCTCAAAACTCACCTGACCATTGGTGCGCTTCACCTCATCCACCGCAAAGCCGCGCAACTCCCGCGTGTGGATAGGATCGGTACGAAAGTGCGCGGCGATGGTGTGGCACATCATGTTCAGCTCCACCGCCCACTTAAAGATGATGCGGCAGAGCCGATTGTTGTTGTCGTCCAGTGTACCCTGAATGGCTGTCAGGATAGCCTTCGAGAGATACGCGGTGTTGTCCTCCGTGCCGAGATAGCCCATGTAGAAGCGCAGCGCTTTGTTGATAAACTCACTGCGGTTTTTGCAGTTGTCAGCCTTCAGCCATCCGTCCATGCGCGGAACGAGCCCTGCATCCAGCCAGACGACGGTTCGCTCGATCCTTTTTTCTGTTACTTCACTCATCTGTATGCATCTCCTTTCTCAAAAGGCGCAATCCCTTGCTGCGCCTGCATTTTCTCCGGTAAGGTTCACCCAAGCCTTGCAAATACGCTCCAAAGGTGCACCTTGCCGAACCTTCAAAAAAGCCCCGCACTGCGGGGCTTTGTGGCTGAGAGGGGCCCGCGCACGGGCACCTCTCTTTATCTAGTGCTTTTATCGAACGGGTAAATAAGGGGCAAAAGCCTCCGAAACAGGACGGGATTGGGAGAGAAACGTGCATCCCCAAAAGCTCAGTTCCCCATCGCCGGAGCCGTATCCACACGGATTTTTCGCACATCGCCCACAAACGCCGCAACACTCGCTTCAACGGGCTTTGGCGGGTACACACTCCACCCCAGCCCTTAAACGCGCACACAGCGGCACACAGGGCGAACGGTGCGGGGAAACGGGGAGCCGCCCTGCGCGGCACATTTGAAAGCACAAAAATCTGCGCAAAACGCTTTCAAATTCGGGACGGAGAAAAACCGCGGGAGCAGAATAACAGCCGCCAAACTGCGGCTGCCCGCCAAGGGCGGGTTGACGCAGTTCGGCGGCGCCGCGGGCCCGCAGGCACGCGCAGCCTGGACGCTGTTGCTTCCGCAGTCGTGAGTGCTTCAGCCTTGCTGTGCCTGCATTTGTACCTACAGCTTCATCACCGGCCCCTGCTGCTGTTCCGCTTCCTCGCGGAATTGCTGCGCGTAGTCGTGGAGACTCATGCCGGTCTGCTGTTGACAGTATTCCTCCATCTTGCGCAGCAGGACATCCTGCTCTGCGGCGTTGAGCTGGTAGCTCCAGCTCTCCTCGGAACCGTCGCCCTTGCAGAGCGTCAGCGCCAGCGTGTCGCAGGGTCTATCCTCCGCGATGTCGTAGTTGGCATAGATGTTGAGCCAGTCATCGTTTTTGTCCGTGAGGACGAAGGTTCCGAAGGCAGCGTCCACATCGAACTCCGTCTGTACATAAAAATTGAGCTTGCCGTCCGATTCGATGATCTCGTCACCGAAAGAGAAATTTCGCGCAGAAAGATGTCCCGCCGAGGTGATCTCTTTACCGCTCAGATGATCCAGCAGCTTGCGCCACTTATCATCGCTCGACGCGAATTGCGATCGTGTGGCATGGTACACCGCCGCTGACACATCCCGCATTGCCCAGGTTCGCCAGCCGTCCATGACGTGTACGGCGGAGAACTCCCGCTTGTCGAAGTTCACATCGAACACGCCGCGCACCTTGCCGGTGTTCTCCATGCGAAGGGCAGTGAGCGCGTTGTACTCTTCCACCGTGATGGGTTGCCCGCCGAAAAACATTCCGATAAATTTGTCCGGTGCAACACCATTGCCCCTTGTAAGATAACCGTGCAGCTTTTTCCCGACCGCCAGCAGCTCCTCGCCGAGCGAGGTCTTGAAGTACCACTCCTGCCCGCGCTCCGTCACATGGTAGGCGGCGTAGGTGCGGGCTGCTTCTTCCTCCGTGCGCCGCGCGGCATCCTCCGCGTAGATCTCGGCACTGATGCGTTTGTACTCACGTTCTGGGAGCTGGTTGCACAGCTCATCCAGCACATCTTCCAGATGCTCCTCCAAAGTTTCATCCCTGAGATGCTTCTCAATGGCATCCTTCCATCGCCGGTCGATCCACAGCACGATTTTTTCCTGCCGTGCCATCTCAACCACCAGCCTTTTCAGGAGCGTCAGGTGACGCCAACACAGAGGGAGGCTCCTCCCGCGGCTGCGGCTTCGCCGGTCTTGCCGGACGGCGGGGACGGGCAGCGGGCACCGCGCGGCTGGCGAGATATTCCCGCACCGGCTCCGGCACCTCGGATTCATAGAGACATTTGAGCAGTTCCTCCAGCTGCGCCTGCACGCTGGTGTTCCTTTTTTTGAGCGAAAATTCGAGAGCGGCAAGCTGCTCACTCTCGAATGTGATCGTGACATTTTCTTTTTTCATAGTCGGCATATTCCTCCGTTCCTATTTCATCTGCATCGTCTGTTCTTGCACCGTCTGCTCACAGATTTCAAACAGCGTATGAGAGAATTCTTCTTCCTGTCTCATCTCCTGCGTTGAGACCCATGCGCTGCGTACTGCCTTCAGCGGGTCATCCATCGCCGCCAGCACTTTCAACTGTTCACGGTCTAAACGCATGGTCAGCAAGGCATTATAGCAAAAACGGTTCGCCTCGATCTCTCCTGCGTTAGCGATGAGCTGTCCCTGCGTCATGCGGTAGAGAGAATCTGTGTATTCTCTCTGCTCGCGCTCGACGTGTTCAAACAGGAGCTCCCGTAGTTCCGATGTGGTCTGCACCGGATTTCCCTGCACGATCCCATCCGTAAGAAACAGTGCCACATCGATGACCTCCGCGCTGCGGAACGCCATATCGCCGCGGTAGCCGATTTTCAACATGGAGAATTCTTTTGCTGCCTGCATCAGTTCTCTGGAACTGCCGGGAGGGATCTCCTGATTCCAGCGGTACCAGTTATCCTCATAGCCACGGGGCGTGAGTTTGAGGAGAACATAATCCTTCGGCACAAATTTGGGATAGCGGCAGAGCCGACCGCCCACGGCGTAATAAGGCTTGCCCTCACAGAGAACCGTCTGTGCCATGTATGCCCGCATCTTATCGAGGCTCTCGCAGAACCAGCATTCGGTATCATCGAAGCGGCGAATCACACCGTCGTCCAGAATGCTGTCAAGGTGTTCCTTTTTCGTCAGGTGATAGACCGTGGACGGTCTTGGGACTTTTTCGTATGCTATATTATTTGACCTCCTCGTAGTAGTCACGGAGCTGGAAACCCAGCGCCTCCATGTCGCTGTGATCCATGCCGAGTCCGTGACGCAGAATATCATAGAGATTCCCAGCGTCGTAGCGGCTGCTGAGAAAATCCACGAGCTTCGCAACCAACTCCTGCTCACGCTCCGGCGTGATCGGTTTTATTGCAGTATTCATAATTAGTTTTCCTTTCAGCCTTTCGGCAGATATGCCCTTGGATTCGTCCGTTCCCCGTTGACGCGCACCTCGAAGTGGAGGTGCGGCCCGGTGGAGCGCCCGGTGCTGCCGGAGAGGGCGATG
>ERZ825384.4941-NODE-4941-length-9966-cov-2.304308_pt1 | contig 9966 bp, 9 predicted proteins | sample MGYA00519931_ERZ825384 | MGnify/ENA primary metagenome ERZ825384 (study PRJEB31778, sample SAMEA3449200) | human gut metagenome | biome: human gut; feature: human-associated habitat; material: faeces | place: United Kingdom | collected 2010/2012 ...
GCCGCACGGAATAAAGGTCGTCGTGATGATCGTCATCCGACGGTCGCGCTCATTTTCAATCGTGCGCGAGGCCATGATGCCCGGGACGCCGCAGCCGGTGCCGATGAGCATCGGGATAAACGACTTGCCCGACAGACCGAACCGGCGGAACACGCGGTCCAGCACGAAGGCGATACGCGCCATATAGCCGCAGGCTTCCAAAAACGCCAGCAGCAGGAAAAGCACCAGCATCTGCGGGATGAAGCCGAGCACCGCGCCCACGCCGGCGACGATGCCGTCCAGCAGCAGGCTTTCCAGCCAGTCCGCGCAGCCGATGGCTTCCAGGCCGTCCCCGATGAGCACGGGGATGCCCGGCACCCAGACGCCGTATTCGGCGGTATCGGGCACGTCCTCGGCCTCCAACGCCTCATCGACGACCGGCGTTATGTCGTATCCGGCCTCGGACAGCGCGTCCGCATAGGTGCCGTACGCCTCGTCGAACGCCGAAAAGCTGCCGTCCTCGATGGCATCGCGCAGGTCCGCCGCGCCGACGACGCCGGCGTCTGCGGCGCTGTTCACCGTCGCACGCAGCTCATCGGTCCAGATATGCGCTTCGGCATACGCGTCCATGTCCGATTCGTACTCGGCGCTGCCGATGCCGAACAGATGCCAGCCGTCGCCGAACAGGCCGTCGTTGGCCCAGTCGGTCGCCCATGTGCCGACCGTGGAAACCGAAATGTAGTAGACCAAAAACATAATCACGGCAAAGATCGGCAGGGCCAGAAAACGGTTGGTGACCACCTTGTCGATCTTATCGGAAACGGTGAGCCGGCCCGCCGACTTCTTGCGGTAGCAAGCCTTCATCAGCGACGCGATATATATGTAGCGTTCATTGGTGATGATGCTCTCGGCGTCGTCGTCCATCTCGGACTCCGCCGCTTGAATGTCGGTCTCGATGTGCGCCAGCACGCTTTCGGCAAGGCCGAGCTGCTCGCGCACCTTCTCGTCGCGCTCAAACAGCTTGACCGCGTAATAGCGCTGCCGTTCGGCGGGCATATCGTGCAGCGCCGCCTCCTCGATGTGCGCGACGGCATGCTCCACCACGCCGGAAAAGGTGTGCATCGGCACGGGGACGCCGGCCTTCGCCGCTTCGACGACCGCGTTCGCCGCCTCCTCGATGCCCCTGCCCTTCAGCGCGGAGATGGTGACAATCCGGCAGCCGAGCGCCTCGGACAGCGCCGCGACGTCGATTTTATCGCCGTTCTTTTCGACCACGTCTATCATATTGATCGCAATGACGACCGGAATGCCCAGCTCGGTAAGCTGCGTGGTCAGGTACAGGTTACGCTCCAAATTGGTGCCGTCGACGATGTTCAGAATCGCGTCCGGCCGCTCGCCGACGAGATAATTGCGCGCCACGACCTCCTCAAGCGTATAGGGCGACAGCGAATAGATGCCCGGCAGGTCCGTCAGAATGACGCCCTCGTGCTTTTTCAGCCGCCCTTCCTTTTTTTCCACTGTCACGCCCGGCCAGTTGCCGACGAACGCATTGGCGCCGGTCAGCGCGTTGAACAGCGTTGTTTTGCCGCAGTTCGGGTTGCCCGCAAGGGCGATCCGCAGCTCCATACAGTTTCCCCCTTCAGATTGTTCGGTTAGCATCAGCTAACCCGCAGACTTGAAAACAGGGCGATACCGCCCCGGCAGTCAGACACTACAAAATTTCGACCATTTCCGCATCCGCCTTGCGCAGCGAAAGCTCATAGCCGCGCACCGTGACCTCGATCGGATCGCCCAGCGGCGCCACCTTGCGCACGAACACGTCCACGCCCTTGGTGATGCCCATGTCCATAATCCGGCGCTTGACGGCGCCGGCGCCATGCAGCTTCGCAACCGTAACCGTTTCGCCGATCTTTGCTTCCCGCAGCGTTTTCATCCCGACAGAATCCCCCTTATATCATAATCTTTTGCGCCATTTCGCGGCTGATGGCCACGCGCGCCTCCTTCACGCTGACGATCACATTGCCGCCGAGCGTGTTGATGATCGTGACGTCGCTGCCGACGACAAAGCCCAGATTTTCCAGATGCTTTTTCACCTCGGGGCTTCCGCCGACCTTTCGTATCGTATTCCTTTCTCCTATCGCCGCAAGCGTCAACGGCATCATACGCGCTTCCCTTCTTCCGTTTTTACCGCATGTGCATTAGTTCAAACTAACCACATGCTTATCATACATCGGAAGCGGGCGTTTGTCAAGCGTTTTTTTGCCGATCGCAGGATTTCGGCAGAATCGGCAAAAATCGAGCTGTGCCGCCGGAGGGTTTGTGCAAAGTGAATGCCTCCCCGACTTTGGCGGAATTGCAAATTTTCCTTCCCGTAAAAGGAAACAATTTGCACAACACGCGCAATACCACTTGCGAAAAAGCGGAAGGCATGGTATACTTTTGATAAATGGTATACTTTTGATAAAACGCAGAACATCTTGAAATGGGGAAGGAAAATCGTATGAAAAGCGCCGAACAAGACCGAAAGCTGACGTTCCGGGAATGGCTGGAGCACATCTGGTATTACTACAAATGGCAGATCCTCATTTTGGGGCTGATCGCCGTTTTCGTTATCATTGCGACCGTGCAGCTTTTCACCAAAAGCGACCCGGACGTGGGAATCATGGTCGTCGGCAAGACCACGCTGACCGCCGAGGGCACGGCGGATTTCAAAGAGGTCTGCTATTCCCTGATGAGCGACTATAACGACGACGGCGAAAAAAGCGTGAACTATCTTGAACTGACCGTATCCGAAAACGGTGAAACGACGAACGCGCAGTACAATTCCGACCTGACCGCGCTCCAGCGCTTCAATACGGAGGTGGCGTCCGGGAATTCGATCATTTATCTGGTCAACGAGGCGTATTACGAGCGGCTGAAGGAATTCGACGTGCTTGCGAAGCTGACCGACGTTCTGCCCGCCTCCGCCATCCCCGCGGAGACGGTGGACGAGTACGGCGTGTATCTGCGCGAGCTGGAGATCCATTTCGCCGCCGGCTTCAGCCGTCTGCCGGGCAAGCTGGTCCTCTGCATCCGCCGCTCGCCGGAGCAGGACGACATCACATACGGCCGCACAATGGAATACTGGCGCGGCAACCAGCTTTTCTTCCGCAGTCTGTTTGAATACAAGCATCCGACGGAGGAATAGGGGCGAAAAAGCCTTTTTATACAATTATTTTCATATTCAACCTTGCTTTTTTACGGGTTATGTTGTATAATGGCTCAGTTGTGAGCGTCGGCCGTCTGTCTGTCGCCGCGAACTTTTTCATAAAGCAACGGAGGTTTTCAGAAGAATGTCTAAAAAATATTCCAAAAAACACCAGAAGGTCGTTTTCATCATCACCATCGTGCTCTGTGTAGCCGTGCTCGCCGCCACGCTGCTGGTGACGGTCAGCTCGTACCTGAACACGTCGCCGATGTTCAACGATCAGGATTTTGCCAAAGCGCTGGCAGAGCAGCTTGACGTGAATGCGCGCAGCCTCACGCCCGAGATGCTCGAGCAGTACGAATACATCCGCATCACCGCTTCCTTCACCTCGCCGTCGACCGACAACCCGTCGATGGTGTATCCGATCTGCACGCTGGGGAACGCCGCGTTCGCCGAGCGGATCATCAGCGAGGCTTACGCCGAGGAGGAAGAGTCGGAGGAGGAGACGAACGAGAGCAGCAGCGATTCCTCTGCGGAAAGCTCTGATCCGTTTTACACCGACAACTCGATTTCCTTCTACGCCTACCTCAACAACGCCGAGGACTTAAACCTGTTCCCCAACCTGCGCTATGTTTCCATCATCGGCGCGTACGACGCGTACACCATCGAATACAACGCGTCGCTGTATTCCTATTATAATCAATTCTACGGCGGAAGCTCGTTTGACGCCTCCAGCATCATTCAGGCCATTGCGCTGTCCTCCGTGAAGAACCTTGATTCGTTCTCGGAACTGAAAAAGCTGGAATACCTCTCGCTTTCCCATTCTTCGCTGACCTCGCTCAAGGGCATTTCCAAGCTGACCTCGCTCAAGGTGCTTGACCTTACCAGCTCGTCGGTGGCCGACATCACCGCCGTCGGCGAATCGTCCTCGCTGGAGGAGCTGTATCTGGCGGCGACGAACGTAAAAGACCTCTCCCCGCTCACCGACGCCAAAGCGCTCAAGACGCTGGACGTCGAAGGGCTGGAACTGGAGGACCTGTCGATGCTGTCGTCGCTGACCACGCTCGAGCAGCTCAGCGTCAACAACAACAAGCTCAAGGATCTGGACGACATCAAGGCGCTGACCAATCTGGATTACCTCGCCGCGTCGGGCAACGAGCTGGAGAACATCGACGGCATCGCCGACATGACCAAGCTGGAGACGCTCGACCTGCGCAGCAACAGCATTGCCGACGTCAAGGCGCTCGCCAAGCTGACCGCGCTGGAGACGGTGGACATCAGCAGCAACAAGATCACCTCGCTGGAAGGCTTTGAGGCGCTGACCAAGCTGACCTCCCTGACCGCCAACGACAACGGCGTTAAGGAAGAGAAAGAGGATGACGACGGTGAAAAAACAACTGAACTAGTCTCCTCCATTACCAGCGTGGAGCCGCTGAAGAACTGCACCGAGCTGACCACGCTCAATCTGGACAACAACCTCATCACCGACCTCTCCCCGCTCTCCGCGCTGACCAAGCTGGAAACGCTGACGGCGGACAACAACAAAATCACCAACATCGAAGGGCTGGGCAAGCTGGAGGCGCTGACCTCGCTGTCCCTGTCCGACAACGAAATCGAGGACGTTTCCTCTCTGGTCGGGCTGAAAAAGCTGACCACGCTGGATATGTCGGCGAACAAGATCAAAGGCATCGCCGTCCTCAAGGACGCGTTTGCCGACGGCACGATCACGACCATCACGCTCAAGGACAACGCCGACATCCCGTATGAGGATTGGGACGTGCTTTCCGAGGCCTATCCGAAGGCGACCATCACCGGCAAGCCGTCCAGCAAGCCCGAGGAAAGCTCCGGCGACGAAAGCGGTGACGAGACGAGCGAAGACGTGTCCGGCGAGACCTCGGAGGAGGTTTCCGAGGACGTCTCTGCGGACATTTCCGAGGCGTCGTCCGACGCCTCGGCCGAAGAATAAGGCAAAGGCGGAACCGATGATGCTGAACCTGCATACGATTGAAAACGGCAAAACGATTCTGCTCAGCGGCGACTCGGTCACCGACTGCGGCCGCGCGCGCCCTTACGGCGACTATGTCAGCGGGCTGGGCGGCGGTTATCCGCAGAACCTGCACACGCTCATCACCGCGACCTGTCCCGAAAAGCGCCTGCGGCTGGTCAACGCCGGCATCAGCGGCGAAACGAGCCGCGACGTCCGCAGCCGTTGGGAGAGCGATCTGGACGCCGTCCGCCCCGACCACGCGACGCTGCTCATCGGCGTCAACGACGTTTGGCGGCACTTCGACACCTATATGACGCCGTCCCGCGCGGTTTCCGAGGAAGAATACGAGGAAAACCTGCGCTTCATCGCATCCATCGCCGCCAAGCGGCTGGAGAGCTTTACGCTCATCGCTCCGTTTCTGTTTGAAACGAACAAGCGCGACGCGTTTTTTGCCGCGGTGCTGCGCTACGCGAAAATCTGCGAGCGCGTGGCGGCGGATACCGGCTGCGACTTCATCAACCCGCAAAAGGACATCGACAAAGCGCTGCGCAGTCTGAACAATACGGCGCTCTCGCCCGACCGCGTGCATCCGAACGCCGTCGCGCATATGATCGTGGCGCGGTCAATTCTAAAGCACTGGCATTACAGATTTTAGGAGGGTTTCATTATGCCCGATATGCTCGTCAAGCTCTACGCGCTTCCCGATGCAAGCGCGCTCTACAAATCGCTTGAAGAAAAAGGCATCCGCATCATCCGTCCGATGACGCCGAACAAGCACAAGGTTCACGAATTCATCGTCAAGCATTTCGGAGACGGCTGGGCCAGCGAGATCGACACCGCCTTCACCCGTTTCCCTATTTCCTGCTTTATCGCATATGATACCAACAGCAAGGAGATCCTCGGCTTCGCGGGGTACGACTGCACCTGCAAGGCCTTCTTTGGCCCGACGGGCGTCGACGAGACCAAGCGCGGGCTGGGCATCGGCAAGGCGCTGCTGCTGCGCTGTATGGAGGCGATGCGCGACGAAAGCTATGCCTACGCCATCATCGGTTCGGCGGGGCCGGTGGATTTTTACAAAAAATGCATAGGCGCCGTCGTCATCGAGGACAGCGTCCCCGGCATTTACACCGATCTGATTTAAGAAGGAAGCAAGCATTATGGAACATAAACTGAGAGCCGGGATTGTCGGCGCGACCGGTATGGTCGGGCAGCGCTTCATCACGCTGCTGGCCGATCACCCCTACTTTGAAATCACCTGTCTGGCCGCCAGCGCCAAGAGCGCCGGAAGGCCCTACGCCGAGGCCGTCAAGGGCCGCTGGAAGCTGCAGGAGCCGATGCCGGCCTGCGTGGCGCAGATGCCCGTTGCAGACGCCGCCGACATCGCGTCCCTGAAGGCCGCGTGCGATTTCGTATTCTGCGCGGTCGATATGCCCAAGGACGAGATCCGCGCGCTCGAAACGGCTTACGCACAGGCCGAGCTGCCGGTCGTCTCCAACAACTCGGCGCACCGCTGGACGCCCGACGTCCCGATGGTCATTCCCGAGATCAATCCCGAGCATCTTGACGTCATTGCCGCACAGCGCAAGCGCCTCGGCACGAAAAAGGGCTTCATCGCCGTCAAGCCGAACTGCTCGATTCAGAGCTACGTCCCCGCCCTGACCCCGCTGCGCGCCTACGGTGTGCAGGAGGTGCTGGTGACGACCTTCCAAGCCATTTCCGGCGCGGGCAAGACGTTTGAGACCTTCCCCGAAATTTTGGACAATGTCATCCCCTACATCGGCGGCGAAGAGGAAAAGAGCGAAAAAGAACCGCTGAAAATCTGGGGGCATATTGAAAACGGCGCGATTGTCAGCGCCGAACAGCCGACCATCTCCGCGCAGTGCATACGCGTGCCGGTGTCGGATGGACATCTGGCGACGGTGGCGGTGAAATTTGCGAACAAGCCCGCGCGCGAGGACATCCTCAAGGCATGGGCGTCGTTTGGCGGCGAGCCGCAAAAACTGGCGCTGCCGCATGCGCCCGAGCGCTTCATCACCTACTTTGAGGAGGACAACCGCCCGCAGACCAAGCTCGACCGCAATCTCTACGGCGGGATGGGCGTTTCGGCGGGACGGCTGCGCGAGGATACACTGTTCGACTGGAAGTTCGTCTGCCTGTCGCACAACACGCTGCGCGGCGCGGCCGGCGGCGCGGTTCTCATCGCCGAACTGCTCTACCAAAGAGGATATTTGCGCTAACAGCGTAAAAATACAGCGCGCCGTTTGGCAACGGCCTTTTGAAGCATGATGCCAAACGGAAAAACGGCGATTTTCCAGCAAGAAAATCGCCGTTATCTTTACCCTGGAGCAGCTTGCGGAGCAAACCCATCTTTCCAGGCCTGCGCTGGGTAATCATGAAGCAAACGACTTTAAGGATATCGACCACCATGCCCTTATCAAACTGGCAGAATCTTGCGGCGTGACCATTGACCGCCTGTCGAGGATGTCCGAAACAAAAATCACCACAGCACTAACCTTGCAGACCTGCGTTTGAGCGATGATATGATCGGACTATCGAAAAGTGGATATATGGAAAATTCTCTCTCGTGTGAACTGCGGCACACCCGGATTTTCCCCCGGCTCATGGCTGAACTTGAAATCCATATGAACGGAATAGCGACAAAGCAAGCGCAAAGCGCAAACGCCATTGTGGACGCTATGAGCGCAACCGTTATGAAACGGCACAATCCCGGTTTGACCGACCCGCAGTTAAGACAGCTAATCACCGCCCATATTGACGAGGACAGCTTTTGCCGCTATTGTGTGGATACGGCAGAATATAAATAAGATAGCCCTTGATCTATAGTATAGGAAGCCCTTAAGAACGATTTTTTCAGCGTCCCGGAAGATAATCCGCTGAAAGGATTTTTACCGGCCGCAGACGAAGCCGCAGCGGGGTGGAAAGTAAAAGAACGCCAAACCGGAATGGAGGAGATTGGAAATATGAATTTATTACAAGAAAGAGATCATACGTTGATAGCAGAAGCAAAAAAAGCAATTCGTCTAAATTACGACCAAGAGCACTATAACCATACTGTAGGAGCAGCTATACGTTGTAAAAACGGAAAAGTATATGTTGGAGTAAATCTTTATTCTTTGCATGGGGCCTGTGCGGAACAAGTAGCAATAGGAACGGCAATCACAAATGGAGAAAGAGACTTTGACGCTATAGTTGCGGTTAGAGGAAAAGAGGGTGAGGAAATCATACCGCCTTGTGGAAATTGCCGTCAGATATTGCATGACTATATGCCGGATTGTGACGTCATTGTATCAGTAGACGGAGAGCTTAAAAAAATCAAAGCAAAAACACTTTTGCCCTTTTCCTATTCGGTCGAATAAATCGGATTTTTTAAATCTCATATAACGCAAAAAAGGGAAAAAGAAAATGAATGTTGTCAATCACCAATTTTTTGAATGCGGAGATGAATTTTATGAATGACAAAATAAACGCAGACAGATTTTCAGGCTTTGCAGGTCTTTACGAAAATGTCCGCCCTTCCGTCCCCGATACAGCCTGCAATATTCTTATTGATTATCTCGGCAAAAAGCCGGATACTGTTGTTGACCTAGGCTGCGGAACAGGGCTGTCCACGGTTGTATGGGAGGATAAAAGCGAACAGATTATCGGTATAGACCCCAGCGAGGATATGCTGGCGGAGGCCAAAAGCAAGGGGAATGGGCATATTTCTTTTATCAGGGCTTTTTCAGACGATACCGCTTTGCCAGATCTCACTGCCGATATTATTGTGTGTTCACAGTCTTTCCACTGGATGGAGCCCAATGCAACATTAGCCGAAGCAAACCGCATTTTAAAGCCGGGCGGCATATTTGCCGCCATTGATTGTGACTGGCCGCCCGTCTGCGACTGGCGGGCAGAAAAAGCATATCAGGCATTTATGGCAAAGGCGCATGAAATACAGCGTATAAACGCTGAAATGAAGAACAGCTTTCGCCGCTGGGACAAGAATGAACACTTGTCCAATATCAAAAACAGCGGTTATTTCAGATATAGTCGGGAGATTGTCTTTCTCAATCAGGAGAAATGTAACGCGGAGAGATTTTCCAATATTGCATTCAGCCAAAGTGCGGTACAGACGATCCTGAAAACGCAGCCTTCCCTCATCGAAGAAGAAATGAATACATTTGGAAAAGAGATTAAGGCGATTTTTAATGGGCGTGACTTCGATATCGGTTTTTGCTACCGGATGCGGATAGGCGTTAAATAAACGTGCGGCAAAGCCTGTCGAACCTGTCTTTACTAAAGAATGACCAAGACGGGAAAACCATACTGCCTATTCGAATTTCGAATAAAGAATACCCCAGAAGCAAAAAGTGAGCAGCTAAGCATTTATAGGGATTGAGCGTCTTGTCTGCCTTTTTAGCGGAACGGCCGGCGGCGCGGTCCTCATTGTCAAGCTGCTCTACCGCAGAGGGTATTTGGGCTGACGGTACAGAAGCACATCGCAGCGTCACGGCGCACCGTTTTGCCGCAGCAATCCAAAACGATAAAAGAGCGGCTTTCGTTATCGGAAAACTGCCCTTTTGCTTTTTTGTTTTTATTATGTACAGTCGTAATAGCTGGCAGTCTGCGGATATGCCGCCATTCGATTCAAGGAGCCGGCCGAAGCGGTTCTGCGGTGTTCAAGCAGACGACTTTTCGCCGGTGTGGGCGGGTCTGCCCGAACCGGTTCCGGCAGAAACTTGCCGCGCTGGGAGCTGACGCTCCCAGCGTTCGGCGGGAGCTGTAATCTCCCGCCGAAACGGGGGCCGGCCTC
>ERZ825384.4948-NODE-4948-length-9952-cov-5.219865_pt1 | contig 9952 bp, 8 predicted proteins | sample MGYA00519931_ERZ825384 | MGnify/ENA primary metagenome ERZ825384 (study PRJEB31778, sample SAMEA3449200) | human gut metagenome | biome: human gut; feature: human-associated habitat; material: faeces | place: United Kingdom | collected 2010/2012 ...
CCACTGCGGCATATTATAGTGGTGGATATAGCGGCGCTCGGTCTCGTCATAGATGGTGTCGAGCTTCTGCGCGGCGGAGAGCGTGTTCAGCGTGCAGACGGAGAGGACCTGGGTCTGGCCGCGGGTGAACAGGCCCGAGCCGTGGACGCGCGGCAGAACGCCGACCTCGGCGTCCAGCGGACGGATCTCGTCCGGGGTACGGCCGTCGACGCGCTTGCCCTCGAGCAGCCACTTCTTGACGATCTTCTTCTGCATCTTGTAGAGGCAGACGTCGATCTGCACATCCCAGTCGTCGGCGTACTTCTCGCCGAACTTCTCCTTGAAGTCGACGATGGCCTCGGTCAGGCGGGCTTCACGGACATTCTTGTCGTCGGTGTCGAGCGCGTAGGCGATCTTGTCCAGACCGTACTCGCACAGATCGTCGAGCATTTCGTGGTTGACGGCGGCCTTCTCGAACGTGAACTTCGGCTTGCCGATGGCGTTGACGATGGTGTTGATGAACTCAACGACGTGCACGTTGGTCTCGTGGGCCAGCTTGATGCACTCCATGAGGATGTCTTCCTTGACCTCGTTGGCCTCGGTCTCGATCATGACGACCTTCTCGTGGGTCGAGGCGATGGTCACGAAGCACTCGCAGGCGTTGCGCTCGTCCTGCGACGGGTTCACGATATATTTGCCGTCGAGATAGCAGACATTGGTGGTCGCGGTCGGGCCGTTCCAGGGAATGTCGGAGTAGGCGATGACGAGGGAAGAGCCGATGGAGGCGACGATCTCGACCGGGTTGTCATAGTCCTGCGCGAGAATGGTGTTAGTCAGAACGACGTCGTTGCGCAGCTCTTCGTCAAAGAGCGGGCGCATCGGACGGTCGATGAGGCGGGAGATCAGCACGCCGCGGTCAGAGGGCTTGCCCTCGCGGCGGTTGAAGGAGCCGGGGATGCGGCCGACGGCGTACATCCGCTCTTCGACCTCGATGGTCAGCGGGAAGTAGTCGATGCCGGCCTTCGGCAGGGGAGAGGCGACGGCGGTCACGAGCACGACGGTATCGCCGTAGCGGCAGATGGCCTCTGCGTTGCAGAGCTCTGCGACCTTGCCGGTCTCGACCGTGAAGGTACGGCCGCCGATCTCGGTCTCAAAAATGTGGTGATTCGGATACTGCTTATGGGTGATCATGAAAGAACCTCCTTTGTGTTGCTGCGTGGGAGGTTTAGCACTTGAAACTGGCGTCCGCCCGCAGACGCTACTTTCAACTGCTAAATGGAACCCACGCATGTGGATGGGTTGATGTAAAAAAGGGCGGTCGCCCGACCGCCCTTTCTTATGACTTACTTACGCAGGCCGAGCTTTGCAACGATTGCACGATAGCGGTTGATGTCCTTCTTGGCGAGGTAGTCGAGAAGGCTTCTGCGCTTGCCGACCATCATCAGAAGGCCGCGGCGGGAATGGTTGTCCTGCTTGTGCTCACGCAGATGCTCGGTCAGGGTGTTGATCCGGGCGGTGAGGACAGCGATCTGGACCTCGGGAGAACCGGTATCGCCGGCGTGGGTCGCGTACTGCTCGATAATGGCAGTCTTTTCTTCTTTGCGCATCATAGTTGTGTTTCCACCTTTCAAAATATTCCCGGGATCCAAGTATCGGGCAGGCAGAAAACCTGCGTGTGAGCAGGCAGTGTCCCGAAACTGGGAAGCGGGTCGTAAGCGCAGGGCGCTACCTCGTTAGAATAGCATACCAAATGGAAAAAGTAAAGCAGAATTTGCTCCCGTTTTCCGAAAAATTTCGCCCCTGCGGACAGGACAGAATTCGACACCGCGGCATAGGATGCACAGGGGAGCCGGCTGCGAGCGCGGCCCGGTCTCCCCGAACGTCATCATTCCCGGGAGGAGGGAAGTTCATGCTGAAAGTGACCAAATTCGGCGGCTCGTCGCTGTGCGACAGCGCGGGCTTCGCGCGCGTGCGCGAGATCGTGCTGGCCGACCCGGCGCGGCGGGTGGTCGTGGTGTCGGCCGCGGGCAAGCGGCACGCGGCCGACCATAAGATCACGGATCTTCTGTATCTCTGCCATGCGCACCTGCAGTATGAGGTGAGCTGCTGGGACCTGTGGCGCAGAGTCGCCGACCGCTACCGCGAGATCCGCGACGGCTGCGCGCTGACGCTGACCATCGAGGCGGAGCTCGAGGCGATCTACGCCGCCATGGACCGCCGCACGCCGCGGGACTGGATCGTCTCGCGGGGCGAGTATCTGGCCGCGCGGCTGATGGCAGATCTGCTCGGCTTTGAATTTGTCGACGCGAAAGACTGGCTGCTGTTTGATGCCGCAGGCCGTATCCGGCAGGCTGCGTCCTATGCCGCGCTCGGCTCGCTTGCCGACGGGCGGAAGATCGTCACGCCGGGCTTTTACGGCGCGCTGCCGGACGGCGCGGTCCATGCACTCCCGCGCGGCGGCTCCGACGTGACGGGCGCGCTGGCCGCAGCCGCGCTGCACGCGGATCTGTACGAAAACTGGACGGATGTGCCGGGCGTGCTGGCGGCCGATCCCGCGCTCGTGCAGCGCCCGGCGCAGGTGGAGCAGCTGCGCTATGAGGAGCTGCAGATGCTCTCGCGCATCGGCATGCAGGTCTTGCACGAGGACGCCGTCGCGCCGGTGCAGCGCGCGCAGATCCCGCTGCGCATCTGCAGCACACTCGAGCCGGAGACCCCCGGCACGCTCGTCCGCACCCAGCTTGAGCCCGGCGCGCGGCAGATCTGCTTTGCCGGCCGGCGGCAGCTGGCCCTGCTGCGCCTGACGGGCGCGAAGGAGGGGCTGGCGTCGCTTTGCCGCCAGGCGGAGATCGCGCCGTTTTCCCTGCAGAGCGTCTGTGGCGAGACGGCGGCCATTTTGCCGATGGCACCCGGCTCCGAGGCGCTGCACCGCCTGCAGGAGCAGGCGCAGCAGACGCTGCAGCCGAAGCGCTGCACGCTGCGGGAGAATCTGAGCGTGCTCGCCGCGCTGTGCCGCAGCACGGCGTCGGTCCCCGCGCTTGTGCAGGCGGTCGAGTCCGGCGGCGTGCCGGTGCACCTGCTGCTCAAGTGCGGCGAATGCGTCCTCCTGCTCGTCAACGACAGCCAGTATGAGCAGGCGCTGCGCGTCGCCTACGCCGCCAGCCGCCAGCTGCGCGATTGACAAGCGAAACGCGGATATGCTACAATAAAGCGGCAGCCGCCCCCGGCTGCCGCCCGCGCCCGTGGTGGAATTGGCAGACACGCCGGATTTCGGTGATGTCACCTTGGTGAAGTTTTTTCTGGCATATAATCACATAACATGATACACTAAAAACAGCTGATGTGGAAATGCAGCTCATATGCGGGCATGATGGAATTGGTAGACATGCGAGATTTAGGTTCTCGTGGAGTAATCCGTTGGGGTTCGAGTCCCCATGCCCGCACCAAATTAAAAGCTGCATTTTCGTTTTGGGAAATGCAGCTTTTGGAATTTCTGAAACAAAGATTATAGCGAAGAGGGGGGCGTAAAATGCTTTCAATTAATGATTACTTGGATAACATCTTGATCGACTTTGAATCTTACGCTCGCTCTGGTGTAAAGCTGTGCGATTTAAAAAGCGTTCACTATGATGCCGGCAGAATCCCTGATTATTCAAGTCTTCACATTCAACAATTATATTTACTTCGCTATGCATATGCATATTCTTTTGAGTATAAGCGCATGTATGAAGCACTGCTCCACCGTGCGGATTTTGGCTCAAGCATAGCAGTTACCTCCATTGGGTGTGGAAGCATGCTTGACTACTGGGCACTCGCTAATGTTGTACCAGAGTCGTGCAGAATTCGATATCGGGGAATCGATACAATCGATTGGGCATATCAGATAAGTGCACGGGATCAAGATGACATGAAGTTTATATGTCATGATGCAATTGACTGTCTCTTCAAAGCTAAAACACTTTCTGCCGATGTGTACATTTTCCCAAAGTCTATAAGCGAGTTCCCCGCCAGTGTGATGCGACGCATTGGACAGATTTTTGGCGAAAAAATGCCTGCCGGGAACACTGTTTTCTTCCTGTTTTCTTTGCGAACTGATTTGGGCAGTCTGGAACGAGATGTGAACCGCACAAGAGCACTTTTTAATGCTATGCTTGGAAATGGTTTTAGCTCAAATGACGATCCGAACAGCTACTATCACTTTGCAGATGAATGGCGTGGAAAGAAAATCAGAGAAGTAGATAATGAGTTTCGCCATCCTTGGGATACTGTCAAGTTTTTGACAGAAGACTTGCATACATGCTGTATTGGCTATGATGGTGAGCACTGTGAAGGTGATTGCGAACGCAGGCTTGGATGGTGGCCAATTCTTACTTGTCAACAAGCTCAATGGCAAATTTTTGAGTTTAGAAAAGAGGTGTGATTTGTGATTATAAGTGCCAGTCGTCGAACCGATATTCCAACATATTATTCGAAATGGTTTTTTAACCGACTTAAGGAGGGATATGTACTGGTTCGTAATCCTATGAACGCACACCAAATAAGCAAAATTCCTCTAAATCCCGATGTAGTAGATGGCATTGTATTCTGGACCAAAAATCCCATTCCCATGCTTGAAAAACTGGATATGCTCCGAGACTATATGTACTACTTCCAGTTTACGCTTAATTCATATGCACAGGACGTCGAAACACACATCCCAAGTAAGCAGAGCCATGTCATTCCCGCATTCAAAAAATTATCGGACTTGATTGGGCCTAATCGCGTCATTTGGCGATATGACCCCATTTTATTGAACGATACATACACTCCAGAGTATCACATCCGATATTTTGAAAAAATCGCAAAAGAACTAAGCCCATATACAAAAAAATGCACGATTAGTTTTATAGATTTTTATCGCAATACATCAAGAAATGTTTCCGGCTTGGCTTTGCATGATTTCCCACAAAAAGTCCAAAGAAGTCTTGCAGAAGAACTCGCTGCAATCGCCCATAGCTACGGCCTCCAAATTGATACTTGCGCCGAGGGAATTGAGTTGCAGGAATACGGAATTGAGCACGCTCGCTGTATAGATGATCGTTTGCTAAGCAGGTTGCTCAACTGCCCTCTTGAAGTGGGAAAAGATAAGAACCAACGCCTCGAGTGCGGATGTATTGAGAGTCTTGATATTGGAGCGTATAACACATGTCGAAATGGTTGCAAGTATTGTTACGCAAATTATAGCGGAAAAACAGTGTTCACGAACTCCAATAAGCACAATCCGGAATCTCCGCTGCTTTTTGGTGAAGTAGGACCTGAGGATAAAATTACCGAGCGGAAAGTCAAGAGTTGTAAAGTAACTCAGATTAGGTTTGATGTATAATCTTCTCCATCACTATTTCATCAATCTCTTGTTCCAGTACTTGAACTTTCTCCTGTAACGACAAAATGTGGGCGTCGAGGATCGGTTTCCTCAACGCCCACTGTTTTTGCAACTGTGTGACCTTTTTTAGTTCCGCTGCATACTGTTCCCGCAGCTTTTCTGTATGATCCCAGACAGCATTGAAGTGAAAATGAAGGTTGCTGCCGCAATCGGCGCAGACCAGCAGGCCGGAAAACATATTGTGTTCTCCGTTGTTGGTGCGGCGCTTACGGATTTTTCCACGCTTCTGCTGCACCTGCTCATACACAGCACGCTCGATGATCGCCTCATGGACGTCCTGGAACACCACCCAATTCTCACGGTCATTGTCGATTCGCTTCTTATTCTTGTAGGATTTGGAATAAGTTTTGAAATTGAGAATGTCACCACAGTATTCTTGCAGGGAGAGAATTTTGGTGATGGTAGAGCTGTTCCACTTGGTAGGCGGCTGCTGTTTGCCCTTGCCGGGGCGTTTGATGCCCTTCGTGAGCCAGTAGGCCCGCGGGGTCAGGACACCATCCTTTTCAAGCTGGGCGGCAATCTGCTCTGTTCCGAACCCCTCCAAAGTCATGCTGTAAACGCGGCGCACAACCTGGGCTGCCTCGTCATCCACGATCCAATGCTTCGGATCATTCGGGTCCTTGATGTAACCATAGGGAGGCTGGCCCATCGGCTCACCGGCATTGCCCTTGATCTTATTGCTGATGCGCCGCTTTTTGCTGATATCGCGGGCATACCACTCGTTGAACAGGTTGCGGATCGGGGCAAGCTCATTTTCGCCCTCTGCCGTGTCGATGTTATCCGAAACGGCCACCAGGCGGATATCATGGTTCGGGAAAAATTCTTCCGTCAGCCGTCCGACCTCAATGTAGTTTCGCCCCAGGCGGGAAAGGTCTTTGACAAAGACGGCGGCGGCTTTTCCCTGTTCCAACTGGCAGATCATTTCTACAAAACCAGGGCGATCCATCGTCACGCCGGAAATGCCGTCATCCAGAAAATGAACCAGATTTGTGTAACCCTTTTCCTTTGCGACTTTGGCAAGCAGTTTCTTTTGATTGCCGATGCTGTAGCTTTCGCCTTCAAGATTATCGTCACGGGAAAGCCTTTCATAAAGAAAGGCGGTCACGTCACGGGATTTTTTGTTATTCGACTGTTTCATAAGTCCTCCTTCCGTCAAGGCAGTCGAATAGCAAATATACTTGTACGAACACATTATACCGCCATTTGCTGCCTCTGTCAGCCGGGTTTGAAAGCTATTTACAGCTTTTCACTCTCGGACTTCATCAGGCGAAGGAGAACGCTGCCCAGGGTATCCGGGCTTTCTTCTTTGAAAACCGGCTCAACAACGAACGACCGATTGCCAATGTGATAGGTCGTTTTTGCATCCAGAGGATTTTTCTCTGGCCTGCTGGTCTTGCCGGGATTTGTAGCTTTATCTTGCATGATAAAATCCCCTTTCATAAAGCATAAAGATAGCAATGAAAGAGGCAAAACGGACGGCTGCTGGCACAGCTCCACGGGAGTCTAACCCCGGCCCATGCTGATGGGTGCGGCGCACAATGCTTTGTGGGCGTTCAATGCGCGAGTATCTTTGACCCTGCCCGTGTGTCATCGCCCGCAAGCTGCCACGCTTGCTTTGCGGTCTGGTGCTGTTCGCTCGCCCGTTACAGTGGTCCCGTCCTGCGGACTTGAAACGAGGTCATGGCGCACCGGCCGTATGGCTCGGCACAAACAGGAATGTATCCGTTTGCCTTATACTGCGGCGCTGGCCTCCCAACGGGCTTTCTTTGTCAAGGTGCGGAACACACCATGCGGAAAGGGGAACGCACGGCGGTCATCTGAATCAGGTCAGGTCAAAATCCAGAATCGCAATAATCAGCTTCGTTTCCAGTCTGCGGCGCAGATCATCGTCCACCTGAGAATGAGGACAGCCCTGAGGATCATAGCTTGTCCTTGTGGAAAGCGCCGCTATGTAGCCGGAGTAGTGACCAATCACACGGTTTACCGCGTCAGGGTCGCCCTGGACAGCGGCGGTAATGACCGGATAAGGAAGAAGATTATTCCGGGAAGCTGCGGTGTCACGCATCCGTATCACCTCCCATCAGCTCTTTCAGCAGCCGATAGGATTTCAGCCTGCGGTTGTTGATCGTCCTGCGGGCCAGGTTCATACGCTCCGCGATCTCACGGTCCGCCATTTCCAGGAACCAGTACATCAGAAGGATATCCCGGTTGTCCTGAGGCAAGGCGTTCAGCGCATCGGCCAGCAGATCGTTTTCAATCAGGATCACATCACCGCCAAGAATGAAGGTGTTGTACTCCCAGGGATAACGGTCATAGGCCGCAAGCTGCTCCATTGCGTCCTCCGGCAGTTCGCTGAAAGGGATGCTGTGCTTCTTCCTGCGGCTGATCTCTCGATAGCCATTGCAGGCCTCGCACTTCAAGACCTTTTTGCAAAAGCTGTCAAAGGCGTGCTGCTTGTGTTCGGCGTGGCGATCAGGTTTCATGTTCTCACCTCCCTTCGTGCCGGGAGGCAGTTCTTTTCTTCCCCTTTCGCCCACTACTCGTTCTGCGGAAGGCTGTTTTGGCCAGCTCTGCCGGGAAAAATCAAAATTATTTTTTCTGTCGCTCATTTGTGCGCTCCTTTCGTCCTGATCGGGTGGGTGGCCGGATCAGGCAAAGGGCGGAGCGCGGGGACAGTAGAAACATCCCCGATAACGACAAAAAGCGCCTGTCTGCAAAACGCAGACAGGCGCAGAAGAATTATAAAATCTATTTACATGATTTCTGTGTTCATACTCATAGCCGGAATAGTCCGATGGAGGGGCTACGCTTTTTTTAACTGGTGCAGATCATGGACGTTGCGAAAAAGCAAAAAGGACACGGCAATACCTCCCAGATACCGCCGTGTCCTTAAAAAAGGGCGACTTTAACACACCCCCCGTATTCTTATTTTTCGAAAAGAAAACGGCGGCTTTGATTTCGTATTAAAGCCGCCGTTTTTTATTTCGCGCAAATCTGCTGTTAGCGGCTCTGTGCGAATGATTTATAAAACTTGATGCTTTGCAAATACACGGCGAGAGATACCTGCACCAACTCCCAAAAAGAGCAGTGCTGCCGGGATTGCCCATATCGCATACAGCATCCCGTTACTCATTTGTTCCACCGACAGGAGCGAAATGGCTAGTACATGATAGATCGGAAGAAGTCCAACCAATCGGAACAATGGATTTACTTCGGTGATCGGCAGCAAAACGGGAAAAAGAAAAATTGCCATCGCCGCAACCAAAGCTACAATCTGATTTTTACTGATTGCAGATAGGAACAGTGTAATTCCCGTAACGCTAAGTGTACAGGTAAATGCCAGCAGAATTTGATATTTGAGCAGCGTACCGCAGGTGATATTAAAAGGGATAAACGCTTCCACATAGTCACTGGGGGCAAATAGAATACTGCAATCCAACCCTTCTGTTCCATAAAAAACAAAAGCAAGAAGCAGGTTAAATGCTGCAATCAGCGTGGTAGTGAGAATGGCGGTGATAATACCTGCAACCACCTTTGCAGTAGCGCATTTGGTTTTACCGTACTTGCTTGTCAATATGATATTATCAACACCTTCATACTCGCCGGAGAAAATCGGAGCAAGCATGATGATAACCGCAAGAGCAAGCGCGATAAAAACCCGCACCATGTTTTTACTTGTTGAAAGCCAACCATCTACATAGCCAATTTTGATTTCTTCATTACCGAACACATCCGAAACACTTAATCCGTTCCAATTTCCCTCTTTATCAGAAAACCGTGAAAAGGCTGCCGATTGCATGGCGTTTTGATAAACATAGATTGCACTCAATCCATGTAAATCTGATGTCGGTGCAAAATCAGACATCATTTGCTGCACTTTTTCGTCTGTCAGGATTCCTTCATATTTCGCTGCAATTTCCTTGTCGATTTCTACTGCTGTTTTGCCAGTACCTTTACCGATATTTTGGTCAAACGCATATTTGTTTTGAAAGGTGGAAAAGGATAGCAAGGCAGAGAACAGGATAATTCCAATTAGAGCGATGAGCGCCAAACGCTTTGAAAACACTTTCCGCAGTTCAAAAAGAATCAGTTTTTTCATTCTTCACAGCCCCCTTTGAAATAGAACAGGTACAAATCTTCCAAAGTAGGCTGCACCCTTACTGCATTTTCCATCGGCGGACGATCTCCAATGATCCGTAAAATTGTCTGGTTTTCGCTGGTGTTTCGCAAGTTGCTTGTGTTGTAGGCAGCCGCGTATTTTTCCGCATAGGCAGTCGGAACCGTACATTCCCACACTTGGCCGTCGATTTCAGAAGTGATCTCCTGCGGATTTCCAAAGTGAATGATTTGCCCGGATTTCATCATGATGATTTCCTCCGCAATAAACTCCACATCGGAAACAATATGCGTAGACAGGATCACAATGCGGTCTTTGGAAAAGGCGCTGATCAAATTGCGGAAACGGACGCGTTCTTTCGGGTCAAGCCCCGCCGTCGGCTCGTCTAAAATCAAAATATGGGGGTCATTGAGCATGGCCTGTGCAATCCCCAAACG
>ERZ825384.4954-NODE-4954-length-9944-cov-5.922844_pt1 | contig 9944 bp, 8 predicted proteins | sample MGYA00519931_ERZ825384 | MGnify/ENA primary metagenome ERZ825384 (study PRJEB31778, sample SAMEA3449200) | human gut metagenome | biome: human gut; feature: human-associated habitat; material: faeces | place: United Kingdom | collected 2010/2012 ...
GATTGCCCGCATGATCGAGAAGGGTATTGAACGCATCGGCCGCCCGATGAGCGACGTGCAGACCGCCATCGAGAATGTCGCCAACCTCGAAGTCTCGAAGCTCGAAAACGGCCTTCCCTTCCTGGCGACGATCGCCGGCGGCGCGCCGATGATCGGTTTCCTCGGTACGGTGCTCGGGATGGTGCAGACCTTCATGGACATGGCGGCTGCGGGCGGCACGGTCGACCTGAGCCTGCTGGCCAGCGGCATGTACGTGGCGATGGTCACCACGGTCGGCGGTCTTATCGTCGGCATCCCGGCCTATTTCGGCTACAACTACCTCGTGGCACGGATCGAGAAGCTGGTCTTCCAGATGGAGGCCAACTCGATCGCTTTCATGGATATTCTGAATCAACCCGTTCAAAAATAGTATGTTATGGCTATTAAACACGGTTCGAAGGTAGACAAGTCCTACTCGTCGGCGTCGATGACCGACCTGATGTTCCTGCTGCTGCTGTTCCTGCTGATCGCCACGACGCTCATCAATCCCAACGCGTTGAAGCTAATGCTTCCCAAGAGCGCCAACCAGCTTAAAGACAAGGCGATCACCACGGTTTCGATCCAGCAGGCCGGCAGCGGGTACAACTATTATGTGGAGTTGGAGAAGGTCAGCGGGATCGACGGCGTGGAGCAGGCGCTGCGCGTGCGGCTCGACGGGAAGGAGGATCCGACCGTTTCGCTGCATTGCGACAAGACCGTTGCGGTGGACGAGGTGGTCAAGGTGATGAACATCGCCAAAGACCGCAACTACAAGTTGATTCTGGCCACGCAACCCTGAACGGTACGCCATGCAGTACTACAACCCCGATAACAACTCTTCGCGCCGGTGGGCGTGGCTGGCGGCCGGCCTCTACGGCGCGCTGCTGGCCGCGGCGTTTCTGTTCGTATCGGTCGATGCGAGCCTGCCGGTACGGCAGGCCGATGCGATTCTGGTCGAGTTCGAGGAGCCGAAGGTCCCCGATCCGCCCGTTCCGTCCCGCCCGGCCGTCGTCGAACCGGAGCATACGCAGATCGACGACGAGGAGTCGTTCGATCAGGCCAAAGGTTCCGACGAGGCGACGCGGACGGTCAATCCCAAGGCACTCTTCAAGATGGCCAAGGACGGCCCCGACGAGCCCGAAGATACGGGCAATCCCAAAGCGTCGGAAGGGAAGGCGAACACGGCTTCCGGAACCGGTTCGGGGCTCGATGCGGTGAGCGGGAACCTCGACAAGGGGCTCGAAGGGCGCGGGCTGGTGGGGGCGCTCCCCAAACCCGACTACAAGGCCAACGTGACGGGCAAGGTGATTATCGACGTGACGGTCGACGCCGCGGGGCGCGTGACGAGCGCCGAGTTTCACGCTCAGGGATCGACGACGAGCAACGCCACGCTGGTGGAGGCTGCCAAACGTGCGGCGATGAAGGCCCGCTTTACCGAGAGCGCCAGCTTCGTGCAGGGCGGTATGATAACCTATGTATTCAAAATGAATTGACGATGCGAAATGTCTCTTCCCGACCGCCGGTCGCCGTATACGGCCGGACACCGTTCCCGTTCGGCGGCAAAGCGCTGTTTCTGCTGACGCTCTGCCTGTTTTTGTCGGCGGGTGCGGCGGCACAGCGCCGCGCCGCACGTATCAAGGCCGATTCGATCGCCGCGACCTACGCCGGCCGCGTGCAGGGCGGCGCTCATCTCCATTTCTACGAGACGACGCACGATTTCGGCGACATCCCCCGCAAGGGCGGTAATCTGGTGCGTGAGTTCGAATTCGTGAACGACGGGACGGAACCGCTGGTGCTGCTGCGCGTGCTGACTTCGTGTACCTGCACGAAAGCCTCCTTCTCGAAACGGCCCGTAGCACCGGGCGAGCGCGGCGTCGTCAAGGTGATCTACGAGCCGCACAAGAAGGAGCCCGGGGCTTTCAGCAAGGTGATTCAAATCTTTTCCACCTCGATCGAGGGGCGCAACGTCCTTACGGTGCGGGGAAATTCGATCGACGTAAAGAAATTATGACACTGTTTTTCCGAAACTGCAAGGTGCTGCCGATGACGGCGGCAGCCGGCGAACCGAACTGTTTCGACGGGTACGTCGGCGTCGAGGGACGCCGCATCGCACTGGTGACGGCCGATGCGGCTGCGGCCGAAGCGTGGCGTGCGGCGCACGCCGGCGCGCGCGAGATCGACGGCCGGGGCGGAATCCTGATGCCCGGACTGGTGAATACCCATTGCCACATGGCCATGACGCTCCAACGCAGCTATGCCGACGATATGGCCCTCATGGAGTGGCTCAACGACCATATCTGGCCTTTCGAAGCGCGCCAGACCGACGACGACATCCGCGTGGGCGCACTGCTCGGCGCGGCCGAAATGCTGCTGGGCGGCGTGACGTCGGTCGTGGACATGTACTGGTCGGAGGCGGCGGTTTTCGATGCGGTCGATCGCGCGGGGATGCGGGCGCTGCTCTGTGCGAGCTACCTCGATACGCGGCTCGAAGCCTTCGAAAGCGACCTGCCCGCGCTCGTCGAGAAATGCGAGGGATCGTCGCGCATCCGTGCGGGACTGGCGCCTCATGCCGCCTACACTTGTTCGGCGGAGAATCTGCGGCGCGGGATGGAGGCCTGCCGTCGTTACGGCATCCCGATGACGACGCACATCGCCGAGACGCTCGACGAGGTGCGCATGATCCGCGAGCGTTACGGCGCGACGCCCGTGGAGTATCTCGATTCGCAGGGAGTGCTCGACGGGGGGCTGATCGCCGCACACTGCGTGCACCTGACCGACGGGGATCGCCGCATCCTGCGCGAGCGGGGCGTGCACGTGGCCCACTGTCCGACGAGCAACATGAAGATCGCGAGCGGCGTCGCGCCGATCGAACGGCTGCGCACCGAAGGGGTGAATTGCACGGTGGGCACCGACGGCCCCAGTTCGAACAACGATCTGGACATGTGGGAGGAGATGCGCAACGCTTCGTTCCTGCAAAAGGTGACGACGATGGATCCCTGTGCCGTGCCGGCCTACGAACTGCTCCGCATGGCGACGGTCTGCGGTGCGGCCGCCATCGGCCATGCCGGCGAGTTGGGCGTGGTGAAGGAGGGTGCGCTGGCCGATCTGGTATTGCTCTCGACGCAGAGGCCTTATTATCATCCGCAGCACGACGTCGTAGCCAACGTGGCCTATTGTGCCAAGGCGGCCGATGTCGATACGGTGGTGGTCGACGGCGAAGTGGTGGTCGACGGCGGTCGGCTGTCGACGGTCGATCTGCCGTCGCTCTATGCCCGGGCCAGGGCTGCCGTGCGGCGGATCGCCGGCGAGTTGTAGGGTATGTAAATCGGGAAGGTGCCGGATTTCGCAGAAATCCGGCACCTCTTTTTCGCTCCGTCAGCGGGCGCTGCCCTGTCGGGCGACGGCCTCGGCTCGGCGGCGGATCTCTTCGGGGTCGCCGAGATAGTAGTCGCGTACGAGACGCAGCGCGTCGTCGAACTCGAAGACATAGGGTACGGCCGTCGGCAGGTTGAGCGCGGCGATCCGGTCGTCGGGGATTCCTTTGAGATGCTTGATGACGCCTCGCAGCGAATTGCCGTGTGCGACGACCAGCAGGCTGTCGTACCGCATCAGCGACGGGAAGACGACGCAGTGCCAGTAGGGCAGGATGCGTGCGATCGTCTGTTCGAGCGATTCGGTGCGCGGCAGTTCGGCGTCGGGAACGCAGGCGTAGCGCACGTCGAAACGCGGGTTGCGCGGGTCGTCCTCGGGCAGCGGGTCGGGGGCCACGTCGTAGCTCCGCCGCCAGACGTGTACCTGCTCCTCGCCGTATTTTTCGGCTGTTTCGCTCTTGTTGAGCCCTTGCAGCATTCCGTAGTGTTTTTCGTTGAGCCGCCATGACTTTTCGACCGGAATCCACGCTTCGTCCAGCTTGTCCAGCACGCAGTCGAGTGTCTTGACCGCCCGTTTGAGGTAGGAGGTATAGGCTTTTCCGAAGGTGAAGCCTTCGTCGCGGAGCAGCTCTCCGGCCCGCACGGCTTCGGCGACACCCTCTTGCGTGAGGTCGACGTCCGTCCAGCCGGTAAACCGGTTCTCCTTGTTCCAGGTGCTCTGCCCGTGGCGGAGCAGTACGATTCGTTTCATGGGTGCGGGTTTATGCGATGGTGATTGAAGGATCGAGATAGACGTCCTGGATGGCATGGAGCAGTTCGATGCCCTCGTTCATCGGCCGTTGGAACGCCTTGCGGCCGCTGATGAGGCCCATGCCGCCGGCCCGCTTGTTGATGACGGCCGTTGCGACGGCGTCGGCCAGGTCGGAGGCGCCGTGCGACTCGCCGCCGGAATTTATCAGGCCGACACGTCCCATGTAGCTGTTGGCCACCTGATAGCGGCACAGGTCGATCGGATGGTCGGACGCGAGTTCGGTGTACATCTTGTCGTCGGTCTTGCCGAAGCCGATGGCCCGGAACCCGCCGTTGCAGGTCGGGAGCTTCTGCTTGACGATATCGGCGCCGATCGTCGCGCCCAAGTGGTCGGCCTGTCCCGTCAGGTCGGCGGCGCTGTGGTAGTCGACACCGTCCTTCTTGAAGGCGTTGTTGCGCAGATAGCACCACAGGATGGTCGCCATGCCCAGGTCGTGGGCACGTTCGAAGGCGGCCGCGATCTCCGTGAGCTGACGGCGGCTTTCGGCCGATCCGAAATAGATCGTGGCGCCCACGGCGACGGCACCCATTTCCCACGCCTGTTCGACCGAACCGAACAATACCTGATCGTAACTGTTGGGGTAGGTCAACAGTTCGTTGTGGTTGATTTTTACGACGAACGGAATCTTGTGGGCATAGCGGCGGGCGACGGCTCCCAGCACGCCCAGCGTCGAGGCTACGCCGTTGCAGCCGCCTTCGATCGCCAGCCGGACGATATTTTCGGGGTCGAAATAGATCGGATTGGGGGCGAACGACGCGCCGGCGGTGTGTTCGATGCCCTGGTCGACGGGCAGGATCGAAACGTAGCCCGTGCCGCCCAGCCGGCCGTGTCCCAGCAGACGTTGCAGGCTGTTCAACGTCGGGATATTGCGGTCGGAGGCTGCCCATACCTCCTCGACGGTATGCGGGGAGGGAAGGTGCAACGTACTCTTGTCGATGGTTTTGCAGGTGTGGGAGAGCAGGTATTCGGCCTTGTCGCCCAACAATTCGACGGTCTTGTTCATGATTTCGTGCGATTAAAATGAATGTCCGTAATCCTGTTGCATAAATCGTTCCCCGATCGTTTCCCGCAAGGAGAAGATTCGTTCCTGCCGTGCCTGTCGGTCGGAGGCGGGGTTCGATCCGCAGCAAAGAAACGAAAAAAAGGGGAGGATCGATATACCTATTTATGATGAAAACGAAGCGGTGCCGGAGAGCGGGGGCGACGACGGGGCGGTCGCCGCTTTCCGTATCTTGGCGGTTCGGCGCCGGCGGCAGAGACTGCACGAGCCGGAGCGAGTAGCAGTCCGCCGTGTGGGGCGGCGGCGAACTGCCGGCATCTCGGGCGATGCCGACGGGGGGATCGTTAAAAAGCCAGCGGAACGGCCACAGGCCGTCCCGCTGGTATCCGTCGGGCGGAGCTGCCGTCAGAGCTTGATGTCGTAGATCTGGATGACACCTGCCAGGCGTTCGTCGCGGTCGGTGACCAGCAGCGAAGTGATCTTGTGGCGGGTCATCATCTTCTCCGCCTCGATGAGTTTCTCTTCCGGGTGGATGCGTTTGGGGTCGCGTGTCAGGATGTCGGCGGCACGCAGGTTGATGAAATCGGCTCCCGAACGCTCCATGGCGCGGCGGATGTCGCCGTCGGTGACGATGCCTTCGATGCGGTCGCCTTCGCAGACGACGATCAGTCCCAGTCCGCAACGGCTGATCGTGTGGATCATATCCTTGGCCGTGCAGTCGGGGCCGACGACGGGCAGGTTGTCGCTGCGCATGACGTCGCCGACCGTAGCCAGCAGCCGGCGTCCCAGACTGCCGCCCGGGTGGAGCCGTGCAAAGTCGTTGCTCGAAAAGTTGCGCATCTTCATCAGGGCGACGGCCATCGCGTCGCCCATGGCGATCTGCGCCGTGGTCGAGGTCGTGGGCGCGAGGTGCAGGATGCAGGCCTCGTGGTCGACCGAGACGTCGAGGTGGATGTCCGAGTGGATGGCGAGCGTGGAGGCCGGATTGCCCGTCATCGAGATCAGCCGGTTGCCGTTGTTGTGGATGAAGGGGACGATTTTGAGTACTTCGTCCGTTTCGCCCGAGTAGGAGATCGCCAGCACGATGTCCTCTTTCGAGATCATACCCAGATCGCCGTGGAACGCTTCGCCCGGATGGAGGTAGAAGCTCGGCGTGCCCGTCGATGCGAAGGTGGCGGCCATCTTGCGGCCGATCAGCCCCGACTTGCCCATGCCGGTGATGATGAGTTTGCCGCGGCTTTGGAGGATCATCTCGATGGCCTCGACGAAGTGCTCGTCGAGCGACCGTTCCATTTTTTCGAGCGCGTCGGCTTCGGTACGGATCGCCTCGCGGGCTACCGTCAGGATTTCGTTTTGTTTGGACTGCTCCATTAGAGTAGGGATTTGACGACCCCTTCGAGGTCGTTGAGGTTTAACATGTTGGGTCCGTCGCTCAGCGCGTGGTCGGGATCGGGGTGTACTTCGAAGAAGTAGCCGTTGGCACCGAATGCCTTGGCCGCGAGCGCCATTGCCGGCACGAATTCGCGGTTGCCGCCCGTTTTGCCGCCTGCGGCGCCCGGACGCTGCACCGAGTGCGTGCAGTCCATGACCACCGTCGGCGCGATGCGCAGCATGTCGGGGATGTTGCGGAAGTCGACCACCAGATTGTTGTAGCCGAACGAATTGCCGCGTTCGGTGAGCCACACGTCGGCCGCACCGGCGTCGCAAGCCTTTTCATAGGGGTAGCGCATGTCTTCGCCCGAGAGGAACTGCGCCTTCTTGATGTTGACCGTGCGCCCCGTCTTCGCTGCGGCGACCAGAAGGTCGGTCTGGCGGCAGAGGAAGGCCGGAATCTGAATCACATCGACCACCTCGCCTACGGGCGCCGCCTGCCATGATTCGTGGATGTCCGTGAGCAGCCGCAGGCCCCATTTCGACCGCACGTCGGCGAGCATCTGCAACCCCTTCTCCATGCCGACGCCCCGATAGGAGCGGATCGACGTGCGATTGGCCTTGTCGAACGACGCTTTGAAGATGATCTGCACGCCCAGTCTGCGGTTGATCTCCGTCAGTCGGGCCGCCACCGTATCGAGAAGTTCGGCCGATTCGATCACGCACGGCCCCGCGATGAATGTGGTATTCATAAGTCGAGAATTAACGGTTGAAAGCCGAGGATTGAAATCCGGGTCGGGTTTTGCATGGCTGCGGGCAACCGTCGTTCGGCCGAAGCCCCCTCCCTGATTTCCGATCCTTAGTTTTTCGTTTTTAATTTTAAGAATTCTTCCGCCTTCGCCAAATCCTCCGGCGTGTCGATGCCGATCGTCTCGACGTCGGAGATACCTGCACGGATGCGGAACCCGTTTTCCAGCCACCGCAACTGTTCGAGCGATTCGGCCCGTTCGAGTGCCGACTGGGGCAGGGCGGTCACCTTGTACAACGTCTCGCGGCGGAAGGCGTACATGCCGATATGTTTGTAGAAAGTATGGCGTGCGAGCCACTCCTCGCGCGGCACGCCCCGCAGGTAGGGGATCACCGAGCGCGAGAAATAGAGTGCCTGGTCCGCGCTGCCGAGCACGACTTTCGGCGAATTGGGATTTTCCAGTGCGTCGAGTCCGTCGGCCTCGGTGAAGGGTTTGACGAGCGTGGCGATGTCGGTCGACGGATCGTCGAAGCAGCGGGCGATCGCCTGCAACTGCGAGGGGGCGATGAAGGGTTCGTCGCCCTGTACGTTGACGATGACGTCGGGGTCGCCGCCCAGTTTGTCGACGGCTTCCCGACAGCGGTCGGTGCCGCTGCGATGATCGGGCGAGGTCATGACGGCACGGCCGCCGAAGGCCTCCACCGCATCGTAGATGCGCGGATCGTCGGTGGCGACGGCTGCGTCGGCGAACACCTGCGTCACCTGCTTCCAGACGTGCCGGATGACCGGTTCGCCGCCGAGCCGTGCCAGCGGTTTGCCCGGAAACCGTGTCGAAGCGTAACGGGCCGGAATGACGGCCAGAAATTTCAGAGAGTCCATATCCGTTAAAAAAGGAAAGGAGCCGAAAGAGCGGGATTCCAGTCCCCTCTTCCGGCTCCCTTCCGATCCGTTATTGTTGCGCCTGCGGTTCGAGCGCCAGTTGCAGTACGTCGTCGTTGGTGCGGACGTAGTGGAACGTCAGCCCCCTGATGTAGTCGGGCTTGATCTCCTCGATGTCCTTGCGGTTCTCCTCCGACAGCAGCAGCGTCGTGATGCCGGCGCGCTTGGCGGCCAGTATCTTCTCCTTGATGCCGCCCACGGGGGTTACGCGGCCGCGCAGCGTCGTTTCGCCCGTCATGGCGATGCGGTCGCGGACCTTGCGGCCCGTGTAGGTCGAGACGATCGACGTGACCATCGTGATGCCGGCCGACGGGCCGTCTTTCGGAATGGCGCCTTCGGGCACGTGGATGTTGAGGTCGTACTTCTCGAATTTCTCGGGATCGATACCCAGTTCCGTACAATGTGCCTTGACCCATTCGAAGGCGATCGTGGCCGACTCCTTCATCACGTCGCCCAGATTGCCCGTGAGGCTCAGGCGGCCCTTGCCGGGCGTGAGCACCGACTCGATGTAGAGGATGTCGCCGCCCACTTCCGTCCAGGCGAGGCCCGTCACCACGCCGACGATGCCGCCCACCTCGTACTCCTCGTTGAGGAATTTGGGTTTGCCGAGGATCTTTTCGACCTCTTTCGCGCCGAGTTCGGGTGCGAAAGCCTCCTCCGAGGCGATCTGCTTGGCTCGCGAACGCGCCAGCTTGGCGATGTGCTTGTCGAGCGAGCGCACACCCGATTCGCGGGTGTAGCCGGCGATGATCTGTTCGACGATCTGCGGCGTGAGGATCAGCTCCTGCTCCTTGATGCCGTGCGCCTCGCGCTGTTTGGGCAGCAGGTGGTGCAGGGCGATCTGGATCTTGTCTTCGAGGATGTAGCCCGGGATGTTGATCATCTCCATGCGGTCGCGCAGCGCCGGATTGATATTGCCGACGTTGTTGGCCGTGGCGATGAAGAGCACCTTCGAGAGGTCGTACTCCGTATCGAGGTAGTTGTCGTGGAACGTGGTGTTCTGTTCGGGATCGAGTACTTCGAGCAGTGCGCTCGACGGATCGCCGTGGTTCGACACGCTGATCTTGTCCACCTCGTCGAGGATGATGACCGGGTTCGACGAGCCGCACCGCTTGATCGTCTGTACGATCCGACCCGGCATCGCCCCGATGTAGGTGCGGCGGTGGCCGCGGATCTCCGCTTCGTCGTGCAGGCCGCCCAGTGCGATGCGGCCGAACTTACGCCCCAGCGCCGCTGCGACCGATTTGCCCAGCGAGGTCTTGCCTACGCCCGGAGGGCCGTAGAGACAGAGGATCGGCGATTTGAGGTCGCCCTTCAACTTGATGACCGCCAGGTGTTCCAGCAACCGCTCCTTGACCTCTTCGAGGCCGAAATGGTCGTGGTCGAGCTGCTCGCGCGCCTGTTTGAGGTCGAGATTGTCCTTCGTACAGTCGTTCCACGGCAGTTCGAGCAACAGTTGCAGGTAGGTTACCTGCACCGAATATTCGGCTACGGCGGGGTTGAGCCGTTCGAGTTTCTGCAACTCCTTCTCGAAGAGTTCGGCCACCTCCTTGGGCCAGTTCTTCTGCTTGGCCTTTTCGCGCATCTCGTCCAGTTCGGCGTCGGCGCCGTCGCCTAGTTCGTCCTGGATGGTGCGCATCTGCTGCTGGAGGTAGTAGTCGCGCTGCTGCTTGTCGATCTCCTGCT
>ERZ825384.4975-NODE-4975-length-9909-cov-2.844124_pt1 | contig 9909 bp, 9 predicted proteins | sample MGYA00519931_ERZ825384 | MGnify/ENA primary metagenome ERZ825384 (study PRJEB31778, sample SAMEA3449200) | human gut metagenome | biome: human gut; feature: human-associated habitat; material: faeces | place: United Kingdom | collected 2010/2012 ...
ATACGGTATCCTTGTCGAATTTTTTCTCTGCAAATGCAAGTATACGCAGACCTCTTTCCGAAAGCTCTGCCACACGCTGGGTTATAACAGCCTTTTCCTCGTCGCTTGAAGTTATCCTGTTTATAAGAACGTCAGCCGCACCCTTTACATAAAGTACCTTTTCGCCGTCGATAACGTGCAGAGTTGACATAAGCTTTCTGTCTGAATCAAATGGTATCTCAGAAATTCTAGGGAGATCTTCCCTCACCTTGTCAGTGTCGATACCAAGCTTTGTGCCAAAATTGATAAGAGCCGTTTCTGTAGGGTCGCCTATCTCAACGCCGTCCTTACAGCTTGAATCGTTGCAAAGGATCATGGCTCTTGTCATAGTCTTGACCTTTTCATCGTCAAGATCAACAGCGTCAGTGTCGATTATCCTGCCGTCTACCATTATTTTTCTGACCGTCATCTTGTTCTGAGTAAGAGTACCGGTCTTGTCAGAGCATATTACAGAAACACTGCCCAAGCCCTCAACAGCTTGAAGCTTTCTTATGATAGCGTTTTCCTTTGACATTTTCTGTGTACCGAAAGAAAGCACAATAGTAACGATAGAGCTGAGAGCCTCAGGAATAGCCGCAACAGCAAGTGCGATAGCAAACATGAACGAATCCATAAGCTTGCCGCCACGAAGCACACTAAGTCCGAACACTACTGCACAGACAATAAGTATAGCAATGGAAAGCTTTTTGCCGAACTCGTCAAGTGTGTTCTGGAGAGGCGTTTTTCTCTCTGATGCGTTTTGGATAAGCGAAGCTATCTTGCCTACCTCAGTGTCCATACCAACCTCAGTGACAAGCATTTTTCCTCTGCCGTATGTGACAAAAGAACCTGAATAAACCATGTTAGCACGCTCAGCAAGAGGCTTTTCGCCCTCTATATCGCTCATATCCTTGTCGATATTAACGCTCTCGCCTGTGAGTGCAGACTCGTTCACCTGAACAGAAGCGCACTCTACGAGTCGTCCGTCTGCACATATCTGGTCGCCTGCTTCGATAAGAAGAATGTCGCCCACTGCGATCTCCTCAGAGGGGATAATGACCTTTTCGCCGTTACGAAGCGCCTTAGCCGTCGGTGCAGAAAGCTTTTTAAGGTTCGTCAGTGACTTTTCAGCCTTGACGGTCTGAACTGTACCCAAAATAGCGTTCATTGTGATAACAACGAGAATTACCGCACAGCTCTCAACGTCTTTCATGAAAGCTGAAACTATCGCAGCAATAATGAGTATAAGCACAAGAAAGTCCTTATACTGCTCTAAAAAAATCATAGGAATGGACTTTTTCTTGCCCTCCGTGATAACATTTCGTCCGAACTTTTCGCAGTTTTTCACTGCCTGCTCGGTTGAAAGACCATTTTCACCTGATGAAAACTCAGTGTAAAGCTGGTCAAGTTTTTTCTGATACTGCTTCATAAAATACCACCTTTTTTATTTTTTCCTGTAGTCGCTGCCGATATACCCTTCTAAGCCTCCTTTTCTCATAGGCTCAGTAAAATAAACGCATAAAAAATCGGCAAGACGTTTATTGGGTAAACTGCGCCTGTGGCAATTTAATCAATAAAAGTCTCGCCGTTTAGATATGCAGCGGTCCCTCATCGGAACGTACTGACGCAAACATAAACGGATCTCTCCGCCAGCTACTCTCTTTTACTATGAGGTTATTATAACCTATATTTTTGATTTTGTCAATAGTTTTTTATATATTTTATTGTACATTTGCAACTCATTTGCTTGATCTCATTTTCAAACACTACCCTTGATTATTATTCCAAAAGATGATATAATAGCATTGGTGATAATAATGAAAAGGAAAATACTTGTAGGTCTGCTTACCGCCGTTATCTTTTTGGCTTGCGCCCTTGTGATAAATATAACCCCAAAGGTGGAGAAAGGTTCAGTTGTGCTGACCTGTGACGGAAGCAAATATGAGCTTCCCGGCACTGAAAAGACACGATACTGCAATGGCAAGAGCGAGAGCCTTTCCGCTGAAAAGAGCTTTGAAGATCTGCTCTCCTCTGTACCGTCATTTAATATAAAGGCAGATGTAGATAAGGACGGCAATGTTACCCTTAAAACCCCTATGTCCGTAGAAGCCACAGGGGACAGGCTCGGCGACGTGCTTTACACTGTCTACAGCTATGACGGAAAGGTGCTTGCCAAGGAGTCCAAAAAGCTGGAGCTTCCGAAAGAGGATATTGACGGCTGTCTTGTGAAAATAAAAATTACATGGGGCAAGAAAGACACAAGCTATCTTGAAGAAGATTACTGGTTTGCCGCAATGTACAATACCGAAAGATAAACATAACATCAAACTGTAGGGGCGACCTCTGGTCGCTCACTTTCTTTCTGTAAGCTTTCAGACAACAAAACGTCGGACGAATTTGAAAACGTCCGACGTTTTGTTTTTTAACATATTTGAAATCCGATTATGCCCGCCATACAAATAACGCTGCCGATAAATCTCAGCTTTGTGATAGGCTCTTTTCTTATGAGCGCTATAACAAACAGCGAACACAGTATCATAGGCTGGATAAATGACGCACTCGCAAGGCTCACAGCAATAACAGCGTTCTCCGCAAGTAGACCTGCCACATTCGGGATCTTTGTAAGCACGACCACCCATGCGCCCTTTTGATTTTTCTTGAATATCTCCAAAGGCTTCGCCCTTGGCAGAAGTATGATAGCCATAAGTATAAGCGCAAAGAACAGCGCCATGGTTGAGGATATGTAATTCTCCGACGCTCTTACAACTATGCCGTAGCCGTATCTTGCCAAAAGATAGAACACCAGAGGAACAACTATCCTGCGGTAATTTATATTGCCGCTGTCCGTTCTGCCTGATTTTGCGATAAAAACAAGTCCTGCAACAGTAAGCACGATAAAAAGGAACTTGAAAATGCTCGGCTTTTCACCAAGGAAAATATCCGTTGCATAGGACATGAAAAGGGTGATACCAAGCCAAGCCTTAAGCTCAAAGGCTGATATTTCATCAAGGATAATAGCCGAAAGCTTAAATTCAAGGATCTTCGACAAGCACAGCAGACCTATCGCCGCAAATGACTGCCAGCTAAGCGTAATAGTCCTGTCGAGGAAAGGCAGACAGCAAGCCATGAAAACAGCCGTTGCCGCCGCCATTAAGAACCCAAGCTCGTCGCCGTTGAATTTTGCCGTTGAAACAGCGTACTTGTCACTAAGGGAACATATCGTGTAGCATACAACTACAAGTATAAGCAAAAACATTATTTTTCTTCTTCCTTACTCTATGATTTTCTAAGACCTGTATGCTGTGAAACATACAAAATAACGGGCGACCCAAGGTCGCCCCTACGCAAAGCCGATTTATCAGTTCTTTTTATTTTTCACAAGCCATACTACCGCCAAAATACCAAGTATCACTGAGAACAGAGTAGCAATGGCTAGACATATCCAGCTTGCATACTGACTTTGTATAAATTCGTTCTGCGATTGGCTTCCTATAAGGGTATCTACTCCCGATTGCGAGCCTAACGCTGAGAACAGTATTATAAATGCCATTCTCACATTCATTACGCAGGCTATAACGCTGTAAATATGCACTATACCCTGAAAAAGGCACACTCCGCAGTCGTCCTTTACATAGCTTTTCACTCCAAGCACCGCACATACCACCGACACTGCCGTGTAGATAATGAACGCCGCAAAAAGCACTATCGTTGGCACTTTTGCCCCCTCGGTTTTCACTATCATGCTCATAAGCCCAGCCATACACCCCATGAACACAGCCGCTGCCGCAAGCCCTGCAACAGACCATTTTCTGTATAAAAGTTCTGACTTTTTTATCTGCTCTTTCTTTATCTGCTTAGGCATTTTCGTCCTCCGTGTTTTTATTTTCAAGCTCCTCTTCGGATATCTTGAAGCGTATCCTGTCTATTTTCTGCTCGTCCTCCATTTTAACGGTCATCTCAAAAGGCGGACAGCTTATAACTTCATTCTGCTCAGGAAGTCTGTCAAGCATATCCATTATCCAGCCACCGAGAGATGTTCTTTCGGTTTCGATAGTGTCCTCCGGCAGTCCTATCCTCTCAAGAAAATCCGATACCGAAAGCTCCGCCGACGCTTCGTAAACACCGTCGCTTATTTTCACAAGGGAGGTATCCTCCTCGTCGCTTTCATCATAGATCTCGCCCACAAGCTCCTCTATGATATCCTCAAGGGTACAAATGCCCTCCGTGCCGCCATATTGGTCAAGCACCACCGCCATATGCACCTTTTTGCGCTGCATCTGCTTCAGGATCTCAGAGATCTTGCGGTTTTCGGTTATGTAAAGTGGCTTGTTCATTATAAGGCTTATGTCCGTCTTGCCCTTGAGATACATTTCAAAAAAGTCAGACTGGTGGATAAGTCCAACAATGTGGTCTAAGTCCTTGTCATACACGGGGAGCCTTGAAAACTTTGTCTGCACAAAGCGTTTTTTTATGCTCTCCATATCCTCATGAAGCTCAACACCCTCGATATTTACTCTCGGCACAAGTATCTCGCTTATGGTTATCTCGTCAAAATCAAGTGCCGAACGCACAAGCTCCGACTCCTGCTCTTCAAGTACGCCCTCGTCCTGAATCTCGTCTATGATATATTTAAGCTCTTCCTCAGTAACAGACGGCTCGCTGTTCTTGTTGCCCACAAGCTTTGAAACGCCGCTTTTTATGCCCATAAAGATAGCCGTTATAGGCGTGATGATGAACATGAATGCGGAGAGCGGAGCCGCCATAAGAATAGAAAACCGCTCAGAATTTTCCTTTGCAAGGCTCTTAGGCAAGATCTCACCAAAAATAAGCACAAGCACCGTCATGACTATAGTAGCCAGACCCACGCTTCCCTTTCCGAACTTTTCCGTAAAAAGCACCGTTGCAAGTGAAGATGAAGAAATGTTCACCACGTTGTTTCCAACAAGTATAGCAGTGAGTGCCTTGTCAAAATTATCGCATATGTTCATTGCCTTCTTTGCAGACTTGTTTCCGTCGTCTGCAAGTTTTTTTAGCCTTATCCTGTTGCATGAAGAAAACGCTGTCTCCGTTGCAGAACAAATAGCAGACAGCATAAGAAGCACAGCGATGATAACAACTTTCATAAAATAAAATTATCCTTTCAGGTCAGAATATAAATTTGCTGCCCTAGTTATAAAAATAGCACTAAAGGCAGTCATGAAAACTGACTACATATAGTTATCATAACATATTTTTTAACCAATTGCAACAGTATTGTTGAAAAAACGAAGTAAAAGAGTTATAATATTCTTTGTGTTCATAATATTCATATGCACAAAAGGAGATAACAGAAATGGCAAAGAAAGATAAAGACATTTTCGACAAAATAATGGACTGGAAGATATTCGGCTGGTTCAGACCCTTTTACGTCAAAAACAAGGAAATGCTTTTGTATCTGTTTTTCGGCGTACTCACCACCGCAGTCAGCTTTGTGACCGCAGGCATCTCAAAAGTACTTTTGGAGCAGGCAGGCATAGGCAAGGGCGGTGTTTCCACCACAAGCACCGTCATATCATGGATATGTGCAGTAACATTCGCATACATAACCAACAGGATATGGGTTTTCGAGTCTGAAGCAGAGGGCAAAAAGGCGATAATCTCCGAAGCGGCTTCATTTTACGGCGGAAGGATATTCACTCTTCTCGTAGAAATGTTCATGATGTGGCTCGGCTACTCGCTTCTCAGCTTCAACTATTGGGTAACAAAGATAGTGGCAAACGTTGTTGTGCTGATACTTAACTATGTCATCAGCAAGCTTGTGGTATTCAGAAAGAAATAAGCATACAAAAAAAGCTGTCAGATATCATTCTGGCAGCTTTTTATTTTGCCCCAGTTGCCACGTTGCAACCGACTAATCTCTGTACATAAGCGTGACCGCCATTCCGTTTATCACGCCCACTACAACTCCGCACACAATGAAAAACACCTTGATAGGCAGGTCAAGCAGAAGCGAGATAAGCCCGAACACGATAACGAACGCCATTGCTCCGCCTATCTGCACAAGAAACTTTCTTTTCACAAGCACAGGAAAACGCTCCGCAAGCTTTGCGGTCTTGTTACCCTTGCGGTCAATTATCCTGTAAATAAGCTGAGTCAGTGCCATTGGTATTCCGATAAATAAAATTGCTGTTATAAGTTTGTCCATTTTAAATTCCTCCATTTTTCACTTAAATTATAGCTTTTTGTATCAAAAAAGGCTGCCCAAGACGCAGTTCGTCCGTGGGCAGCCTCATTGCTGCATATAAAATTTCTTTTATGAACAATTAAAGAACTCTTACGCCAACAACGCCCTCGATAGCCTTGAAAGCGTCAGCGTCAACGTCGCCTGTAACATCGAGCATTGTGTAAGCCCAGTCTTTCTTAGACTTGTTTACAAGGTTCTCGATGTTTGCACCCTTGTCAGATACAACAGATGTGATCTGTGCAATAAGTGCAGGAACGTTCTTGTGAAGCACGCAAACAAGGTGGTCGCCTGTTTTAGCAAGCTCTGCATTAGGGAAGTTTACAGAATTCTTGATAGTTCCCTTCTCGATATAGTCGATAAGCTCGTGAGCCGCCATTGTTGCGCAGTTGTCCTCAGACTCAGGTGTGGAAGCGCCAAGGTGTGGAAGAACGATAACATTCTCCTCGCCAAGAACAACATCATCTGCAAAGTCTGTTACATACTTTGCAACCTTGCCGTCCTTGATAGCCTTTACAACAGCCGCACTGTTGATAAGCTCGCCTCTTGCAAGGTTGATAAGACGAACGCCGTCCTTCATCATTGCTATCTGAGCTTCGTCGATAGTGTTCTTTGTGTCAGGTGTATAAGGAACGTGGATAGTGATATAATCGCTGTTCTTGTAGATATCGTTGATATCAGCAGTTACCTTTACAGCAGGCTCAAGCTGGATAGCTGCGTTTACTGAAAGGAACGGGTCATAGCCAATAACGTCCATGCCAAGTGCAACGGCTGCGTTTGCGATCTTTCCGCCGATAGCACCAAGACCGATTACGCCAAGAGTCTTGCCCAGTATCTCAGGACCTGCAAACTTAGACTTGCCGCCCTCAACTGTCTTTGGAGCGTCAGGAGTGCCCTTAAGTGAAGCAGCCCATGCAGCAGCCTCTGTTATCTTTCTTGAAGCAAGGAGCAGCGCACAAATAGCAAGCTCCTTAACAGCATTTGAGTTTGCGCCAGGTGTGTTGAATACAACAATACCCTGCTCTGCGCACTTGTCAACAGGAATATTGTTTACGCCAGCACCTGCTCTTGCAATAGCAAGCAGGCTCTCAGGCATTTCCATATCGTGCATCTTTGCTGAACGTACCATTATAGCGGTAGGATTTTCAGCATTGTCGCTTACTGTGTACTTAGCCTTGTCAAAGATATCAGTACCGCAGGTAGCGATCTTATTTAATGTCTTTATCTCATACATTGTAAATTACCCTCTCTTATAATAAGGTTACGCTTATGCGTTCTCAGCCTCGAACTTCTTCATGAACTCAACAAGCTTTTCAACGCCCTCAATAGGCATTGCGTTGTAGATAGAAGCTCTCATACCGCCAACAGTTCTGTGACCCTTGAGGTTTACAAAGCCTGCTGCTGTAGCCTCAGCAACGAACTTCTTGTCAAGCTCAGCGTCGCCTGTTACGAATGGAACGTTCATAAGAGATCTGTCCTCAGGAACAACAGTGCCCTTGAAGAGCTTGCTCTGGTCAAGATAATCATAGAGGATCTTAGCCTTTTTCTCGTTGTGAGCCTTCATAGCCTCAAGACCGCCCATTTTCTTTATCCACTTGAATACCTTGCCGCAGATGTAGATGCCATAGCAAGGAGGTGTATTGTAAAGAGAGTCAGCGTCAGCCTGAGTTTTCCACTTGAGCATTGTAGGTGTGCCCTCGAGAACATCATCAGTGATAAGATCTTCTCTGATGATAGCAATAACAACGCCGGCAGGACCAACGTTCTTCTGAACGCCGCCGTAAATAACGCCGTACTTTGTTACGTCAACAGGCTCAGACAGGAAGCAGGAAGAAACGTCTGCAACAAGTGTGTGACCCTTTGTGTTAGGCAGAGTCTTGTACTTTGTACCATAGATAGTATTGTTTTCGCAGATATAAACATAGTCAGCGTCCTCTGGGATATCCAGATCTGAACAATCAGGGATATAAGAGAAAGTCTTGTCAGCAGAAGAAGCCACAGCAACAGCCTCGCCGTATTTCTGAGCCTCCTGATAAGCCTTCTTAGCCCACTGACCTGTGATTATGTAAGCCGCTTTCTTGTTCTTCATAAGGTTCATAGGAACGGCTGAGAACTGCTGAGAAGCACCGCCCTGAAGGAACAGCACCTTATAGTTATCAGGGATACCCATAAGCTCTCTGATGTCCTTTTCAGCTTCCTTGATGATGTCATCGAACGCCTTGGAACGGTGGCTCATCTCCATTACGCTCATACCTGTGCCCTTATAATCGAGCATTTCATCGGCAGCTTCCTTAAGCACTTCCTCAGGGAGTACAGCAGGACCTGCGCTGAAGTTATATACTCTACCCATTGTTAAACCCTCCATATAAATTAGTTTCTTAGTTTCATTATTTATAAAGACTATAAATATATAAATTAATAATAATATTATATGCCTTTTATAAAAAAAAGTCAAGGGCTGTCATATAAAAATACTCACTCGTCATAAGTTTTTGTACATATCAGCACATAAAACAGCCCTGAAAACGTGCATTTTTACACCTTACCTATGCCGTTATATATAATAAGCACTGAAAAGCATGAAAAATCAGAATAATACTAAAGCGTTAAAAAGAGGTTAAAATTTTTGGTATTCCTTGAAATCTCCATATTTGTGTAGTATAATGTAATCAATAAAATGCGACAGTTGTAAAAAAATCGGGGAACAATTGTCACTCTCAGGGAAAGAGGATATATATGCAAAAGATATTTTATGTTTCAAGAAATGAGGACAAAGCCCATGATGGAAAAGCCCCGGATATGGACAGATTTCAGCGAGTTGAAAAGCTCAACAGTCTGATCGCGGCAGGCTGGGCTATAAAGGAAATGAAAAGCGAAAACAACAGCACATTCTTTGTGCTTGAGAAAGCAGACTAGACTCAAAATGGCGGTATAAGACCGTACCCTGCCAATAACGCAGACACGACGTCCCGCCAACAAGTTCGCTAGGTCTTTCAACAAACTTATAGGACGGTAGCCCCACCGTCCTTTTTTTATGTGCAGATAAATTTTGCGAAAACGTTTTATGGGTATTGCATTTCAGAGAGAAATATTGTATAATTAATGTAATCGTTTTAGCAAAAACAAATGATACTATACATATTATAAAGGAGTAAAAAACTATGGCTTATGTAATCGGCGTAGACTGCGGCACAAGCGGCACTAAGACGGTGCTTTTTGACGAAAAGGGCACTGTTATTTCTTCTGTAACTATTGAATATCCTATGTATCAGCCTAAAAACGGCTATGCAGAGCAGGACCCTGCTGACTGGGCAAACGCAATGATAAACACTATCAAGGCTGTTATGACCAAAAGCGGCGTAAATAAAGAGGACGTTGCAGGCGTTGGTATCTCTGGACAGATGCACGGACTTGTTATGCTCGACAAGGACGACAACGTTCTTAGAAAGTCCATAATATGGTGCGATCAGAGAACTGCCGCAGAAGTTGAAGAGATGAACGAAAAGCTCGGCAGAGAAAAGCTCATCAAGATAACAGCAAACCCTGCCCTCACAGGCTGGACGGCTGCGAAAATCCTTTGGGTAAAGAACAACGAGCCTGATATATATGAAAAGTGCAGACACATTCTTCTTCCAAAGGACTATCTGAGATTTATCCTCACAGGCGAATAT